>Ga0182016_10006638_pt1 | contig 12087 bp, 11 predicted proteins | sample 712S2MmetaG_FD_120491 | JGI IMG/M metagenome (GOLD analysis project Ga0182016, IMG submission 120491) | Permafrost microbial communities from Stordalen Mire, Sweden - 712S2M metaG | ecosystem: Environmental > Terrestrial > Soil > Wetlands > Permafrost | place: Sweden: Stordalen | collected...
CTTTTGGCCAGCCAAACTGAAAAGGAGATTTCATGAGCGAAAAAAACGAGTATCGACCGAATGAAGCCGAGCAGGCCCTGATCGACCGCATACAGGCGGAAATCGACGAACTGCGGGCCCAGCAGAAGGCACTCCTAAGGGGCGATGGCGCGCGCGTCAGGCTGGCAATTGTCTTAATTGCCGGAAAGAGATCGTCTCGGGCGCGAAGAACGGAAAAGAAATGGCCATCGAACACCTACTGAGCGTTGAGGAAGTCGTGCAGTTGCTGGGCGTGTCGCGCGCCTGGGTACTCGCGCATGCCAACGGAAACCGGCGCCCGGAGTTGCCTAGCGTGAAGCTCGGTAAGGCTGTTAAATTTCGTCCGCAGCAGCTTGAGAAATTCATAGAGGATAACTCGCGGTGAGCGCTTTGGCTTATACTCTGAAGTCGAAAGGAAGGCACATGCCGAGGCAGAGATTTCAGAGGCCCGAAGTCCGCAAAATGGGATCATCCGGGCGAAAGCAGCAGTGGGGTTGCGATTACTTCATCTACGTCAAAGAGGGCGATAACGAGCGGCGCGTCCACAAGGTCGGACACTTCGGATTCTGCTCGCGCGTGACCAAGGGCAAGGCCCAGGAAGCCTGTGATCGCTTCATGGTGACCATCAACTCCGGGGTGGCATTCGCCGATGCGTCAATGACACTAGGCGAGTGGTGGGAAGACGTCTTCAAGCCCATCCGCGGCCGGAAGTGGTCGTACAATACGCGCGCGGTATACAACAGCACCTGGCGATGTCAGATCGAACCCAACATCGGCAAGGTAACCCTCGCCGACCTCAATAAGCTCGAAATCCAGAAGTTGCTGCTCAAGCTGGCAGACGCGGACGTGAGCCGGCAAATGGTCAAGCGCGTCCTTGTGATGCTCCACGCGATGCTGGAGGAGGCGGTGGACAACGACGTCATCGCCAAGAACCCAACGCGTCGCATCGACATGCCGGACTGCAAGCCGGCGGAGGAAACCAGGAGTCTGACAGTCGACGAGGTGAACCGGTTGTGGCATGCTGTCGAAGGGCAGGACCACCTGATCTTCCGCGTGATGATTTTGACCGGCGCCCGGCCAAACGAACTGTTTGCGCTGAAGCGCGATGACTACCTCGGGAACGTTCTGCGCTTCGACGAGTCGATAGTCCGCGGGGGGAAAGGACTCGGCTTCGGACCGACGAAGAACCGTAAGATCCGATTCGCTCCGGTACCCGGATCGCTCAGGGCGGAGGTGGATGCTTGGCTGGTCACCCGGCCGGAAGAACGGGAAACGACTATTTTCGCGTCGCCGACCGGAGGCAGGATTTCGCACGACGGATACGGGAGGGAGATTCTTTCTCGCGCCAGAACGGCCGCGAAGATTCCGGACCTCAGTTTTCGAATGCTTCGCACGACCTTCGCGACGCTGTACGATGGCGACCTCAAAGACGCCCAGGAGATACTTGGACACCACAGTCCGGAGTTCACACTGCAGAGGTACAAAAAGCCCCTTCCGGAACGCGCGGCAGAGGCGTCCGAAGACCTCGACGCTAAGTTATCGGCGAAGGTCATATCGATTCGCAAGAAGGCTTGAATCGTTCGCAAATGTTCGCAAAATGTCTGCAAGTTGCTGATTCTGTTGTGTACAGCGTAGAATCTTCTATTCTAAGCGGTCGGAAGGGTGAAAGTTTTTCCCGGCGGACATTCCGCGGACGCGTTAAGCTGGTTCCACGAGAAAACCATGCTCCGCGCCTGCTTCGCAATTCCCTTCCTCGCCGCGCTCGCCGTGGCGCAACCTGTCGTGATCAAGACGGGCACGCTCATCGACGGCAAAGGCCGTGTGCTCAAGAATCAGGAGATCGTGATTGAGGCGGGCAAGATCGCCAGTATCGGCGCCGCCAAACAAAAGCCCACGGTCGACCTGAGCGGCTTCACGGTCATGCCGGGCTGGATCGATACCCACGTCCACATCACCTGGTACTTCAATAAAGACGGCCGCTTCGAACAGGGCCGCGGCGGCAAGACCACGCCGGCGCAGGCCACGCTGTACGCCGCGGGCAACGCCTACGCTACGCTGATGGGCGGCTTCACCACCATACAGTGTCCGGGAGCGGTTCAAGACGGCGACCTGCGGGACATGATCGCCGCCGGAACCATTCCCGGCCCACGCATCCTGACGTCGCTGCACCAGCTCAATGAGAATTCCGGCACGCCCGAGCATATCCGCAGCCTGGTGGACCAATACAAGGCCGAAGGCGCCGATCTGGTGAAGCTCTTCGCCACGGCGAGCATTCGCGACGGCGGCAAGATGACCGCCACGGTGGAGCAGATCGACGCCGCGTGCGGCGAGGCGAAGGCCCAGGGGCTGCGGACCATCGTGCACGCCCACGCATCGGATGGCGCGCGGGCGGCGGTGATGGCCGGCTGCACGTCCATCGAACACGGAACCTTCCTGGACGATGCCACGCTGCAATTAATGAAGGACCACGGCGTGTACTTCGATCCCAATTTCCTGGTGCTGCACAATTATCTGGATAACAAGGCGAAATTTCTCGGCGTAGGCAATTACAACGAGGAAGGCTTCACTTACATGGAAAAGGGGCTGCCACTGGTGGCCGACGTTTACAAACGCGCGCGCAAATTACAGTTGAAGATCGTACTGGGCACGGACGCCGTCGCCGGCGCGCACGGGCGGAATGCGGAAGAGTTCATTTATCGCGTGAAAGACGGCGGCGACAAGCCCATGGACGCGTTGATGAGTGGCACTTCCGTGGCGGCCGAATCGCTGGGGCTGGCCGATCGGATCGGCTCGCTGGCGCCCGGGATGGAAGCCGATATCGTGGCGACGCAGGGCAATCCGCTCGACGATATCACGGCGGTGCGCCACGTCGTGTTCGTGATGAAGCACGGAAAAATCTACAGGAACGATCGGTAAGAGGGCCGATTACAAATAGAATGCCTATTATCTCTGGACGCACAAAGCACCGCTCGCTCGCGGTCGCGGCTCAGAACGTAGTGAGAATAATGAGCCGCGACCGCGAGGGAGCGCTCCTTTGTGCCCCCGTTATATTCGACGAGATTCCGCTGGGCAACAGCCGGCCCGTTCTTCTTCATTCGTACCGCAGCGCGACGATCGGATCGATGCTCATGGCGCGCCGGGCCGGCACCAGGATTGCCACCGCGGTGGCCGCCAGCAGAAGCAGCGGGATCCCGATGAATGTTGCCGGGTCCTTCGCCGTCACACCGTAGATGAGCGACTGCGTGATCAGAGCGAAGCCATAGCCGATCGGCAGCCCCACTGCCAAACCCGCCAGCGCCGTGATCATACCGCGCCGGAAGATGGCCCGTAATACCTGAATGCGCGGCGCTCCCAGCGCCATCCGCAAGCCGATATCGTGGGTCTGCTCGGAGACCATGTAGGCCATCACGCCGTACACGCCTACGGCCGAGAGCACCAACGCCAGCACGCCGAACACGGCCATGAAGATCTCCACGTACTGCAGCCCGATACTGCGATCGTGAATCGCCTTCTCCATGCTCTGCATGTCGGTGACGGGCTGTTCGGAATCGATGGCGCGAATCGCGGCGCCCACATTGGACGCCACCAGCAGCGGGTTACCCGCCGTGCGGATGCCGATGTCCATCCACCGGTTCGGCTCCTGCTGGTAGGGAACGTACAACGCGCGCGGCGGCTCGCGGTCGTAGGGATTGTGCACCATGTCCCCCACTACTCCGACTACCGTCATCGGCGGGCGCTTGGAATCGACAATCGTGATTTTCTGCCCCAGGGGCGATTTTCCGTGCCAGTACCGCTGCACCACAGCCTCGCTTACCAGTACAACGGCGGGCGCGTCCGGCCCGTCACCGGCAGTCAGGAAACGCCCCGCGCGCAACGGCGCACGCGCCGTGGTGAAGTACTCGGGGCTGGAAATCTGGTAACTCGCCCACAGCTGGTTGTCGCGGTCCACTGCTTGCCCTTCGATGGTGAATTGGCGCCAAGTGGAGTGATCGCTGTACGGCATCGAGGTCACTGCGGCCGCCGAACGCACTCCCGGCAGCGTATTGAGCCGGGTGAGCACATCCTGGTAGAAGCCGGCGATCTGGTGCGGCTCCTTATATTTGGTTTCCGTAAGCGCCAGCCGCAGCGTGAGCAATGTGGATGGTTCCAGCCGTTCCCCGGTGGCCAGAATATTGTGGAACCCGCGGACCATCAGGCTGGCGCCCACTAGCAATACCACCGCCAGGGCGATTTCGCCGCCCACCAGAATATTTCTCAGAAGATGGCGCCGGCGGGTGCCGGAAGAGCCGCGACCGCCTTCGCGCAAAGCATCGGTGAGATTCGGCTGCGAATTCTGCCACGCGGGCGCCAATCCGGCCAGAATGCCGCTGGCCAACGCCGCCGTCATGGTGAAGGCCAGCGCCCGGGTGTCGAGCCGCATGTCCTGCCAGCCCACGATGTATCGCATGATCTCCGGAGGCATGCCGCCGCGGATCAGATTCAGGCTCCAATAAGCTACCACCAGACCCAATGCTCCGCCCGTCAGCGCCAGCAGGACGCTTTCCGTAACCAGTTGCGTGATAATGCGGGCGCGGCCGGCGCCCAATGCGGTACGCACCGCGACCTCGCGAAGGCGGCTGGTGGCGCGCGCAAATTGCAAATTCGCGACGTTGGCGCAGGCGATCAGCAGCACGAACGAGACCGAGCACAGCAGCATGATCAGGTAATTGTTGGTTTCCTGGTCTACCAGGTAGCGGTGCGAAGGCCAGACGGCAAAATGACGGTTCTTGTTGGTGTCGGGATAGGCGGTACGCAACCGCCCGGAGATGCCTTCCGCTTCGGAAACAGCCTGCGCGACGGTGCGGCCGGGCTTCACATGCGCCATGCTCTCGATGAGTTGCAACTTTCGCGACGTGCGTTTTTCGGGGCTGAGCGCCATTGGAGTCCACAGGTCGATCCCCAGCGGGAAGGCGTATTTAGGCGGCATGACGCCGATCACCTTATAGTTCTGATCGTCCAACCGGATGTCTCTCCCCACAATCCCGGGGTCGGCGCCGAAGCGGTTGTGCCACAGGGCATCGCTGAGAATCGTTTCGCGCTCGCGGCCGGGCTGATCTTCGCCCGCCTGAAACCCGCGCCCACGCGCCGGCTGCACGCCGATGACGTCGAAGAAATTAGCGGAGACCAGGCCCTGCGCCACGCGGTCCGGCTCGCCGCCGCTGCCCACGATATTCGCCAGGCCCTGCTGCCAGTTGGCCACAGGTCCGAGGGTAGTGCTCTGCTGACGCAGATCGTCGATGTCGGCGGGGGTCGCGCTGTTGAAGTCGTTGGGATCGTCGGCACGCTGGCCGATCATTACCAGGCTGTCCAGATTGGGCAGCGGTACGGGCTTCCAAAGCAAAGCGTCAGCGCAACTGAAAGTGGCCGTGGTGGCGCCGATGCCGAGGGCCAGCGTAATGATGGCCGCCGCCGTGAACGACGGCGATTTCACCAGCATGCGGGCGCCGTAGCGGACGTCTTTCCATAAATTCATGCAGACCTCGATTAATAGCCACTACGCACAGGTCCGCTGTTTTGTTGCAGAAAAACTTGTTACAAGTGCGGAGTGAGCTTGGCTCGCTTGGACAAGCTGAAGCATGTCCCACGTTATTCGTGCTTTTCCAACTGCAGCGTGATCGTCCCGATGGTCACCTGCATGCGCACGCGAATCTGCACCGGGAGACGCCGCGCGTCGTCGGTAAGCCAGACGTACAGGTGGGCGGGACGGCGATAGAGCACGCTATTGAAGACGTAAGCTTCGTAACGGATGGTCTTGAACGCGCCGGCGGGCGTTTTGATCTCTTCGCGCTGCTGCGCTTCCACCTTCGCTACCGCGCTTTTCTTGCCGTCGGTGAGCGGCACCAGGGCGCTCTGGCCCGGCTCCAGGTTCAGCGTGCGCAGAAAGTACAGGCCGCCGGCCACCTCATGGGTGCATGGCGGAATATCGGTCTCCTTCGCCAGCAGCACGGTGTTTTTCACGCGATCCCGTTCCAGATAGTCGGCGCGATGGTTGCCGTAATCGAAAGTGATCTTAGTTTCGCGGTTGCGATTGCCTTCCAGCGAAGTGAGCTGCACGGATTGCGCGCACAGACCCGAGCCCAAATTGGCCAAGTAACTGTCTTCCACTTTGAACAGCTTGGAGACGAGGCCCGCCGACTCCACCTTGATTCTGATCTGCGCCCCGTCGCCGCCGGCATTCCATTCGACCGTCGCTTTACCCGCGGTAATGAGCCGCCATTCGATGCTGTAGGTCAAGGACTCGTGGCTGGGGAGCGGGTTGCTCTGTGGAAACGCCAGCGGGATAGAGACCAGCCACAGCGACAACCGCCGCAATGCCATCACTTGGCCAGTGTCGCAAATGGGGCGCAAGCGTGCAAATATAGGGCCTTCCGGCGCGGAAGCGTACCTCCGGAAACCCAAACAATCTTGGACCGGATCATGATGATCCGTGCCGCATAACGATCTTCGTTGCAAACAAAGCACTTCCAAGTTTACCCTCGGATCAAAATGATCCGTGGCGCAGACTCTTAGTCTGCAGCGCCGAGACTCATCTCGGCGGGACGGGTCGAGACGAGTCTCTGACATCCTGATCTTGTGGAACCGCGGTGAGCCGACATCACGTGCCAGCAAGGGAAATCATTAGCCGCCGATAAACGCCGATGAACGCTGATAAGAGAGTTCTTGTTCTATCGGCGTCCCTCTGCGTTCATCGGCGGCCAAGATTTCTTTTCTTCTGCCCCGTGACCGAGTTTCGATCGGAGTTCGTCGATGGAAGGCCTGGGGAGAGGCGGCTCATTCGCGTTCCTCGCAGCCTCGCCCCATACTGTGCGAGATCAGGATATCGGAGTCTCGACCCAGCAGACTAAAGTCCGCACCACATCGGGAACATTTGCCCTCAACCGCGCGTCTTGCAGTTGAGATAATACTTACCATATGTCTTCTGGCAAGATCTGGCGCCGTCCAGCGGTGCTGTTGGCCTTGTGCCTGGTATCCGTGGGCGGCGTGGTGACCCTGCTCGGCCGGCTGGCCACGGGTCCTGCGGTGGCTCTCAAACGCGTGGAGTTGAGCAGCGAAATCGGCGCCAAGGCTTACCCGGCGTTTGCGCCGGATGGCCAGCGCCTCGCCTATAGCGCGCGCGGCACATCGTCTAAAGACGAGACCTATCACGTTTTCATTCGCGACGTCACCGTGGGGCCGGCCCAGCAGTTGACCACCGGTCCAGCCAACGATATCAGCCCCGTCTGGTCGCCGGACGGCGCCAAGATCGCATTCGTGCGCCTCGCGGAAGGCGAGGGAGAATGCGTGGTCATCCCCGCTTCCGGAGGCGGAGAGGTCTCACCCTCGACACCCATGGCCGAGCGCAAATTTCCCGGGTGCACGGCGCCCGGCGACGAAACGCAGCCCTCGCCTTCCGTCTCCTGGATGCGCGACGGTCAATCGCTGGTTGTGGTGCAGGCGTCCGACCGGCAACCGGCGGCCCTCGCCATCCTGTCGCTCGCCGACGGCAAATTCCGCCCGCTCACCCATCCGCCGGCTGGCGCCGAAGATTCCACGCCGGCAGTCGCGCCCGACGGAAATTCCATTGCCTTCGTGCGCACCGCCGGAAACGACAACGCCAACATTTTCGTGTCCGATGCCGCCGGCGCAAATCCTCCGCACGCGCTCACCTTCGACGGGCGAAGCATTCGCGGGATCGCCTGGTCGCGCGATGGCCAGGACTTGATTTACACCGGCCAGCGTGTCGGCATGTCGCGGCTGTGGCGCGTGCCGGGGTACGGCGGCAGCCCGCGCGATCTCATCATCGCCGGACGCGATGCGCAATTCGCCGCGGTGGCGCCGTTGGGAAATCGCCTGGTTTATACCGTCAGCCCCACGGTATCGTCCGTGTGGCGCGCGGAGTTGGGCAGTCACGACCATGTCGTGGAGCACGCGATCCTTCGCTCCGCCGGACGCGAGAACGGCGCGCGCTATTCGCCCGACGGCAAGACGATCGCCAACATCTCCGACCAGACCGGCAACGACGAGATCTGGCTGAGCGATGCGGAGGGCGGCAATCGCGTGCAGGTGACCAGCTTTAAGGGTCCGGACCTGGCGCGCATTCGCTGGTCGCCGGACGGCAAATCGCTGATCTTCGATGCCAGCAGCGAGCAGGGTAACGATCTGTACACCGTGCCCGCCACGGCCGACGCAAAGCCGGTACGCGTGCAGATAGGCGCGATGAACGGCTCGTGGTCGCACGACGGCAAGTCGCTCTACTTTCAGGCGCGTAATCAGATCTGGAAATCGGCCGCGAATGGCGGCGAGCCGCAGCAAATCCAGACCTCCGAGGGCGCCGCCCAGCCGGTGGAATCGGTGGACGGCAAGTACATTTATTTCCGCAATAATCGCGCTTTCTACCGCGTGCCCATAGGCGGCGGCGAAGAGGAGCGCGCCATTGTCCCTGAGCACGACCTGATGTGGAGCACCACCCTGCAACCCACCAAACAGGGCATGTACTACATCGAGTATGCGCGGAGCGCCGGCGATACCGTAGTTTCCTTCTTCGATTACGCGGAAAAGAAGAGCTCGGTGGTTTTCCAGATCAAGCATAGCGGCTGGCGGGATGGCGCCACCTATTCGATATCGCCGGACGGCAAGTATATTCTCTACGCGCGCGTGGACCAGAGCCAGACGAATATCGAAGTGGTGGAGAACTTCCGCTAGTGTTACTGAGCCGCGGCCGCAAGGGAGTGCCCATGGCCCTGCGGGCCTGGGCGAGCTTGGCTCGCCTGGACAAGCTGAAGCTTATCCCACGTGGGGCATGCTTTAGCTTGCCTGCCGGGCGACAGCCCGGCCAGTCCCTGTAAGAAAACCTTCCATCCGCCGACTACCTGATTGTGGAAGGCAAACCTCAGGACGAGCGCTACCTGGAGGCCGCGGCCGAGTACGGCGCGGCCCTCCATCGCCTGGCCAGCGCTTACGAGGCCGATCCCGATAAGCGTCGCGACCTTCTGCAGGAACTCCATCTGGCGTTGTGGCGGAGCCTGGCCAGCTTCGACGGCCGCTGTTCGCTGCGTACGTGGGTGTACCGCGTGGCGCATAATGCGGCAACGAGCTATGTGATCGGCCAGCGCCGCAGCCGCGCATCGGCTTGGATCAGCCTGGAAGAAGTGGCCGCCGTGGCCGACCCGGCGGAAGGCGAATGGGCGGCCGGCCGGCGCCATTCGGTCGACCGCCTGCTGGCGCTGATCCAGCAGCTCAAGCCGCTCGATCGCCAGGTCATCCTGTCGTATTTGGAAGGGTTGGACGCCGCGGCGACGGCGGAAATCACCGGGATTTCGCCAGGCAATGTCGCGACCAAAATTCACCGCATCAAGAATCTGTTGACGCAGCGATTTCATGAAGGAGTCAGCGATGCAGAATAACGATATTCGTAATCTCTGGCAGGCCCAGGGGTCGGCAGACGCTCCTCTTACGCTGGAAGAACTTCGCCAGAAGGGCGAGAAATTCCGCACCACCATTGCGCGGCGGAATCTGCGCGAATATATCGGGGTCGCGCTGATGGTGCCGTATTTCAGTTATTTCGCCTGGACCTCGCGCCTGCCGCTGATGCGCGTGGGCAACGGTCTCCTGGTGGCTGCTTTGTTGTACATGGCGTATCAGCTTCATCGCCGCGCGTCGGCGTCGTCCACGCCCGGAGAATTGGCGTGGCAGAGCTGTCTGGCTTTCCATCGCGCCCAACTGGAGCGGCAGCGCGATGCGTTGAGCGGCATCTGGAGATGGTATCTCGGTCCGCTGATCCCCGGTTTCGCGACGATCGCGATAGCGATTTCCATTCCCCTCTTTCACAGGTCCATCGGGGCCGGTCTGCTGTCTTTCCTTTGGATCGCCTTCCCCGCCCTCGTGCTGTGGCAGGTTGCGCGGTGCAATCGAGGGGCGGCGGCGAAGATTCAACGGCAGATCGATGAGTTGGCAGCGGCGGAAAGGAATTCGAACTCCGGCGCGCCGGTGTAGGGAAAAGGCTGGGTGTCCGCTTCACAGAACGTGCGCCTTGGTTCGAGGCAAGACGGTCAAAGAGACGTGATTGCCGGATTGCAAACGTTGGTCATCCTCAATCCAGCGAGCCGCCCACAGTAGATGAGGACTTCGTGAGTGCGGGGCGGGTTCACTTCAGCGCAATCGGCGTTATACGACGAGTGGCCTTGTTAGATCCACGGGGGTCAGTTTCCGGAAACCCTTTTTGTTCAACGTTGCCGGATGTCGCGCAAGCTCAAACGCCGGACAGGGTGCGAGACGATGGCGAAATAGACCTTAGGCCGCCCCACAACCCTCTAGTGATCGAAGACTCGCCAGAGATCGACCGGCACGCGGGTGCGGTCGGGAGGAACGAAAGCAAAACTCCACTTTAGCGGAACGGACTCCGGAGGCAGGCATTCGCGATCGCTGCAAACTTGAAATTCGAACGATCCGGATGCGCGTAACCTGGAGTCGGAATCCAGACAAGACTTACGAAACCGCTCCAATATGGCCGACCGCATGTCGCTCAGCATGGGTACGATCACGAATTCGCGTGTCAGCCGAATCGTACCTTCATACTCAGGTAGTTTCGAGTCGGCAAAGGCCGGGTGCGCCCAGCGCGGCTCCGGGTAATCCACGTCACCGTCGATGGAACACTCCGATGAATCCATGTGCCAGGAGGCCCCACGGTATTCCGCTCCTACTTGGGGGCCGTATACGTGCCACCCAACCGGTATTCGCAGTTCGAGTCCAAGCGTCAGGCGGCTGCCCAGGCTCGCGGAGGTGTCGGTGGACTCAGTCTCGAGATGAATCCTGCCAGCGTCGAGAGGCATCCGGCTCTGATTCGGGAACTGCCCCACGGACCGTGTGAGAATACTGCCGGCCGTGAGGCGCAGTTCCTCGTGCTCCGATACAAACCGCCAGCGCACCGTTCCGTCGGGATTGAGGACGAACACGGACGGATAGGCCAGACCAAACACTGGAACCTCACCGGAAGAATCGACATCGAGTTGGGATAGCTTGCGATAGCGGCGGTCGGCAACGCCGTAAGACCGAATTACAAGCGATTCGTGATCGGACAGCAGGGGGAGGGTGATACCTTTTCGCACCGCAAAATCATGCAATGCCGCGATGCTATCGTAGCTGATAGCCGCCACGCCGAGGCCGGCCTGCTTGAACAACGGAAGATCGCGCTGCAACTCGCCGAGTTGCCCTTTGCAGTACACTCACCAGTCGGCCGAGCGAAAGAAGACCAGAACCAAGCCGTGCCGCTCCATCAACGAGGTCAGGCTGTGTTGATGCCCCGTCGAGTCTGGCAATTCGAAACCGGGAGCTTTTGCACGAGCCGGGACTCCGATTCCCGACGCGTCCTGCATCCATGCCGGGGCGGTGGCCGCATCCGCCGATCCACCCGTAAGGGCGATTGCGAGCAATGCTCTGCACAGGGATCTTTTCACTCGGAAAGAGTGACGGCACAAGAGGCAAACCCGGTTACTGGCCCAATGGAGTCAATCCTCGTTTCCAATCCCGTCCTTTCTGGCTACTGGACAAAAAACGTCTATTTCGAAAAGTGACCGCCCCGATTGCCCCGGCCAGGCTCATTGGACGATACCGGTCACCTGGCGACGATGACGCCTTGCGAGAAGTGCCGAGCCGACCTAGCTGACCGGCCCTGCCGTGGGGCTATGGGACTCGCTTGCCCTTCGACCGTCACGAGATGATTGCCGCCATCGCTCCGAGAGCCGTCCTCATCGATAACACCAACGACGATTACGCCAACTGTGCCGAGGGCGATGACATTGGCTACGAGGGCGCGAATCCGGTGTTCCAGTTTCTCGGCGCTCCACAGAATCTCGCTCTCGATCGCTACATGGGCGGCGGCGGACACTCGCTCAAACCCCCGCAATCCGCCAATATCTTCAACTTCGCCAATTTTGGGGTCTGTAGCAGAGTTTATGGGTAGGATGGGGGATCTTCGGGGGAATGTTCGGGTAAATGGGGAGTGAACCCTTGTATTCCCGACGGGGCTTCGCGCCCGCTGAAAACCAAAACAAA
>Ga0182016_10006640_pt1 | contig 12085 bp, 11 predicted proteins | sample 712S2MmetaG_FD_120491 | JGI IMG/M metagenome (GOLD analysis project Ga0182016, IMG submission 120491) | Permafrost microbial communities from Stordalen Mire, Sweden - 712S2M metaG | ecosystem: Environmental > Terrestrial > Soil > Wetlands > Permafrost | place: Sweden: Stordalen | collected...
CCCCAGGGTCGAAAATCCTCCTTATGCTGGACTGCCCAGTTGAACGAGTTGGACACTCGCCGTTTCGACCCGGTAGCCGAGCTTGCGCAGTTCCCGGACCATCTTCTGCGTGCGTTTGCGTTTCCTGGTTTCGATCACCGCCGGACCCCGTTCTTCATAACGCACCTGCCGGTGCAAAAGGATCCAAACTAGTTGACAAAGACGATGGGCAATTACCCCGATGGTTTGATTATGTCCCATGCGTGGTACGTGGCGGCGATACACGATCTCGAAGATGCTTCCTTTGGTCTTCACCGCGGCGTTGGCACATTGATTGAGCAGTCGGCGCATCTGGCGGTTACCCTTCGGCGAGCGGTGGCTGTAGTTCACTCCAGCGCTCTCGTTGTCGCCCGGGCATGCGCCTACCCACGACGACAGCCGCTTGGCCGAATCAAAGGTGGCGGCTGTGGGACCGACTTCGGCAATGATCTGCTGCGCCGAATCCACTCCCAGGCCGGGTACCTCCGCCAGCCGCTTCACAGCATCCTCATGGGGGCGGAGCAGATTCGCGACCTCCTGATCCAGTTGGCCAATCTGCTGCTCGAGGAATGCCAATTCCTCCAATGCCATCTTCAGCAGCCGCCGGTAAACAGGGTTGAGCTCGCTGCAGGCGCCCAGCGCGTCGCACAACTGCGCCGCCGTGGCTCGCAAGCCCTTATTCGCCATGGCGGCTAGAGCTGCCGGGTCGGTTTCCCCATCGGCGAGCGCTTGCATCATACGCCGTGCGCTGACCCCCAGCAGATCGGAAACCAAGCTGGACAACTTGATATGGGCCTCTTCCAAAAGCGCCTCCAGTTGGTTCTGCATCCGCCCTCGCAGCCGCGTCAACTGAAGCTTGCGGCGCGTCACCGTGCGCCACAATCGTTGTTCGGGATCGGGCACGAAGCTCAAGACCAGTTCCTGGGCCACCAGCCGTTTCACCAGTCGTTCGGCATCAGGAAAATCCTTCTTTCGCCCTCGCCGCCCGCGATTCGACAGCGCTTGCGCTAGATGCAGCTTTCCCGACAGCGGGCCAGCCCCTTCTCGTTCCAGGCAGGTCGGCCTCCAGTACCGTTCCAGGGCTCCCCACACCGGTTGCCAATATTGCGCCGTGGATTCCATCACTACCTCATCCACTTCCCGTTCCAGCAGCCATTCGGCCAGTAATCGCAGATGCTCGGGGCTCGCGCCAAAACGCCTCCGTTCAAACTCGTACTCGCCTTCCACCTCCACGTCGGCCACCACCACAGCCAGCATCTTTTTATGCACGTCGATTCCCGCTATCCTATAAGCCATAAGCTCCTCCTGGCGGGAGCGGAGAGCGTGCCAAGAGTTACCTTTAGCAGGGTCACAGGCTATCGCCGCTCCCGCTTGGAGAGAGGCAACGCCCAATTATTTGCTCAACTACGCACGCTCCCGATCAGACACACGAACAGCCTCGACCGCTCCAGTGGGGATTCGACCTCATCGCTCCCGCCGCTACCCATTCTGCCGGATACTCGAAGCAATTTTCATGAACTTTTGCGGGCCGCAGGCCCTAGAAGACACACGAGAGTGGCCATTACGAATTGCTCAAGGTGCGGCTCTTTCGCCAGACGACGAAGGTCACTTCTGGAGATGCAGACCTCCTTCTCTGAGCCAAAAATCGAGCGCAAGGCGGCGCTGGCGTCATTGCTTGTGAGTTTAGATTCCCACGTCCTGAGGTTCGACGTGACTGAGTGATATGCCGTGGGCATATTTGCGATAAGACTTCTGAAGTCTGAGAGGTACATGTGCCTTGATATGCTTAACCTGAGATTTCTCGCAAAGCTCATTCTACGCCGCTTTCGTGCTCTGTATTTGTTCCACCCGAGCCGGCGCGACTTCTCTCCCTCGCATTCGTTCCACGTTGACTTCAATCCAGCCGCGCCACTACCATAGATTCCTCTTCCCTGTAGTGCAGGAGTTCGCCTTTTCGATGGATCGTTTCGATAATTTTCAGTCGCTAAGGCAAGAGGGCGAGCGCGACTGCGGCGTCCCCGTCTTCGGCAAGCTCGCGGGCGCGAGCCGAGAGGTGGTCTTGCGTGATTTGCCAGAGGCAACCGAGGGAAAGGTGACTGTTGCCCAGTGGGAGGATTGGCTCAGGAACAAGAAGAATCTTGAAGTCGTAAGGCATGACGGTCGCGACGAGCACTACGACATACCCTGCGCCCATCTCGTGCAGCGTCACTCGCCGCATTGGATATACGAGGACGAAAATGGTGTGCTTGATCCAAGCCTCCCTTTTGCGTGCATGTCGCCCAATGATAGGAGTATGCGGGAATGGGAGAGCACATATGGGGGTAGAATTCTGACAATCTCAGTAAGGCCGCGCAGTATCGGGGAAGGCGATGGATCGTAATCCTGAGTCGAAGCCGACGACCGCAGACGCCAACGAACTGGCCCGTGACATCGAGAGTCTGGCCCTCGATTGCGAAAGGGTTGTTCAGGCGGCACTAGACAAGCGAGACGCTGCGTTGCCACCTACAACAAGGGCAATCCTGAACAAATATCCAAGAACACCCGTAACCCAGCTCCTAGCAGCTGAGTTCTGGGTGGCCGCCGTCTGCATTTGTAATGCAGATGGATCGATCTCAGAGGATGAAGCCGTTCTTGAGGATGGAATAGGCTCCTACCTATTTAGACGAATGCGGCCGGTGAAAGACATTCAGGGAACGCGTGCGCAAATGCGAGATCAGTATCCGAAATACAAGCTGGCTTTCGAGAAACGCCCAAGCGGGTCAGTTTGGAATTACCTTGAGGAGAATGACCGGCTGCATGGCACTAGATACTCGATCAGGTATCGTGAGTTGCTTCTCCGAATGGTGAACATGTTCGCGTTCGCTGAAGGCGTGAGGAATGAAGCGAAGCTGTTATGTGTGGCGCAGATCGAAAGAGCCCTGTCACAACCCACAACGGCACCGACTGTGGCTGCTGTCCTGCCGCAGCAGCGAGATGTCGGAAAGGCTGAGAAGCCGCTTAGCGGTGCTGGCGATGTTTCGGCAATAGCTGGATTGGGAGCCGAGCTTAGAAGGTTCGCGGCAGAGTTGAACGATCCGATCAAACGAATTGCGAGAGAGTTTGTCATTGTTGAACCATCCGGAAAAAGAACATCCTTCGATACCCTGCAACGATTTGTTGAATTGGATTTGTTCTATTTATTTACTTGTTTCAACTACGATAACCCGCAAGCTGCGGCGTATCGGGGAGCATTGTGGGGCGTACTGCATTTTGAACTTGGGGATCATAGTACCGCGCAAGACATGCATCGTAAGGGCGTAGAACGGCTGAAAGCAATACTGACCCAGCCCGCCGAACCTGACACGCTCCTTTCGAGGCTGAAAGCAGCGAATATCGACGGAGTGGTGAATCCAATTCGCGCTCTCCAGCGTTCTCCCGAAACGATAACTATGCCACCAGCGATTCAGGTGGTGAAGAAATACGACGATATGTGCGGCACACAAAATGCACAACGGCTCGGGGAAATGTATCAACGCCTAGTGGAATTGGTGGCCCGAGCAACTGGTAACCGTGACGACTCCAAGGTGGCGGAGAAGGTTGCGAAAGTCCTATTTCCTGATCGTGGCACCACCTCTTTGCAACAGCCTGATGCGGATAAGACTGGGATGGTCACATCTGGGTCGCCTGAAAAAGTGACCGTGGGAGAACCAGCATCGGAGGTTAGAAAGTCACGTGGTCTAGAAGAAATCCTACTGGAACTCGACGGGCTTATAGGACTGAATACCGTCAAACTCGATGTGCGGCAATTAGTAAATTATGTGAAGGTGCTCCGGATCAGGCAAGCAAGGGGACTCAAAGTATCGGACATGTCTTTCCACATGGTTTTCTATGGTAAACCCGGAACTGGAAAGACAACGGTCGCAAGGTTAATTGGGGAGATATACAAGGCACTCGGTGTGATTAGTAAGGGTCATTTGATCGAGGCGGACCGTGCCAAGCTGGTTGCCGCATACGTCGGCCAAACCGCGATCAAGACAACGGAGGTAGTTAACAATGCGCTCGGCGGCATACTGTTTATCGATGAAGCCTACACGCTTGCACCTGCCGATGCTCGTGGCAACGATTTTGGGCAAGAAGCAATTGATACGCTGCTCAAGTTGATGGAAGACCATAGAAACGAGCTTGTGGTCATCGTCGCTGGGTATCCCGAGGAGATGGGGCGGTTCGTTGACTCCAATCCCGGTCTTCAGTCGAGATTCAACAAATATTTATCTTTTGACGATTACACCCCGGCAGAGCTAGTCGAGATTTTCAGCCATTTCTGCAAGCAAAATGATTATCGCCTGACGGAATCAGCCACAGAGAAGATTAGGGCGTTCTTTCAATCAGCATATGAAGCCCGCGACAAGATGTTTGGCAATGCCCGGCTTGCCCGGAATGTTTTTGAGCGGGCGATTGAAAGCCAATCCACTCGTATTCTGAACATGGATATGACGGGCGATGTGCTCACTACGATTGAAGCCTGCGACATATCAGTGCCGACTGAGATGAAGGGTATGGGCAGCCCTGCACGCCGCATTGGCTTCTAGCGGGTGTCCCGGTGGGAATGCGTCCTGGCAATCATGTGCAGTCCTTCAGCCTGAGGAATGGAAGGAGCGCTTCCGAGCGACCGGATTCTGCGCTGCCTTCGGCAGCGGGAGGGCAGTATGACACCCCGGAATGGGTGCTGCTGCGCAGGAAAGTCGCTGCAGAGTTGCAGAGTAACCACTGAAAGTGGGCGGCTGGCGTGAGTGCGGCCCTGGCCAGCGCTGGTGGGCGTTGTTCGGGTAACTTGTTGGAATGCCTTTACTTCCTGGCCCGGAATGGCGGGAAGATTCTGGCGCGGACGGAGCAAACTCTCCCAAGTACCACTTTTACTAAGGCACTGTAATTTCAATGATTTGGAAGCCAGTGGTTTTTCCCTCCTTGCCCCGCGAAACGCGGGTCCGATGCTGTCAAGGTGCATGCCTGCGCGGCGACCTTCAGGTCGACCTTGACAGGGTTTACGCCCGCGCCACGCTGCCATTATCGGGGCAGGCAGGGGTTCTAAAAACCGATTCCGAGACCTATGCCGCGGTCCTGCTGTTGACCCTGGGAGACTTCCTGCTGCGCCGCAATAGTCTGGTTGGGTTTGATCTCGGGCACATGCGCGCTCTGCTGCGATACATCGTGACCGAGCGCCGCAGGCAGCTTCTCGCGGTCGTTGGTGAAAAGCTGTGCATCGTGCGCTCCTCGCGAGACGGCGACATAGGCCATGCGGCTGTTGAGCAGATCCTTAGCGCCCAACTCCGTGTCCACGTGAATCAGGACACGGTCGGCAGTCTGTCCCTGACTGGAGTGGCTGGTCATGGCATAGCCATGGTCGAGATGCGGATGCTCGCGCGGATCGAGGTCGACCGCGCGGCCAGCGTCCATCTTCAGACTCAGCCGCCCGTCCTGGCCGATGCTCTTGATTGTTCCCAACTCTCGGTTGACGAGTTTTAGGTCGTTTGCTGGCGCGGTGAACTGGATGCGGTCGCCCACGGAAAAGCTCCGCATCTCCTCGCGGAAGACAGAGACGCCCCGCTGTCGGCGTGGATCGTAAGTACGCTCCGTGCCGTCCTGTCGTTCAACCGTCAGCCGATTGTTCGGAGCGTCGATACTTTTTACTTGCGCGTACTCGCCTTTCCCGATGCCCGTCTCCTTCGACGCGCGCGCGTAGCGCAGCACGTCGCCGACTTTGTATCGCTCCGCCCAAGTCCGATCCGCGCCGGTCAGTTCCTGGCGCGGCACAAGCGTCTTGACGCGGTGCTCCTCGCCGCTGACAACGCCCCGGCCCTGCAATTCCGCATGGATACGCTCGTTGATCTCCATGCGGGAGCGGTTGTCGGGAGAAACCACCAGTGTGTTCTCCGGCGATTTTGCATACTCCTTCGCAATGGCTGCGATGCGCTCGTCGTGGCCGGGGATTTCGTGGACTCGGCCCTGCCGGTCAAGATTCTGAATCGCTACGCGCACTTCACCCCGCGCAAGCTGCTCAACCACCTGTTTCAGCTCCGGGTCTCTCTGACGTACGATCTCTTCGAGCTTCACCGTCTTCATGCCAGCGTCCTGAAGTTGCGCAAAGGGCCGCCCAGCCTCGACCGCCTCATGTTGTCGCCGGTCGCCGACCAATAACACACGGTCATTCGGATGGAGCCGGTTTACAAACTCATGCACTTGTCTGGTCGATGCCAAGGAGGATTCGTCGAGCACATACAGGCACTTCTCGCCGTTGTCAGGTTCCTGCCCACGCGCCAGGTGTTTCTGTAGTGTGGATGTTTCCATGCCTGTTTCGGCTAGCTTCTGCGATGCGCGAGATGTGGGCGCGAAGCCTTCCACCTTGTAGCCCTCGGCTTCCGCGCCTTCGCGGATAACAGACAGAGTTGTCGTCTTGCCCGCGCCTGCAATGCCATCTAAGCCGACAATCTTTTCCCGCGAGAGAAAGATTTCGTCCACCGCCCCGCGCTGCGAAGCATTCAGTTCCGGGTGCCGGTCTTCCGTAGCGATACGCAGATGCGGCGAAACCAGCATGGGATCGCTGTAGTCGCGCCAATTGCCTTCCTGCATCCGGCCAACAATCTCGCGCTCCATGCGTTCCATCGCAGCGGTCGTGAATTGTTGACCAGCTCCAGTCTGTGAAACTTCCCGGAACTCCCCGGCCCCGATCCGGCGCTCGAACTCCTGCCGGATCTGGGCATACGTGGTTTCTCCCATACCGCGCACGAGCGCCGTTTCAAGAATCGCGCGGCGATCCTGCACAGCCCATCTCTCGAAAACATGATCGCGCGCCCAGGTCACGGCCCGCTGCGCCTGCATCTCCGGGTCCTGCATTCGATGTTGCCCGTGTTCGTGCGCTTGGGCGACGACGCGGTCAGCCTGATGCCCATACTGTGCGGCCAGCTCCCGGTGCCGTTGTAAGACTTCCTCCGGCGACAGCAGTTCTTTGTGGTCACGTGTGTGGTGGGCCGCGATCTGAGCCGCCGCTGCCCCGTCGATGCCTTGCTCCCGGAGATGATCTTTGATCTGTTCCCGGCGCGGGCTGGAAGCCTCCAAATACTCCTTCGTATAGCCTTTTATTTCCGGCTGCCCATGCTTGCCGCGCTCTAATTCGTAGCCCAGCCTTTCCAGACGCAGCGCAAGTTCTGATCGGTAAACCGCTGTGGTGTAACGCTGTGACACGAACATCTCGTGCGGCTGCAAAGCGCGGGTTTCGCCGTTCTCCCGCTCCGTTACATTGAAGATCACCGCATGAGTATGAAGCTGCGGCGCAGCGTAGCCATCGACGGGTCGCGCGGTATCGTGCTCGAAAGTGGCGGCGATGAATTTCCCCGTCGTCTCCGGGGCATGGACATTGCCGATCCGCGCCTGCGTGTATCGCTCAAGTTCCCGAAGCGCCACGCGGACACTTTCTCGATGCGCCTCCCGCACCCGCTCATCGCCGCCCACAAGCGCGGTGAGCGATATCGACTTCGGCGCAGAAAACGTCGCGTCCCATCCGGCGCGGTGCTCGGCGCTGGTCACCTCTCTGCCGAATTTTCCTTCATAGGTTCGTGAAACCTGATGCCGGACAAGTTGCTCTTCGGTGCGCGGATGCTGGCCTTCGCTCAACCGCGCGAAATGTTCGGAGCCGACTGCACCATGCAAGCCCCATTGCTCGGTGAGCCTGCCCTGCCATTCGCTGTGGCCTTGCTGGTCGCGGCTCCAATAGTTCTGTTCCTGCGCGGCAAACTCCCGCGCATGGTATGTTCGCGCCTGACTGGCGGACAGCGGTTTCGAGATCGTAAGCATAAGCGCTCCTCAACTGTGCAGGGAACCGTCGTCGCGCCGACAGTGAATGCAGCAAGAACGTGTTCTCGGCAATTTGCCTGTCATTCGATTCTTTTCGTCTCCTTCAAGGCAAAGCGTTCTTTGGGCCTGTCGTTGGCGTCATCAATGGTCGCACCGAAGATCGGAAGCACCGGCTGGATCGGCTTCTTCAACGACTCGGCGTGAATGCTGGCCTGTGTTTGTGGCGTTGCCTTCCGCGCAATCTCTGGTATCTTCCGCCTCGCAAATCCCGGCAGGACGAATCGCGTTCTGCCGATCTTTTTTCTCCATCTCTGGGGCCAACTTGTCGGTGGTTCGCCCCATTCGATCCTCTCCAAATCCCACTGGTCATATGCGCTCAGGCTCCGCAATATGTTTTCCCCCGCCAGTAGAAAAAAGAACATCGCGGCTCCCCAAAGCAGCGGTGTCAACAGCAATCTCCAGAAGCTCTTTCCGGTATAGAACTGCGCCTCAAGAAACGGTTGGAGTCTGACTGTTTGGAACCATTCATCCGGCCCCTGTAGCAGGCCGCTCCAACCGGCCTGCCGTGCCGCTGGCGAAAGCTGCATCGGGATTCCACGGTTGTCGCCCGCAGTTGCCGGAACCACGTCGGCATCCTTAGCCAACTCCTGTTTCTTATTTGGCGCGGTCTTGTACAACCATCGGACCTCGGTACTCGAAGCTGGGTCAGTTCCGAGCAAGGCGCACCTCAAATAGCTTCCAAGGTAGTAGCGTTGCATAGGTGTCCAGACCAGCCAATTACACAGAAACAACGCCCCGGAAAAGGCCAGTATTGCCATCGCAGGCAGCCACGGAAATCGTCTCGGAAAGGGCATGTCATTCATAGTTTCCGTCCTCATTCCATGCCCTCTGGTGCGCGAAAATCGTCGAGCAATTTACGAGCCTGTTGCAGCTTGCGCGCATCGGCTTCGTCGCGGATTTTGAGGATGGAATCGGGCAACATTTGCCTGCCTTCTGATGCCGCTTGAGCCCCAGCATGGAAGAGATTCAGGAGGGCATAACGTAGTGCCCAAACCTCGGCCAACACCACTTCCGCAGGGTCGGCGGGATGCTGCCGCGCGGCGTGCAAAGCGGTCGCGCGTAGCCATTCGGAGAGCGATTGCCCCGCGCGTTCGGCTGCAGTTTCGATCTCGGAAAGTTCCTCGGGAGATAGCCGCGTGGCGGCTATTTTTGTGCGAAATCCAGGCTTCGCCTCTTCGCCAAATGGCAGACTGGACTGCGGGGCGGCTTGAATGCGACGAATACTCCTTGGGGAAACCGCCTTGTTGCTCATACCGCGTCCTGCTCTGCCGCCGTCAAGCGGCGAACTGCTGGTTCACAGAAAGTTCTTGCGCTTCAACGCGTTTACGCGATCGATGCCAGAAGCAGTTTGTCGCAAAATAACGTTATCTCTCGCTACCACGAACATTTTCACTAACTGATCCAATCTGCTGATACCGTGAACGTTAACCTGCGTAAACATCAATGCCCCGAGTCTGCCGTTCCGCAGTTCCCGTTTGGGGGTGTCGTGTCCACATTTCTTCCGGTGCAAAGCACCGCGTTCTTACAGCTCGCCATACTCAAGAGCCAACGCGTCCCAAAGACGGCGCACTTCCGGGGCCTGCCACGCGCGCCGAAATAACTTCTTGATGGCCTGCCAGTCTTCGCCACGAAAGTTAAACGTAATTCCGTTGTCACGTGCGCGAAAATTCACGCCGATTACCTCCCTTTCGGCGCCTCCCGTATAGGCAAGAAAATAACGGCCCTCCCAGAAGATCAGCTCTCGTTTCACATCAAGCCGTTCGAGGATCGTCCTGAACTCCGAAATCTTTGGATATCCGTCCACGGGATAAAGCGGGGAAAGTCTTCCTGGGAAGGACAACCAAACGGAAAAACCTTCGCTCGGCGAGCGCACGAATTCGAGACGGTATTCGCCTTCTTCAAACGTCGGTAATGGCGGATGATACGCAGTGTCCAAATTCCCTGCCGGAGAGTTCGGATCGTGTAGCGGCAACGCGTGGTGGAAATAATGGCCTCGCGCGCACGACCGCCACAGGATTGGCCAGTACGGCCACAGCGCCTCGTTCAACTTCTCGACATTCGGGAACTCCAATTCATCGAGGAGAAAGTAAAGATTCCGGGCGACAAATATCGGTCTCTGCCGCTCTTCTGAGGGGCTTTTCAGCATCCGTATGGTGTGGCTCACAGCCCGGCGCACATCATCGCTTCCGATCTCCTCCGGTTTCTTTGTTTCGGCTTGCCGATCTGACGGGAGATGTGCGACGAAAAAGGAGTCCAAATGCGTCTTATTCTGTTTGCGAAGGAGTCCGTAAACCGCCTGGAATGCCTCAAGAATTCCGGCCAGAGATTCGTAGGAAATCTCGGTCTGTGCGGTATTGGCAAATGTCTCTGCCCCATGCAAACAGTAGTAGGCCACGAGGGTCCATTCCGCCTGCGAAAGCGGCAGTTTTGAGTCTGCTTTTCGGCGAATTTTCAGCAGAGAATCCGTCGGATCGGTGAGTAGATTTACCAACTCAAGTCGTTCTTCTTTCGAGGACTCAAGAAGCTGCTTTGCCGCCTCCGATGTTGAAACGGGTTCGCCGCTCTTCATGGACATCAGCACCTTCAAGGTTTCAAGCCTTAAGCGCAACGCCTCGGAAATGCGAATGGAGATTACTGGCTGCTGCGGTGGCACCGCCTTTTCTGCCATGCGGGCTCCTTTCTAGACTGTTACCGCCTGTAAAAAAGTAACGTTACGCTATTGACTATATGTGTACAAGTGCGATATTGTCAAGCGTGAAGTCGTAGCCGAGACGCTAAAGCAATGACCGACCACGCCAGCCAACCAGAGTGGCTTACAGCCGAAGAGGCGGCTGCGTACTTGAAAGTGAAAACCCGCTCCCTGTTGCGGTGGGTGCGCCTTGGAAACTTGCAAGCCTACACACTCTCTGGAACCAAGCGCCGCGTGTGGCGTTTTCGGAAGGAGGACCTTGACTCCGCCCTGCTCTCGAAGCCTGTGGTAAGCTGCAATCCGCTACCTGTGCGCTCCGGGAAAGGAGCGATAAATTGAGAGCGTCACAGTGTGTTGTTTACAGCAGAAAACGTGGTACGTGGCATTTGAAGTGGTTTGAGGACGGCAAGCCGCACCGGAGACAACTCGGCACGATCCGTGAGCTACCCTCGCGGGCAACCGCAGTGAAGGCCGCAGAGCCGTTTCGGAGGATGCTGTCGAAGCCAATCAAGGTAGTACCCATCGTGAGCGTCTTGGCAGAGCAATTCAAACTCGAAAAGATGTCCACACGGGCAAGCACGAGCCATTCCATCAAGGCATGGCTCAAGAACCACATCATCCCCGCGTGGGGAGAAAAGCCGATCACAGATCTCCAGGCCCGGCCCGTTGATTTGTGGTTGAAGTCTCTTCCGCTGTCTCCCAAGAGCAAGGTTCACATTCGAGGCGTGATCCGAGAACTGTGGGAATACGCAATGTATCGGGATGATGTCGAGGTGCAGCGTAATCCGATGGAGCTGGTACGCATCAAGGGAGCTACGAAGCGGTTGAGGAAGCCGCGTTGCCTCACCGTGGAAGAGTTTCAAAAGTTCCTTACCCAATTGGAAGGGGCTTTCCGAACGATGGCTTTAGTGTGCATCTCGTTCGGGCTGCGGATCAGCGAATGCCTCGCGTTGAAGTGGTCTGATGTGGACTGGCTCAACGCGAAGCTCACCGTGGAGCGCGGCATCGTCCGGCAAGTGGTCGGAGACGTGAAAACGGAATACTCAGGACGCGCTATGAGCATTGATCCCGCAATGCTAATGGTGCTGAAAGCCTGGAGGCAGGAAACGCAATTTGCTGACGACGGTGATTGGCTCTTTGCGAGTCCCCTTAAACTGGGTCGTTTACCGTGGTCTTATCCGTGGGTGTGGCGGGTCTTCACCAAGGCTGCACGGGATGCGGGGATCGGCAGTTTAGGTACGCACACGATGCGTCATAGCTACCGTTCCTGGCTGGACGCGGTGGGAACTCCGATTGCCGTGCAGCAAAAGCTGATGCGTCACGCTTCGATTACTACCACCATGAATATTTACGGTGACGTGGTGACAAACGAGATGGCTCAGGCCCACTCGAAAGTGGTACAACTCGCCCTCCAGAAAAACTGAGAGGGTTTCAAAAGGGTTTCATTACCCGCAAGCTGCTGAAAATATGGCGGAGAGAGTGGGATTCGAA
>Ga0182016_10006642_pt1 | contig 12083 bp, 9 predicted proteins | sample 712S2MmetaG_FD_120491 | JGI IMG/M metagenome (GOLD analysis project Ga0182016, IMG submission 120491) | Permafrost microbial communities from Stordalen Mire, Sweden - 712S2M metaG | ecosystem: Environmental > Terrestrial > Soil > Wetlands > Permafrost | place: Sweden: Stordalen | collected...
ACGAAATGAAATTTATCTTCCCGGCAAAAGGAGTCAAACTATTACTTGCGACGTAGCAAGTAGAATTTTCGTAAGTCGTTGAAGGACAACAGCCGACCTTGAGCGCTTCGGGAAGTTAGGTTAAGAGGAACAGAAGCCAACCAAGATAGCGCAGGGTTGTTCCCGAGTTTTTCTTCGGTGGCCGAGATCTCTTGCAGGCGAGGGGGCCGGAGACTTCTCTTTCGCCCTTCTTGCCAAATTTGTACGTGCTTTTTTTTGGAGGGAAGGCTAGCGTGCGGCATGGTTTGGATCATCGCCTTGGTTTGCCTGGGGGTGGCCGGCGTGGCGGGAAAAATCGTGGGGCCCGTCCGCGCGGCTTTTTCCTTTGTTGGGCTGGTCATGGCGACCTTTCTCGCCGGGCCGCTCTCGCCTTTGACCAAGCACTTGCTGCCTCTCCTGGGGTTGAAGCATCCTGGTTGGGCCATATTCGTCCCGCAACTTATTGCCTTTGCGGTCGTGCTGATCATCTTCAAGATCGCCGGCCACGCCTTGAATGAAAAAATCTCCTTCAAGTTCAAATACAAGGTCGATGATCGGAAGCGGATTGATTGGGAGCGGCTCTCTTCCCGCCTGGGGTTGTGCGTCGGATTGCTCAATGGCGCGATCTATTTCATCCTGCTGACGATTCCCATTTATGCGGCCGGCTATTTCACGACCGAAGCGGCGGCGGACAATGCGCCCTGGCAAGCCAGGCTCTTAACCAATACCCGCGCGCAAATGACCCGCGACGGCATAGACAAAGTGGCGGCCGCTTACGACCCGACGCCGCGTCAGGTTTATTTGGCGGCGGATATCGGCGCGTTAATCCTGCATAATCCCCTACTGGAAAGCCGCCTGGCGCATTATCCGGTTCTGCTGGAACTGGGAGAGCGCCCGGAATTCCAAGCGCTGGGGGCGGACCCGAACTTGCAGCAATTGGTGGCCGAAAGCAAAACTCTGGAAGTTATCCAGTATCCCCCGGTGCAAGCGATGCTGACCAATGGAGACATCACCACGCTGGTCTCCGCGATGATTGGAAATGATCTCGACGACCTGCAGCACTACCTCATGACCGGCCAATCGGAAAAGTTCGATGGCGAGACCATTCTCGGCGTTTGGGATGTTGACCGCGCCGCCAGCCTGGCGCAGGAACGGCACCGGCACCCGGGGCTGACTCCACTGCAAGTCAAACAAATCCAGTCCGACATGTATCCCGTCATTACGGGGCTTTCCTTGACCGCGCAGCCGAATAAGCAGATCATTTTGAAGAAGCAAGACCCGACCACCATGACCAAGACCAAAGTGGCCACCGGCACCTGGAAAAAGGACGAAGGCGCCTACCAAATCAATCTCCCCGGCAATCGGCCGGAGACCTCAGTCATAGAAATCCAGGATGGCAATAAGCTCTTGCTGCCCAAGGACAGTTACGTGCTCGTCTTCGACAAGGAGAGACAATAGGCGAGAAATTACTCCGCGGCCTCGCGAGCAGCGAGCGCCGCTGCAAGCGCGGATAAACTTGTAATGAACATTCACGAATTTCAGGCTAAACAACTACTGGCGCAATACGGCGTGCCTGTTCCGGCGGGCGACGTTTGTTTCACCCCGGAGGACGCGAAAAAAATCGCGGAAAAAATCTTCGCCGCCGGCGAGACTTTGGTCGCGATCAAGTCCCAAATCCACGCGGGCGGCCGCGGCAAGGGGACTTTTAAGAGCGGCTTTCAAGGCGGAGTCAAACTTTGCCGCACGGCGGAGGATGTTTTCGAGAAGGCCACCGCCATGCTCGGCCAGGTGCTGGTCACCAAACAAACCGGCCCGGACGGCCGGTTGGTGAGCAAAGTCCTCATCGCGGCGGCGCCCACCATCAAGAAGGAGTTTTACTGCGCGGTCCTGCTCGATCGCGCCTTGGCGCGGCCGATTCTCATGGTCAGCACCGAAGGGGGCATGGACATCGAACAAGTCGCGGCGGAACAGCCCAAAAAAATCATCAAAGTCAGCATTGATCCCGCCGTGGGCCTCATGCCTTACCAAGGCCGGAAACTGGCGGTCGCGCTGGGCCTGAAAGGCGATCTGATTGCCGCCGGGGCCAAATTCTTCGCCGCCCTCTATAAGACCTGGTGGGAATCGGACGCCAGTTTGGTGGAAATCAACCCGCTTTGCCTGATCGCGGGCCAAGCGGGCAAGGACACTCTGATGGCGATTGATGCAAAAATGAGTCTCGATGACAACGCCCTCTACCGTCACCCCAACATCCTGGCCATGCGCGATTTGGCCGAGGAGGCGCCCTTGGAAACGGAGGCGGCCAAGTTCAATCTCAATTACATCAAGCTCGACGGCAGCATCGCCTGCTTGGTTAACGGCGCGGGCCTGGCCATGGCCACGATGGACATCATCCAGCATTTTGGCGGGCGGCCGGCCAACTTCCTGGACGTGGGCGGCGGCGCGAGCAAAGACCAGGTGACGGCCGCGTTTAGAATTATTTTGACTGATCCCAATGTCAAAGGCGTGCTGGTCAACATTTTTGGCGGCATCATGCAATGCGATATCATCGCCGCCGGCATTGTCGCGGCCGTGCAGGAGACGCACTTAAATCTGCCGCTGGTCGTCCGGCTGGAAGGCAACAACGCCCAATTGGGCAAACAGATTTTGCGGGACTCGGGCCTGCCCATCATCAACGGTGAATCCATGGCCGACGCCGCGCAAAAAGCGGTCCAAGCCGTGGGCGCGGCGAACCCCGCCAACAACTAATTTCTATGGCCATACTCGTTAATTCCGACACCAAACTTCTCGTCCAGGGCATCACCGGCAGTTTCGGCGCCAGGCATACGCAACTTTCCATCGAATACGGCACCCAGGTCGTCGCCGGGGTCACGCCCGGCAAAGGCGGCCAATGCTTCGAGCACGCGGGGAAAAAAGTCCCGATATTTGACACGGTCGCCGAGGCCGCCCGTCAAACCGGCGCGACCGCTTCCGCCATTTTTGTGCCTCCCCCCTTCGCCGCTGACGCCATTTTGGAAGCAGCCGACGCCGGGCTGGAGTTGGCCGTCTGCATCACCGAAGGGATTCCAATGCTTGACATGCTCAAGGTCAAGACGGCGCTGCGGGACAGCAAGACGCGTTTAATAGGCCCCAACTGCCCCGGGGTGGTCACTCCCGGCGAGGGGCCGGACTCCACCGGCGGCTGCCGCATCGGAATCGCGCCCGGCTATATTCACAAGAAGGGCCACATTGGGGTGGTGTCACGCAGCGGGACTTTGACCTATGAGGCCGTGTGGCAATTGACCTGCCGCGGGGCGGGGCAATCCACCTGCGTGGGCATTGGCGGCGATCCGGTCAACGGCACTTCTCACCTGGACATCATCAAAATGTTCAATAAGGACCCGGAGACCCACGGCATCATCATGATTGGCGAAATCGGCGGTTCCGCCGAGGAAGAGGCGGCGGATTGGATCCGCAAGTACTGCAAAAAGCCGGTGGCGGGTTTCATCGCGGGCGCCACCGCCCCGCCCGGACGGCGGATGGGGCATGCCGGCGCGATTGTCAGTGGCGGCAAAGGAACCGCCGCGGCCAAAATCGCCGCTTTCCAACGCGCGGGCATTGGCGTGGCGCCAACGCCTTCGGACATGGCCGACACCCTCTTGAAGATGATGCTGTAGCCGTCAGTTGCGCGGGGCCTCGGAATGGCTCTGCGCGGCGGCGATTTTCTTTTCCAACACCGACCCCAACGCGGGCGCCATTTGGATAACACGCCGGTAAATCCGGATGGCTTGGTCCCACTTTTGCTCCGCTTCGCAGAGGCGGGCGGCGAATTCTCCCGCGCGATCGACCCAATAAGCATCGACCCGGGCCGGGTCGGCTCCAAACAAGACGTGGAAATAATGTTCAAGCGCTTTTTCCGGCAAATTCACCTTTTCGAAAATGACGCCCAATTGGACTTCCGCCTGGCCGCGCACGGCCGGGCCGACACTGGAAGCGGGCAGGTTGATCACGGCCTCGTAGAGTTTGGCGGCTTCCGCATAGGAAAGCTGCGCTTTGTTAATGTCCCCGATAATGTCTCCAAAATATTGGTAATAATCGCCCAGCCGGCCTAACGCGGCGATCGCAATGGCGTTGGTCGGCGCGCCGTTGGTCAAGCGGCTGAGCGCGGTGATGGCGTATTGCAGATTGGTGGAATTATTCGTGTTAGCCTGGAACAGTTGGAAAAAGACATCCCCCAGCGCAAAGGTTCCTTGATTGGTCACAGCCGCCGGAGCGTTGGTGCTGTTGACAATGTCGAGAAAATATTTCCGCGCGTCCTCCACCGCCAGGTGCGCCAGGGCGGATTTGCCCGCCATCAATCTCGCCCTCCAGGCCAATTCCCCGGCGTCGCCAAATTTCTCAAAGAGAACTTCGTAGTCCTTCTCCGCCGCCGGATAATCCTGCTGGTCGAAGTGATAATCGCCCACCCAATTCTGGGCCCAGGCGGCCAGCGCGTTGGTGGGAAAGCGGACGACATAATTGCTAAAGACAAGCAGAGCATTGGTTTCCAGGCCGGCTTGGTCATAAGCCCAACCCAGGGCGAACTCCACCTCCGGCAGCAGCGATGGCTGGCTGTAATTGGTGATCCACTGTCTGTATTGACTAATGGCCGCGGGCCAATTCTGTTCGTGAGCGTAGGTCCCGGCGATGGCGTATTGCGCCTCAGCCGCCATGGTCGAATTGGTGGAGCGCGCGGCCACGTCGTAAAAAACCTTGCGCGCGGCGGCGTAGTCGCCTTTGCGGCTGTCCAGGTCCTCGCCCACGAGCAACGATCCGCGGTCGCCAAAATAATTTCCCGGGAACCACTCCAGAATTTTTTTCACGGCCGCGCGCGCGCCTTCATTGTCGCCTCGTTGCACGTCGGCCTCCGCTAATTGATAGAGCGCCAGATCAAACAGACCATTCGTGATGGAGGGGAATTTTTGATATTGCGTCAGGAGCAGGTTATAATTCGTCGCCGCTCCGTCATAATCCCGGTCGGCGATTTCGGCGTCCGCCAGCTTGAAGAGGGCCACCGCGCGGTCTTCAGAAAAGGGCAGATGCACGGCGGCATCGGCGAAATCGGACTTTGCTTCGCTATTTTTTTGCGCGCTCCAGTAGCACCAACCTCGGTCCAAGTGCGCCTTGGGGCCAAGCGGGCTGTGCGGAAAATCTCTGATCACCACGGTAAAATTCGTCAGCGCCAAGTCAAGATAATTGGTTGCGGGCGGTCCGTTGGTGCCTTCGGTCAGTTTGGGCGGGTGCAAGAAGGCTTGCAGATAAAGCTCCCCCAGGGTCAGGCGCGCCACATCCAAGCCGTTGGTGCGGAGGCGCCGCACCAAAAGGTCGAGAGATTTGATGGCCTGGGCGGCGGCGTTGGTATTAAGCGAAACGGTCAACTGCACGGTCTTGACCACAGCTTGCCTCTGGGCACTGTCCGGCAGGTTGTCCAATTCCTGCAAATAAGTCCGCAACGCTTGTTCGCGCTGGCCCAGTTTTTCCAATATCTGCCCCTGCAGAAAAAGGCTTTCGGCTTGGTGTCGGGAACCGAAGGAAACATCCAGCAGATTGGTGCTATCCTTCAGCGCGGCCTGTGTCTGGCCATCCGCTAGCTCAATCTGGCACATGAGGAATTGCCGCTGCCAGCGAAAGTCCAATTTAATACCATTGGTTTCGATGCCGCGGGCCACCTTTTCCGCCGCGCTGTAATTGGTCTGCGCGAAGAAAGCTTCGCCCAGGAGCAGCGCGCCCATGGTGGCGAAATCGCTCTGCGCGTTCTCCGCCGCGGTCAGGTGAAAAACTCCGTTGGTCGGCTGCAATAAGCCGATCACTTCCCCCCACTGATTCATCCGCGCGTGGGCCACGGCTTCCTCGTAGGCCGCCTCCAACCGGGCCGGCGCGTCCGGGAAACTCCGGGCGTAGTTGGAAAACCCCGCGGCCGCGCGCTCATTGTCGCCGGCGTTCAAGCGGGCTTTGGCGATCCAAAAGATGTAATCCCGCATCCGGTTCTGCGCGCTCGAGGCGTTGGCGTCGAGCAAATCGATCGCGCCATTATAATTGGATTGTTCGAGGCGGGCGCGGGCCAGATAAAGAACGGCGTCCGCGCGGTGGGCGGAATTCGTAAACTGGGCCAGGAAGTTGCTGAAACTATTTTCGGCAAACGAATATTGGCGGGCGTCGAATAGATTAAACGCCGAAGTGAAGGCGTTCGTTTCTTCCGCAGACATCTCGGGCGCGCCCTGAACTTGCGGCCCGCCCCAAAGCAGAACCGCCACCAGCAGGCCGGCCGCCAGCTTCCCGCCCCGAGACAGCCATTTTATCAAATCGGGCACTTGCACCGTTTGATTATAGGTCAGAGTGCGGCTTGAGGCGATGCGGAATTTTTTGAAACGGACACGCCCCGGCACGGGCTGAATTAGTTCAGGCACCGGGGTAACCGCCCTCCTCTCGGCCTGGGCCGTGTCGCGTCCATCATGACACGCCCAGCGCTCTTTGCGCGGGGAATTTTTATCTTTTAAAATGCGCGGGTGATGCTATGTTTCATATCGAACAGGTCCAAATTCCGGATTATGTCGCCAAACCAAAAGCAAGACAGGGCTTTCTCCCGCGCCGCCGAGGCGGGGTTTGTCGCGAGCAAAAAGGAAAGCATCGCCGCCTTCAACTCCAGTGCAAAAAATCGGACGGCCTGCGCCCCTTGGCGCAACGGAGGTTTCACACTCATTGAACTGCTGGTGGTCATCGCCATCATCGCCATTCTGGCCTCCATGCTCCTGCCGGCGTTGTCGCGCTCCAAGAGCCAGGCGCAGGGCGTTGGCTGCATGAACAACTCAAAGCAACTGACCCTGGCTTGGCTGCTCTATTGCGATGATAACCGCCAAGTGCTGCCCTTTGCCTATTCCAGCGATTATCCCGCCTACGTTTGGTCCGGCTCAAATAATTACGACGAAAGCGACAACCCAACTGATGCGGGTAATTGGGACGCGGCGGACGGGATCGAGAAAAGCTGCATCTTTCCGTATTGCGGCAAGTCCGACGCCATATGGCATTGCCCGGCGGACAATTCTTACGGCATCAATCAGGCCAAGCAGCGCGTGCCGCGCCCGCGCAGTTATTCTATGAGCAACTGGGTCGGCGGCAATGGAAACGATCCGGGCAACGGTTATAAGGGCGGGTGGGGTTTAAATGTCCCTTTTATCATCGTGCGCAAGCTGCCGGACTTCCGCTCAGCCGCCAAGACCTTCGTGCTACTCGACGAAAACGAAAATACCATCAATGACGGTTATTTTGTCGTCGAGGATGACGGTTGGACCGGCCAACCAAATGCGAGCGAGGAACTCGTGGATTATCCCTCATCGCGGCACAACAACGCGGCGGGTTTTTCCTTTGGGGACGGCCATTCGGAAATCCATCAATGGAGGGACCGCCATATCTACGGTGTTCCCTCCGGTTATCCCAGTCCTGGCACCGATTTTCCAGTAGTGACAGTGCCTGACAGCCCCGACGTGTTCTGGTTGCAGTCGCACACCACCAACCCGCCCTGAGCCAACCGCATAAGGTGGCATCGCGGGGAAGGCGGCAGTGCGTACCGGGAAAGTGACTTTGCAAAAGCATGGTGAAAGGCGCAATCGCTTTCCCAACACATGTTACTCAAAGCCGTGCGGAGATTTTCCCATTTCTTGCCGCTTTTCGCGCTGGCGCCGCTGGCCTTCGCCGCGGGCAAGTTTGAGGCGCGAGAGTATGGCGGTGCCAAAGCCGATGGGCAACCTCTGGATACCGCCGTGTCAAAGCGCTTTAAAAATGTCTCCTTCTTGACTCACGAGAGAATGTCCCTTTCTTGACTGTCTCTATTCTTATTCCTTCTTGGGGCGCAGGGCGGAGGCCGGACAGGGTCCTTTGCCCTGCGGTGGGCACGCGCCAAGCGGCCTTGTTTTTTGATGGCCTTCCAAAACTCTTTTCCGACCGCTCCTCCCATCCCCCGGGCGCAAATACTCCGCGGCCGGCGTCGGGCCAAAATTGGCATACCGAATGGCGTACGCGCTGCGGTGTCGGACAACCCATGACCAATTGCGAGCGATCCGGCGGAAAGGACGTTGATCAGTGGCTCCAAAGAATTGGGAAGGTGGCCGCAAGCCGGGGGGCATTGTGCAAGAGTGTTCGTTAAAATCTTGCCTTCGCCAGCGTCTCAACGAAATGAATCTTCCGCGAATATCTGCCGCGGATGCGTCCCGAGGTGCTTTTCTATTTCCGCCAAAAAGGCCGCGCCAAATTCGCGCTGCTTCTTTTCTCCCACCCCGCTGATGCGGGCAAACTGCTCCTCATCCACCGGGTAATACCGGGCCATTTGCCGCAAGGCCACATCGGAAAAAACAATGTAGGCCGGTACGTTGCGCTCGTCCGCCAGCCTCTTGCGCAATTGCCGCAAAGCCTCAAAAAGCTCCTCATCACAAGCGATTTCGCCGGCGCGCGGATTTTTCCGGTTCGCCTCGGGCGCCGTCATCGGCATAGTCAAAACGATTGTTTTCCGCTGGCGCAAGACGGCCAAGCCCTCCTCGGTTAGTTCCAAAGTGCTGAATTTCCCCGCATCCTGGCGCAAGAATCCCAGCCGGATTAGTTCCCGCCCAATGGCCTGCCATTGCGGCCGGCTGTGTTCGTTGCCAATCCCATAGGTGGAAAGCGCGCGGTGCCCCCAACGCTCAATTTTTTCCGTCTCCGCGCCGGTCAGGACTTCGACCACGTGGTTGAGGCCGACCCCAAAGCGCGTTTTTTGGCGGATGCGGAACACGCAGGAAAGAAGTTTTTGCGCGGAAATCGTACCGTCAAAAGTGGCGCGCGGCGCCAGGCAATTGTCGCAGCCCGCGCAATTTCCCTCCGGCAAAAGCTCGCCAAAATAGCGGAGCAATTCAGCCCGGCGGCAGCCATTGCACTCCGCGTAATGGACAATCTGGCGGAGTTGTTCGCGGGCAATTTGCTGCTCTTCCGGCGGTTTCTCCTCGATGAATCGTTGCTGTTTAACGGTGTCGCCCGCGCTGAAAAGAAGGACGCATTCCGCCGGCAAACCATCCCGTCCGGCCCGGCCCGTTTCCTGGTAATATCCTTCGATATTTTTGGGCAAATCATAATGGATCACGAAGCGGACATTCGGTTTATTGATCCCCATGCCGAAGGCGATGGTCGCGCACATGACCCGGACTTCGTCGCGCAGAAAAAGTTCCTGATGTTCGCTCCGGTCCGCCGCGGAAAGACCGGCGTGATAAGGCCGGGCGGCCACGCCGTTTTGCGACAATTGTTGTGCGAGTCGCTCGGCCCCGTTGCGGCTCTGGCAATAAATAATGCCGCTGTCGCGCCGATGTTGCCGCAAGAAATCCAAGACTTGCGCGCTGGGCTTGGCTTTGGCCACCACCCGGTAGTGCAAATTGGGCCGGTTAAAGCTCGCGACAAAACAAGCGGGTTCGCGCAAGCGTAGCAGTTTGACAATATCCTCCCGCACGCGCGTCGTTGCCGTGGCGGTCAAAGCCATTAGTGGCACTGGCGGGAAATGCTCCCGTAATTGCGCCAGTTGGCGATATTCCGGGCGAAAATCATGCCCCCATTCACTAATGCAATGGGCCTCATCCACCGCGATCAAATTCACGTTCCACTGGAGCAAGTCCGCCAGGAACCCGGATAACATCAATCGTTCCGGCGCCGCGTAGAGCAGGCTGTACTCGTGGCGATGCAGCCCGCGCAAGCGTTGGCGCGCTTCGTCAGTTTGCAGGGTCGAATTCAGAAACGTCGCTCGGACGCCGGCGGCTTGCAAAGCATCCACTTGGTCTTTCATCAAGGCGATCAAGGGCGAGACCACCACCGTCAACCCGGGCCGGAGCAGCGCGGGCAATTGGAAGCAGAGCGACTTTCCTCCGCCCGTCGGCAAGAGCGCGAAAACATCCCTTCCCGCCATCGTTTCGCGGATGATCTCCCGTTGCAGAGGCCGAAAAGACGCAAAGCCAAAGGTGCGCTTCAACAAATCGAGCCACGATTTTTCACCGCCATCCATCAACGCCCATTAAAAAGAAGCCGCCCAGGAAAGCGAGCTTTTCGACATGATCGAATTTCTTGAATCGTCGGAAAAGAGAGGCACTCTTACAAGATGAGAACGCAAATCATTGCTCCCTCAAACCTCCGCCCAACCGCCGCCTTTCCGCTGTTCCTTTTCTTCGCGCTCTTAAGCGTAAACGCCCGTCTCTGCCGTGCCGCTGACCCTAGCGGCCAACCCGCCTCCTTGTCCGCGCCCGCGGCGGCCGTGGAACGCTGGCAGGATTGGCGCTTCGGCTTCTTTGTTCACTTTGACCCTTCGAGCCTCAAAGGCACCGAGATCAGTTGGAGCCGGGCCGGCGAACGGCGCGATCGGGGGGAAACCAACGACGACGGGGTTGCCGCCGCCGAATACGACAAACTCTATCTGCAATTTAACCCGCTCAATTTCAACGCCCGTGAATGGGTGGCTACAGCCCGGGAGGCCGGCGCGAAATATATTGTTTTCACCGCCAAGCATCACGACGGTTTTGCCATGTTTGACAGCAAATTCACCGATTATAAAATCACCCGCTCTCCCTTTGCCCGGGATCTCACCGCCGAATTGGCCCGTGCTTGCCATGAGGCCGGGCTCGGTTTGGGGTTTTATTATTCGCCGCCGGACTGGCATGACCTCGATTTTTTCACCACCAACCACGCCCGCTACCTTGAGCGCTTCCAAGGCGAGGTCCGCCAGTTGTTGACCGATTACGGCAGGGTGGACGTCTTATGGTTCGATACGGATGGCGGGACCAACCTGCCGGAAACCTGGGGCAATGCCGCGCTCTGGCCGGTCATCCGTTCCCTGCAACCGCAAATTCTTTTGACAAAACGCTGCGGCGGTTGGGGCGACTTCGACACGCCCGAACAGGTCGTGGGCGGTTTCAACCTCACCCAACCCTGGGAAACCTGCATGACCATTTGCCATCAATGGGCCTGGAAGCCAGACGACGAAATGAAATCGCTTAAGGAGTGCGTCCGTAATCTCGTTACCTGCGCGGGCGGCGGCGGCAACTTCCTTTTCAACGTCGGCCCCATGCCGGACGGTAGCATTGAGCCGCGGCAGGCGGACCGCTTGCGGGAAATGGGCGCGTGGCTGTCCAAGAACGGCGACAGCGTTTACGGCACGCGCGGCGGCCCCTGGAAGCCCGGCAAATACGGCGTCTCCACCCGCAAAGGCAACACCATTTATGTGCATATTTTTAACTTCACCGACGAAGCGGTGAAACTGCCAAAAATCCCCGCCATCATCGACCGCGCCCATGTTCTCAGCGGCGGCGAAGCCCTGGCGCGAGAGAACGAAACCACCCTCACCATCACGGTTCCGGCGGAATCCCGTGACGAACTGGACACGGTCGTCGCGCTGGAATTGGAATCACCTGCCGAGGCGATTCCTGTTGTCAAGTGAAACGACATGGTCTCGCACACTCCACCTCCGCGCCGCGCCGGCGCCGCGCTCCGCCTCATCGGCGCCATTATTCTGGTCCTCGGCCTCGGCGGCGCGGGATTGGTCTATTGCTTGAGCACTCCGCCGGATGCTTCTTCCGACGAAGTCCTGCGTTCGAGCAATTCCAAGCGAGTGCAGCGCGCCATTGAAGTCAACGTTGGCAAAATGGGCGTGGTGATGGACGGCCTGGCCGAAGACCTCGAAGATCCCGCCACCAAAGCCATTGTCCTCGCCGCGATCAGCCTCCTCCTCGGGGCGGGTTGCTTTTATTTCGCGCATTTGCAGGCCCGGGGCGCGGAACTCGATGAGTTTGAGGACCCGCCACATTACTGAGGGGACTCCAGGATAGAATACAGTTTGCCGTCCGGCAGTTTGGGCCAGGGCGAGGCGAGAGCGACGAGCATATCCGTAAGGATCAGTGAGGAGCGAACAACGAAGCCCTGGAACAAAGTGACGGCGGCCCGAAGGGTTGCGTTGCTCTTGGCTTCTGGCGTCGTTGCGCCTCGGTCACAGCCCCACTGTGGGGGATGTTCCCTCGTTGCGCCTTGCCAGAAGCCAAGAGCAACGCAACAAA
>Ga0182016_10006644_pt1 | contig 12081 bp, 14 predicted proteins | sample 712S2MmetaG_FD_120491 | JGI IMG/M metagenome (GOLD analysis project Ga0182016, IMG submission 120491) | Permafrost microbial communities from Stordalen Mire, Sweden - 712S2M metaG | ecosystem: Environmental > Terrestrial > Soil > Wetlands > Permafrost | place: Sweden: Stordalen | collected...
ATCTCGCTGCGGTGGTGAACGCACTAGGTGTCGATCCTAGATTCGCACTAGCTCGTGAGCCTAGCTCCGGTCGGCGTCCCGGCCTGCGTTCATGGTCGCACACCTGGGAGTCGAACCCAGTGGTCTCTCCGGTATCAGCGGAGCGCCTTTCCCGTCTGGCTCGTGTGCGGTGGTACTTCGGACAGGAATCGAACCTGCGTCTTCACGGTGTAGGCGTGATGCTAATCCCCTCAGCTACCGAAGCATGGTGACCGCAGCAGGGATCGAACCTGCGACCTCTAGCGTGTCGTGCTAGCGCTCTTCCAATCTGAGCTATGCGATCATGGGGTGACTGAGGAGTATCGATCTCCCGTCTACGGATTCACAGTCCGTCGCTCTTCCATTGAGCTACAGCCACCATGGTGGTCCACCCCGGAGTATGCACCGGGACCTTCGGGTTTTCAAGCCGACGTGATTCTGTTTCACCAATGGACCATGTGCCGATCACAACGCCTTGGTGGCGCTACCGGCTCTAGGAGATGATCTGTCTCCCAGCTTGCATCTGCGTGTGTTTGACCATCAGTATCGGATGAGTTAGCAGCCGATGGTCTTCAACCGACCCTGCTCATCGACAGTCCGGTATTCTCGGGGTTGCGCAACCACCCCTAGAGCCTCGCACCGGAGTCGAACCGATGTAGCCGGGTTACAAAGCCGGTGCACTTCCACTGTGCTAGCGAGGCGAAAGCTCCCCAGGTAGGAATCGAACCCACATTCGGAGATTCAAAGTCTCCTGTCCTTCCGTTAGACGACCGGGGAATGTGAAGGAGCGAGGCACCAGGGGCAGTGGTACCTCGCTCCCTCGGGGGAAGTTAGTGCCGGTTACTTGAGTCCGGCTCTCTGATAGTTGGCTGGCATAGGCATCTCCTTCTGTTGACGAATCCTGTCAGCAAGACCCATCATAGGGTACCGACGATCTCGTGTCAAATGGAACGGGTAGAGGGATTCGAACCCTCGACAACTGGTTGGAAACCAGTGATGTTTCCGCTACACCATACCCGCATGGTACGCCAGACAGGAGTCGAACCCGCACTGATCGAGGTAGAAGCTCGATGCACTTCCGTTGTGCTACTGGCGCTTGGAGCACTCGCCCGGATTCGAACCGGGATGACTGGGGTTGCAATCCAGCAGATAACCATTCTCCCACGAGTGCGTGGAGCAGTAGAAGGGACTCGAACCCTCGACCCCCACCTTGGCAAAGTGGTGCTCTTCCAACTGAGCTACTACTGCGTGGCTGTGACGGAGAGCCTCGAACTCTCAACCTCCTGGGTAACAGCCAGGCGCTCTGCCTACTTGAGCTACATCACAATGTTTACATCCACCGCATCGTTGCACATGAGTGCGCATCCGATGACAGTTGGCACAGACGAGATCACACTTCTGTGCTTCCTTCTGAAGGGTGGCATATGCCGGGGTGTCTCCCCTCGACAATCTGAACTCCTTCTCTGTGGGATCTCGGTGGTCGAAGTCGTACATGAAGGGAGGTCCCACGTACCCACAATCGATACAACGACCTCCGTGTTCCTCGACCAGCATCGCCTTCATCCGACGACGACGTTGAGCTACGGCTCCGGCCTTGTTGCCTGCCTTACCATTCATGCCGACAACTATACCATACTTGGAGGAGGGCAGAGGACTCGAACCCCTACGCTTGCACGCACGCCAGTTTTCAAGACTGGTTGCACTCCTTGTGCCGTACCCTCCATGGTGGTCCGTTCTCTCACACGCTAGGCCGTGAGCCGGTGTACCAAGCCGGTAGCGGAAGTGACAGGAGTCGAACCTGCTGAGGCTTTCACCCGTACCTCTTTAGCAAAGAGGCTCCTACCCGTTCGGATCACTTCCATGGTGCCCTCACTCGGGGTCGAACCGAGGCACACGGTGTAGGAGACCGTCGCTCTTCCGCTGAGCTATGAAGGCTTGGAGCCGCCATCGGGAATCGGACCCGAGCTTCATCCGTACCAGGGATGCGCACTTCCACTATGCTATGGCGGCGAGCGGGGCGTCCTGACATTAGACCACACGAGCCGAAGCTCGTGCTGAGGACTTGAACCTCAGACCTCCCCGAGTGCGCCTGGCAGGATTCGAACCTGCGACATCTTGATTCGTAGTCAAGCACTCTAATCCGCTGAGCTACAGACGCATGACAGGAGCAAGGACTTATTCTTGAGTGTGCCCTACTCCTTGGTGCCCTCGGTGGGAATCGAACCCACTCCAACGGTTTCGAAGACCGGTATGCAATCCAGTACACCTCGAAGGCAAGACGATGAGAAGACCTGTAAGCCGGGTTCTGTCCGGGCCGAAGCCTTGGACCGCTATCCCTCTAAGCGACCTACCTGGTGGGTGGTAGTCCGACGAGCAGCCGGTTGGTGTCCCACACGTTTGATCTTGCAGCGGACGTGGTTTGCCTAGCCGCCCGGCACTACCCGGACGCTGGTGCGCTCTTACCGCACCCTTTCACCCCTCACCTGTGACAGGGGCGTCGGGCTTAGCCCAGCGCATGTCCATCGGCGGGTCTACTCTCTGTTGCACTTGCACGTGGCTCACGCCAGGCTGCCGTTAGCAGCCGTCCTGCTCTACGCTGCCCGGACTTTCCTCTCCCCTCGTACCCGAAGGCGACCTAGGGGAGCAGCGGTCCAGTCTTCTCATTGGCACTAGGGGTAGGCTTCGAACCTACAACATCTCCGGTTTCAGAGACCGGCGACTTTACCAGTTTGTCCACCCTAGTATGGCGGCACCGACCGGACTCGAACCGGCGATCTTCTCCGTGACAGGGAGACGCTTTGACCAACTAAGCTACGGCACCATGGTGATGCGTGGGGGATTCGAACCCCCGACCTTCTGGCTGAGAACCAGACGTTCTTCCGACTGAACTAACGCACCGTGGTCAGAGTGGCAGGATTTGAACCTGCGACCTCTCCCGTCCGAGGGGAGCGCTCTTCCAAGCTGAGCCACACTCTGTTGTGGGAGTCTCTCCTCCTGTCACGTCTCACTCGGGGCTAGCCGAGGTTCCACGCCCTAGCCGACGTGGACAGGTATGCGGCGACGTTCCCTGCCAAAAGTGGTCTCTCCCACCCGTCACGCCCATGCTACGGAGGAGGACGTTACCTCCATGCGACCCGGTGTCTTACGCCGAGCCTCGTCAGGATGGTGGGATTCGAACCCACGATCTCCGGTTTCCAAAACCGGCAGCATACCACTTGCCCACACCCTGTTGCAGCGGTCTCTCCCGCCAGTCACGCACGTTTTTGAAAGCAGTGTGTACGTTGACTGCTCGTGTGCCTGGGGGGCATCGAACCCCCTACCTTCCGGGTAAGAACCGGATGCTCTACCAGACTGAGCTTCAGGCACGTGTGCCCCCTGTCCTCAGGGGGATGCTACTACGCTCGACGTGAGCGGATCGGCCACGAGATCTCGCCAGGGACGAGGAACGACGCTGCGAAGGCAGCGAGGCCGAGACCGAGGAACCCGTAGATGTTGGCGTGCACCGTTGCGGACCAGAACCCCGACGCCATGACGACGAGGAAGGCCACGAGGGCTACGAGTAGTAGGACAAAGCGCATGACTGCGCTCCTTTCATATGGGCATGAAGAGTTTCATACCCCGAAGGCGCCTAACTTCAAACACCTAGTGGAACCGGGGAGACTCGAACTCCCGTCCAGTGAGCTTCTAGAAATCGATCTACCATCATAGTCGTGAAGGGCACGACACCCTTGTTCGTCTCTCCGAACTGTCCGGGGATGTCGGGCTTGCACCTGGCATCCTCCACCACCGACTCTTGGCGGAAGTCGGAAACCGCACTGCGTGTCGAGCTTGGTTGACAAGGCGCTCGACGGCCCCGGTCGTGCTACTGGTTAGGCAGCGACGAGAGCATCGGCATCCCGAAGGATGGCCTCTGCCTCTGCGACGATGGAATCGGTGTTGCCGTTTCCTTGGTTGCCCGGTTTTACGACTCTGAGCTAGTCGGATGGCACGATAACCTTCGGTCATCCCTGTCGAATGCCTGTCGGTCCCGTGTACTGCGTGTCGCTGACAGGAATCGAACCTGCACGCCCTTGCGGGCACCTGGTTCTAAGCCAGGCGTGTCTTCCTAGTTCCACCACAACGACGTGGGTGCCCGTCTTTCCGGGCTGTCACCCACGGTACAGGCCACCGATACTCTCGTATCGAGCCATGCGGGCCGTGGCCCTGGTCACGATGGTGGGAGTCGAACCCACACGCCTTTGGAGGGGCACAAGCATCTCGGGCTTGCATGTCTACCAGTTCCATCACATCGTGTTGCCGTCCACCCGGCTCATTCGTCCGGGCAGAACGGTGGGGTCCCGAAGGACCAGTGTGCCGAGAGGGAATCGAACCCCCGATGCCCGAAGGCCACTGGGTTACAGCCAGTTGGACGCCATCGTCCACTCGACACATGGTACAGCGTAGGGGAGTCGAACCCCTCTTCGCAGAGTGAAAGCCTGCTGTCCTTCCGATAGACGAACGCTGCATGGTGCTGGCGACAGGACTCGAACCCGCTCAGTCCGGTTTAAAAGACCGGTACCCATCCCGTTGGGCGACACCAGCTTGGCAGGGGTGCTCGGAGTCGGACCGAGGCTTACGGGTTTGGAGGCCGTCGTGCTACCATAACACTTCACCCCTTCGTTAGAAGGTGGGCACCGTCATCCGCTAGGCGCCCTTCCCAGCCCTCACCCCCTTGCGCTGGTTCTCTTGAAGTTGCTCGGGCGCTACCCGAGCTTCACGGGAGCTACCCGTGGGTCCTTTGTTAGGAGACCAACCTAGTGGACAGTGAGGGACTCGAACCCTCCACCCCCTGCTTGCAAAGCAAGTGCTCTTCCAGATGAGCTAACCGCCCGTGTCCGTTCTCTCCCGGTAGTCACGCCTAGGTAGTCGGCGGCGTTCCCTGCATCTTGCGTCCCGATGATGCTCTGAGGGTCGTAGGCTCTATTGGGAGCAGGGCCGTGCACAGCCCATTCCCAGGTATCCTCCCGCCCCTCAGGGCATCATCGAAACTAACCCCTCACGTCTCGGGATCTCGTGGCAGCATTGCGACCTCTCCCCGCTAGTCCTCCTTGCGGCTTGACCGGTAGCTACCTCCGGGTTTGCTACTATTCAGTTGTAAAGGATCGGTGTTTCTGGCCCGTAGGCTCAAGTTCTTCACTACTTCGGGGCTATCCTACCGAACTTGACAGGACGTGTCAAGCAAGTTTCTGGTTTTTCTTCAAGTTGCACTTCAAGTGGCTGGCCTGCACGTTAGAGCGCACATGCCCTCCGCCTTGGCTCACGGGCACAACATGATCGAGAGACACAGACAGGGGGTCGGGCCACGTCCTGCGGCTGTTGATCTTCCGACCGCATAGGCCGCAGACCCACTCATCCCTCTCGAAGATCTCGGCATCAAGGAATCGTTCGCTCTCCCCATCTCGCAACCGTACACGACGACGATGGGCTGCGGCCCGCACGAGTGCTCTCTTCCTCTCGGGGTTGCGGGCGTTCCAGCTAGCTGTGGAGTTAGCGTGTCGTTCCGGGTGAGCGGCGTTCCACTCACGAGCGTTGGTTCGCTTCTGATCTCCGTGCGTGAGATATCGCCTGGCATCATACTCTCGATGCCAGGCGGCTACCTCTTCTCGTGTCCGCATAGCTCTCTAAGTGACCGGCTCTTCGTCTTCGCCAGTCTCTTCGTCTTCGCCGTCATCAAGCTCGACAGCTTCGGGCGGAGGCGAGAGCAGGTAGCTGACAGCCAGTGTCGCATGGGCTGTAGCCATCGTCGCAAGACGAGTCTCGGCTTCCAACCGACCGCCCTTGGCCGCTCTCTGAAGTAGCTGCTCAGCCAACGACTGATGACGAGCGATGAGTTGCTCTGTCGTTAGGGGTACTACTGGTGCCTTGGGCTTCCTCTTGCCGAATGCCATGGTATCTCTCCTTGTTGGTTGGTTTCTGAAGGTACTCCGAGAAGCTGAGATGGTCGGACCTCAGCTTCTCGGGCTAACCTTCAGCCCCTACGGTCACCCGTAGTACGTGATGTCCCCCTCGCCATGCTTCACGGCGGAGTCGAGAGCGCCCTCGACGGCCTCGATCTGACGACGGGCAGCCTTGAGGTCCCGAAGAACCTGACGGACCTCGTTGTGCTGGTCCGTCTCCTCGTTGGCTGCGTTGTAGAGGCGCTCGACGTACCCGAGGGCCACGTCGACCTCAGCCAGGACGGGGGTGAGCCGATCCCGAGCGAGGGTCTCAAGCGAGACCACCAGTCGGTTGTCGAATGTTGCAACGGTCATGTCGGGTCCTTTCAGAGGTGGATGCTTCAGTGGGGCCATCGTAACCTGGCTCCCCTCCGGGTGTCAAGCAGGAATCTCAAGAATCTTCCCTACCCGGCCTGAGGCCCCGTATGCTACACTAGAGGGTAAGTTCGTTTCAAGTCGAAAGCCGCACCGTATGAGACTCCCCAAGATGGAGCAGTGGGAACTGATCGAGGTGGAGTGGGTGGACTCCGCTGGCACCGAGAACGGCTGGCACAAGCCCGGCAAGAAGGAGATGGAGATCCACGGCTGCGTGACGGTGGGCCAGCTATACGCCCAATCGGTCGACCGCATCGTGATCGTACTGAGTCGGGACTCGACCTCTAAGAACATCGATGGTATCATCACCATTCCGACCGTCGCAGTGACGGCCCTCAGGAAGTTGAAGCGCATCACCTAGTTGCCCTTACGGGGGCGAGAGAGTAACGTAGAGGACATGACCACCCGACAAGCCCGCTGGAATGCTGAGCACCCTGAGGTGCTCAGAGAGGCAAGAGGTCGCTATCGAGCGGCACATCCTGATGCTGCCAATGAAGCTCATCGCAAGTGGGCACAAGCTCATCCTGAAGCCATACGAGCTAAGGCCTCACGCAGACGAGCGAGTCGCCGGACGGGGGTTGTAGAGAAGTTCCTCTCCGTAGAGATCTTCGAACGAGATGGGTGGTTGTGCCTACTCTGCCTGGGTTCTATCGAACCATCACTCGTGTATCCGCATCCGATGGCTGCGTCTGTGGACCACGTTCTTCCCCTATCCCTCGGAGGAGATCACACCCGAGCTAATGTACAGACGGCACACTTCTTGTGCAACTGGCGAAAGGGAGCTAGAGTATCAGTATGACGACCTTCTTCACTTCTGACATCCACCTGGGCCATGCCAATATCTGCGCTTACAGTGGTCGACCTTTCGATTCTGTAGACGAGATGAACGAGAAGATTGTCACTGGATGGAATGAGACAGTGAAGACTGACGACTACGTTTATGTGCTTGGCGACCTCTGCATGGGCAAGCTCGATGACTCCCTCCCGATCGCAGGCCAGCTGCAAGGCACCAAGATCCTCGTGCCCGGCAACCACGACCGCTGCCACCCGAAGTTCGTCGGCAAGAACAAGACCCGTGCCGACTGGGAGAAGCGCTACCGCTTCGAGGCCGGGATCTACTCGATCCTCCCCGTCCAAACTCGCATCGCTGTCGGCCACCACCTTGCCGTCAAGGCGTGCCACTTCCCGTACACCGGGGACCATACCGAAGAGGGTGACCGCTACGTCGAGCTTCGCCCCGAGGACTCCGGCGAGCTTCTCATCCACGGCCACGTTCACGAGGCGTGGAGACAGAGGGGTCGTCAGTTCAACGTCGGCCTCGACGCATGGGGCGGCAAGCTCCTGACCGCTGACGAGCTTGAGGCTCTGCTCGACGGCGACCACACGCTCCATACCGACCGCCTGCCCTGGCCTGCCACTTACCCGGAGGGATCATGATCGAGTTCGATGAAGAGGGTCTGCCCGTCTCAGTAGAGGATGGCGTTCCGATCCCCTTGACCTTCCAGCAACGGCTGTACCGTGCGTTGGTCGACCTCTCTGACATCGTGGCTGAGGGTGGGTACTTCGAGCAGGGTGACCTCGTGAAGACCATCAACACGTGGTCGACCGATCCGCCACTGCCCACCGCCACCGAAGGTCTCGACATGGACGAGATCCTCGTGGGCATGGATCAGTTGAAGCTCTTCCACGCCATCGAGATGCAGGAGACCGCCGAGGAGCTTATCGAGGAGCACGTCGCTGCGGCCCTCAAGGCGTTCGAGGAGCAGCCCGACTTCTCCTCCATGGACCAGATCGATCGCATCATCTACGACCAGAAGCAGGAGCTTGAGGAGAACGCTGACGGAGTGGCCTTCCTGACGGCTGCCATCAATCAGGACCCCCACACGGCGCACGACATCATCGATGAGATGGGCTGCACGCTGACTCACCTCATCACTCGATGGTTCGTGCTGTACATGCTCTCCCACGAGACGCCGGAGGGTGACGACACCCCCATCGAAGCCGTTCGCAAGCGAGTGAGCCTCATGGGGATGGAGAACGCCAAGGCGGCTGCGGTGACGGATGGGCAGCTTCGTGAGCGACTCGAAGAGCAGATCGAGCGCTTCAAGCACATAACCGGCTACTACGAGGACGGCGATGAGGATGCTCCTGAGTGAGCTACTAGATCTGGACAAGCTGCAAGAGGAAGTCTGGAAGCGGTACGTCTCTGTCCGGGCGCATCCGCTCGACCCTACCCTGCGGATCTTCAACTACACCCACGAGGCTGCCTACGCTGGCGAGTGGACCCACGAGCAGAAGGTATGCCGGGGCCTGATCGTCCGTACCAACACCAGGGACCGTGACGCCCTCGTGGTGGCCCGACCCTTCCCGAAGTTCTTCAACTACGGCGAGCACATCCTCAACCACGAGACCATCCCGCTCGATGAGCCGTTCACGGTGACCTCGAAGGAGGACGGCTCACTGGGCATCCTCTACACGGCGCCGGACGGTCTTCCCGCAATCGCCACGAGAGGCTCGTTCGAGTCGGATCAGGCTACCTGGGCTACGAACCATTTGAGGGCCTCAGGGGGCATCTCAGCGGCCTCTGACGGGGAACTGACCCGTCTCTTCGAGATCGTCTATCCCGAGAACCGGATCGTGCTCGACTACGGCGAGTTCGAGGGCCTCATCCATCTGGCCACGCTCCACACGGAGACGGGCCTACCTGTCCCTGAGACGACCTGGGAAGGGCGCCGGGCTGCAACTCACCAGTTCGACCGCCTCGAAGACCTCCTGAGGCATGTGGAGACCGCTGACTCGACCAACCAGGAAGGCTTCGTCATCTACTTCCCTGAGTCGAACTTCAGGGTCAAGGTCAAGTACGCCGAGTACGTCAAGCTGCACCGCATCCTGACCGGCCTCTCCGAGCGCCGCATTTGGGAGCACATCAGTCAGGGCGGCTCCATCGAGGACTTCATCGAGGGCGTGCCGGACGAGTTCTTCGATTGGGTCCGGGCGGTTGACAATCGGTTGCGCTCCGAGCACCGGGACATCATCCTGCGGGTCCTCCTCAAGGCGGCTCGACTGAGCGATCCCGAGTGGAACCACAGCCGGAAAGAGATCGCACAGCAGATCGAGGACGACCCCGATCGAGGCCTGATCTTCCTGGCACTCGATGAGAAGTTCACTCGGCTCTACGAGAGCGTGTGGGCGATCCTGCGGCCAGCGGGCAACGTCACCTTCAGGGATGACGACGACAGCTAGCGAAGGTTCCCATTGACGATGGTATTGCACTGAGCTACGGACGGCTTCTGATGCAGTAGTCGTCCGGCTTCGGTTGAGAACCAGATCCGGTTCCCGCACCAGAGGCACAGGTTGGTCTCGCCGTCGTCGGTGGCGGAGGTAGTCATGGGAAGTCGGCCCATGCTCTTGTTGATGATGTGGATGTCGGGCATCAGAACAGCCTCTCTACTTCCTCGGGGGCCTCGACGTACTCGGGGTCCCAGTCGGCTTCGATCCACGTGAAGTTGGCACCGCACGTGTTGCACACGAGGCTCTTGTCGCCCACCTGCTTGCGGTTGGCTCCGGCTCCGACGTAGTGCAGGAAGGCGAAGCCCTCACTGATGTCGATGCTCGGCTCGCCGGACTCGACGGTGTTGGCGTTGCACCAGTGGACCCAGCCCGAGGGGATACCCACGGAGGAGTCGCCCTCATCGAACTCGAAGCCCGCCTCTTCCCATGCCTCGGTCGGTCGGTCAACGCTCATCAGATCTCTCCCTTGTGGATCTCTTCGGTGGAGTTCAGGACATGCCCGAAGTGCTTGCCCTCCATGATGGCATAGGCGATGTCGCTTGTCGAACCCTGGCCCCACAGCGGCGTGCCGCACTTGCAGATCCCGAGGACGGTCCAGCCGACGACGGTGCCGGAGGGGTAGAAGTCGGAGTCTCCGCTCTCGTACTTCGGCCAGACTTGGATGTCATCGTAGTTCTCGACATCGAACTGGGCGAGGTTGGCCTGCACGGTGTAGTGCTGAAGGGCCTTCTTGCGGCGCTTCTCGGCGTCGTCAGTCATCGTACACCTCCGGGCGGCAGCGGCCACAGGCCTTGGTGTTGGGGTCCTTCAGGGCATCACGTGCCGCCGATGCGTCAGCGCCGTAGATAACCGTGAGGATGTGCCGGTTCTGGCCGGGGCTTTGCTGACGGGTCAGGATGAAGCAGCTATCCCGATGCACCGTGACGCTCGTTAGCTCTGGCCTAGCCCACCCCGGACCGTGGTGAATGTAAGCCCGGTAGGCGATGCGGAAGGGGGTCATCGTACCTCGACCTCCCAGGTGCCCACGATGGCGTTAGTAGCCACACGACCCTTGGCGTCCTCACCGGAGAAGGTGGCTCTGCCATTGGCGCCTACTGTCGCATCGGTCAGTACCTTGACATCACCAAGGCCATCGGTGGCGGCGATAACATCGCCCGCCTTGAGATCTCGTACCAGTTTCGTGGTCATGGGACCATCGTAACACGTGAAGGTCCTCCTAGCAACTAGGAATCAAAATCTCACATTGGGTCTTGACCTAACCGCTTAGCGGGATGTTACGATAGTCCCGTTGGGCAACAACGCTCAGCCATAGCAAAGGGAAGAGCAAATGAAGAGCATCAAAGGTAAGATTGCAGGGGCACTCTGTGCACTCCTGCTCGTGAGCGGATTGGGCGTTGGGTTCACCTCCGCCTCATCTTCAGCAACCACCACCAACACGACCTTCTATGCGTGCCTCTCTAGCAAGGGCAAGCTCTCGAAGGTGGCTACGGTGGCCCCGACATGCGTCAAGACAGCTACCTTGATCTCGTGGAACTCGGTTGGCCCTCAGGGTCCGGCTGGTACTTCGGGTCCTCAGGGGGCTACGGGGGCTACGGGTGCGACTGGTCCGGCTGGCGCCACGGGTGCTACCGGAGCTACGGGTCCGGCTGGTCCTACGGGAGCCAAGGGAGATGTCGGTCCGGCTGGTCCGGCTGGCGAGGGCCTGACGCACACTAGCGGCTACTACCTGGTGGCGGCTGACGGCGGCGTGTTCGCCTTCGGTGATGCTCACTTCTACGGTAGCGAGGCAGGTAGTCCTCTGACCTCTCCCGTCGTTAGCATCGTCGTAGCTCCGGGTGATGTCGGTTACTGGCTCGTCTCAGCCGATGGTCACGTGCAGCCGTTCGGTGGCGTCTCGGGATATGGTGAGCTTGCTTCTCAGCAACTCAACGCCCCGATCGTCAGCGGCGCTGTCGGCTAGTCCATCAACCACCCACCCCTCTTCGGGAGGCAGCCTGTTCGAGTCAGGCGTGGGTACTCAGCCAGAAGGCAAGAGAGCGATCACACCCAGTGTCAGCCCCACGGCTAGTAGCAGCGTGACGAAGGCACCAACGTAGCCCTTGACGCCCTTGTGCTTGGCCCAGCCTATGACCCCTGCAACGGCCACAGAGCCGATGCCTGCCGCCACGACGGCCATCGGGCGGTCGAAAGCGAAGAAGCCCCATACGGGCACCAGGGACCCCACCAGAGTGGCTACAGCCATGAACACGGCGGCAGCGGCTCGATGAGTGAGCGTCCCGTCCGTGGACTCGAACTGACCGATGCCCATGGAGACCATGGCGGAGATGGCGCCACCGAGGGCGCCGATGGCGATCAGGTGGTTGCTCGACCCGTTGAGCATGAGGGCGAAGATGAACCCCACGATGCTGACGACTCCATCGAA
>Ga0182016_10006646_pt1 | contig 12079 bp, 21 predicted proteins | sample 712S2MmetaG_FD_120491 | JGI IMG/M metagenome (GOLD analysis project Ga0182016, IMG submission 120491) | Permafrost microbial communities from Stordalen Mire, Sweden - 712S2M metaG | ecosystem: Environmental > Terrestrial > Soil > Wetlands > Permafrost | place: Sweden: Stordalen | collected...
CAATCCGACAACACGCCAGACACGCAGGTAAGCGCCGCCGACCAGACAGAGTCAACGGATGAAGACACGACGAAAGCGGCTTAGTCAGAAGCAGAGCAGGCTGCGTTAAACGACCCGCTCAGGCACTTGCCTGAGCGGGGTTAGCTACTGGAGCTTTGCCGGCGGGAACATCCCACTTTGGCTATATCGAGTCGAACGTATCTTTGACACTAGTTAACACCGAGTTGATCGAGCTGGACAGGGTATGCATTGTAGCAATCGCGCCGAGCGAGAGCATCGCAGAGATCAGAGCGTACTCGATCAAATCCTGCCCGGACTCATCGTTTTTCAGCGCGAGAAGGGTATTCAAAAAGCTAGCATTCATCTTGAATTCTCCTGTACGAGATTTTGTATTGCTCGACTTCACAGCGCGATCCGGCTTCTTTCCCAAACCAACTGGCCCATTCATCTGCGTAGCCCAGGGTTACGTGTGTCCCGATGCCTTTTTGCCCTTACTCCTATCAATCAAGGATTAAGGTAAGGGTTACTGTTGGTCAGATGAGGGTTGCTGCTTTGGAGTTGTAAAGGGAAATTGGGGGCGGGCGAGTTTCCGGGGTCAGAAGGCGATGGTCACTTCGCTGCGGCTCTGGGGAATCTTGAGCTCAACTCCACGCTCGTGATTCACATCCAAGCTCGACTTGATGTCAAGGGTGCTGAGGGCGACGGCACGCTGCTGCCCGTCTTTTGTGAGATGCAGGACGCCAGCATCGATGGAGTAGTGATCTACCTCGAGGCGCTCACCGTTCTTAAACACGAATACTGTCTTCGGGCTGGGCTTGAGCGGAGCGCCGCGGCTGCCTGTCTGCGGAACATCGATGACCTTCACGCCGCTGCTGCCTGGAGCAGACGTGCTCTCATCGCCGGCTTCACGCGCAGGCGAGTGCATAGAGAGTCCGGCGCGACTTAACAGATCAAGGAGCGACTCTTCCCCGCCGGAGCCACTCTGGGTTCCGGCGATGTTTCCCTGACGGTCAATGAGGACGTAGTAAGGAAATCCGTGCGCGCCGAATCTTGAAGCGAGGCCATTGTTGAGGACAACCCGACATGACCTTGGATTTGCCTTGAGGTATTTTCTGACGACAGCTTCTGATTCGCCCACATTCACGGCGAGGACAATGAGTCCTTTGGCGGCAAAGGCGTGTTGGAGTTTGTCCACGGCAGGCTGGTCACGCCGACAGTACGGGCACCATGTTGCCCAGAATTGCAGCAGGACTACATTTCCGCTGAGCGATTGATTGTCGAAGACTTCGCCGCTGAGAGTATGTGCAGTGAATCGTGGAGCCGGGCGTTCGGAGCCAGCTTGGGCGAGGGTACAGAACACGGTCAGGATCAGTATGGCTGGAAGGATTCGAGCAATGTTGGTGCATTTCACGATCTGCCTCGCCGCACGCAGCTTGAGGTCAATTCGGCTACATGTATGTTATTGAGGATGCGGCGTGGCTTTCCAGAGTTGCAGCCTTTGCATGCGAAAGTCTCTCTCTTCCGTGAGTGCGCTAACCAATTCGCAAGTTGCTCGTCTAACCAGCATATTGGGCTCTGGACGGAGTTGCTGTGGAGCCTGGAGGCTGAGGGATGTTGATAGAGCCGGCAGACAGTTGCCTTCAGGTACTGAACTTTAATGCTGATGTGTTCGGGCTTAAAGCCATCCGAAGAGCAGCCTGCAGGTTTGGCAGTCAGTGTTACGTGCTGATTGAGCAACATGCTCGCGAGACCAAGGTTCAGCTCATTTCCAAAGAATGTTGCGGGTCTTCAAGCGCGTTTATGAACCAGTTCTGCAATGAGGTGCTTGAGCAGGAACTGAGGGAGAGGGTCGCTGCCGAGATGGTGGGCGTTCGCAATTTTCTGCTTGGGCTGGCGCTCGCACACACCCCTTGCGTAAGTTGCGCGTCGGCAATCCGGACTCAACCGACGATTCACTAACATCTTTCAGTTGTTGGAGAAGCGACGAGGCCAAATGGGCGTTACACAGCCGGCGCAATTACCTCGTATGCGGAGATGATCTCGCGCCATGGCTCGGGAATCACGATGGACGCTTTGGTTGAATAATCATAGGCGACCATTGCCGAGAGGCCGCGAGCCGCACGTATCTGACGAGTCTCGCTCCATATTTCATGTTCGAAATCGAATGACTTGCGCCCTATGCGGGAGACGCGGCATCCGACGACAACTTCTTCGCGATAGTCGAGGGGCTGCTCATAGTCAACTTCCAGCCGCGCCAAAATAACTCCATTGGTTCCAGCCAGCGATTCCTTCAGCACCTCGGCGAAGTAGAGGCAACGAATCGTTTCCACCCAGACGACGTAGGAGGCGTTGTTCACATGCTGCAACATGTCCACGTCGCAGAATGGAACGCGGAATCGGGTTATGCATCGAAAATCAGCCAGCGCCATTCCGTCGAATCTCCTGTGGTGATTGGAATTGAGAAAATACATGGGAGGTGTCTGGCGACACCTCCCCGATCATCAGCGGGCAGGAACCTTGACGTATCCAGCGCGGTGCGAACCCGGTTAAGGAGTGATCACGCCACAAGCTACCCGGTCTCCAGCATTCCCGGCGGGATCGCTCGTCATGTCGTCTGCCTTGGCGTGAATGACTAGCGCAGTGCCGCCATTGGCAAAGAGCGAGTTGGGCAAGCCGGGGTTGAGAGTAACACGCTCATTGGCGACGGTGAGTTTTGCCTTGCCATCGGCGCCGACGGTGAAGTTAGACATGTCTCCGGCGTGGGGCCCGGCAGGATTCTTGAGACCGTGGTGCGCGCCGGTGGGATTGAAATGGCCTCCGGCGGATTTGAAGTCGGGAGCTACGCAGCTTGGAGTTTGATGGAAGTGGATGGCATGCTCGCCCGGAGTTAGGCCGGTGAGTTCGAGATGAATCTTAACGCCCGGCCCTGCCTCCTTGATGGTTGCAGTACCGACCGCGGCTCCCTTGGCATCATTAAGATTGACGACCTTGGAGAGCTTTGCATGATGGGCAGAGGCTGAGACGCTGAACAGTGCGATGGCAAGCGAGACGCTCATGAGAATGCGCTTGTTCATAGGTAATCCTTTCGAGTTGCAGAACACTACCGTTTGATAGATGGGCATTCACGCCCAAAGGCAGCCTACTTGGCCGCGGTCTTGGCCGGAGCCTTCTTTGCCGCCCAACGTGCCTTTGCGGCCTGCGCGAGCTTTGCCTTGGTTGCCGCGCTCATCGGCTTCCGCGAGGACTTGACTGGCGTTGCCTTGGCTGTTTTCACTGCGACCGGAGCAGCGACCTTCTTTGCGGCAGCCTTCACGGCGCGCTTCTTCTTCGCCCATCGCTTCTGTTGAGCCTGCGCCATGCGCTGACGCGCTTCAGGACTTACTGTGCGTTTGGCAACGGAGGCAGAAGCGGGCTTTGCGGATTTTGCGGCGGCATGCGCGGGAGCTTTGCTGGAGGTTTTGGAGGAAGTGACGTTGTTTCCGTTCAAGGCTTCAAGGGCGGCGATAGCACTGCTGATGCGGTCGCGCTGGGCGCGGAGTGCGGTCAGAATCTGTGCAGTATCCATATGGGGGAATACTCCTTCTATCGTGGATGGTAGCAGTGAGGAGCTACGTTGCACAATAACAAGTGCATGCTGATTCCCTGCTCCGGCCCAATTAGAAAAGGCCGACGATTGAGTCGGCCAGTCCTAAATTCGGAATGCGCGGAGTTACTTTTTTACTGGAGCGATGGCGTCTTTCACAGCCTTTGCGACGTAGAACTTGGCGGTGGTCTTGGCCTTGATCTTGATGGCCTCTCCGGTTTGCGGGTTGCGGCCCGTGCGAGCCTTGCGCTGAACCTTCTTCAAGCGTCCGAGACCGGGCACGACGAAGACGCCATTTTTCTTGGCGCTGGTTACGGCCAGCTCAGCCAACGTTTCGAAGAATGACGCTGCCTGCTTCTTTGTGATTGCGATCTTTTCCGCCATAAAGGTGACCAACTGAGTCTTTGTCATTGTTGTAGCAGCCATTTTAGGTTCTCCCTTTGGGCTTTATGCCCGTCTTGCAGTGTACAGTATGTGGCTGGACACGGGTGGAAGACGAAGCGATAATCTCCGTGAAAGCGCGGTATTTTGGAATCACATCGAGGGAAACGATGATTTTTGAAATGGCAAAGCTTGAGATTAAAGCCGGGATGGAATCTGCTTTCGAAAAGGGCGTGGCGCAGGCAACTCCGCTTTTTCAAAGGGCGCGAGGGTGCCATGGTCTGCAACTGCTGAGATCGGTTGAGGAGCCATCACACTACACCCTGATGGTGACCTGGGAGACGATTGACGATCATATTGTGCATTTCAGGAAGTCAGACGAATTTCAGGAGTGGCGGAGACTTGTGGGTGAGTATTTCTCGAGCGCGCCTCAGGTTGAGCACGCGCAGATTGCCCTTACTGGTTTCTGACGCGGACAAACCAAGTTAGCCAGGAAAATGGAAACGGAGCTGCCGCCGTGAGGCCACTGCGACTTCGTTGACTTTGGCTGGAACAAAAATCCACCGACGCAGCGTCTGCACGATGGAAGCCTCTACTCCGTATCCGACGCCTTTGACGACGGCGACTTGAACGATCGAGCCCTGACTATCAATCACCACATCCAGAACCACGTCTTTTCCGCGGGCGAGTTCGGGAGTGTTGTCATGCAGAATTGGCGGGTCTGGCGTGAATACGGGCAGAGCAGACTTGACCTGATGATGCATGACGGTGAAGCTGCTGGATGGTGCGTTCAATTGCCAGCCAGCAAACGGCACTAATCCGTTTCCTTCCCCACTATCAGAAGCATCAGAGCTGCCCTCGCTAACTTTGGCCTGGGTATTCGCATCCTGCGGGGTGACTGGTTGTTCCTCGCTGAGCGGCTTGGCTTTGACGCGAGGTTCGGTGGGCTCGGGATCGGGAGTGCCTGGGGTGGCTGCGATTTCTTTCTGGAAAACAATGGGCATGACCGAAGCCGCATGCATTGCGTCGTTACGAATGGAGAAGTGCGACGGTTCAGAAGAAAGATTGCATACGATCAGGAGCACGGAAACCTGCAGCCAGAGGGATGCGACGAAAGGCACGGGTTGCTTCAGATAGGAATTACGCGGTAATGAGGAAAACATGGCTAATTACGAGTATAGAAGCAGCAGCATAACACGGCAATAAGCGTTTGTCCCGATGAAACGCTAATGCTGCTTAATCCGCGCTTGAGACGAGAGCAAGACAGCGAGTTTCGCTTGAATATGTCAATGACCGACTAGGGAGAATATCCGAAGGTTATTAGGTACTCCTGCGCATTCCGGATTGAGCGCGAGGAGAGCACACTGTTTTCAATGATCCTTATGGATCTTGGATGGCGACATCCTTGAATATGCGGGCCGCGACTTGGACAAAACAGTCTTCGCGGCCCATTTTCCTGTCCGATGAATCCTCACAGATCACTTCTACAAGCAGCGTAGGGGCGTCAGGTCAGCTTAGGTTTGCTTTCTCAGGGTGAATACGCTGAGCTCAGGCGGACACAGGAAGCGCATGGGAACGCCAATTACTCCAACGCCGCGATTTGTGTAGAGTTGAAGATCGCCGATCTGATAATGCCCCATTGGATATTTTCTTGCCCAAGGCGGAAGGTAAATCGCACCAATTCCCGGGAGCCGGACCTGTCCACCATGGGAGTGGCCGGACATCTGAAAGTCAACCGGGAACTTCCGCACTTCATCGGCGATGTCGGGCTCATGGACAGCGACGATTGTGCATTCTTGTTTTGGTACATCCCGCAATGCGAGATCGGGCTTTGCACGGAAGACCGTGACGTTGTCGATTCCGGCGAGCCAGAGACGAGCGCCAGCCCGCTCCAATGCAATCGCCTGATTTCGCAGAACGTGAATATGGGCACCAGTGCTCAAAGCTTCGACTACCACATTCGCGTTGGTCTGGTAATCGTGATTGCCGAGCACAGCGAAGCAGCCTAAAGGAGCGGCGATTTTCCGGAGAACCTGGGCGCATGGCCAGGCTAGCTCAGCGCTGGCTTTTCTGTCTCTGGTGTGCCCGGTGGTGACGAAATCTCCCGTGATCATGACCAGATCCGGCTTATGGGAGTTGGACAACTCGATCACCTTTTCGAGGTGACTTGCGGTTACGAACGAGTTGAAATGGATGTCACTGAGTTGTGCAACGCGGAGTCCGTCGAATTCAGACGGCAGGCGGTTGAGTGCAATATCAACCTGGCTGACAACGACCTCATGAGGCTCGTAGAGACTCGTTCCGAGAGGGCCGCTGGCGAGCACAACCGCGCCAAGACCAAGAAATTCACGCCGAGACAGTGACATTGGTTTTTTCAGAATCACCCAAGCAGTTGCGGTGGAAAGCTCGTCCACTCCTGAATAGCTATTCTAGGGCAAAACGTGCGGGCATGTTTTTGCGGCACGCAGTTCGGACATTGTTATGCGACAGAGAATTCGACGGCATACTCCGTTGGCATTGTGCCCGAGCGCCTGGGCCTCGCCCGAACAATCAGTCCATCCTGAAAAATGTTCTGGCCGCCTTCGATGTAGTGGGTTGCAATCGAAACCGCCGTCTGCGGAAGGAATTGCTCGAAGCTCACAAAGCACAATCCACCGCGGCTGACATCTACGACATCCACGACGACACCAGGTACATCGTCGGTTATGACGTAAGCTCTAACTTTTCTGCAAGGAACCCTGGGCTGCCTGCGCCGATTGACAGGCTTGACTGCCGGGTCATCATGACCTGAGACAGGCTGCGCGGCGACCGCGGCTGGAGCAGGTTCAGGGGTGGACGTGGAAGCTGTTTCCGCTGGGGATGTCGCGGTTGAAGCACTTTTCCGAGGCCAGCTAACACTAACGGGCTTGGTGCCATCGTAAGTGACGCGGTATTGAGGATGATCTTGAACGAAGGCGGCAATGAGACGATCACCGAGTGCGGAAGCGCGCTGTGGATACTTTTGTCTTAGTTTTTCGGCGAATACTTCAGCAGTAACAGTGATTTGAGATTCCGACAAGAAAGCCTCCAGCACAACCGGAGTCGAAGATACTGAGACAGATTAGGAGTATCTAATGCTATGGAGCGGGACGAGGTCAAGACACTTCAGTCACCAAGACTACGAGGAGTTAATAGTCCTGAAGAGGCGGCTTGAGTTGAATTCCTGCGAACGCCAAGGAGATCACCCTGGTGATTTGTTGCACTTCCTAGTGGTTGAGGCCTGCGCTGTGTACACTGCTGGTAGCGTGCATCTTCGCACCCGGAGCCAATCAGAATGACGTTCGAACGCTTTCTAACTGTCTGTACGGCGGTTGTACTGACTGCGGCATTTGCCCAGGGTCAGCCACAGAATAGTGAACACGCTCAGAATACTGCGCCCACATTCAAGGCGCACCGGATTGGAGAGTCAGCACAGGAGTTCTTCGCGGTAGCGAAAATGGAAGGTAACGAAGGCATGCTCTCGACGGAGTACTGCCGCTTGTATTTCGAAGATCCGAGAGTAAAGAAGGCCCTAGAGAAAGCCAAAAGGCGGAGCGGGGACAGCCAGACGTTGCCAGCGGCGCTGGCGAACCTGGACGGTTGCAATAAGGTCCGGGAGGCGCTTGCCGGGCAAAATGTTGAGATTGAGTTGCGGTTTGCAGCGGAATTTGGCAGCGGGAGTGCGAAGTTCATCAGTGGACGTTTGGCCTCGCTGAACTTCGTTGTCAACCCACTGTTCAACGATGTTGTGGAAGACATGACCGCCAAGTTGAACGCCAATCCACAGATTGGGGTGGAAAGGATTCAGAATTCAGTGGGGGCGATTATTAAGCGGCGCTACGCAACGTGGGTTCTGGCGAGCATCTCGGTGAGAGTTTTCGAGTTGCATTCGCTGGAGGGCGGCGACATTGGAACAGAGGTATCGGTGTTTGACCCTGAGATGTTGAAACATCGAGCAAATTCGCTGAACTAGATCACCTACAGGATTGCTTTACATGAAACCGGAGACTCCAATGAGGAAGCTCAGAATCATGGAACACATCTCGCTGGACGGCGTGATCCAGCACTCCGCCGATGACGGCGATTTCCCCTACAGCGACTGGACCGCGCCTTATCGGACCCTCGCTGGCAGAGATACAGTCCTGGCCGCGTATGGCGGGAGCTTCGATCTGCTGCTTGGCCGTCGCACCTACGATATCTGGTCGGGCTTCTGGCCAAAAGCGCCGAGCAGTCCGCTTGCGGACAGCCTCAATGCGGCAACAAAATATGTCGCTACGCACCGTCCGGAAAGTCTTGAATGGGGCCCGTTCGAGGGCCTTGGACCGGACATCGTCAAGGACCTTCGCCGCATCAAGTCGCAGGACGGCCCGGACCTTATCCTCTCGGGAAGTTCCACGCTGACATCGACGCTGCTCGAACATGGGATTGCGGATGAAATCCTGCTGATCGTCTATCCGGTCCTGTTGGGCACGGGGAAGCGCATCTTTGCGGAGGGAACCCCGCCACGCTCATTCGAACTCGTCAGCACGAAAGCACTGCCGTCCGGCATCATCTTCAGTACTTACAAGCTGGCTGGGCCTTTAAAGACCGGATAGTTCGACGACGCGACATCGTCAGTAAGTACCGGAACGCCGTAATCCAACCGGCATGATTGAGGCTGTGTGGAAGATCGAGTCCACGCGGCTCATCGCCGCCAATCATCCGCGCAACGTTCGCGTTCCGCTTCGGACAGCACTGTCCCTCCGAGAGCACAATCGAGACAGAAACTCACGTGTGAGCAACCTCACTATTGTGAGTGCTGAAGATTACAGTCGGTGAGCCTCCGTTTCGCCTATTGTCAAAACCATCCAATCACCAAAGCAGGGGTGTCATGGCCGGCAAATGCGCCAACAACTGGTGTCCCACTACCCGCCTTCATCACGAGGGCAAGTTGTTCCGCCTTGATATTGACCTTGGTAATCAGGCGGGCGGGCATGAGCGCAAAACGGAGTACATCTGGCTATGTGCCGAGTGCGCCGAGTTGATGCACCCCAAGGTGGATGTGATTGGTGACACGGTTACACTGCGACTGACGAGAAACGTGGGACGAGTCTCCGAGGCGAACGAATCGTTGAGACGAGCGAACTAACGAGGATGTCATGACGACTACACACTCCCCGTCGACTGGTTTCGCACACAGAACCTTATCGAATGGAATCACAATCTCAACTTGCCAGCCTTGCATGAAGACCATTGGCAGTCCTACGCCTACAAGCCTGCGACTGGCTGAAGAGAACCATCGTCATCTCTGCGGCGCTCGTACGCGAAAATCAAAATAGTTCGCAATCCGCACGGGTTCAGCCCACAAAATACCGTCTGCGTTCCACGAGTTTGGATTCCGCCTGAGCGCAAGAATCAGTTCACCCATGGGGCGGCTACACTGCCAGCGCCGGAGGCTTGAGCAACCAGCGCCCGAATGACCTCGGCGGCGATCAGGCTGTTGGGCTTCATCTGCAAAGCGCAATAATCACATAGCCACACATAGGCGGTCTTGCGCTGCTGTATCTCAGAGGCGCTGCTGATCTCAATTTCAGCGCAAAACAACTTTCCTTTATATGGACAACGCGAAGCGGAACAGGAGGGATTGCCGCAAGTGTCGGACATGGCGTGGAGCCTCTTTTCTAAACCTAGAAGAAACGGATGTTCCAGCGTTTAGGTGCTTAGCAAATCACAAAGCAAGGTGAGTCTCAGTGTCCAGCGACTTAGTTTGACGCCAATTGTACATCCGAAGGATGCTTTGATGGAGCGCTAGCGACGGAGGTGGGGCGGATTTCTGGATCAAAGAGCAATCCTGTTCTCCCTTGAGCATCCAACCAGTGAGTTTCGATGAGCCAAGCCCGCATATTTCCGTTTGTTCACGAACTGCGAGCACCTTCGGTTCGCGGATTTCTTCATGTTCCAGAGAATCCATCCGGCGATGGCCTGGTTCTTACCCATGGCGCGGGAGCAAACTGTGAGTCGCCACTGCTTGTAGCGCTTGCGACCGCATTCGGTGATTCCGGCCTGTCCGTGCTCCGCTGCGACCTTCCATTTCGCCAGTTGCGCCCGCATGGACCACCTCCACGCGGCAATGCCGAGCGTGATCAGGAAGGGCTCCAAAACGCGGTGGGGGCGATGAGGAGAGTTTCTGGCCGGGTGTTTCTTGGCGGGCACTCCTACGGAGGGCGTCAATCTACTATGTTGGCGGCTGAGAAGCCGGACTTAGTCAATGGATTGCTGCTACTTTCCTACCCACTTCATCCGCCGAAGAAACCGGAGCAGTTGCGAACCGCGCACCTTCCGAGCCTGAGGACGCCCTCGCTGTTCGTGCAAGGCTCGCGAGATGGCATGGGTGGGGTTGAAGAGATGGAGGGGGCGTTGAAGCTCATCCCGGCACGAACGGAACTGGTGATTATCAGAGGCGCTGGACACGAGCTGGTATCTGCGAAGACCGTGCCGGATGTTACGGCGCTAGTGGTAAAGGCGTTCCTGGCTTTCGTGGATGGCGGCTAAGATGCTGGCGCAAACAATAGTGAGCGGCTGAAACAAACGCGAGATTGCCGTCCCTGCATCCTAAATAGAGTCCTCTCCGAATATGGGGAGCGTGGTGAGATTATGACTTACAATACTGGCGTGCGGCGTGCATTCTCAATTACGTTGCTGGTCGCTTCCCTTCTGCTTGCGGGCACTCTGCAGGCACAGCACGCCGGTAGTGCGGGCAGGGAAAGCACGGGGTTCAGCGGCCATTCAGGTTCTCACCAGGGACATTCAGGCGGCCGCAATCTTCGCGATGGAACTTTGTATCCTTACTGGGATGGCGGACTGTACTGGGATAACCAGGCGACCGAGGACGAGCAAGCTGCTCCCGCGCCTATGATGATGCGACCGGGGCAATCACGCCCGGTGGTGAAGGCCGTCTCCGTTGCCAGCCCGAAGGTGATTGATCTGCCGGTCAATGCGAACGCGGTAGCCACAAAGTCACTACCATCCGCGATATTTGTTCTAGACAATGGCGAACGGCTCGAAACCCGGCAATATCTGCTCACGCACGACAATCTGTATGTCACCATCGACCGCCAACAGCGCACCGTTCCGCTGAAGAAACTAAATATCGGCGCGACGACCGTGGTTAACCGCGAGCGAGGAATCGAATTGCGGATTCCGAGTGACCGGAATGAAATCTACTTGAGCTTCTAGGGCGGTGACTTGGTTCAATCCGAATCGCAAAACAGTTCCTAGAATTTCAATCCCAGTGCCTTCGTCGTAAACTCCACCAGCGGCTTCATGGTGCGGCACGCCGAGGTAAACTCCTTCATGAATGTGGAGCCGCAGACCTGCTCTTCGCTCAACGCCACGGATGACACGAAGTCCTTCCGCTTCAAATCCTCGATGAGTGGATGCTCCGCGCAGAACCCTTTCGGCGGTCGCGCAAGACTCGCGCCTTCGAGCTCCAACCTGCGAGTTGCCTTCTTCCACTGCTCGGGTTGAGCGACGATCGCCGTCCTGATCCGGGTGAGAGCGGGGGTGTCCGGGTGCCACACACCCGCCGCCACAAAGCACCCGTCCGGCTCCAGATGCAGATAGAACAACGGCGCGTGGGCGTCTTTGCCGACCTCGTGCGAGAAGTGAATTCCAATATGCGTCTTATAGGGACTCTTGTCCGAGGAGAACCGCGTGTCCTTATAGATACGGAACAGCGAACCGCGCGTCGGGCTGGCGTCGGCGATGAGGTGAGGGGTCAGCTTCTCCAGATGGGGAGCGAAACCGCTGATGAACCGCATGGCAGGCTCCACTGCGGCTTGCTGGTACCGATCTTTGTTCCTGGCAAACCACTCGCGGTTGTTGTGGCGTTTCAACTGTTGAAGAAATTCGAACAGGTCGGGCTGGAAAAATGTAGCGGAAGGCATTGTCTGCTCTCAGGTATCAGGACTGATCAGCGTAAGCAGGAACTTTAACAAATCGTTGTCGTCTTCATCCAGCCCCGCGCTCGGTAAACAACGCACTGAGAGAGTCGAGGACACGCGTCGCGGCCTGTGCCACGGGCACTCCGCTTTGGTGAATGTTGGAAATGAGATTGCG
>Ga0182016_10006649_pt1 | contig 12074 bp, 8 predicted proteins | sample 712S2MmetaG_FD_120491 | JGI IMG/M metagenome (GOLD analysis project Ga0182016, IMG submission 120491) | Permafrost microbial communities from Stordalen Mire, Sweden - 712S2M metaG | ecosystem: Environmental > Terrestrial > Soil > Wetlands > Permafrost | place: Sweden: Stordalen | collected...
CACTGATGGACGATGTGCGCTTTCTCGGCGGGCATGGCAGCGGCAGCAATCCTTACAACAACAACCAGACTGCCGACTCTGACCTGCACAAGCGCTGGGACGGTCAGTATCCCAGCCTGTGGGTTGCGGATGGAGGCGGAGGAACATTCGCAGACATCTGGACGCCGAACACGTTTGCGCAGGCGGGTTTTCTTGTATCGAATACCACAACGCCCGGGCACGTTTATGAGTTGTCGAATGAGCATCACTTGCGCAACGAGATCAAGTTCGATCACGTGGAGAACTGGGACATCGACGCGCCGCAGACCGAGGAGGAGGCAGGAGAAAGCCCCGAAGCCCTTTCGCTTGAAATCGACGATTGCCGCAATCTCACAATTGCAAATTATCACGCCTATCGCGTGACGCGTTCGCGTGCGCCGTTTCCGGCGGCGGTGCGGATCTACCGGTCTTCGGAAATTCATTTCCGCAACGTTCACGTGAACGCGGAGAGCGGGTATGGCATTTGCGATGCGAATGGCTGCGGTACATTCCTGCGCCTGAGCAAGTTCCCTTACGAGAACGCAATCGAGGATAGGACGCACCATCTCGAAGTACGCGAACGCGAATTCGCAGCGCTGGACATTCCAGCCGATCCACAGAAGCCGCAACCGACGGATGCCTCCGCCGTGCTGGACAGTGGATCAACCGTGAGAAAGCTCGAGGATGGCTTCTTCTCTATTTCAGGGGCGGCAGTGGATGCGGCCGGCAAGCTCTATTTCGTGGACCACCACAATCAGCGTATCTACGGGTGGAGCGAAGAAGAGGGACTCACAGTCGAACGCGATAATCCGCTCGACCCGGTGAATCTGGCCGTCGACAAATCGGGCAACCTGATTGCGATTTCTTCGGCTGGCCCGGAGGGCACTGTGTACACGTTCCGGCCGGGAACCTCCGCGGAAGAACTCACAGTACTGACACCGCAAAATGCCCAGGCTCAAGGCAAGGCCGCCGTGATTCTACCGGTGAACTGGTGGAACAATGGGGAATTCAAAGACCGGCTGGACCTGGATACAATGCGTTTTACGACGCTGGCAGAGATGTTTGCCGTGGATGCGAGCACGCCGAAGAACCGCAGGTATCTCTCGCAAGATGGCAGTGTATTTCTGCCCGCCGGACGGGTGTTCCAGCAAGGTCCCGCAAATGAGACGTCGGGCTGGCGCTTCAGCGACAACCTCGATACCTATGGGTTCATCGTCGCAGAGCCAGGACGGCAAGTGTATGTCAGCAGCGAATCCGAGGACATGACCTACCGGGCCAGGGTGAAACCGGACGGGAGCCTCGCCGAACTGAAGCCCTTCGCGCAACGAGGAGGCGAGAGCGTGGCCGTGGATGCGCGCGGGAACGTGTATGTGGCCAACGGACAGATTTTCGTCTACGCCCCCAGCGGGCACCAGATTGCGGAAATCGACGTGCCGGAGCGGCCCCTGCGACTGATCTTCGGAGGACCCGGCCGCCGAACGCTGTTTATTCTTGCGCACCACGCCTTGTTCGCAGCGGCGGTACGCTGATGGCGTGTTTTGCTAATGGGATTGAACTGCGACCTGAGTGAAGAGCCCGTCGGTCATCCATACCAACTGCTCCTCTGCAGCAGGCAGTACGATTGAGTATCGTTAGAAACTCTGGACGAACGTTGATGATCCCTGGGCAATCGCATGAACTTTTCTTGATTCCGTCGTTGGCGCATTTCGTTGCCAGAACCAAGGCGAATCGGCCCCTTCCCGGAGGGAAGGTACGAAAATAGCCCCGGATGAAATCCGGGGAACCGTCCCGATCCAGTATTCGCTTCCTGAAGGGACGCTGTGAAGTGCTCCTTTCCCCGCTCGACCCGCTTCATGCGATTGCCCTGTTGATGATCCCAACGTCCACGCAGGGTTTATTGAGGTTCTGATAAGATTTGCTGATCGGAGCAGCCCCACTTCGGCCATGGCATGGATTCAGTTTCACGAATTCGAACTGAACGATCAGACCTACGAGCTCCGCAAGGACGGCGCGCCGGCGAAGATTCAGCAGCAGCCCGCGCGTGTTCTCGCGCTCCTCGCGGCAAACCGCGGTGCGCTCGTAAGCCGCGCGCAAATCCGCAGCGCCATCTGGGGCGAAGATACTTTTGTGGATTTCGAGCAGGGGCTCAATTTCTGCATACGCCAGATTCGGCTCGTCCTGAACGACAATGCCGAGAACCCCAGGTTTCTTGAGACCCTTCCGCGGCTAGGCTACCGGTTTATCGCGCCCATGTCAGACGCGAAAGAGTCCAAAGTTACACCAGATCGGTCCCGTATTCGCGTTGCAATTCTTCCGATAAGGTATCTCGAAGGAGATGCCGAGGATTACTTCACCATCGGCCTGACCGAGGATATGATCTCGGCGCTGGCAAGGTTGGCTCCGGAGAAGCTGCGCGTCGTTACGGGTCCTCGCCTGCAACCCCTCGAGATTGACGAGACCTGCCTCGAACGGCTTCGGCGCGAGCTCGTTCTCGACTACCTTCTGCGCATCTCGGTGCGGCGTTCTGCTGAGGCACTGCGCATTACAGCCCAATTGCACGACCTTAACGAAAAGTGCGTGATGTGGTCGGAAGCCTACGATCGCAAATCCGCTGACTTGCTGGAATTGCAGGGCGAGGTCGCCAGGCGTGTTAGCCAGTCGCTGGCCATTGAATTACTTCCACGATCTGCGGGCGTGTCAAGGAAATACGCACCATCCCCCGCCGCTTATGATGCCTACCTCAAGGGCAGGTTCTTCTGGCACAAGATGACCAACGACGCCATGCGCAGCAGCATCGCCCACTTCTCCGAGTCCATCGCCATCGATCCCAACTTCGCTCCGGCCTATGCGGGACTCGCCGACTGCTACGCGCAAATGGGTTCGACCCGTGTAGCCATGATGAAGCCCCTCGACGCGCTCGCCAAAGCCAGGCCGCTGCTTGAGCGTGCCATGGAGTTGGACAATACCCTGGTTGAGGCGCACTGTACACTCGGAATTCTCAAGTCGTGGTACGAGCTTGATTGGAGTGGAGCCGACCGCGCATTCCAGACGGCCCTGAGCCTCGACCCCAGCAATGTCACTGCCCTCATTTGGCGGTCGCTTTACCTCACTTCCTTTGCGAGACATGAGGAGTCTATTGCCAGCGTTCAGCGGGCTTTGGAATGCGAGCCCCTCTCCCCAGTCGTAAATGCGTATCTCGGAATTGCTCGCTCGAATGCAGGTCAATTCGATCTCGGAATCAGGCAATTGAATCAAGCTATTGAGCTCGACCCACATTACTACCGAGCGTATATGTTTCTGGGACACACGCTAAGCGCGGTTGACCGCCATACAGAGGCCATAGCAGCTTTTGAAAAGGCGCTTGCCATCAACCCGCATAACCTTGAAGCGCTCGCATTCATGGGCGCAACCATGGCTATCGCCGGAGATACAGTCAAGGCTCTAGAAATACTCGATAAAGTCAAGGCCACAGAGAACTGGTCAGAGCCGGCCTTACACATCGCCTCCGTCTACGCAGGCCTTGGCGATATCGATGAAATGCTGCGCTACTTGCAACTTGCCTACGAACGCAAATCATCGCCCATTTATCTGGTCACCTTCAGCTCCTACTTCAAGCGCCACCACTCCGACCCGCGGCTTCGAGCATTCATAGCTTCGATGGGACTGCCCCTTCCACGTCAGCATTAGGCCGCGCCCACAATATTCTGGTTGAATCGGAACACGTTGTCCGGATCGTATTTATGTTTCATTCGCGCCAGCCGATCGTAGTTCGGCCCGTACGAAGCCTTCACCGCCGCAGCACCCTCGTCGCCAAGGTAATTCACATAGGTGTCCGAAGCACCAAGTGCCTCCATCGCCGTCGCTAAGCCCCGCGCCCACGCAATGCAGGTCTCCGCTAGCGCAGGGTTATCCCACGCCGGCATAATGTTGATGCTGTATTGCACGCGGCGCAAACCAAATGCAGTGGCATCCGCCGTAACACGGCTCGCTGCACCATGCATATGCTCGATCACCACCTGAGTTTGCTCCGTCGGAGCCAATGCCGCGTGCGCAATAATCGTGTCGATCGCCTTGTCCGTCAGCTCGCACAGGAATGGGCACTTGGAGTAGTAGTTGAGCCCGGCAGGCGCCGAGAAGTCGAGCATTGACTGGACCTCAGTGTATTTCTTCTTTCCTGTCATATCCGCGATGGGCGCGTCGGAAAGCAGAAATTGCCTCGTCTCCCGCTCGGCTCTGTTCGGCTCTCCACTGTGGCACATCACAATGCCTGCCATCGGCGTTCCGTGGCCTGTCATCAGCGCAGCGTAGGCGGTGAGTTCGTCCGGGGCAGTCAGTGTAATGTCCCGGTACTGGCGAATCAGATCCTTCGCCTTCTCGCGAGGATAGAGCAGCACTCCGCCTTGCACCGACTCCAACGAATGCAGCTGATACTCGAAGGCGGTGACGATCCCAAAGTTTCCGCCTCCCCCGCGAATTGCCCAGAGCAGATCCGGATTTTCGCTGGCACTCGCCGACAAGTGCCGTCCTTCGACATCCACCAGGTCGGCCGAGATGAGATTGTCGCAGGTCAGTCCGTGCTTTCCCATCAGCCAGCCGAGTCCCCCTCCCAGTGTCAGTCCCGCAATGCCCGTGGTGGAGATGACCCCGCCGGTTGTCGCCAGCCCATATTTCTGCGTCTCCGCATCGAACTCGCCAAGCTTGACGCCGCCCTGCGCGATAACGGTCCGGCGCCTTGGGTCCACCTGAATGCTTTTCATCAGCGACAGATCCACCATCAGTGCGCCGTCGGCAACTGATTTGCCGGAGAAGCTGTGGCCGCCGCCGCGCACGCAGATGGGAACGCTGGAATCCCGTGCAATTCGCACGGCCTGCATTACGTCCGAGATGCTCTGCGGCTGAATAATCCACCGCGGCCGTCGATCGATCATCCCGTTCCATACACGCCGGGCAGACTCGTATCCTTCGTCGCCATCGCAAAGCACCGGACATCCCATCTTCAAGTTCATTGGCTGAAGCTCCTATCTTCCCGTTCCTTCTGATTTCAAGTAATACATGGGGAGCGTAACACAGTAGTTTTCCGGTTTGTATGAGTTCTGTATGAGTTGGCGACCGGAAAACAACTCAGTTGCACCTCATCTCCGCCTCATTGGCTTTGCAATCGCATTGGCCCAGAATCCTGTTTATCGCTGAGCGATGGAGGGTATCGAAATGAAGCGGAACAAAAACGTGTCGGGGCGCAGGAGCATCATCTCCTTGCTGCTGGATGAAACCAAGCCGGGCATGCATTTGCCCGATAGCCACAACTCCGGGATACGGTCAGTAGCCACGCATTCGACCGGACTCCGATTCACACTGATTGGCCTCTGTCTCGCGTTTGTGCTGCCGAGCACACTGCTCGCGCAGACTGCGCATTCCAACGGCGCAATCCGTATCCTTGGAAATGGCTTTAACACGCCTTCAGGCGTTGTGCTGGACGGGAGCGGCAATGTGTATGTCGCCGACTCTGCGAACAACGCCGTGAAGGAGATAATGGCGACCAACGGCGTGCTCGGTAATTACCCCACCGTCCGCACCCTGGCCACCGGATTCTCCAACCCGACCGCCATCGCATTGGACGCGAGCGGTGACGTGTATGTCGCCGATACCGGTAACAATGCTGTGAAGGAGATCGTCGCAGTCGGTGGCAGCATTCCGGAAAATCCCACCGTCGATACCGTGATTAGCGGACTGAATGGCCCGGAAGGCGTCGTGGTGGCCCCGAGCGGAGCACTCTTTGTCGCAGATACCGGCGATAACGAAGTGGGGAGGGTTTTAAGTTTCGAAAGTTATGGACATATATTCCATACACTCGCTGCTGTAGGCAGCGGATTCAAGAATCCCAGAGGCTTGGCGGTAGATGCGAGCGGAAATCTCTTCGTGGCCGATTCAGGTCACTACACGGTGAAAGAGCTTTCGGCCGCGAGCAACTACGCAACAGTCACAAATGTAGATATTGAAAATCCTGGCCCAGCCAGCCTGGCAGTGGACAGCAGCGGGAACCTCTTTGTCGCCGACTACCCAGGGAATGAGATCAATGAAATCCTTGCCGTCAACGGTAGCATTCCGGGAACGCATCAGGCAAAATACACCCTTGGCGCACAATTTCTGCAACCTCAGGGCGTAGCGGTGGATGCGAAAGGAAATGTCTACGTCGCCGATACCGGACATAACGATGTGTGGGAAATCGTGGCGGGGGCGGACTTTGGACAGGTCGATGTGGGAAGCGCCAGTTCCTTCGTGCTTCCGATTTTCTTTACGTTTGATACGGCAGGCTCGCCGGGAAACTGGGAGGTATTTACGCAAGGATCGGCGAACCTGGACTTCACCGATGCATTTGCAGGAAGCTGCGATACGAACACGGTCTACAATGCCGGCGATAGTTGCACGGTCAGCGTGACGTTTAAGCCGACGGCTCCAGGCCCGCGCAGAGGCGCTGTGGCACTGCTCGATGCCAATGGGAGTCTACTCGCCACCGGCTACGTGCAAGGAACAGGAGTGGGCCCGCGAGTCAATTTCATGCCTGGGAAAGAGAGCGCCCTGGCCACCGGCTTTGGCTTGCCCGCCGGCGTGGCCGTGGGCGGAAGCGGATACGTCATCGTCGCCGACTGGGGCAAGAACGAAGTAGTGGAACTCACCGATGTTGAAGGCCATCCATCTTCCCTTCCCCTTGGCAGCGGATTCTTTCAGCCGGCAGGAGTGGCGATTGACGGGAGCGGGAATGTCTTCGTCGCCGACTACGGCAACAACGCGGTAAAGGAGATTTTGAGGGCGGGTGGCGCCGTCATCGCTTTGGGTGGCAGTTTCTCCGGACCGTACGCAGTTGCGGTGGATGGGAGCGGGAACGTCTTCGTCGCAGATTCCGGAAATCACGCAGTAAAGGAGATTCTGGTTGCGAGCGGCTACGCCACGACAATTACGTTGAGCAGCGCCTTCACCCAGCCTCTTGGTGTGGCAGTTGACGGAAGCGGCAACCTCTTTGTTGCAGATTCTCCCGCAAATTCCGTGTACGAGATTTTAGCGGTCAACGGCAGCATTCCTGCGAATCCCACTATCGATACTCTGGGCAGCGGGTTTTCCTCGCCAGGCAGCGTGGCCGTGGATGTAAACGGAAACGTGATCGTCGCCGACACCGGGAACAACGTGGTGAAGGAAATGATTGCGGTCAATGGCAGCATACCCGCGTCGCCCACTATCAATACTTTGGGCGGCGGCTATAACGGACCAATCGACCTCGCCCTGGATGCGCACGGGAATGGCTATGTCGTCGATTCAAACAACAAAAGAATCGTTGAACTCGACTATGCCGATCCGCCCAGCCTGCAATTCGCAGCAACCGGCGTTGGCGCAATCAGCAGCGACAGTCCGCAGACCGTGACGCTCTCGAACGGAGGCAACAACTGGCTGAGTTCCGTTGCGCCCGGGTTGACCGTTCCCCCAGATTTTAAGCTCGTGGCCGGCAGTGGCACGGTGCCGGGATGCGCGGATACCTTCACCCTGGCCGAGGGCGAAAGCTGCGACCTGCACATCGAGTTCGCACCCCTCGCAATTGGCAATCCGCTCAATGAAGCGCTGGTGATCACAGACAATTCACTCAACGCCGGAGCGCCTGGCTATCCGAACCAAAGCATTCCCTTAAGCGGCATAGGACTTGCGCCGGGAACGTCCGCCGCCCTGACTTCTCCAGCGCCGGGCACGACTCTTACCAATTCCAGCGTGACGTTTACATGGTCAGGTGGCGTGAATGTTTCGGAATACGAACTCTGGATTGGAACTACCGGTGTCGGCTCCAATAACCTGCATTACCCGGGCTTAACAGCCAGCACTTCTGAAACCGTAAGTGGACTACCAACCAATGCGGAGAAGTTGTATGTGCGGCTCTACTCAAAAATTGATGGAGTCTGGCAGTATCATGACTACACTTATACGTCAGCGGGGATGCCTGCGACGCTCACTTCTCCCGTTCCGGGTAGCACGTTGACCAGTTCCAGCGTGACCTTCACGTGGTCCGGCGGGGCCGGCGTTTCAGAGTACGAACTCTGGGTAGGAACCACCGGCGTTGGCTCGGGCAATTTGAATTATCCCGGTCTGACGACGGCTACAACTGAGACCGTAAGTGGCCTGCCGACGAATGGAGCAACGCTATACGTCCGGCTCTATTCGAAGGTCGCCGGGGTCTGGCAATATCACGACTACACCTACAAGGCAGAATAGGGAGGGATCTCGAGTTCATCATTCATATCTTGAACAACAGACTCAAATCACAAGGCGCGAATCAGGGGAACGGCAAAGAAGGTTCCCCCGATTCGTGCGCTCTTGAAAACACTTTCCGTCACAGAGAGATTACACAATGACTAAAACACCTAAGCGAAGTGCGGGCCTACTGATGTATCGCAGGACCACCGGAAAAGTTGAGGTCTTTCTGGTCCATCCGGGCGGACCATATTGGGCGAAGAAGAACGAAGGTGCTTGGACGATTCCGAAAGGCGAATTCGAAATCGATGAGGAGCCGCTGGCTGCGGCCATCCGCGAGTTTCAGGAAGAGACCGCGATTAAAGCCTCTGGGCAATTCCTTGCGCTTGGATCGATTCGACAGAAGAGCGGGAAGATTGTTCAAGCATGGGCATTCGAAGCGGATTGCGATCCCACGAAACTCATTAGCAATACCTGCGAGATCGAGTGGCCGCCTCGTTCGGGAAAGCGTATCGAAATTCCTGAGGTCGATCGAGGCGACTGGTTTTCCCTCGACCGAGCCATGGCGTTCATCGGAGTTGAGCAACAGCCACTCTTGGAATCCCTGAAATTGCTCATCAATTGAGATTCATTCCCGTTCGTTTCACCATAGCGAGCGCGACGATCCGCCTGAAAGAGTGCATCACAATCCAGGATGCCGCTTTGCAACACCCCATCCGCTCTGCTCCGGGAAGGATTTAGGTCAGGCCGATTTTCGTCTTTGGGCGGACTTCGGTGGCTTCACCAGCCCAATACCTTTGCGGCCCGGCGCCTTTTCACTGGCGACCGGCTTCTTAGGAACCCTGGCTCGATCGCTGGCGAGGCTCTTGCGAAGGGCGTCCATGAGATTGACAACTTTGCCCGTTCCCTTCACCGTGGCTTCGTCCCTGGGTATCGGCAGGTGGTTGATCTTGGCATCGACGAGTTCTTTCACCGCCACTTCGTAGCCATCCGCGAAACTGCTCGGATCGAATTTCGCCGATCTCTTGCTTATCAATGATTCCGCCAAGTCCAGTTCGTCTTTCCTGATCTCCGATTCCTTGATGTCCCGAAAGTAGTCGCTCGGATTACGCAATTCACTCTGGTAGCGAAGCGTATAAGCCATCATTCCCCGACCTTCCGCTGGACCAATGGCAACTATGTTTTCTCGGCCGGCAAATGCAACCTTGCCAATTGCAACCTTCCCTGTATTGATGAGTGCCTGTCGGACAACCGCAAACGCTTCGGCTTGGGCATCGTTCTCCGGAGTCACAAAATATGGTTTCTCAATGTATTCGGGATTTAGTTCGCTTGGTTCGATGAACTGATCCACAGCAATGACATGCTTTGAAGGGACCCGCAAATCTTCCAGTTCACTCGGCTCGATGATTACGTACTTCCCTTTGCTGTACTCGTACCCCTTGACGATTTCGTCCTTCTGCACGACTTCTGCGGGCTCGGCGTCCTGTTGGCCCATGCTGCTTTCAAGCACCTTCTGGTGCCGGACCCGCTCGCCGGTGTTGCGGCTGATCTGGTGGAAACTTATCTGATTCTTGCTCTCCGTGGCTACGTACAAGTTGACTCCGAACGAGACTAACGAAATCTGAATCTGACCGGACCAGTATGGACGCGCCATTCTCCACCTCTATTCACTCTTTTGATTCCCGGGGAGGTTGGGGAGATGTTCGATCCTGTCATTAAGTCGCTACGAGTTCCAATGGAAAGGAAGGCGCCCCATACATAGCGCCCCCAGGGGCTTCGATACGCTTCGCTTCGCATCGCCGCTCAACGCAGACGCCGCACCATCACCTTCATGATCGCGCTCCATCCGCGCGCGCCGACAAGGTTGCGTATGGTGAGGAAAGGAAATGCAAGCGCCGGGTATCCGGCGTCCCTGAGTTTAATTCGGCCGGAGCTCTGACCAATGAGGGGATGTGGGGAAATCCGGCAAGCTTCTATCAGCTGGAGCCCTACGACCACTATTCACAGTCGATTGAAGCCCAGGCTATCAACATGCACCAATATGCCTTTCCGTACAACGACGCGGGCGGTTACTCGAGCGACATCGGCTGCGCGAACCCGAAAACGCTGCTTGTAGCTGTCGGTTGATAATTGGCGTGACGAGCTGATTGGTGAGCCCTTGTTATTACGACAGAGGGCTCACCAGTCTTCCGCTCGGTCAGCGGCATTGGGCGCCTCCCCGGGAGGGTTGGGGAACCACTCGACGGGCAACTCTCCCAGATTCCCCAAAACATTCCCCCAGATGCCCCGGTCGGTCAAAAACTCGACTGGACCTTCTCGGACGACTTTGTGAAGAAATATACGGATTTAAGATGTTTTGTGGCTGTTTTGGGACTTCTTCGGATGGTTTTTTGGTAGCGCTAACGGGAATCGAACCCGTGTTTTAAGATTGAGAATCTCACGTCCTAACCCCTAGACGATAGCGCCATTATAATCAACACCTTACGGGAACTCTATGGCCGAAATACTGCTAGTCATCCTTGTTTCCACTCGGTCCAATGTCAACAGCGCGACTTCCGCCCGCTAAAAAGCACCGAAAGACTTCAGCTGCAAGTGTCATCTCTTCATACACTTAAAAAGACATTGGGCAGCCGGATCTCACCCCGTTCGGGCCAAGTCCAGTATCGCCGAATCGAGTGAAAATGGCAATTCCTTCCTGTGACTGGCTGCGGTGAGGCAAGGACCGTATTGAAGAAATGGGCATGTTTGCTTGCCTTTGACGCTGGAACCCGTCTCTGAACTGGGGGTGTTCGATGCGTTCTACAATCTTCGCCTTGTTTGCGTGTGCCGGGACTTTGGCGATCGGGCAATCGACGGGTCCGGCTTCGGCGAACCCCAGTCAGTATTGGTCTATCCCGCCAGGGATAACTCAAACAGGCTCCAATCCGTTCACCGAGGAATTCCTGAAGCAATCTATTCAGCCTTCGCGGAACTGGCATTTCAATCCGTCCATCCCACAACAGACTCTGACTGTGCCGCGCCACGATCTGGTTTCGCCGGGAGACGTCCTGAAGATCGATCCACAGATAATCGTCCACCCGCCGCTATCCAGTTTGGGAGAACAGCAACCGGGGACTCTGATTGCGCAGAATCTTTATCCTGGGTTGCAATTCCTGCCGATTCAGAAGTGTAAAGGAATGGGAGAGCCGATTCCGACGATATGGCCAAATGGAAAGGTGCGGCAGATTCCAACAGTCTGGCCGAATTTCAAAATGCTCCCGGCGCAGAGGAAGGCGACAGCCAAGGCGGAGGGAAAATAGATCCGGCTGGATGCCACTACGCCTTTGGTGGCGGGACTTTCGCGCCGGCCTTCCGGGCCTCGGACAATCCGATGGCGATGGCCTGTTTGGGATTGGTAACTTTCTTTCCGCTGCGGCCGCTCTTGAGCTGCCCCTTTTCCATCGCCTTCATTTCTCTTTCAACACTCTTGGCGGCGCCGGGCGAGTATTTGCGCGCCGATTTCTTTTTTGCTGGACTCTTCTTCGTTGCAGTTGGCATTGGATCCTCCAACTGCGTCAGATGGTTGCGCGACACTCTCTGGTTGCATTCACTTGACTTATCCGTTGCCAATTCCTCACGGCGTTTCTGTCAATGCTTCAGTGGCTTTGCTCATTTTTGCTGTGCGCTGGATCTTGTCCCAGTTGAAGGGCTTGCCGTCGATGGCGCGCTTGAGGGTCTTGAACAACACGATCGAGAAGACCTGGCGATAGGCGAAGCGCTGCAGCCAGATGTGGAAGAGCAGCCATCCATCGCCTTTATTGGCGGGGTGGCGGCGCTCGAGCGAGAAA
>Ga0182016_10006650_pt1 | contig 12073 bp, 8 predicted proteins | sample 712S2MmetaG_FD_120491 | JGI IMG/M metagenome (GOLD analysis project Ga0182016, IMG submission 120491) | Permafrost microbial communities from Stordalen Mire, Sweden - 712S2M metaG | ecosystem: Environmental > Terrestrial > Soil > Wetlands > Permafrost | place: Sweden: Stordalen | collected...
CCATCTTCCTCAATGAAGATCGAAAACAAGCACAAAGACACGAAAAACGCCTGCGCAAGCAAGCCAACGCTCTCGGTTTCCAACTCATCCCCATCGCCGCATGAGAAGCTTGTTCATCAGGAGTTTTAGAGACGAGGCACTGGTATCGAATATCCACAGAGCGGACGGGGTTTTCCCGTGGGCGGCGGGGGTGGGGCTTAAGAGACAATTGGGAACGACAATTGGGGATCGGAATAGTGGACTGGAGAGGCGCGCTGTGGTGGGAAGGTTAGAGCTGGGCAGGCTGGAGTTGATTGTGGGGCCGATGCGGAGCAACAAGACTGCGGAGTTGCTGCGGCGGGTTGAGATTCGGCGCCAGTATGCGAAGCAGGATGTGCTGCTGCTGAAGCCGAGCGCGGATACCAAGGCCGCGGCGGGGCTGGTGGAGAGCCGGAACATGAACGGCTGCGGCAAGATGGAGGCGGTGGAGTTTCCGTATGCGGATGTATGGTCGGTGATGCCGATATTGGCGGAGCGGGAGAGCAAGATTGGGAAGCGCGTGGACTGCGTTGCGATGGATGAGGCGCAGTTTGTCGCGGACCTGTTCCTTTTTACCAAACGATTACTGGAGAGCGGGCACGACGTGATGGTTTCGGGCCTTGAGCTGGATTTTCGGGGGATGCCGTTCGGGGAGATGCTGGACCTGAACTGGCTGGTGCGGATGTATGCGGGGAATATTACGGAGTTGGTGGCTTATTGCAGTTGCGGGGCGAAGGCGCTTTATCCGCAGCGACTGATCGATGGGAAGCCTGCGCCGTACGACAGCCCAATCATCATGGCGGGGGATAACTATGAGCCGCGGTGCGGGGAACATTTTGTGTTGCCTGGGAAGCCGCATTAGCGTATTGCACGGAGTGCAATACGCTGAGGGACCAGGGACCAGGCAATAGGGACTAGGAACGACTGCGGTGAAACAGGGCGGAGGATCAGTAGCGAGGCATGGGGTAGGGGATGCGTTGGGGTTTGCTTAGGAAGCGGCCGGTGATTACCCCGAAGAGGAAGCCGGCGATGTGGGCTAGGTAGGCGACGCCGCCGGTGTGAACGTCGGCGACTGAGCCGAAGTTGGCCAACTGGAGTATGAACCAGAAGCCGATGAGGAAGATGGCGGGGATATAGGTAACGCGGAAAAAGATGAGGAACCAGAGGAGGGTGCGGATTCGGTCACGGGGAAAGGTGACGATGAATGCGCCCATGACGGCGGCGATAGCTCCGCTGGCGCCGAGGACGGGGACGGTGGAGAACGGGTCGGCGAGGACCTGGCCGGACATGGCGACGAGTCCGCCGGCGAGGTAGAAGAGCAGAAAACGGAACGAGCCCATGGCGTCTTCAATGGCGGGGCCAAAGGCCCAGAGGTAGACCATGTTGCCGATGATGTGAAGCCAGCCGCCATGCATGAACATGGAGGTGAGCAGGGTGATGGCGTGGTGGCCATGCATGAGTCGGAGGGGGACTACGGACCAGGCGGCGACAAAGCGGGGTCCACCGGTTAGTTCCTGTAGGAAGACGAAGGCGTTGACGGCGATGATGAGGACGGTGATGATGGCCGCGCGCGCGGGACGGCGCGAGGCATCGCCGAGGGGGATGAAGCCGCCCATTTAGTGTCCGCTCCGAGAGTGTTGTTCTCCCACCCTTCGAGTAAGAGCCTTCTCGAAGGATGGGGCACCCCGCATTTCTGAGGCGATCGGGGCGGACATTACATGCCGCCCTTGCCGAGCAGGATGCCGATGCCGTAGGTGACCGCGCCTTCGACTGCGCCGACAAGGGTCATTTCCATTCCGGAGGACCACCAGGAGCGGACCGTTATGAGGCTTTTGGCTGCGCCGACGGCGAAGTGGGCGATGAGCGAAACGATGGCCGCGGCGATGACTGCCGGATACCCCTGCAAGAAGAAGAACGGGATGACGGGGATGATGGCTCCGATGGCTGTCGAGAGCGCTCCGGAGCTGGCGGAGACGAGAGGGTTGGACAGCGCCTCTTCAGAGGAGCCGAGACGCTCAGAGGTGAGGGCGCGGAGAAGCTGCTCGGGGTCGCTGGCGATGTGGTTGACCATGTGGTGAGCGTCTTCCTCGGGCAGGCCTTTGACCTGGTAGTAGAGGGAGAGCAGTTCGCGAGCCTCGGGGCCGTTCATCTGGATTGCTTCGCGCTCGCGGGCCACTTCTGCCTGGTAGATTTCGCGCTCGCTTTTGGCGGCAAGGTAAGCGCCGGAGCCCATGGAGAGTGCTGAGGCGATCATGCCGGAGAGGCCGGCGAGGAGGACGTATTTGCTATCGCCGGCGGTCGCGCCGGAGACGCCGGAGACGATGCCGAAGATAGCGCCGAGCCCGTCGTTGACGCCGTAGATGGCGTCGCCAATCCATGCGCCGGGCTGCTTGCGGCCCTTACTGCGCTTGGCAAGCATCTCTTCGAGGACGGCTTTGGCCTCAATGCGTGGTGCGCCGGCTGGGGCGGCGTAGTGGCCACGCAGGAGTGAGCCGAGCTCGCGGTAGTGGTCTTTTTCGTCTTCGATGACGTGGTCGAGGATGGCTATGGAGCCTTCGTCGCCTAGGGCTTTGAGCTGCTCGCCGTAGGTGGCAACATGGCGGCTTTCTTCGATTTCGAGACGACGGAGGGCCATGCGAACGCCTCCAGCGCGGCTGGCGAGGGAGTCGGCCTCACCGCCGGGCTTGCCGTGGTAGACGGGCTCAGCGCCGCCGAGCTCAAGGATGCGGCCATGCCAGAGGGCGGCGTGCTCCCACTCGGCAGATGCGAGGTGGCGAAGGACCTGGGCGCGGACGGGGTCAGTGTCGCGCTCGGCAAGGGCGAGGTAGGTGTGGTGGGCTTCGACCTCGGCCTGCCAGTTTGCTTCGAGAGCCTCAAGGACCTTTTTGAGTTTCGCGGGACTGAGGACAGTGGTGGCCAATTGGGAGCTCCTGGGTGGTGGTGCCGTTACCTCTACTGTGTTGGTTACATCTATGAGGATAAGGCATGCTTGGCTCGGGTAGAAGACGAATTGGGACGAGGGTGGGGGTGGAAAAGCTGGGGCGGTTGAACGAATCGCGAAGCCGGGCTTCCCCATGGCGGGGCAATCCGTATAAGGTTGTGTGCAGCCAAAAGCGGGGATTTCGGAGTTGCGGTTTACCGGCCGCGAAACCCGCATATTTGTGGCGCTGTACCCGGATCGAGGTCGGCCGGGTATGGGGCAGGAAGCCCTTACCGGGGCAATTCAACTGAGGAAGTGGGGAAATTCATCTATGGCAGCAGAATCGAAAAAATCGGCGGCGCTGACGTCGCCGGGGTACCTGATCCCGTTTATTACGGTTACGGCGCTGTTTTTCATCTTCGGGTTTATTACCAACCTGAACATGGCTCTTGTTCCGCATTTGAAGGCCATCTTCACGCTGCCCTATGCATGGGCAATGCTAGCGGAGTCGGCATTCTTTTTGGCGTACCTGGTTTTCTCGTCGCCAACCTCGAAGCTGATTGAGACAATCGGCTACAAGCGAACGATGGTAGTGAGCCTCTTTATTCAGGTGGTTGGTTGCCTGCTGTTCGTGCCGGCGGCAAAGATGGTCAGCTTCCCGCTGTTTCTTACCGCGGTGTTCATTGTGGGCGCAGGCGTGACGGCGTTGCAGACATCGGCGAACCCTTATGTATCGATTCTGGGACCGGAAGGCAGCTCCTCGATCCGCCTGAATCTGGCGCAGGCGTTTAACTCGATTGGCGGCACGCTGGCTCCGATCGTGGCAGGCGCGTTCATTCTGACCGATCCGGCAAAGATGGCCACGCAAGCAGCAGTGGCAAACACGGTGCGAGTTCCCTACATTCTGATTGCCGGGGCACTTTTCCTGCTGGGCCTTGCTCTGGCGTTTATGCACCTGCCGCACATTGAGTCAACGCAGGAGTTCCGGCCGGGCAAGGAGGGCGACCCGATCCTGAGCCGCAGCATCTGGAGCTACGGTCACACGGTGCGAGGCGCGATCGGGATCTTCTTCTACGTGGGCGTGGAAGTGGGCCTGGCATCAATCGCCGTCAACTACTTCAACTCCCAAGGCATGAGCACCGCCAAAACCGCTTCGTTCCTCGTTTCTCTCTACTGGTTTGGCGCGCTGGTCGGCCGCCTGCTGGGCGCTGGGATTATGACCAAGGTCAAGGCCGGCAAGCTGCTGGGCATATTTGGCTTTACCGCAGCCGCTCTCATCGCCGTCTCGATGTTCACCTCGGGCTGGGTGGCGATTGCCACATTGGTCCTGTGTGGATTCTTCAACTCGGTCATGTTCCCCAACATCTTTACGCTGGGGATTGCCGGGCTGGGACCGATGACCAGCAAGGGTTCGGGCTTGATCATGACGGCAGTCGTAGGCGGGGCGGTGGTTCCGTACCTGATCGGCGCTCTGGCTGACCGGACAAGCATTCAGACCTCCTTTGTCATTCCGGTAATCTGCTATCTCTACATCGCCTATTACGGAATGTGGGGGCACAAGCCGGACCGGACAATTACGGCGTAGGCAGGATTGTTGAAAGGGCCCTCCGGTCGAAGGACTGGGGGGCTTTTCGATTTTGGGGTCTAGGGTTTGGGGTCTGGGGTCTGGGGTCTGGGTTGAGTTGGATGAAATGGGCGCGACGGAAGATTCTCCTTGCGATTGCAAACATGCAGGGGCGATTCGCGATAAGATTGGCGCGGAAGTTGGACGTTGAAATCTCCACCTACACAATCGGATAGCGAAGCCGACGGAAAGCGCAGCGGTGGTGAGCGACCGCGAGGCGAAGAGGCCGCAATGCCGAGCGAGATTGCGGCCGCGCAAAGCGGCGCTCCCCTTGAAGAGCGGGCGGGCGGAGTTGGCGGCTTGTACCGGGATGAGCGAGGACGGGAACTGGGCAATGCACGCGCGGCGGAAGGCGTGCGGGAGGCCGAACTGTCAAATGCCCCTGGGAGTGCGGAGCGGACAAACGATCATGAGCGAGCCGCGGAGCGACGCCGAGCGGACAGGAATCCACGAGGCGCGGCGCGGGCGGGCGCTCAGCCGATCAGGATGGCGAGCGGAGTTCAGGGCGGGGTGGCGGGCGGGGTGCCCGGAATGCAGCCTGGCAGGAGAGCGGCGAGTTGGGGATGGATGCGATGGGGGCTGCTGCTGCTGGTGGTGGGGTTTACTGGATGGGTTGTGAGCGGGATTATTACCCATGGATGGACTGGAGGATGGCGAAGCGAGGAGTCGCTTTATGGCATTGAGGCAGGGACGGCGAGCAAGCCGGCGACCGGGCACGTGGGGGGTAGTGCGGCGAAGAGTGCGGCGGCGGTTAGTGGGGCTGGTGATGCGCACGGGAAAGAGCCGGCGTGGACGAATCCAGCGACGTGGACGGACAGCTTTGGGGATGGGACGCCGGACTTTTTGCGGCTGACGGATGGGGGGGATCGGGAGGCGTTTCGGCAGTGGTTTGTGCTGATTGCGGACTACCAGGCAATGCGGCCGGGGAGCCAAGTTCCCGCCGAGATCAAGGATTGCGCGAGTCTGCTGCGGTATGCGTATCGCGAGGCGCTGAAGAAGCACGATGCGGGGTGGTTCAAAGATACTGGGATGGAAGTGGGGGCGCTGCCGGGGGAGATTGGGGCGTGGCATTATCCGGATACGCCGTTGGCGGCGGGGCTGTTCAGGATAACGCCGGGGCCGTTTGTGCGTGGGGATGAGAGCGACGGGGCGTTTGCGCAGTTTGCTGATGCGAAGACGCTGGTGGAGCGGAATGCTTACCTGGTGAGCCGGAATGTGTGGCAGGCGGAGCCGGGGGATTTGCTGTTTTACAGGCAGTTTGGGGAGTCGTCGCCCTGGCACTCGATGATTGTGACGCGGGTGGGAAGTGGGGCGGCTGTTGTTTATGACACGGGCCAAGATCACGGTGCGGCGGGTGAGCTGCGGCGAGTGGAGTTGACGGAGTTGCTGGGGCATCCGCAGGCGGAATGGCGGCCGTTGGCTTCGAATCCGAACTTTATGGGTGTGTACCGGTGGAATATTCTGCGAGGGAGTTTATGAGGGTGTTGTCGGTGAAAGGCGCGCCGGTTGAGGTTCGTGGTATCCCACCCTTGCCGCAAAAACAAGTACGCGGCAAGTATAGGGCACCCAGAATTCTGGTTGCGATCTTGATTGCGTTCTGTGTGGCTATGCCGGCGAGTGCTAAGGATGCGCCGCGGTCGTTTTCGTTGTCGACATCGCGGACATTTTCGCCGGGCGAGAGCGTCAAGGTGCAGTTGTTTGCGCGGAATGTGCCGGCGCTTGAGTTTCGTGTGTACAAGGTGAAGGACGAGGGAAAGTTTTTTGCGGGATTGAAGAGCCTGCACAACTTTGGCGAGACGAATGCCGGGCCGAAAGAAAACATCGACGAGAAGACGTGGCTGGAGAAGATTCACGACTACAAAGCGCATGTGTGGTGGATGATTCGACACTTTTTCAAGGGGCAGTTTAACGACGATGCGCGGGACAGCTTTAGAGAACGTCAGGGGAAGCTGGGCAAGCGCAGCACGGTGGTGGGCGCGAGTGAATTTGCGCAGGTGCCAATTCTGAACGAGAGCCAACTGGTGGCGCGATGGAAGCTGGTGACAGGGCCGTCGCTGGTGAGCGAGACGGAGCAGTTGCCGATCAGCGGGCCGGATGGAGCTGGGTTGAAGGCTGGCGTTTATCTGATTGAAGCGACGGATGGGACGTATAAGGCTTACACCGTGGCGATTGTGACGTCGATTGCGCTGGTGGAGCGGGAGATTGGCGCGGAGATGCATGTCTATGTGGGCGACCGGAAGACGGGTGCGCCGGTAGAGGGCGCAACGGTGGCTTTCTGGTCGGATGGGAATCGGCAGGCAGAAGAGACGACTGGCGCGGATGGCATGGCGGTATTGAAGCAAATTACCGTGAAGGCGGGCGCGCAGCAGGAGAACATGTATGTGTTGGCACGGCATGGCGGGGAAGCGGCGCTGGTTACGCCGTACAGCTATGGGTTCGAGGGGGAGGATGAAGGACGGAAGGATCTGATTGCGTATGTGTACACGGATCGGCCAGTGTATCGACCGGGACATACGGTGCACATCAAGGGGATTGTACGGAAGAAGAAGGGCGATGAGCTGGATTTGACGGATGAAAAGACACTGCATTTGCGGGTGACGGATGGGGACAACAAGGCGGTGCTGGACAAGGACGTGCAGGTGAGCGGGCACGGGACGGTGACGGCCGACCTGACGCTGGCGAGCGATGCTGGGCTGGGCTACTACAGCATTTCACTCGCGAAGGATGGGCAGGAGCTCTCTGGGAGCGGGGATTTTTATGTGGAGGAGTACAAGAAGCCGGAGTATCAGGTGACGGTGAAGGCAACTTCGTTGCGCGTTCTCGAAGGAAACTCTGTGACGGCAACAATTGAGGCGAAGTACTTTTTTGGCGAGCCGGTGGCGGGGGCCAAGGTCACGTACGCGGTGTCGACGACGACGCACTACTGGTGGGGCGAAGATGGCGACGAGGATGAGGCAGGCAGTGGCGAGGGCGATGACAGCGCTGAGGGGACGGACAATTCCAATGACGAGTACACGGAGCAGGAGCAGCAGGAACACAAAGGAATTCTGGACGCAGACGGAAGATTGACGGTGACGATTCCGACGCGTGTGGATGGGAAGCACACGGACCAGGATTATCGGATTGAGGCGCGGGTGACGGACGTGGGAAACCGCGAGGTGAGTGGACACTCGACGGTGCTGGCGACGTATGGCTCGTTCAGGGTGAACGTTGAGCCGGTGAACTATGTGGTGGAGCAGGGGCAGCCGGTGAAGGTGAAGGTGACGGCGGAGGATTACGACGAGAAGCCGGTGCAGACGGCAGTGCATTTGGATGTTTCGCTGAGGAAGTGGGACAGGAGCACGTATAGCTCGACCTCGACCAGTGTGAGTGCGATGAATGCGACGACGGGGGCGGATGGGACCGTTTTGGTCACGCTTCCAAATGATGTGGGCAAGAATTCGAGTGGGGATTACACGATCAAGGTGACTGCGCAAACGCCGGAGAAGCGGACGGTTGAGGACCAGACGGGGGTTTGGATCTGGAGCGGGGCGGGCGAGTTCTATTCAAACCAGAACACGCAGGCGCAGATTGTGGCGGATAAAAAGAGCTACCAGGTTGGCGACGTGGCGCACCTGTTGCTGGTGAGCGGGGTGAGCGATGCGTGGGCGGTGGTGACGGCTGAAGGGGATGCGGTGCAGTGGAAGAAGCTGCTGCATGCGACGGGGACGACCGTGGCGTTTGACGTGCCGATTACGAAGCTGGCGGAGCCGAACCTAATCGTTAACGCGATTATTGTGAACCACGACAAGGTGATCACAGCGCAGAAGAGCTTGAAGGTTCCACTGGTGGAGCGGACGCTGACGATTACGGCGACGCCGAACAAGAAGCAGTATCTGCCGGGCGAGAAAGGGAGCTTCGATGTGCTGGCGGTGGACTCGACTGGGAAGCCGGTGGAAGCGGATTTGAGTTTTGGGGAGGTGGATGAGGCGCTGTACAGCGTGCGGCAGGACGAGAGCGGGAATATCGTGAATGCGTTCTATCCGAAGCGGTATAGCGAATTGCAAGCGCAGAGCTCGTTTGAGTTTTATTTTGAGGGGCAGGCAGGATTGAAGAGCCCGCTGCTGGCGCAGGCGAACATGTTCCATCCGCGGATGGCGCAGGTGAAGCCGGGGTCGGATCTCGTTGTGCCGAAGGTGAGGAAGGCGTTTCCGGATACGGCGTATTGGAATGGGACGGTGCATACGGGGCCGGATGGGCACGCGAAGGTGGAGTTCAACTTCCCCGATGCGCTGACGACGTGGCGGACGACGATTCGCGGCATGACGGACGATGGGAAGGCCGGCGGCGTGGTGACGCGGGTGCTGGTGCGGAAGAACTTGATTGTCCGGCTGGCTGCGCCAAGGTTCTTCCGCCAAGGCGACGAGGTGACGCTGCGGGTGATTGCGCACAACTACCTGGAGAGTGCCAAGGACGTGACGTTTGCGCTGGATGTGCAAGGGCTGGAGGTTGTGGGTGGGCCTGGTACGAGCGGGGCACAAAAGGTGAATATACCGGCCAAGGGCGAGAGCTATGTTGATTGGCGGGTGAAGGCGCATCAGACGGGCAATGCTGTGTTGACGGCGAAGGCGCTGACCAATGAGGAGAGCGATGCTCTGGAGATGACGCTGCCGGTGCTGGCTTATGGCGTGAAGCAGAGGGCTGCGGGTTCGGGGGTGGTGTTCAGCGGGAACGGACAGGCGACGTGGAACTATGGCTATCCGGCGGGATCGGATGCGGGTACACGCGGGCTGACGATTACGATTGCGCCGAGCGTGGCGGGAACGGTGTTTGATGCGTTGGATTACCTGACGGGCTATCCGTGGGGATGCACAGAGCAGACGATGTCGAGCTTTATGCCGGACGTGATTGTGGCGCAGGCGCTCGATAAATTGAATTTGGACAAGCTGAAGTTGAAGTCGCCCATCGACCGGAAGACGCTGAACGATGAAGTGAGGGCGGGGATGGATCGGCTGTACAGCTTCCAGCATGACGATGGCGGCTGGGGCTGGTGGCAGGAGGACCAGAGCACGGTGTTCATGACGGCGTATGTGGTGAGCGGGCTGGGCAAGGCGCAGGATGCCGGATACAAGGTGGAAGATCAGCGGCTGAACCATGCGCGGGAGTGGCTGCAGAAGACGCTGGCGGCGCATCCGAACATGATTCCGGATCTGCGAGCCTACGTGGTGTATGCGCTGGCGACGACGGGTGGAGCGCCGAAGGACGAGTTGGACGACGCCTGGGGTTTCCGAAACAAGTTGACCGATGAAGGGCTGGCGCTGGTCGGGTTGGCGTTGGCGGCGGGTGGTGATGCACGTGGCCATGAGGCGGCGGTGGAGCTAGAGAAGAAAGCCAAGGCGACCGACGTGGATGCTTATTGGCCAGGGAATTACAGCGGGCTGATGGATTATTGGGACGATACTTCGCCAGAGACGACTGCGTTTGCGCTGAAGTTGCTGATTGAAGAGGACCGGAAGAGCGGGCTGATTCCCAAGGCGGCGATTTGGCTGGGGCAGCACAGGACTGGGGAGTATTGGGAGTCGACCGAGCAGACTTCGATGGTGATTCAGGGACTGACGGATTACCTGGCGCTGAGCGGCGAACTGGCAAACACCTCAGATGTTGAGGTGCTGGTGAACGGGTCCAGCGTGGGCAAGATGCACTTTGCGCCGGGCGATATGTTTGGCTCACCGTGGAAGGTAAAGCTGGCGGGGACGCAGGCTGGTGGCGGCGGGACGGTAACCATTCGCAAGGGTGGAAACGGGATCACCTACTGGAGCGCGGAGGGCAACTGGTATTCGGCGGACAAGAAGCTCTATCAACAAGGGCAGGTGGCGCTGAATATTACGCGCGACTACTACATGCTGGCCAAGAAGCAGGACAAGCCGGAAGATCCCATCACTTATGACTTGAACCCGCTGAAGGGTCCGGTGCACGTGGGGGATATTGTGGCCGTGAAGCTGGCGGTGAGCGGGACGGATTGGAAGTACCTGCTGGCCGAGGATCCGATTCCGGCGGGGACGGAGTTCCTGGATCATACGGAACTTTACAAGCTGAACAACAAGCCGGACTGGTGGGCTGACTGGTTTACGCGCAAGGAGTTTCACGATGACCGGGCGGCGTTCTTCAATACGGACATGAGCGGACGGCGGGAGTATGTGTACCTGCTGAAGGTGGTGAACGCGGGCAAGTTCATGATGAGTCCGGCGCAGGCAGGGCCGATGTACCAGAGCAATGTGCAGGCAACAACAGACCCGGCAACGCTGGAGGTGCAGCCGTGACGAAGTTGAAGGACTTGCTGATGCGGTTGGGGCGGGCGCGGGTGTGGGTGGGGCTGCAGTTTGGATTGACGCTTTTGCTGTTCGCGATTTTCGTGGCGTGGACACGGGTTCCGGATAAGCACTGGTGGCAGGTGGGGCTGACGCTGGTGATTCCGCTGCTGCTGGGGATTTCCCTGCTGGAGTTGCAGGCGGGGACGATGCGCAAGCTGGCGGATGACGATGGGAAACGGGTAAAGCTGGTTTGGGGTGCGGTGAGTTTGGTGGTGTGGTTGGCGGTGGTTTGGTTGTGCTGGTGGGTGCTGGATTGGTGCGATGGGCATATTTGGGAGTGGGCTTCGTATTTGAATTCAAAGGCTCCGGCGGGGTTGAGGGCGCGGACGCTGACGTATGCGCATCTTGTGTTGTGGATGGGGTGGCTGGAGTGGGTGTTCAGATGGATTGCGATTCCGGCGAAGGTGACAGTGTGGGCCGGGGCGACGGCGCAGTGGGGCTGGAGGGTGCCGGTGCGGCGGATATTGCGGGTGCTGTGGAACTGGCAGTGGTGGCTGGTGGTGACGGCGCTGGCGCTGGTGGCGGTGCGCTGGACGGGACACTGGTTTGATGCCGATCCAACTGGGACGGTGGCTGCGCAGGAGTGGAAGGTTGGGCTAAAGCTGGCTGCGGCCTACTTGCTCGGCGTGAGCGCGTGGATGCTAATGCTGGGGTGGTGGGCGGTGCTGTTTGACGGGCAGAAGGCGGGGGGTGGGGCTGGTTCGGGGGATGGGGAGGCGCTGGTGCCGGTGCCTGTGTTCAGTGGCGGGCCGGATCGGGACTTGAGGGCGAGGGCGGTGCCGGAGGAGTGATTACTCTTTCCTGCCCTGGCCGATTTTCCAGGCTTTGATGAACTTCCAGTGAATGTAGACGGAGTGATTCAGGTGGAGGATTAATCCTTCGTGGCCGTCGAGGAAGCCGAGACGGAACAAGTAGTTGTAGAGGAATGTGGCGGCGGGGTTGGCGATGGCGTTCCAGAGGAAGGCTGGCCAGGAGCGGCTGGTGCGGCCACGGGCGGCGAGGAGTTGGGCGATCTCAGAGCTGTAGCGCGACATGTGCTCGAGGTAGAGGTCGAGGGTGGGGTAGGCGTAGTGGAGCGTGTCTCCACGCAGGCGGCCGCGGGGGCCGGCGAACTGGGGAGTGGAGTGGGGGCCGACGCCTTCACTGAGACGGGCTGCGCCG
>Ga0182016_10006651_pt1 | contig 12073 bp, 13 predicted proteins | sample 712S2MmetaG_FD_120491 | JGI IMG/M metagenome (GOLD analysis project Ga0182016, IMG submission 120491) | Permafrost microbial communities from Stordalen Mire, Sweden - 712S2M metaG | ecosystem: Environmental > Terrestrial > Soil > Wetlands > Permafrost | place: Sweden: Stordalen | collected...
GCGAGGCGCGAGCAACGAAGCCTGCGGCAAAAAGGACTGCCGCCCGGAGGGTTGCGTTGCTTTTGGCCTGGGGCGTCGTGGCTCGTCGGTTGCGGCCCCACTCCGGGGGATGCGCCCTCCTCGCGCCGAGCCCCAGGCCAAAAGCAACGCAACGAACGTCATCGTATTTAGGCTCATCAGTACTTAGGTTGCCATGTTCAAGCCGGATGAACTTTTTGATCTGACGCAAACGGGGCATGAGGCGCTCTTTGCCGGTTGCCAATTTGCCTGGGAAGCGCTGCGCCAAATCGCGCCCTATCTGGCCGCCCATCTGCGCCCGGAGCTCCGCAATCGCTGTGAAGGCCGCGCTTTCATTGGCGAGCAGGTTTTTATCGGAGCAGGAACCGTCGTCGAAGATGGCGCCATGATCAAAGGCCCGGCCATCATTGGGAAAAATTGCCAAATCCGCCATAACGCTTACATCCGCGACCAAGTCATTGTGGGGGACAACTGCGTGGTCGGAAACGCCTGCGAACTGAAGAACTCCCTCCTCTTCAACAACGTCCAGGTGCCGCATTTCAATTACGTTGGCGACTCCATTCTGGGCTACAAGGCGCACCTCGGCGCCGGGGTCAAGCTTTCCAATTTTAAGGTCTTTCCCGGCAACATCATGGTCGAGATCGACGGCCAGCCATTTGATACCGGCTTGCGCAAATTTGGCGCGCTGCTCGGCGATGGCTGCGAGATCGGCTGCAACGCGGTGCTCAGCCCGGGCAGCATCGTCGGGCGGGCTTCGGTTATTTACGCGAACGTGGCCTGGCGCGGCGTTTTGCCGGAGCGGATGATTGTCAAAAATAAGGCGGCCCTGGAAATCGCGCCCCGGCGGTTGCGCGACGCGTAGCGGTTGCCATGATCAGCCTGATCGATGTGCAACCCGCGGGGAGCCCGCCCAGCCTGCTGGCCCAAGTGGAGGAGATGTTTTCCCCCACGGGGCGCTTGTCCAAATCCCCCAATTTTGAATACCGCCCGCAACAGCAGCAAATGGCCGTGGCCGTGGCGCGGGCCCTGGAAGAAAACCAGCATCTAATCGTCGAAGCCGGCACCGGCGTGGGCAAGAGCCTGGCTTATTTGATCCCGGCGATTTTTTTCGCCGTGGCCCGCAACAAAAAAGCGGTCATTTCCACCCACACCATCAATTTGCAGGAACAGCTCATCCAAAAGGACCTGCCCATGCTCAAAAAGGTCCTGCCGGTCGAATTCAAATATTCCATGCTGAAAGGCCGGCAGAATTACCTTTGCACCCGCCGCCTGTGGAAAGTCCGCCAACAAGGCCAGCAACTTTTCGACTCTACAGGCCAGCAGGAACTGGAACGTATTCATGAATGGTCCTTGAAAACCGAGGAAGGGAGCTTGTCGGATTTCGAAATCGAGCCTGATCCGCAGGTCTGGTTGCAAGTGTGTTCCGAGAGAGGCTTATGCAGCCCGAAATCGTGCGGGCGGCAGTCAGATTTCGTCAAGGATGGCGGCACGCCTTGCTTTTTCCAACAGGCGCGCAGCCACATGCTCGGCGCGGACGTGCTCGTGCTCAATCATACTCTTTTATTTACACAATTGGGCATGCGCGAGGAGGAAGCGGCCGGCGGCATCCTGTTTAGAAATGATTTTGTCATCTTCGACGAGGCGCACACGGTCGAACGAGTTGCTTCCGGCCACATTGGCCTGAGCGTTTCCAGCGCGCAAATCCGCTACGGCTTGCAACGCCTGTGGCATCCCAAGATCCGCAAAGGACTGCTGGCCGTCCTCCGCCGTGGCCGGGAGCAGGTGGTGGAAGAAGCCCTCAAGGAGGCGGAGAAGTTTTTTGCCGCCGCCGAGTCCGTCTGCGACGAGCTGGCCCAACGCCGGGAAGCGCGCGCGGACGCGCGGAGATGGAACGTCTTGCGCATCCGGCAAAGTGAGTTGGTCCCGGATACCGTGACCCTGCCCCTCGACCGCGTGCGCGAGGAAGTGAGCGCCCTGATTAAAACGGTTGATGACAAAGACACGGCGCAGGAATTGGCCGAGTGCAACCGCCGCCTCGCGGAATTGCGCGAGGAGATCGCCATCTTCCTGGGCCAGCGAGCCGACGACCATGTGTACTGGGTCGAACGAACCGGCAAGACGCAGCGCCATTTGGCCTTAAACGCCGCTCCCATCAATGTCGCCGCCTATCTGCGCGCCCGGTTGTTTGAATCAGACACCTCCATCGTCATGACCAGCGCCACCATGGCGGTGAAAATGGACGAACCGCGCCCGGCCCGCCCGGCGGATAAAACTCCCAACGCGGCCGCTGCGGAGCCCAAAGCGCCCCCGCTCTCCTACTTCGCCCGCCAGGTCGGCGGAGAAACAGCCCGCCTCCTCCAAGCCGGATCGCCCTTCGATTATGAGCGGCAGATGAAGCTCTACGTGGTGGGAAAAATGCCCGACCCGCGCGAGGCCGGTTACCAAGGCAGCCTGGTTCATTGGATCGAGCACTTTGTCACCCTGACCGACGGCAAAGCCTTTGTCTTATTCACTAATGTCAAATTAATGCTCGAAGTGGCGGCGCAAATGGAAGAGTTCTTCGAGAAGTTGGGCGTCGAATGTTTTGTGCAAAACACCGGCACGCCCCGCTCGCTCATGTTGGAGAAATTCAAGAACGACGTCCGCTCCGTGCTTTTCGGCACGGACAGTTTTTGGCAAGGCGTCGATGTGCCGGGCGAAAGCCTCTCCAACGTCATCATCACGCGCCTGCCCTTTGCCGTGCCGGACCATCCGCTCATCGAGGCGCGCATCGAAGCCATCGAAGCCCGCGGCGGCAACGCCTTCATGGAATTCTCCCTGCCCGAAGCCGTCCTCAAATTCCGCCAAGGCGTCGGCCGCTTAATCCGCCAAAAAACTGACACAGGAATAGTCGTGGTGCTGGACAACCGCATCCTGACCAAGCGCTACGGCAAGGTCTTCCTCGCCTCCGCCCCCAACTGCCCGGTGGAAATTGTGTGAGCGAACCATTCAATTGCCACAGGACTTTCTCAACAAATTGGCCGAACCGACAGCGCGGCTGATCTACCCGCTTTCCGCCAGTGCCAAAATAAAGGTGGTGAGAAATAAAACGTGAAAGCAAAGATGGAGCAGATTGGGGCCGCGGTCCCCTCGGCGTTCAGGCAGGACAAATCGCGTCCCGGCGTATAGCTTCCCATAGAGCTCGCGGTGCTCCGCCGAAGCGCCGAAGAGATACGGCGCCCACCACATGAAAAAAGCCGAAATCACGGTGATCGTGGTGTAAATCAACCAATAATGATGAACGTAATCTGGTTTGGGAGCGTGAAAAAAGCGCAGCGCGAGCCACGCGGCGTATCCGGGAAAGAGACTGTTGAGGAAAGTTGCCAAGGCCAGTTTGCGCCGGCCAATCACCGTCTGCACCAGGCGTCCGCGCACAAGTGGTGGCATGTCTATCCAGTCGTGCCCCGCCACGACGACGAACTGGCCAATGATTAGGCAGGTAAAAAGAAGATTCATCTATTTCACAATGGTTGACGGTTGCGGATTTTTTTTTCTGCTTTTTTTCGGAGACTACCGCGCTTCGTCTCAAGCCGTGTTATGCTTTCATCAGCCCAAGCGAGACCCGCACGCACATGGAACAGGCCAAAACGCAGCGTCGCCCGTCGAAATGCCAGCCCTTCGTCCGCCCCATTTTCATGCCGGGCGAAAAGCTTTTCCATTTTCAAATACTCCTCCAAATCGCGCTGTTGGCCTTGGCGAAATGCGCGCAGGTGCTGAAGGCCAACGTCTGCCGGAACGGCTTGGCCAAAGAACAGTTTGAGGAGTAATTCATGCCGTTGCGGCTGCGGACGCGGTGCCTCCGCCAGCCACGATTTCAAATGCTCGCGCCCCCGCCGGGTTAATTGGTACGCCCGCCGCCGGGTCCGGCCGCTGGCGGCGGACTTGACGGGCGCCGCCATTCCCTGCGCGGCCAGCTTTTTCAAGGTCGGATAAATCTGGCCGTAGCTCTCACTCCAGAAATGAGCGACACTCCCTTGGATGGCCTTGTGCAAATCGAAGCCAGACATGGGCTGGATACTCAACATCCCCAAAACGGCCCACCTGGTTTGATTCGTTCTCATTATATCTGCAAGATATATCTTGCAGCTATATTGTCAAGCGCGATAATCAGGGCGGACGCACCCAAACTTCAAGGCCGGGACGGCCCGGTCAACAACCCGTCAACTCCGCCAGTTTAACAGCAGACCGGACGGCCGGAGGCGGCTATTGCAGAAGGGGCGCCAGCCGTCGCATTTGATTTCTGGCCACGACGAAACGAGAGCAAGACGATGGTCGAACTTAGAAGGATGCCGTAAACGACCGGCACTTGCATGCCCAGCCGCCATTCGTAGAAAAACCAATTCGAGGCGCCGATGAAATGGCCGAAGGTGAAGGCAAAAAGCACCATCACGCCATAAAACCTCGGCAGGTTTGTGACCAGCCAAAACGCGCCCGCGCAATACGCCAGATCCATCAAGATATAGACCCACCAGCCCTGCATCATCGACCAGCGCCAAAACGAGTTGCCCTCATGCACCGTCTCCGGGTGCGCCCAATAGGAGGCGGGTTCGCCAAGCAGAGTGACCAGCGGATCCATCAGCATGACACAAAACATGACCCACCGGAGCCGCCTGATGATCTGACCACCCGGCACAGCAGGAATCGGGGAAACAGCCCATGCAATCGCCGTACCGAGTACTATTCCGTACACGGCCACACCGTTAAAACCCAGATGCCAGCCCACGGCCAGCCAATTGGCCGTCGCGAAGTAATGGCCAAAAATGATTGACAAACTGGTTATCAGCGCCGGTTTCCGAGGCAAAATGGACACCGCCACCAAAGCCAGCGCCAAATAAACCAGGCACGCGCACAGGAACGGCTGCCAGCCATCGCTCAGTAAAAATTCCAACGTATGATTGACTGCATTGTGAACCCCCAGACCATCGCCGCGCATCGCCGTTTCCGGATTCGCCCAAAAACTGGCCGGCTGCCCGGCAAGGGTGAGGAACACGCTGAAAAGCATCGCCCCCATCATCACCGCGCGCAGCTTTTTCATCACTGGATCGCCGGAAAAGTTAATTCGTGACATCATTGTATTTTCTGGCCTACGACCCGCAGGGTCTCTTTTGTAAAATCAAAGTCATTTTCGTTCTGCTTCATTGCTTTGCAAGTTACTTTTCAAGTCCACCCCGGTGTCTCGTCAGCACGGACGTTTCGACGGTCCTGGTGGCTCCAATGCCTGGTTTCCACCTAAATTCAGCCGCCCACGGATTTCGCCAATCTCACGGATGGAATTTCTTTTATCCGTGAATTCCGGGCTATTCGTGGTCAGTTCCCCCTCCTCGACAGTGTCTGTGATATCTTTCATGCGGTTGAAAACCCCTTGCGCCGCGACAAAGTCCAAAGGCCATTGACCGGCCCGGTTAAACCCAACGCTGGCGCGCCTTCCGGCGACGAGCTGAAACGCGAAGCGTCTTGGAGTGCGCCAGCCCTCTGGCGCTTTCGATGCCCAAAAACCGGGATGCGCACGTTCAAAGACAAGCTCTGTTAATTCTGTCCAAACCACCTATTCCTTCCCCCATGTTAGCCCGCGTTTTGTTCGCTGCCGCGTCCCGCCAAAGCGCGGAAAGCCCAATAGGCGGACTCGTCGAGCCGAAGCTTTAGCGAAGGCGGCAGCCTTCTCCGTCTATCAGAGTCAAGGCCGACTGAGGGGAGATATCAATCGTCATTATGGTCGGCTGCCAAATGAAGGAGTCGAAAAGCCCCTTGGCACGAGGGTGCGGGAGCGTTAGAATAAACCTATGAGCGCAACAGAACTCATCAAAGAAGTGGCCGCGCTTCCTCCCGCGGAGAAAACGCTTTTTGCGGAACTTTTCCACGCGATGAAGAATGGACCCGACGGTACCGGCTCGGCGCACCCCTCGAAATGGCCCGACATTGACGAACGCTTGCGTAACATTTATGGCGACAAATTCGCGCCCGACTCGCAAACGATCATTGCGGACGGACGCGGTTAAAGCTAATGGATGCCTATTTTGATTCCGCCGTTATCGTCAAGTTGTACGTTCGAGAAACAACCAGCCCGGATGCTATTCGTTTGGTCAGCGTTTACGCGGCCCCTTACTTGCTCACGCCATGGCAGGCCTTGGAGGTCAAGAACGCCATTCGGGTGAAGGCCTTTCGCAAAGAGATCACCGCCCGGGAGATGAATCTGTCCCTCGCCGCGTTCGAGCAGGATATTACCGCAGGCCGATGGCAACGGCCCGCCTATGCGCCAGCCATGGTCGAACAAAAGGCCGAGGAACTTTCCGCCGGCCATTCCTTTAGTATTGGCTGCCGCACGCTAGACATCATCCACGTCGCCGCCGCCATCGTGCTCGGGTGTACAGAGTTTGTCACCTTCGATGCTCGGCAGAAAACTGTGGCCATCCAGGCCGGTCTTACGGTTAAGCCGTAGTCTTGCTGGCGCGCCCAGCGTTGCGGGGTTCCAGCTCTGATCTAAAGGCCGCATGGCCCTCAGGCCCGCCTTCGCCCACATTCAACAAATTGACCATGGATTTCGCCAATCTCACGGATGGTATTTCTTTTATCCGTGAAATCCGGGTTATCCGTGGTCAGTTCCCCCTCCTCGACAGTGTCTGTGATACCTTTCATGCGGTTGAAAACCCCTTGCGCCGCGACAAAGTCCGAGGGTCATAGACTGTCCCGGCTAAGCCCAACGCTGGCGCGCCTTCCGGCGACGAGGTGAAACGCGAAGCGTCTTGGACTGCGCCAGTCCTCTGGCGCTTTCGATGCCCAAAAACCGGGATGCGCACGTTCAAAGACAAGCTCTGTTAATTTTGCCCAAACCAGCTTTTCCTTCCCCCAGAGTGCGGCGTCAGTTGATGGTATTGTAATATTGTCGTCGATTGAGGCCCTTGATTCTTGCAGAATGTGACAATACCACGAACTAACCCCTTCATCCTCGGCATGATTGGAATGCGATTTTGCAGTTCATTTTTGCCGCTTGACATACCTTGCGACGCCATGTATCGTTTCGCTATGGTTAATAGAGAACTTGTCGCGGCTTCCACTGAGCCGCTCATTTTATCCCTCCTGGCCAGCGGTGAGAGCTATGGTTACGCCCTTATCCAGGAAGTGAAACGGCTATCCGTGGACGAAATCGAATGGACGGACGGGATGCTTTACCCGGTTTTGCACCGGATGGAAAACCGAGGCTTAATCAAGTCACGCTGGGACGAAGGGGAGACTGGGCGGAAACGCAAATATTACTCACTCAAAAAGGCCGGCAAGACGGCCTTGGCTCGCCATCACGAACAGTGGTCGCTGGTTCATGGCGTTTTGTCCGGCCTACGAAAGGAACAATATGTTTAATCTGGATCAGGCTATTTTGGAATGGAGGCGCCGGATGCTTACCGCTGGCATCAATACTCCCGTGCCCCTCGATGAACTGGAAAGTCATCTGCGCGACGACGTGAAGCAGCAGATGCAGTCGGGATCAGACGCGCAGAAAGCATTCGAAGCGGCCGTTCTGAGAATCGGAACGGCTGGCGCACTTAAGCGCGAATTCACCAAAGTCAGCGAGACGTGGCAAGTTTTGCGGAAGAAAGCGGCATGGGTTTCAATCGGCGCCGCTTTCCTGATTTGTTGGATCGCGTTTGGTCGCTCCCCAGCCGTTGCAATCGTCTATGGCGTCCTGCTCGCCGGACTGATTGTCGCCAGCTTCGTTGATTTTAAGCATTTCATCATCCCCGACGGAATCACCCTTGGCGGCATCCTGGTTGGATTTCTTTGCTCGTTATTCCTGCCACAACTGCACGGACAAAAGCTGCTGACCGCTGGAATGTGGCAGAGTTTGCTTGGCATCAGTGCGGGCGCCGGGCTGATGTATTTCATTCTGCGCGTGGGCAAATTGGCGTTTGGACGGCAGGAACTCGTTTTGTCAGGCGAAAGCAAAATCGTCTTCACCGACACCGCCCTGCTTTTGCCCGACAAGGAATTTCCATACGAGGAATTATTCCATCGGAAGTCTGATGCCATCGAATTGCGCGCGCGGACGGTCAAACTTGGGGAGCGCTCTTACCAGGATGTCCTGGTGCGTTTTACGCCGACCAGTCTTCATATCGGTGACGACGAATGCAATCCCGAAGACGTGTCGCAGATGGAAGCCGCCAGCACAGAAATCGTTCTGCCGCGCGAGGCAATGGGTTTGGGGGACGTGAAGTTCATGGCTGCTATAGGCGCATTCCTTGGCTGGCAAGCTGTAGTTTTTTCGCTTATGGCCAGTTCCCTGATTGGCTCGTTGGCAGGTGTTGGGCTGATCGCCGCCCGCCGACGGAAATGGTCTTCGCGATTGCCCTACGGCCCTTGCATTGCTTTGGCCGCGACGATTTGGATTTTCGGGGGCCCCCGAATTCTTGACGCGCTGTTTGCGCGATGAAAAGAAACGTGTGCGGGGTCAGTTCATGGTATTGTAATATTATCGTCGATTGAGGCCCTTGATTTTTGCAGAAAACAGGGCATTAGCAGAAACAGGGCATTAGGGTCACATCCGAACATTCGACATTTGACCTTTGCGCTGGGCCCTGCGCCAGCCGGCATCCAACTTCGGATTTCGTCCAAAATTCCTTCCATAGGTTTTTAGTTTGACGCGGGACGTGGTATCATCGCCCCATGTTGAATAGACTAAAAACTGAATTCGCCAGGGCGGAACAGCCTGCCGCGCCCCAACCCCGCTTCGCTGACACTTCCATCAAAGCAGTATCCGCATCCGCGGCGCCTCCCGCGTCCGCCAGACCCAATCCACTCACCGAACTTAAATCCCGCTCGAAGGAAGAAATCGACTGGGCCTGCGGCCTGGACTCCGCCATGACCCGCGCCCAGGCCATCGCTCAGATCAAAGAACGTCTTGGCATCGATCTCCGCTGGCCCACCACCTACGCGCGCTTCCTCCAATGGCGTCATCAACAACGCATCCAAAGCGGTCTTGCCGCCCGCCTGGAGACCTTCCGCCAATTCGAAAAGCAAAGCGACCTCCCCGCCAGCCTGGCCGCCCTCGAAGCCACCGCTGCCGCCCTCTTCCTCGAACAAGCCATTCTCCAACAAGACGCCGCTCTCTTTCTCTCCATTCTCCGCCTGCGCTTGCGCGAAAGAACACTCGCCCTGCAAGAAAAGAAACTCGCCCTCGAACAAGCCCGCCTCCAGTTGCAAACCATCCCCCAGCACCCGCCGCAGGCCGTCCCCGCACCGACGCCGGTCGCAACTCCAGTGGGAAGCCCCCCATTCACAGATTCTCTCTCGCCCTCGTCACCCATTGATCCTTCAAAACCACCCCAAAAACACACCGTCCCTGCGCCGGATTCAAACTCAAAAACACAACTTTACGCCGAAAAACACAATTTCCTTCACCTCTTTTCCGCCGCAAAAACGCCACGCCGAAAGGGCCTTGGAAACCACTAAATGACTTGCGACAAACCGCCTCTACCTTCAATCGGTTTTAAAAAGGGACAACCCCCGCGACAGGAAGATCCAATCAGACGGCTTCGATTTCAACTGTGGTCAAATCGTTGAAATCATTTCTATCGAGCGTGAGTATTTTTTTCGAGCCGGATTTTTCAGCAGCCACCGCGTGTAGAAAATCGTGAATGCGTCCGCCACGAACTCCCTTTTTCCGCGCCTCTTTCAAGGCCCTCAACCCTTCGTTGGCGGTCAGGTTTTGAAAGTCGAGGTCTGCGGCGAGATTGGCGACGGTTTTCGCCGCTTCATCCGCACCCAAGCGGAAGGCCAAATTACCGCCGGTCAAGGTGGAAAAAACTTCTGCCAGAGTGTGTGTCCGGGTGAAACCGCGCTCACGATGCAAGCGGGCGCGCAAGGCCGGGCTATTGCAGGCTTCAATGACAGCCGAACTATCCCACTAATCTTTCATTGGGCCTCGCGGTCGGCGCGGAGGGCTGCGCGGATGGATTCCCGGCTCACTTTCAGCGGCAACATTAGGAAACCTTCCCGTGTGCGAACGGGCTTTACCAGGGGAACTTCCTTTTCCACCAATGGCACAACCCGCACGCTTCCGTCCGGCTGGCGGGAGGCGTCAAAGACCGTGCGCGGCGGGAACAACTCTGCGGAGCAAATGCGTCCGTTCTTGTCCGCAACCAATTTCATGCTGGGATTATCCCATGAATCGGAGCTGTTTCAAGCGCTATCGACCCGGTATCACCAGCGTCACGAAGCTGGCGAGTGCCGGCGGTATCGAAGCCTCCCCGGCAAGATTGAGGCTTATTCCGCGTGGGCCATTTCCCCAAATGCCTCAGCCTCACTCCCGGAACTGGAGGGCTGCCAGGCGGCGGTACGTGCCCTCGACGACCTCTTGCAATTCCTCGTGCGTGCCGGATTCCACCACCTGACCCCTGTCAATGACAATGATCCGATCAACGTGCCGCACGGTGGCGAGCCGATGGGCGATGATAAAGGAAGTGCGCCCTTCCATCAGCGTTTCCAAAGCCTCCTGAATGAGCCGTTCGCTTTCCGAATCCAACGAACTGGTGGCTTCGTCCAGGATGAGAATCGCTGGGTCCTTGAGGATCGCGCGGGCGATGGCCACGCGCTGGCGCTGGCCGCCGGAGAGTTTGACCCCGCGCTCACCCACCAGCGTGCCGTAGCCTTCAGGAAAGGCCTGGATGAAATCGTGGGCGTTGGCCTGCCGGGCGGCCTCTTCAATTTCCCGGGCGCTGGCGCCCGGCTTGCCGTAAGCGATGTTGTCCGCAATGCTCCCGCCGAAGAGCAGCACCTCCTGCGGCACGATGGCCATTTGTCCGCGCAATTCCGCCAGCTTGTAATCGCGCGCGTCCCGGCCGTCGATCAAGATTCGTCCGCTGGCCGGATCATACAGGCGCAGCACCAGCGAGATGAGCGTGGATTTGCCCGCGCCACTGGGGCCAACCAGCGCGATCCTTTGCCCGGAACGCGCGGTGATGTTGATGGCGCGAAGCACCTCGACTCCTTGACGCGATGGGTAAGTAAAATGAACATCTTCAAATGCAATATCGCCCCGCAGGCGCGGCAAGGTGGATGGCGAAACAGGGCCGAGAACCACATCCACTTCACCGGTTTCGCGCAGAAGTTCCCGGACGCGCTGGGTGGCGCCGACGGCCTTTTGCAGTTGACTGTACAACTCGGCAAACTGCCCCATCGCTCCGGCCACAAAGGTCGTGTAGAGACCGAACCGGGTCAGTTCGCCGAAAGTGAGCGCGCCCCGGGTCAGCAGTCGCGCGCCGGACCAAAGCACCAGCACAATGAAACCGAACAAGGCGAAGACAATGAAGGCAATGAAAGCAGCCCGCAGACGCGCCCCGCGCAAGGTAATGGTGAGGAACGAGTCCAGCCCCTCGTGGTAGCGGGTCAGTTCGTAGGCTTCATTGGAAAATGCCTTCACATTCAGAATGCCCTGGAGAGTTTCCTCGACGATGGTCGCCGTTTCCGCCAAACGGTCCTGCGCCTGGCGCGAAATCTTGCGCGTCTTCCGTCCAAAAATGACGGCCGCAACCACGATGATCGGCAGGCTGGAGAGCATGATACCTGTCAACTGCAACGACGTGGCCGCGATGAGCGCAATGCCTCCGATCAGAATGGTGCTCTGGCGCAAAAACTGCGGCAGAATCGTAATGAGCGTGTCCTCGATCTGAATGAGATCGCTGGACAGGCGGCTCGCCAGCTCGCCCACCCGCCGCTGCGCGAAAAAGGTCATGGGCAGCGAAATCAACCGCGCGTACGTGTCGCGCCGCATATCGACCAGGCTACGCTGGCCCGCGGTGGCGAACGAAAGCGCATGAAAAAAGGCGAGGCCGGCCTGCAATGCCAGGACCCCCATCAGCAGGAGGGCCGTCTGATCCGCCTTGGCCATGGAGTGGTGGACCGCGTTGTCAATAATATTGCCAGCCAGATAAGGAAACGACAGGCTCAGAAGGCTGGAAATCAACAGCGCCGCCAAGGCGGCCGCAAACCGTCCCCGGTAGGGCCGCAAATACCGGAACAACTCCAGCGC
>Ga0182016_10006653_pt1 | contig 12073 bp, 12 predicted proteins | sample 712S2MmetaG_FD_120491 | JGI IMG/M metagenome (GOLD analysis project Ga0182016, IMG submission 120491) | Permafrost microbial communities from Stordalen Mire, Sweden - 712S2M metaG | ecosystem: Environmental > Terrestrial > Soil > Wetlands > Permafrost | place: Sweden: Stordalen | collected...
GGAACGGGACTCTACTCCATTCTTCTGCTCGCCATCATCTCCGTTTTCATCGCCGGGCTCATGGTCGGTCGCACGCCGGAATATCTCGGCAAGAAGATCGAAGCGCGCGAAATGAAGCTCGCCATGCTGTCGCTGCTGCTCACGCCCGCTCTCGTGCTGATTTTCGCCGCCATATCCGTTAATTTGAAGACGGCGCTTGATAGCCTCGGCAACGCGGGTCCGCACGGATTCAGCGAAATCATTTACGCCTACGCTTCGACCGCGGCCAACAACGGCTCGGCTTTCGGAGGGCTTTCCATCAACACGCCTTGGTTCAATACAACGACCGGCGTCGTCATGCTTTTGGGGCGCCTTGGCGGCGTCGTGCCAATCATGGCCCTCGCCGGCTCGTTCGCGCAAAAGAGAAAAGCGCCGCCGTCGCTGGGCGCGTTTCCGACGCACGGACCACTCTTCGTCGTCGTGCTGATCGGGGTCGTGCTGATCGTTGCGTTGCTGCAATTCTTTCCGATACTCGCGCTTGGACCGCTGGCCGAGCATTTCATGTTGGCGGCGGGCAAAACGTTTTAAAATTCGCGGCGCCCAGCAGGCGAAAACCGAAAGGTCTGGCTATGATGCTCAAGGCGGCCTTCAATGTTGGCGTTGTTTTCGTGGTCGCGTTCAGCGGGTCCGCCGCCGTATTCGCGCAGACCGCGCCAGGCGACGGCGCCGGGTCGCCGGACAAGTCGAGCTACAGCCTTTTCAATCCGACCCCCGACGACCAGTTGCGCGACCTGTGCACCGACCGGCCTCCCAAAGCCAATCTGCCCTGCACCGTCGACCCCGGGCATTTCCAATATGAATCCGACGTCTTCAACTGGACCCGCTCGGTCTCCGGCGGCGCGACGACCGACACTTTTCTCTACACCAATCCGACGCTTAAAGTCGGCCTGACGAACACGATCGATCTCGAAGCGAATATGGCGCCCCTCGAGCGCGTCGTGACCAGGAGCGCTTCGGGCCAACAAGGTTTTGAGGGCGTTGGCGACCTTTATGTTCGCGGCAAGTTCAATCTGGCGGGGCCGGACGGCGGCGATTTCCAGTTGGCGGTGATCCCCTACGTCAAGGCGCCGACGGGTTCGCCGGGCGTCAGCAACAGGGCGGCGGAAGGCGGACTCATCGCGCCGATTTCCTTCGCGCTGCCGCAAGGTTTCACGCTGTTGTTCGATCCCGAGTTCGACATGCTGCGCAACGCCAATGATTTCGGACATCACGCCAATATCCAGTTCCTCGGCAATCTCAGCCATGCGCTGATGGAGAATGTGACGGGATATGTCGAACTCTGGGGCCAGGAGAACAGCGATCCGATCAAACCAAACAAACAGGCTTCGCTCGACCTCTCGCTCGCGTGGCTCGCCTGGAAAAAATCGCCCAGTCTGCAATTCGATCTTGGAGCGAATATCGGCTTGACCGCGGCGACGCCAAGGCTGCAATTATATCTGGGCGTCTCGCAGAAGTTTTGAGGCAACCGCGCGGAAGAGAGCCCGACGGCCCGCTTCCGCGCATCGTATGCACTCGTGAAAATGGCTCTTAGCGCCCCGTTTTGTATTGCCCGCGGGCGGCGTGGCGACCAACGTCGCCGGAAGCTTTCCGCCAGACACACGCCTCAGGGCGCGAGACATTGAACATCGGCCGCCATGGGGAAATCAATTTCGTATTTATCCGTACTGGCATAATCGAGTCGATTACTTCTGAACAAAGATGCGGATGCAACAAGCGCATCCGCAATCTTTCCTCACCGGACCTGGGCCGCTCCGGGCGCGTTAAAGAGTCTTCCCCATGAGTCGGATTTTAAGCGCTAAATCATTCAGTTTTTTACGAGGCGATCAACGCCATTCTCACGAGTTCCGCCAAGCTGGTCGCCTGAATCTTTTTGATCATATTGGCACGGTGGACTTCAATGGTTCTCACGCTGATGCCAAGTTCATGGGCGATGGTTTTGTTTGACAACCCGTTGAGCACATACGCCAGCACTTCCTTTTCCCTCTTGGTCAAGGTTGCGAATCTTTCTTTGATCATTTGTGTTTCCGCGTCAGGCGCGGGCTCACTTTCTCCCCGCGCCAACGCCGCGCGAATGGAGTCAAGCAGCGCGTGGCCGTCGAACGGCTTCTCAAAGAAATGAATCGCTCCCTGTTTCATTGCATCGACCGCCAGCGGAACATCGCCATGCGCGGTGATGACGATCACCGGCATGGAGACGCGGCGCTCTTTCATTTTTTCCAACAAATCGAGTCCGGTCATTTCCGGCATGCGCACGTCCGTCACGAGGCAACCGCAGTCGTCTTGTTGGATCATATCGAGGAATGTTCGCGCGGATTCATGCGCGCGAACCGCGTAACCCTCCGCCGTCAACAACGAAGTCAACGCCGCGAGAACAGCTCGATCATCGTCAACAATGCAAACTGTTGAGTTATCGGGCATTTCTGGGCCTGTCGCGCTCTAAGTCCATGAAAGATAGATAGGGCGCGATCAAACAATGGCATCGCGTCGCGCCAATTAATGCAAAAAAAGATCGCCAACTCGAGCCCGCGCTGACATAAGACTGGCGTTTCCACGGTCTGGCGAAAAAGCGCGCTAGCCCATGTCGCCGCCGCCGAGCGCGCGGCGCGCCAGGGCGATTCTCTCGGGGTTCACCTGCTGTTCCCTGGCGAAGGCAAGCAATAATTCCTCGTCGCCGGCGAGGTGGTCCAGCACGGCGAGCAGGAAGCTCGGACGCGAGGCCAGGCCGGGCAGCGCGGAAGGGTCGACTCCGGTCAGTTGCAAAAAGCGCTGAACTCGATCATCCTCCTCCACGAGAAAGGTGAGGGCGCATAGCGCCAGCGCCTCCGCCTCGTCGCGGTTTTGCGCGCCCGCGCGCTTGGACGCGGGCCTTTGCGGCGGCCCCTTGGTTATTCTCATTTCATCAATCTTCCTCGGCTAGAAGTTATGCCCATCGTTGAATGGGCGTCGAAACCGGTCCGCGACGCGAAAACGAGGGCCTGCGTCATTACGAGTAGAGAAAAGAGTCACCCGCCATGGCCAAAACCATCCTCATTGTAGAGGATAACGAGCTGAACATGAAGCTCTTCAACGATTTGTTGGAGCGGAGCGGCCATGCGACCCTGCGCACGAAGAGTGGAGTGGAGGCGATCGCGCTCGCGCGCGAGCATCATCCCGACCTGATCCTGATGGATATTCAACTGCCCGAGGTCTCCGGCCTCGAAGTGACGCGCTGGATCAAGGACGACGAGGAACTGAAGTCGATTCCCGTGATCGCCGTGACGGCCTTCGCGATGAAGGGCGACGAAGAAAAAATCCGGCAAGGCGGATGCGAGGCCTATCTCTCGAAGCCGATTTCGGTCTCGAAATTCCTCGAAACGGTAAACGCTTTCCTGGTGGATAAGTAAGAGGATCGAATCGCATGACCGCGCGGGTGCTGATAGTCGATGATTTGCTTCCCAACATCAAATTGTTGGAAGCGCGCCTGACCGCCGAATATTTCGACGTGATCTCCGCCACCAACGGGTTCGAGGCGCTCGAACTATGTCGCGAAGGACGCTGCGACATCGTGCTGCTCGACGTCATGATGCCGGGAATGGACGGATTCGAAGTCTGCCGGCGCCTCAAGTCCGACCCAGCGACGATGCATCTGCCGGTCGTGATGGTGACGGCGCTCGACCAGCCGGCCGACCGCGTGCGCGGCCTCGACGTCGGCGCCGACGACTTTCTGACCAAGCCGGTCGACGAAATCGCGCTGATCGCCCGCGTGCGCTCGCTGTCGCGGTTGAAGATGATGCTCGACGAACTGCGGGCCCGCGTCTCGACATCGGCCAATCTCGGCTTGAAGGACGCCGCCGACCTCATTCGCGCCGACGCCGGCGACAATGGCCGCATTCTGCTGGTCGAGGACCGCGCAAGCTCCGCGGAGCGGATTGTCGCGGCGCTGCGCGGCCTGCACACGGTCGAAGTCGAAACCGTTCCGCAGGAGGCGCTGTTCCGGGCCGCCGAAGGCAATTTCGACCTCGTGGTGGTCGCGCTAACTCTCGCCAATTTCGACGCGCTGCGGCTGTGCAGTCAGTTGCGCTCGCTGGAGCGCACGCGGGCGCTGCCGATTCTGCTCATCACCGACCCCGAGGAGCGTCCGCGCATTTTGCGCGGCCTCGATCTCGGCGTGAACGACTATATTCTGCGCCCGATCGACCGCAACGAACTGGTGGCGCGCGTGCGCACGCAATTGCGGCGCAAGCGTTACGCCGACACGCTGCGCGAGAATGTGCTGGCCGCGTTCGAACTCGCCGTCGTCGACGCGCTGACCGGGCTGAACAACCGCCGTTTCCTCGAAACGCATCTCTCCAGCGCGCTCGATCACGCCGCCCATATGGGGCGCCCGCTGTCGCTGATGATCCTCGACGTGGACCACTTCAAGGCGGTCAACGACACCTATGGCCACGACGCCGGCGACGAAGTGCTGAAGGGCCTGGCGCAGCGGGTGCGGCGCGTGGTGCGTAGCGCGGATCTCGTGTGCCGGCTCGGCGGCGAGGAGTTCGTCATCGTGATGCCGGACACGCCCTTGCTGATCGCCGCCAAGATCGCCGAGCGCGTGCGCGCCGCCGTGCAGTCCGAGATGTTCCAGATCGACGCCAGTGGGCGCGCCATTCCCGTCACCGCCTCGATCGGCATCGCCGAACGCGCCGACGACGCCAATCCCGACGCGCTGCTGCGCCGCGCCGACAAGGCGCTCTACGACTCGAAGACCGCCGGCCGCAACCGCGTCACCGCCGCGGCGGCGTAGAGTCTTTCCGCTTTAGATTGAACCGGAAAGACTCGTCCCGATACTCGTGACGAGTTCTCATACGGTTCGCGCTTGATCCGCTCATTCGGATTCAACGCCATTTCGCGCCGCGAAGCGATCGGGCGGAATTCGTATCATTCCTGGCTCTGCTCGGCATTGTCCCCTTGAGAGCTTAGAGCCGCGCGCGGATCGTCGTGCAGGACGACGCTCAGCAAGGATCTGTGAACGGTAAGGTGTCCATTATAGTCGATGAAGCCCAATCGCCGAAATTTATTCAAGAAAAAACTGACGCGGGATCGTGTCGCGCCAATCATGTCGGCGAGCGTTTCCTGATTGATATCCGCCAATATCGGCCGCGGCTCACCTTCCCGGCCGAAATTCGCGAGAAGCAGAAGCAGGCGCGCGAGCCGTTTCTCGCTTGAATTAAAGAGCTGGTCTATCAGATCCGCTTCCATGCGAATGTTGCGCGCCAGCAAATACTTCATGAACATCGCGGCGAAGTCGGGCTGGTCATGCAAGAGGCGGATGACCGTCGCCTTGTCCAGACGCGATAACAGGCAGTCCGTGATCGCGGTCTGTGTCGAGATGCGCAGCCGCTGCCCCGCTAGACATCCCTCGCCGAAGAAATTGCCTTCGCCAAGGATGGCCACCACGGCCTCCTTGCCGTGCCTGGAGAGCGTCGTGGCTTTGACTTTGCCTTTCTGGATGAAGAAGAGCGCATCGGCGGGGTCGCCCTGAGCGAAAATGGCCTGGCCCTTGTTCCAGTTCGTGATGCTTCCGCCCGCGCCGACAGTGGCGAGAAACGCCTTGGGATCGAAGGCCGCTTTGGGGACGTTCGACATAAAATACGCCAGGCTGGTCTTGCGCGACTGGTTACGGCGCCGTTTCCGGTCTCATATTTTATTACCATTAGTGAGCTGTTTTGCACAGACTTTGTCCGTAACGCTCCTTACTTTGCGATTCGCTCAGGAGACGCCCCCTCCCCCGCGGCCTGAAGTGCACCTCAGGAGAACCCCGCTTCGTCCCAGGCCTCTCCGTGCGGCGCGGCGCCTGGTTCAAAATTCCCCCCTCGCGAACCGGGCGTCGCCAAGTTCAACTCGAGGCGCCGGACATGGAAGTTTCTCTAAATCAGGCCATCGACACTCACGCCAGAGTGCTGAAATATTGGTACGGCGACAAAGCCCCACAAGAGGCGCGCGGAAGGGCGCTTGAATGCGGGACGGTGGGGGATTTCGAGGGACTTCAAGCCTGGGCGAGAGTCGCCAGACTGTGCGAGGCGCTCGGCGCCGCCGGTCAGTCCACGCTGAAATAATTGCCCAATAAACTCAAGCGCCGAAAGCCTTTGCCTCGAGCCAGGCGTAATGACGCGGGAAGCTACCGGGCCGATCACCGGGGCGAGGCGGCCCCTTTCAAAAGCGCCTGAACCCTGGCGGCCAGTTCATCGAGAGTGAAAGGCTTGCGCAGAACCTCAATATTCGGCGCCAGCCGCAATGTTTCCAGCGACTTGCCCACATAACCCGTAATGATCAAGATCGGTAGATCAGGCCGCCAAACGCGAGCGGCTTCCGCCAACCGAATTCCGCTCAACCCCGGAAGGCCCACGTCGGTGATCAGCAGGTCCAACGGCTCGCCGGATTCCAATACTCTCAATCCGGCCGTCCCGTCGCCGGCTTCCAGGACCGTGTAGCCTATGTCAGTGAGCGCATCGGCGATTTGGGAGCGGACCTCGGTTTCATCCTCGACGATAAGGGTTTTCGCTCGATGCGCCGGGCCGGCGGAATCGATGCTTTCGACGGCCGGCCTATCTTCGGCGGCCGGGTTCGCCGGCGGCTCATGTCCCGGCAAGTAGATACGCACGCTGGTCCCTTGGCCAGGGCTGCTTTCAATCCGCACGAACCCGCCGGACTGCTTCACGAAACCGTAAATCTGCGGCAAGCCTAAGCCGGTTCCTTGACCGGTCGGTTTTGTCGTGAAGAAAGGTTCAAAGACGCGGCTCAGCACGTCGCGGCTCATGCCCAGGCCATTGTCCGTTACGTCAATCTCGACATAGTCTCCAGGCCGCGCATCCGGATCGGTCAGTTGATCGGCGGCCAGCTTCCGGTCCGCCGTCGCGATCCCGAGCACGCCGCCTCGCGGCATGGCGTCGCGAGCGTTGATCGCCAGATTCAACAAAGCGCTCTCAAGTTGAGCCGGGTCGCAGCTTACCCTCCATCGGCAGCGTCCCAAGCGCAGATCCAGCTCGATTTCCGGTCCGAGCGTCCGCCGCAGCATGTCCTCCATGCCCACGACGAGCTTATCGGCCTCGATCACGCGCGGCAGCAATGTCTGCCGGAGGGAGAACGCCAACATCCTGTTGATGAGACTCGAGGCCGTTTGCGACGCCTTTCGTATGGAGTCTATCGCGGGCTTTGTCTCGTTGGCGCGTCCACGCGCGACTTGACGCTCGATCACGGTAAGGGAGACCGTGATCACCTGAAGCAGGTTATTGAAGTCGTGCGCGATCCCGCCCGCCAATTGCCCTACTGCTTCCATTTTCTGCGCTTGGGCCAAGCGTTCCTCGCTCGCGAGCAGCGCTTCATTGGCCCGGCGCATTTGAGCAATCGAAGGAAAGGAGAGAAAATATGGCAGCGACAACCAAAGCGCGATCGTCGTGAAAATCGAGGCGATCCCCGTCGCCGCCTTGACGAGCCCCTGCAGGCCGTAGAGCGGCGTCCACAGGGTCGCCAAATCGAGCCAATGGGTTGTGCCGCAAAGCAGAATGAAGACGGCGAACAGCCATAGCATCGGCCGAAAGACGAGGTCGCTGCGTCGTCTTCCGATTATGATGAGCGTCAAGGGGATGGAATAATAGGCCAGCGCGATCGCCGCGTCGGAAATCGCATAAAGCCAAATCAGTCCGGGCTCCCAAAGCAGGCAAAACCCATGCGGCGACAGGCCGGAGGTGTTAAAAAGCCACTCGCTCAATGCAGACAACATGTGAACCACTCCCGCGGACGAGAAATCACGGAGAGGCCCATAAAACGCCGCGCCCGCGATTGGTCTTCCAGAAATCCGCTCCAGCTAGACCCCACGAGCCCCGCGGACGCTTCATTGTAAATGCCGCGCCCGGGGAAATCCAAAAGGCGGGGCACAAAATGCTGAATTTCAACCGTCCCATGATATGAGCTCCGCCGGATCGCTTCGCGGCGCGAAATGCCCCGGCCCCTCACCGCGCCTCTGCCCGCTCGCGGGGAGAGGTGCGGTGAGGGGCTTGGGGCGCTCAATCCGAACGCGCCGATCAAGCACAAGCGGTGCGAACGGTTAAAGCTCCTGCTCGAGCCGCTCGACGATGGTTCGCAACACCTTCAGCCGCGCGAATTTCTTGTCGTTGGCCTCGACCAGCGTCCAGGGCGCGCCGCGGGCGCTGGTGCGGTCGATCATCTCGTTGGTGGCCTCCTCGTAGAGCGGCCATTTTTCGCGATTGCGCCAATCGTCGGGCGTGATCTTGTAGCGCTTGGTTCGCCGCGCCTCGCGATCCTTCAGCCGCGCGAGTTGCTCGTCGGCGCTGATCGCCAGCCAGAATTTGACGACGATTATGCCCGCCCGCGCCAATTGCCCCTCGAAATCGTTGATCTCCTGATAGGCGCGCATCCAATCCTCGCGCGAACAAAATCCCTCGACGCGCTCGACCAGCACGCGCCCATACCAGCTGCGGTCGAAGATCGCGACATTGCCGAGGCGCGGAATATTGCGCCAGAAGCGCCACAAATAGGGCCGCGCATGTTCCTCGTCGGTCGGCGCGGCGACGCCGTGCACGCGAAAGCGGCGCGGATCAAGCGCGGCGCGCACGCGGCGGATGGCGCCACCCTTGCCCGCCGCGTCATTGCCCTCGAACACCGCCACCAGCCCGCGGCGGGCGAATTTCTTGGACGTCGCCAAGTCGCCGAGCCTTTGCTGCAAGTCGCGCAAGGACGCGGCGTAAGTCTCCGCGTCGACGCTTTGCGTCAGATCGAGCGCCGAGACGAGGCTGACGCGCGGCAGGCTGACGGGCGCGGCGGCGGGCGGCCTTGGCGCGGGCGGAGCGGGGGCCGGGGCGCTCTCGGCGTTTTCGCGTTCGAGCGTGCGCAGCAGCAAATCGGCGACGGCGGCGTCGCGATAGCGGGCGTCCTCCGCCGCCACCACCTCCCAGGGCGCGTATCCGGTGGAGGTTTTCTCGACCATCTCCAGCGCGATCCGCGCGAGCCGCTTGTGCTCCTCGGCACCATGGATTTCGTCCCATTCGATCACCGTGGGAGGGCGCCTCGCGCCTTCGGGCTCGCGCTTTTTGGCGAGCCGGCGGCGCGCTTCCTCTTCCGCCACGTGGAGCCAGACTTTTATGACGACGACGTTCTCGCGATAGAGCATTTCCTCGACGCGGTTGATTTCCTCCAGTGCGGTGTTGAAGGCGTCGCGGTCGGTCCGCTTCAGCACTCTGTCGCGCAGCACGCGATGATGCCACGAGCCCAGCACAAGGCCGACGCGTCCGTTGGCCGGCATGTCCCGCCAATAGCGCCATTCGAGCGGGCGCGAGCGCTCCTCCTCGGTCGGCGGCCCATAGGACAGCGTCTCGAGATAATGATCGTCGAGCCAATCGTAGAGGCGGTTGAGCACCTCGCCCTTGCCGGCGCCGTCCGAGCCGTTAATCAGCAGCAGAATGGTTTTGTGCTTGCGCTCGGCGAGCTCGAACTGCGCGTCGAGCAGTCTTTCGCGCAAGGGCTCGGACAGAGCGGCGAACCGCTGCTTGTCGAGCCGGTGCGGCAAACGGACGGAGTCAAACATGAACGCCTCCAAAAATGACCACGACAAGCTATGCAAAAACCGGTGTCTCGGATAGAGGTAGACGCGCGGGTCCCGTAGCTCAGCAGGATAGAGCAGCGGTTTCCTAAACCGAAGGTCAGGGGTTCGAATCCCTTCGGGACCGCCCGTAGAAACAAGGTGTTGCGTGCGGTTTCGGCAAACATTTCGGTAGCCATATCGTTCCGGTAAGCACTCGGTAAGCAGAAATGCGAAATTGTCCGATGCGGGGCTAAATAGGCGGATACGGTCGCGAACGGGCTGCTTTCGAGGCGCGAGGCAGATGCTGCAATCCCTCAAAGGGTGGTTCCGCCGCCGACGCGACGCAAGGGCCTTGATCGAATCAGACGCGCAAGCTCTAATCGAGCGGTTTGGCGAAGACGCCTACCTTGAAGCCCGCCTTCGCCAGCATGATACCGACGCCGCGATTATCGACGGCAACCGCCCGCCGGGGCATTGGGAATGGGTCAAAGAAGCGACCGGGAGATATGATGTTCGATAATATTTCGCCATATATTGCGATCCCAGGAGCTATAGCGTCAGCAATAGGTATAATTGCGGGAGTTGTTAAATTATACCTAACCGCGAAGCATGGTATTGATATACAAATTAAACGAAGCGAGCTTGTTTACCCAAAGCTTTGCATGGAAGCATTCGATGCTTTCAGCGAAGGCTGCATAAAGAAACATTTACCCGACACGCCTGTATCGAAATGCCTAAATGAACTATTAAAGTCAGAAGTTTATGTTTCCATAGCAATTATAAATATGACGCCTCAATCAATTGAAGATTGCACCATAGAAACCGGATCAAGCACTAGATATTCTCAACTAACTCAGAACAACGTTGTTACGCTATTTGATCGTGACAACAGCAATATTTTCCACATCAATAAAATAAGGCCAAGTTAGTCTGTACATTTGCAGCTGTGGCAGTGCGGGATCGGCGCTATAGATAGTTATAATTATACTCGTATAGTGAAGTTTTACACGAAAACATTGAATAAGCAGCGCATGCAATTTTCTTCAGATGCAAAGAGAAAATGTTTAGCGCTTGGTGATCGTTTCTTTGTTATAACGGCGGCTGTAATCTTAATTACATTACTACTTGCAAGCCATATAGATGTAAAAATCACTTCAAACGAGACTGTTGGCAGCCCGGCAGGTAAGGTCGAGTCCCCGAACCCCAAGTGATTTAAATCAATCATTCTTACGCCTTCGCCGCACCGCGCCAACCCATGCTCTGCCGGCTTCGTCCAAGCCGATTTGGCCAGCGCATACCGTCCGCGCAAGCCGAACCTCTATCGCGCCCTTTCGCGAACGAAAAAGGCCCGCGCCCGTTCATCCGGGCAAGGATTTTTGGTGCATAATATGTAGATTTATTTCCCGTAGTTACGATAGCATTCTCGCAACTACACTGCGCTAGCAGTTGTATGAATATAGCATCTGCCTTGTCATTAGCTTCCTTCTTGTCATTTTTAGTGACAACGGCAAACGCGCCACTTTCATAGCGCAGCATTAGCTTGCCACCTTTTGCCGCATAATTTGCTTTCATAACGGTTAGTTCGCGTATGTCGGCAACATCCTTGTTTTCTTTATTGTCGCTAGCTGTGAGATATAGGCGCGAGCGAACGCTGTTATTCCAAGCGACGTTACCGCTTGTTCCTTTTCCGCTTGTCATTCCCGATTGTGACGGGTGCGAAAGCAATAGAACCGTCATGTTAAATTCTATTGCTAGTCCGCTTAGCATGTTGATGAACTGGCGGACTTGAACCTTCTTTATTTCATCACCCCCAAAAACATCGGCGAGATTATCGATTACCAATAGGCAAGGTCTAATCTCCGCGAGTTGTGCGCGAAGCTTGGTGAATAACGAGGTGGCCTCAAAGACGCCTTTAGCATTAGGAGCGCCAAGAATGGCGTCTTTGCCGGCAAGGGTCGCGAACGTTAAGCCCTTTAGATCGCTATAAGAGCAGCCTTGCGCCGTGATTATACGGTCTAAGCGGCGGTGAATTTCGTCTTCTTCGTCTTCGGCGCTTAGGTAAAGGATTGGGCCGCGCTGTGCGTTCATGCCGAGCCATTGAGCGCCTGTAAGGCCGGCGACGGCAAGTTGCAGGGCGAGAAGGCTCTTGCCTACTCCGCCGTCGCCCGCGAGCATCGTAACGGCGCGCGAGGGGATTAGCTCGAAAACGAACCACTGCCGCGAGGGAACGCGCCGCCCGGCGAAGTCGCTGGCGTCGATAGTCGGAAGCGACACGGGCGCGGCGAAGCCCATAGGCGGGGGAAATGCCGAGCCGGGCTGCATAGAGGGGCCTCTAGCCGCGAAGGCACGGGGACTGTCCTGAATTTCGTGTGTGGTTTGGGCACAATGGGACCGAAGGAGTTCTCCCATGGCCCGACGCAAGGAACCGAAGATACCCGACGCCATTCTTGACCAGCTTTTGGCTGGGGCTGA
>Ga0182016_10006654_pt1 | contig 12071 bp, 7 predicted proteins | sample 712S2MmetaG_FD_120491 | JGI IMG/M metagenome (GOLD analysis project Ga0182016, IMG submission 120491) | Permafrost microbial communities from Stordalen Mire, Sweden - 712S2M metaG | ecosystem: Environmental > Terrestrial > Soil > Wetlands > Permafrost | place: Sweden: Stordalen | collected...
CCACGCTTCCTCCCCACACTCGGTCGCCCTCATGCAGTTGCGTTTCACTTCGCTCGTTGTGACCAACTCGCGACGGGACTTACACCCGTAAGAGTGCGCCCATGCTGGGCGCACAACGCACGAACGCGGACCTTTCGGTCCGCCTTCGCCCTACCCCAACCAACAAGTACCCTGTTACGCCTTAACCAGCACCCCGCCGCCAACACGCTCAGCAACCAGCTCGCTGCCACGTGCGAAGAGCTCGTCGAGCGAAATCTTCCCCGCGTCGACTTCGGCAAGGATCGCCTTCTGCGCGACGTATTCCTTGTTCACGATTCCAGCCTTCGACTGCAGCATGCGCCACGACTTGCGGCGCTCGACGCAGAACATGACCAATTGACGAGAAAGCGCGCGATACTCGACCTTGCCGTTTTCTTCCCACTTGATGTAAACACCAAAGTCAGGAATAAATGCGCGATGCCCGGGCGTCAGGTAGCGGCGATAAACCACATCCTGTTGCTGAATCCTCACCAGCATGTTGTCGAGGTGGATGAGCTTTTCCGCCGCCTCGGGCTTGATCTTCTTCAGGTGGTTGCGGAACCGAGCTTCGGTCGTGCACCAGTGAGCAACGGTGTAACGCGTCGTCTCGCCGGTGGTCTTTGACTTCGTCTCGTACCAGTCAAGATCGATCGAAGGGTTGCCCTTCAGATCGAGCGTCTCCTGGTAGGTTTCGCCAAGCCGCGGGTTGAACACAAACTCCGGCACGCCGCGCGAGTCGCGTACCCGCTGCGCCTGGTGCAGAGCCATGTCGTCTGCCACGCCATGCTCCGGCTGGCAAGTTGTAAACGACTGGATGAACGATGTGCCGCGATACTCCAGGCCGTCCAGAATTGCACGGTAGAGCTTAGGTGCGTTGGCCATCGAGACTTGAGAGACCATCGGCGAGCCGTGGCCCGCGAGGAATGTCTCGGCAACCGTTTTCTTCTCGGTGTTCTTGCCCTGCGTGGCCGCGCCAAACACGTTCATGTCGTTGCCGCCAAGCATCGGTGTCGAGTCAGAGTTCTGTCCGCCCGTGTTCGAGTAAACCTGCGTATCGAGCATCAGGACCTTAACGTTTGGCCGGTTCTGCAAGATCACCTTCGACATGTTCTGGTAGCCGATGTCGCCCATACCGCCGTCGCCGCCAACTACCCATACCTTGGGCAGTTCGATGATCTCCTGGTCGGTCATCAGCGCGTCGGTAAAGTGCGTAAGGTGGTAGTACTGCTCTTCATTGATGACAGCCGACTCCCAGCCTCCGGTCGAAACCGCCGCGGGGATCTTTTCGAGAACGATATCCGCCAGCCGCTCAGGAATAACCGAGCGCCGTCCGTGGTCAACGATGAAGCTCTCGCCCATCAGCCAGCCAACCGTGACTCCGTCCTGGAAGAGTGAGTTCATCCACGGGTATGGGTGCGGGTTGTTCGGCGCGGTCGAGCCATAAACAGTGTTGCATCCCGTATGAGCCGCCATTGCCATCACGCTCATACCATTGGCGGCGCGACCGTCAATCGGTTGCAGGTTCTTGTGGTTGAACGCTTCCACCAGCAGCACAGCCGCAATCGCCTCCACAAGCTGCGCGTCGGTGATCGTTCCGTGTTCCTTTTCGTATGCAGCAATGCGCGCCTTGGTGTCCGCAACGTCCTCGCCGCCCAGGCCCAGAATCAGGTGTGCGATTGCCTCACGAAGCAGCGCATACTCACCAGGATTCTTCTCCCTGAGCGCTGCCAGCCGAGCGACGCCAGTTGATTCAAGCGCCCCAGCCTTCTGCACAAAGCGGTCGCTCTTGGCGTGGAATACTGGACGCATGTAAGCCTCGGTCACCGCGGCGATCGAGCGCAGTACGCTCTTCTCACCGCAACCTGCGCAGGCGCCATCGCCTGAGACCAGCGCGTCGTAGTTGGTGCGAACCATCAGCATGTTGCGCAGGGTTGCCGTCTTCGAGTCGGCCGGATTGGCAGCGTTGAACAGGCCAAGATACTTCTGAGAAGTATCAGGCAGCAGATCCAGGAATCCAGTACCGGTCTCGTGCTCGGTGTTGACCTCTTCGGTCTCGGGCACCATCTTCAGCGCTTCGTGATCGCCGCATGCGGTCACGCAGGCAGCGCAGCCCTTGCAAAGGTCGCTCACAAAGATCGAGAACACGCCGCCAGATCCCGGCGACTTGCGCTCCGGTGACGAGAAGATGGCATTTACCTTTTGGTAAGCCATTGGCACCTTCTCAATGATGTCGAAAAACTGCTTCTTGGCAGCCGGTGAAATGCCTTCCACCTGCTCGGTAACCTCGCGTAGGATCGTCGGCATCGGAGTGCCCGTCTTGATCTCCGCAACCATCCGCTGACGTGCCAGCTTATCAATGGTCGGGATAGCGCCAAGCAACTTCACGCGATCTTCGGAGTCGGCCACGTAGTAGCGAACCGCCGTCGTCAGCATCGTGCTCAAATCCTGCGATGTGTTCGGCAGCGCTGTATCCGGGCAAACCGAGATGCACTCCATGCACTGGGTGCAGTTCTCCGGAATGTAGAGCGGAGTCTCGCGGCGCGCCACATACTTCGATGCAGTGTCGCCCGTCGCTGCTGCAATCACGCCCATCGCCGAAAGCGGCGTTGCAGGCTGATTGTAGCCAAATGTCGACCGGAACTCAGCATCGAACCCGGCAATGCTTGCCACCGGCGCGCGCTTCGATTGGCCGGCAGGCACGGGCGTTGACCGACGGCCAATTCCGCATGACCCACCAGTAGTCGCGAACGCCTCAACATTTTCGAGGATCGGCAGCAGCGCCTGCCCGCGAAGGCTCGATCGATCAGCCGCAGCCAGCGCGCCAATCTTGATCTCCTTCACCTGGTCAAAGCCCTGCATCATTACTTCCATGTTCGACTGCACAACCGCATCGCCCAGCTTGCCAAACTTCTTCACGTATTGCTTGTGAACCACGTCGCGATACTGCTCCTGCGTGATCCCAAACTCCTTCAGCAGCGTGCTCACTGCGAAGAAGGCGCCCAGAAACGCATTGCCCTGCATGCGCAACTGTAGATCGCCGCGGTCGGTTGCCTTCTTGGCAATGTTGAATCCGGGCAGAGTGAACACGCGAATGTTGTTATCGATAATCTGCTTGCGGGCCCACAGTGGCAACCGCTCCCACGCCTGCTCGCCCTCTTCGTCCGACTCCCACACCAGGCTGCCTCCAGGCGCCATACCGTCAAGCGGGTTCAAGTGGGTAAAGGCCTTCGGATCGCAGCACAACACCGTCGTCACATGCCTCAGATCGCAATTCACGCGGATGCGATCTTTCGCCGCAACCATGAAGTAGCTCGTCGGCGCGCCCTTCTTTTCCGAACCATACTTTGGGTTCGCGCTTACATGAATCACTTCCTTGGGATTTCCAAGGTCGTCGACAAGGCCGTCCCGCTCATAAAGCAGATCGTTCAAATCCCCGATGATCGCGCCAAGATTCTTGCCCGTTGTGATCGCGCCCCAGCCGCCGATCGAGTGCAAGCGAACCGCGACTGCACCTTCAGGCAGCAGCGAGGGTGTCTCATCCCCAACCACCGCATAGGGGTGATCGATGCCAAGCACGATGAAGGAAACGCCGTCCGATGCGCGCTTGCCATCCTGGCGTGCCCGGCCAGCAGTTACAAATTCGTATGCGCCAATGACGTGCTCGGGGCGGAAGTCGCGCGAACCGAGTCCATAAGTTCCGCCGAACAGCCTGGGCACTTCGTTGAGGGTGAGCGTCGGCAAACCTTCCTCTGCCGGCCGGCCTTCGGTCACAATTGCCTTTGAAAGTGCAGTGCGTATATCGCGGCCGAGCGGGTTGTCCGGCGAGAGCGCCTCATCGGTCCGCTCCAGGATAATCACGTTCTTCTTGCCCTTGAGCGCCGTCACAATTGCGGCCACCGGGAACGGCCGAATCACATTCACATGGATGGACCCGACTTTCACGCCACGTGTCTCGCGCAGGTAGTCGACAGCGGCCTCAATGTTTTCCGCAGCCGAGCCAAGCGATACAAACACCGTATCGGCATCCTCAGTCTTGTACTCAGAGATGAGTCCGTATTTACGGCCCGTAAGTTCTCCAAAGTCCTTGTACGCATCCTCAAGGAACTGAAGAATCGGCTCAGAGAAATTGTTGCGCCTCGCCACGATACCCTGCATGTAGTGTTCCTGATTCTGCACCGGCCCCAGCAGTATCGGGCTGGTCAGGTCCATCATCTTTGGAACACGCCGCCGCGTGGGTCCAAACAGTGTCTTCTGCGCCTCAGTCGGGCAATCGATAATGTCGTCCGGCGCGCCCAGGTACTCGCGAATCAGTTCCGACTCGTGCTTATAGAACGTGCGCTCCAAATGCGTCGTCAGGAACCCGTCCATGATGTTCATGCCAGGCGTGAGCGAGAGCTCCGTCACACGGCGCAGAATCAGCGATTGATCTGCTGCCTGCTGAGCGTCCTTGCCCATTACCATGATCCAGCCCGTATCGAGCGCGCCATAGATGTCGTCATGGCCGCAATGCACATTCAATGCGTGCTTGGTCAGCGCGCGCGCGCCCACTTCAAGCACCATCGTCGATCCCTTGCCGGGTGCGTGGTAATACTGCTCAACTCCATAGACAATGCCCTGGCCCGACGTAAAATTTACTACGCGCTTGCCGCATACAGAGTGCGCAATCGCGCCGCCCTGTGCCGCGTGCTCGCCTTCCGTCTCAATGGCGATTGTGTTCTGTCCGAATACGTTCAAGTGGCCTTCGGCATAGGCCTGCTGGAACAGTTCGCCGCCCTCAGTCGACGGGGTGATCGGGTAGAAAACTCCGGCGTCGGCTACGCGCGTCTCGGTGTGATAAGAGACGAGCTGATTTCCGTTTGCAGTAATGCGGATTCCAGGATAACGCGCAGCAACCGTCATAGTGCCCTCTCGGTGATTCTCTTTCCTGTTTAGATATCTCGCCTTGCAGCGGCATCGGGTTTCGAGTCAGCTTTAGGACTCAATACGATGCCAGATTCTCGTGTGTGCCTGCGGCCGTAGGGGTGTTGGATGCCTGTCGCGCCGGGCTATCTGCGTGCCATTCAAGTGTAAAGGCCAAGTTAAGGAACAAGGAACCTTAGGGGGAAGGGTTCACCTCGAAAACAGCCTATACATCAGTATGCACCCACAATAGGGAGACGGTGTCCCACAGCGCGGGATGAGCGGATTCGGATCGTTTGAGCGGTCTGGAAAGTACCCTCCGGTAGAATCGGCTGCCTTGTCGCCCTGCGACCGAATAGCGAGCGGCTGCTGCATAGGTTGGCTTCAAATAGTGGCCTGCGCTCAACCAGCAATGCAAAGGGCTTCGGCTCAACCAACACTGCCTTGCGAGCGATTAGCGAGCGGCTGCTCGATGCAATCGCTTAGAATGTGCGGGTTGCGTGATTGCCTGCACCTCAGGAGCTGAATCGGATGGAGAAACGAAAACTGCGCTCGCAGGAATGGTTCGGCCTCAAGGGCCGGGACGGGTTCATCCACCGAAGCTGGATGCGCAATCAGGGCTTTCCCGGCGACGTCTTCGACGGCCGGCCGGTGATCGGCATCTGCAACACCTGGTCCGAACTCACGCCCTGCAACGCGCACTTCCGCGAGTTGGCGCAGCGGGTAAAAAACGGCGTCTGGGAGGCTGGCGGTTTTCCTGTCGAGTTCCCCGTAATGTCGCTCGGCGAAACCCTGGTTCGCCCCACTACCATGCTCTACCGCAACCTGGCCAGCATGGACGTTGAAGAGTCCATCCGCGCCAACCCGATCGACGGCGTTGTGCTCATGTGCGGCTGCGACAAGACCACCCCCTCGCTGGTGATGGGCGCGGCAAGTTGCGATGTGCCAACAATCGTTCTTTCAGGCGGCCCCATGTTGAACGGCCGCTATCGTGGCGAAGCCATCGGCTCCGGTACCGTCGTCTGGCGGTTCAGCGAAGCCGTCAAGGCGGGCACCATGTCCGAACAAGAGTTCATGGATGCGGAAAGCTGCATGAGCCGTTCTGCCGGTCACTGCATGACCATGGGTACTGCTTCCACCATGGCCTGCATGGTTGAGGCTTTGGGATTGTCTCTTCCTGGCAACGCCGCCATCCCGGCGGTCGATTCGCGCCGCAAGGTCATGGCCCAGGAAACCGGCCGCCGCATCGTCCAGATGGTGAAAGACGATCTCCGCATCTCGAAGATCCTCACACCCGCCGCATTCCGCAACGCGATTCGCGCCAATGCAGCCATCGGCGGATCGACCAATGCTCTCATCCATCTCATCGCCTTCGCCGGCAGGCTCGGGGTCCCGCTCACCCTCGAAGATTGGGATCGCTACGGCCGCGATGTCGCCACCATCCTCGACATCCAGCCCTCAGGCCGCTTCCTCATGGAGGAGTTCTACTACGCGGGAGGCCTGCCCGCAGTCCTGGCCAAGCTGGCCGGCCACGGAAAGCTCGACGAAGACGCCCTCACCGTCAACGGCAAGACGATCGGCGAAAACGTCAAAGACGCTCCAAACTGGGATAGCGAAGTCATCCGCGACTACGACAATCCCCTCGTTGCCTCAGGCGGCATCGCCGTCCTTCGCGGCAATCTCTGTCCTGACGGCGCGGTCCTCAAGCCTTCCGCCGCATCGCCCCACCTCATGCAGCATCGCGGCCAGGCCGTCGTCTTTGAAGACATCGAGCACTACAAATCCCGCATCGAAGATCCCAACCTTGCCATCGACGAAAACAGCGTAATGGTTCTCAAGAATTGCGGTCCGCGCGGCTACCCAGGCATGGCCGAAGTGGGCAACATGGGCCTGCCTCCCAAATTGTTGGCCAAAGGCATCAAAGACATTGTCCGCATCAGCGACGCCCGCATGAGCGGCACAGCTTATGGCACAGTTGTGCTCCACGTCAGCCCCGAGGCAGCACTCGGCGGCCCGTTGGCCCTCGTTCAAGAGGGCGACTGGATTTCCCTTGATGTCGAGGCCCGTTCTCTGATCCTCGAAGTCAGCGATGCCAAACTCGAACAACGACGCGCCAAGTGGGTCGCCCCCAAACAAGCCATGACCAGCGGCTATCAAGCTCTCTACGTTGAACACGTAATGCAAGCCGACAAAGGCGCAGATTTCGACTTCCTCCAGGGTTGCCGCGGCCACGATGTCCCTCGCGACCTCCACTAGGAAGCCTGTGCATTGTAAGAAGGGCACGGTTTCAGCCGAGCCGCCAAAGCCCACCAAAAAAACTGGGCTTTAGCCCCTGCAAATCTCAACCAAACGAGCACGAACCAATGGAAGACTCCTCACAACAATTCGCCCACTACCCCAGCCTGCGCGACCGCGCCGTCCTCATCACCGGTGGCGCTACCGGCATCGGCGAGTCGCTCGTAACTCACTTCGCCCGCCAGGGCTCCCGCGTCGCATTCCTCGACATCGATGACACACCCGCCCACGCCCTTGTCCAATCCCTTGCCGCAGATGGCTGTTCCCAGCCCGAATACCTCCACTGCGATCTCACAGATGTTTCCGCGCTGAAATCCGCCGTCGAGACTGTACTCGCAAAATTCGGCACCATCGACGTCCTCGTAAACAACGCCGCCAACGACCAGCGCCATTCCATCGAAGATGTCACCCCGGAATATTGGGACCAATCCATCGCCGTAAATCTCCGCCCCCAGTTCTTCATGATCCAAAGCGTCCTCCCAGCCATGCGCAAGGCCGGCCGCGGCTCCATCATCAACATGAGCTCCATCTCCTGGATCATTCCCACCACCGGCGCAACCCTCTACATCGCCGCCAAAGCGGCCATTGTCGGCCTCACTCGCACCGTTGCCCACGAAGCCGGGCCCGACGGCATCCGTGTCAACGCCGTCCTGCCCGGCGCAATCGTCACCGAACGCCAAAAACGCCTCTGGTATACGCCAGAATACAAAGCCAAAATCCTCAGCAGCCAGGCCCTCAAGCGCGACATTCTCCCCGAAGATGTTGCCCGCCTCGTCCTCTTCCTCGCCGCCGACGATTCAAGCGCCATCACCAACCAGAGCTACATCGTCGATGGTGGCTGGGTGTGATCTGAAATCAGTCGCTCCGGCTCCTCACCTTGATCCGCGCACTCGTCAGGAGATATACCGCCACGATTACCCCCGCCATTCCAACGAACTCCGCTGCCTGCGGACGCTCGCCCAATACAAGAATCCCCAGAATCACAGCCACAACCGGATTGATGTACGAGTGCGACACCACCTTGCCCACCGGCACATGTTCCAGCAGATAGATAAACGCCGTGTACCCAATCAGCGATCCGCCCGTGATGAGGTAGGCGAGCGAACCGAGAGCCCCCGCAGTGAGATGGAACTGCGGCCACTCGCCCAGCCCCGTGCCAATGGCGACACTGAAAACCCCCGCGAAGATCATCTGCCAGGCCGCCGCTACGAAGCTGTTTGCCTCGAGCCGCGCCCGCCGCGACAGCACACTCCCAACGGCCCAGCACACGCCGCCCCCAAGCAATGCAGCAAGCGCCAGCAGCAGCGCGCGGTCACCCGTCACCCCAGCCTGGATCGACGGCCACACCAGCGCCACCAAACCCGCAAACCCAAGCCCCATGCCGAGCCAGCCCCTCGCCGGCAGCGGTTCGCCGCCCGGCAGCAGCATCTCTATCAGCGCCACCATCAGCGGGATCACCGCTAGAACAAGCGAAGAGAGTCCACTCGGCATCGTCTTCTCCGCATAAACAAGCCCCACGTTGCCACCGCCCAGCAGCAGCAGCCCGACCGCGCAGAAGATCGTCATCTCCCTGGCCGGCCACAGGATGCGCAAACCGCGGAAGCGGCACCACCCCAGCAGAATCACCCCTGCGATCAGAAATCGCGTCCCCGCAAAAGGCAGCGCCGGCATGTCCGCTGCGCCAATTCGAATAGCTGTGTAGGTCGATCCCCAGAAGAAATAGACTGCCGCAAACGCCAGCATGATCGACGCTCGCGAGGCAGCCTTCTTTTCAACTTGCGCGGACTGGGTTGACGGGGTCGCCATGCGAATGTTTCCATCCTAGCCCTTTGCGATGATGCTGCCTTCCCAGATTTTGCCGCGAATTGCGGATGCAGGAAGTTGGCCTGAAGCTTGCGGGTTAGTGGTGCGTGGAAAGCTGATCCCAATGCGTGGTATCCTCACCCCAGCGGGTTTCCCATGCGATTGCCAGCTTCAAAAGACATGTTTGCCCTGTCGGGCTCGAGACGGTGGTCCCGCTTGCGCGCACGAAACATCTGCCCGCGAAAGCATCTTCGTGTGCTTCCCATGCGCACTCGACCTAGTCTCTTTGCCAGCGACTAGTTCCCACTCGCCCCTTGGTTCCCCAAGACGGGATTCCGTCAAGAAGAATCTCTCAAGATCGAAGCTTGTTGCCGCGAATGGACCTGGCAGGCGCTGGGGCGTCGGCACACTCTCACCCGAACCCGCTCGAAGATATCCAGGAGAAGCAATATGACGAAGCAGGAAATCTACACACAATTCGGGCCCAAATTGATATGTCCTCTGCCCGGCCCAAAGGCCAGGGCGGCCGTCGCCGCCGACGAGCGCCTCATTTCGCCCAGCTATACTCGCTCCTACCCGCTGGTCGCGCGTCGTGGCCGCGGCGTTCGCCTTGAAGATGTCGATGGCAACGAGTTCCTCGATTTTGCCACTGGCATCGCCGTGGTTTCTACCGGCCACTGCCATCCTGAAGTAGTTGCGGCCATCCAGAAACAGGCTGCTGAACTGATCCACATCTCCGGCACAGACTTCTACGACGAGCACCTCACTGACCTCGCCGATCGGCTCTCGGCGATCGCGCCTATGCCCGGCCCGCATAAATTTTTCTACGGCAACTCTGGCGCCGAAGCAGTTGAATGCGCCCTCAAGCTGGCTCGCTACCACACCGGCCGCCAACAGATCATCTCCTTTTTCGGCGGCTTCCATGGGCGCACGATGGGAGCTCTTTCGCTCACCGGCTCAAAGCCTCAGCAACGCAGAAGGTTCTCGCCGCTCGTTCCCGGCGTAACTCACGTGCGGTTCCCCTACACCTATCGCGGCTGTACCGGCGGCCCGCAGGAAGAAGAAGCTTTCGCTCTCGGCTGCGCGCGCTTTATCGAGGAGAAGCTTTTCAAAACCACAGTTGCCGCTGAAGAGGTAGCAGCCATCTTCATCGAGCCTATCCAGGGCGAAGGCGGCTACGTCGTGGCTCCCGACAACTTCATGCGCGAACTGCGTGCCATCTGCAACCGTCATGGCATTCTGCTTGTCGTCGACGAGGTCCAATGCGGTGCGGGTCGCACCGGCAAATGGTGGGCCGTTGAGCATTCCGGCGTTGAGCCCGACATGGTCTGCATCGCCAAAGGGATCGCATCTGGCATGCCCCTCGGCATCTGCATGACGCGCGCTGAAATTATGGACTGGGTCCCCGGCTCCCACGCGTCAACCTTTGGAGGAAACCCTGTCTCCATCGCTGCGGCGTTGGCAACCATGGACATCATCCAACGCGAAGGCCTGGCCAATGCGTCGCACATAGGTGGCTTGATGCTCGATCGTCTAGCCGGCTGGAAGAAAACTCACCCCATGGTCGGAGACGTTCGAGGCCGCGGCCTCATGATCGGGATCGAGCTCGTCAAAGACAAGACTACCCGCGAGCCCGTCAACGCCCTGCGCAACCGTGTTGAAGTCCTGGCATTCGAACGCGGCCTCATGATCCTCGGCTGTGGCGAGACTTCCATCCGACTCTGCCCACCGCTCATCGTCAATGAACACGAAGCGACGATCGCGCTCGACATTCTTGAGGACTCGATCAGCCAGGTGGAGAAGGAGCACGCGCATGCGTCCCTTGAGGCAGTGCCAGCCTAACCAGACACATCAGCCCATGCCAGGTCTTGTGCCCTTTCGTAAGCTTGCGGCGTGCGCACATCGGGCCCACAATGATCTGCCATGGGCTGGTGGAGTCAAACGAAGATCACAGCGCTTGAGAGAAGTGCATCGGCGCTCGAGTGGATGGCCCGCCGGCGGGGTCGGCTTCCTGCTGACCCGCCCCACCTTGTTACAGGGTTGGAGGGTGAGAAGGTCGGATTCTTCTATCTGATGCGAAATGGCTATACGGTGGTCGCGCGCCGATGGTCATCGAATCGTGTGCGTGGCGATCTCGACCTGGTCGCATGGCACGGACAAACCCTCTGCATCGTTGAGGTCAAGACGCGAACTGTTCACGACATTGTTCCAGCTGAGATAAGCGTCGACTCAAGCAAGAGAACCGTGCTGCGACGCCTGACACGCCAATACATGCGACGACTGCCGGGAAAAACCGCACCCCACGTTCGCTTCGACATACTCAGCGTGTATCTTGTTCCGGGTCACGAGAAGGAGGTCGTTCACTTCAAAGACGCATTTAGCTGGAGTGACGGCCGCAGAGAGTGGGACTAGAACGTTTTCGATCCATATGTTGACGTCACGAATTCGTCGTAGGTGGCATTTTCTTGAGGCAAATGCCACTTTGATGCCTGGTTTCTGTAAGCACTTGGATCAAGAACGCTGTAATCACAAAGGCCGGTCTGCTTCTCGCTCAGCCCTTCGCCTCTTGATACTCCTCGTACCACGCCATCTGAATGGCCTCAAGCTTAGGCTCATTGGACTTTGCCGGGTCATCGGCAAAACCAGGCAACTCGGTTACATACCGATGGAGATCGGTAAAGCGCACCTGCAATGGATCCACATCCGGGAACTTCTCTTGTAACTGAATCCCAATCTCTTCGGCATTGGTCCACAGAATCTCACTTGGCATTGCGTAGCTCCTTACTTGCTCTCTGCCAGAGTCAGAGGCTTGCCCTCGGAGGTGTAATTGCGATTCCACTTTGGAATCTCAACAACATAATTGCCCGGACGCGTGATCACTGCCTGGCAACCGAGCCGCGACTCCAGTTGCTGATCGGCAGCCATATCCATGCGATCGATCTCGTCGTCATCAGCTTCGCTGATTCCCGCCTGGTCTTTGATCCAAAGGTGACACGTGGTGCATGCGCATACGCCGCCGCAGGCGTGGTCAAGAAAGATCCCAAAATTCTCGGCGA
>Ga0182016_10006655_pt1 | contig 12068 bp, 10 predicted proteins | sample 712S2MmetaG_FD_120491 | JGI IMG/M metagenome (GOLD analysis project Ga0182016, IMG submission 120491) | Permafrost microbial communities from Stordalen Mire, Sweden - 712S2M metaG | ecosystem: Environmental > Terrestrial > Soil > Wetlands > Permafrost | place: Sweden: Stordalen | collected...
TTCAGCGAAGGCTTTGTCCGGCTCGCCGCCTTCCTGGTGAAAGGTGAAGGCGGTGTTGTCGGGCCATTCCGGATGGACGGCCGGCGCGCCGGGCGCGAGCGCCTTTTCGGGGTCCGCGACAGCTTGCGTGGGCTCGTATTCCACTTCGATGGCCTCGACGGCGTCGGCGGCGATGTAGCGATCGGTGGCGACGGCCACGGCGACGGGGTGTCCGACGAAGTACACGCGATCTTTCGCCAGGATGGAGTGCGGCGGGATGCGCAGACCGGGCAGCGACGCGCCGCAGGGGACGGGTCCGACGCTCTCGATATCCGCGCCGGTGAACACGGCCACCACGCCGGGGAGCGCGAGGGCGGCCTTCGCGTCGATGGACTTGATGCGGGCGGCTGCGTGCGGGCTGCGCAGAATGCAGGCGTGATGCATGCCGGGCAGCTTGATGTCGTCCACGTAGGTGGCGGTGCCGGTGATGAGGCGGGGGTCCTCTTTCCGGCGGATGCGCTTGCCGACCAGGAGTTCGGTTTTGGTGATGGTGGTGGCCATGTCTTACGCTGCTCCCTTGAGGGCGGCTTCCTGAACCGCGTTGACGATGTGCTGGTAGCCCGTGCAGCGGCAGAGATTGCCTTCCAGACCGTGGCGGATTTCTTCCTCGGTAGGGCGCGGGTTGCGCTCCAGCAGTTGGCGGGAAGCCATGATCATGCCGGGCGTACAAAAGCCGCACTGGAGGCCGTGCTGGTTCCAGAAGGCTTCCTGCATGGGGTGCAGATCGCCATTGGAAGCGAGACCTTCGATGGTAACGACCTCGCGGCCGTCGGCCTGCACGGCGAACATGGTACAGCTTTTGACGATTCTGCCGTCAAGCGAGACGGTGCATGCGCCGCAGATGGAAGTCTCGCAGCCTATGTGCGGGCCGGTGAATCCGGCGACTTCGCGCAGGTAGTGGATGAGGAGCATGCGGGGCTCGACTTCATCGGTAAACGGTTTTCCGTTGATCTTCAGATTGATTTTTCGTTTCATTTGTACCCAGCCTTTGATCGTGGGAGGCGCTCCGGACAGTTCGGGGCCTGTGGTCTACGATAGTGACGAAATTTGCGGAGAAATGCAAGGGGGGGCGCGCTTTGCGCGCTGGTGCTGGGTTCTGGCTGCTGGGTGCGCCGGTTGTGCGCGGTTGGGCGGGATTGTGCGCGATTGTGCGTTGGGATCGCGGGCCGGGCCGGAGGCGGGATTGGACAATCGAAGCCGTTGCCACTGAATCTAAGAGCGTTGGCATTTTGTCGGGGTGGCGGGATGGGTGTCGGATGCTTGCGAGGTCGGATGGGCCGTAGGTGCGAATCGACGTTTTCCGCCGAACGAAGCCAATTTCTTGTAAGTCATGTGTTATCAGGGTGTACGCGGCGTTTCCGATATCTCCGATTCGGAGCTGCGCGGAATTTTCGGAAGACGCCATTTCGAGCTGTATTGGGCTAGCCGGACTGCGAGGGCCGCACTCTGGCGATTGTTGCGGAATAGTGTTGCATCAGGTTGCGTCGCGCTGCGTTTTTTGTTTGTTGGCCGAGCTAAGGCGTACGTCGTTGTTTTGCTCACCCGAGGTCACGATAGCATGGCGGCGTCATAGATTCGCGGGAGCGATCAGTGCTTTGTGTTTGTTTTCATGGATTCGGAGGGGTTTGCCGGCGTGTAATCGCCTTCGCGGGGTGTCGGCGATCAGTGGGAGTCGCCGCGGGTCCGGCATTACCCTCGCGGCGCTTCGCCGTTGCTGGGTCGCTCGCCGTGATGATCGGGATGGTGGCCGGTCCGATCGACCCGGTGAGGATGGCCGCGGGGGTGAGCGGCGGTCTGCTGTGCTCTTCGCACGACGCGATCTGCTTTCGCCGTTGCAGGTGGCTGTGCCAGACACCCGGGAGACATCCCTCCGGTGCCGCTCGGCTGCGCGCTGCTAACGGCGCGGCTCGCGATGCGACGGTGCCGGAATGCGATCTAAAGGGATTGGTCGAGATCTCGTAATGGGGTCTCATGCGGAAACTTCTCCTTAAGGGATTTGGCGCGATTGCAGCGCTTGCGGTACTCGTCGGGTGGTCGCGAATGCGCTCGCGATCATCCGCTTCCTCTGGCGTTCTTGGCTCAGAGCCGCTACCGAGAACCGGCCAGTTAGGTAATCACGCGCTTCACCTCGCAAACTCCGCCGTCTTGGGTCCGGCGGCGATGCTGCGTCTCTGGTGCGCGATCGCTAGGTCACGTTCGGATCACCTTGAGGCGCGCACCGTCGGCAATGACGGCTTCTGCTTTGCTGCCCGAAGATCCAGGTGGAATTGCTGCTCAGCGCCCCGACTGGGCTTCAAAGGTTTCCCTGAATTCGCATATCCCTTGTGAATGCCGCAACATCTTTGCGCGGGATATCGGGCTTGCTCATACGTCACGCCCAGCCCAGTGCATATCGTAGCGTGGGGAATTCGCCCCCAGTATTTTCGCAGGAGGTCGAGTTCGTCTTCCAACCATCGCTTGCGCACAGTCTCACGGTAATCCCATTTATATCGGTAAGATGATACTGTCTCGGGGCAGGGGCCTATGAATTGCAGCCACCTCGGCACGTAACGAGCAGGAACGCGGATCGCGTATCCAGACGCTGGGTACCCCTTAACTCGCCGATCAGCCTGAATGGCGACCTCATTGCTTTTGCAGCGCAAGATCTGTACAAGCTGCGGCTTCAATATGCCCCTTAGGCCCGCTAGGGCAAAGCCATTTGTAGCAAGGCTGATCACCTGGCTCCGTTCCTTGGTGGACTTGCGCACGATGGAGCCATCGCCCAGATACCATAACAGACCTGACAGAGGTGTGAGCCGAAAACCGTCCGGTATTTGCTTGTGGCTGCTTTCTCGGTCTCCGTGTTGGTACCAACGCGCCCAGAGAGCATCTAGGTCGCCTTTCCACGTGGCCGTACGGAAATGGGACACGCCTTGGCAGCGGCCGACGGGGCGAGATTGCTTGTATCTTCCATTGCGCGCCACCAGGCGATCAAGTTTGAGGGCGGCCCAGTCGATGAAGTCCTTCTTCTTGTTGTCGAGGCGAAAGGCAGCACCTCTGGGGTTCTTGATTCATGGTTGCGTCACCCAGGATCCCGCCCTCGATTATCCGTCTTTCGCTGGGCGTAAGGCTTACTGAACGCCCAGTCGTGTAGTTCCCTGTTCTTTTTAGACTTGCCGGGATACTACGCTGTACAGTCGAAACGCTCTTGCCACAACGCTCCGCCAACTCAGCCCGGTTGGTAGTCCCTGAGTTGATGAGATTGGTCAACCGTGAGCCAAGTGTTTGGTCGCGGGACGTGCGGCAGCCTACTAGGCTCTTCCCCTTTCGAGATCCGACCTGGCTAGATCTCAACGCAATCACCCACAATGTGGAATTGCTTCCACGTAGCCTTCAGGCGGCGGCCGCCAAGGTCAAAGGATACGTCGCGATCTTCACGATCAGCGAGATCGAACCGAGTGGCATCACCGGCCGGAATCTCATCGGCGAGTGGCCCAGTCACGCGCTCTAGCAGCGATCCGGCTGGAACTTCCAGTTCCTCGCCATCATCCACATAAAGAGCCGTGAACGGGTTCTCGGACCGCCACTGTCGCCGTTGATTCATTTTTCGGTCCTCCCATGTACCCCGTTCGATTCCCTTGCTCCTCATGATAGCGCCAAGGCCGCGACAGAGTCTCACCGGCATTGAAAGCCGTCGCGGAAACCGCCCGCGCACATACGATGTCGACCGGGCTGGCAGAATGTGCGGATCCGCGATGCCTACGGTCGTCATAGTGGTCCTTCGCCTACTGAAATCGAACCATTTTTCTTTGCTTTCGATTCAGTAGGTTACGTCCGGGAGCTCGCCTCGGGGACTTCACTGCCGCAGAAATCGTCGAAGTCTAGTTTAGTGGTCAGTATTTGGGACGAATAGAACCGGAGGCGTCGAGGGGCGCGCCGGAAAATGGAGGACTAAAACGTGCAGCACGCCATGAGATGTCCAAATTCCAATCAAGACGCCACTTTTGGCATGTCAGAACAAAGACAGATGAGGAAACGAATCATGATTGCCCTGAGCTACCATGACCCTGAGTCCATTTTTGAGACTACGCCAGACGGCCAAATGGTCTGCCGCTGCCCGCGCCACGGCGAAATGCCCATCCCCAGTGGGCTTGCTAGGCGGCTGAGGTCTTTGATGCGCGGGCGCACCCGATGCAAGGCCAGAGAGATCACAGTGCCGGAGGATTCTTGGTTTGGGTAAACCAAGCGCGGCAGCCAATTCATCCTTGGCCTGCGATCCCAGGTGACGGTTTCACATTCATCGCCGCACGCTGGATAGACAAGGAATCCTGGTTGCCAAGACGTGTGCTGCGGCTGTATCACGCTTCGCTTAACGAGATCTGCTTTCGCAGTTGCAGTTGCTCATTCCAGACGACCAGGGATGCCCCTTCCGCACCCTGCAACTGCGCGTTGGCGTTCAATAATTCGATCCCATAGACGGCGCCGTCAGGGGCGAGATCGATGTTCAGTTCGTCGCTGATGCGAAGCGTCTCTACCTCGGCGCTCTTCTCCCTCAGCCGGATGTACGCGATGTTGTGGCGAGGATCGTAAGTAAGCTGCACAGATTTACCCTCACTAATAGTATCGCGCCAGGGTGTGACAACCAGCCGGCAGCCATCCTCCTCGACAGTGTAAGCCTTCACTCGCGAGGGTTGACAATACAAACATATGCGCATATTATCGAGTTGAAGGTCTGTTAATCATTGTAATCGGCGCGTCACAAGAACCAGAATCAAGGTGGAATGATGAAAAGATTCGCTATGGTTTTGGGTCGCTTGATTGCGGTCCTGGCGATCTGGCCACTGGCGGCGTGGGGCCAAGAGCCAGCCATCACCGGCGTGGTGGGCGCCGCCAGCTACGCCACGGCTAGCACCTTTACTAGCACCTCATGGTTCGACGGGATCTTTCCACAATTCCTGGAAGAAGGCTCGATCGCCACCATATTCGGCACGAACCTCGCGTCCGCTACGGCGGAGGCGACGGGCGTGCCGTTACCGTGGCGACTCGCCGGAACGTCCGTCAGTGTCGACGGGAACGCCGCGCCCCTGTTTTACGTTTCTCCCACCCAGATCAACTTTCAGATGCCGTCCGGCGGTCCCGCGGGGATAAGCTCGGCGAACGGAATTGTGGTCGGGACCTCCGCAGGCCTGAGCGATCCGTATACGTGGGTGGCCGATTTCGGAGGATCGGAGAATGCTGTGGGCGTTTTCTCGCAGAGCGCCACCGGTTGCGGACCAGGTGCGGTGCTCAACGTTGGGGCGGACGGCAGCGTCTCGCTCAATTCTCCTACGAACAGCGCCGAGCCCGGGAGCTACATCACCGTTTATGGGACCGGAATTTCCGTTCTCAGCGCGCCACCGGACGGCGAACCAGCCTCATTCAGTTCCACAGGGAAAGTGGAGCTTGGGGCGAGTGGTTTCTTCGACTTCACACAGTGGGACACCCGCGCCGCGTATTCGTGGCAGGGCTTGGCGCCGGGGTTTGTAGGGCTTGCCCAGTTCAATTTCATGCTCCCGATCACGGTGCGCGAAGGGTGCACCGTACCGCTCCAGCTTCAGGGCTGGAACATGAGCCAGCCGGTGACCATCAGCATAGCTGAGGGCGGTGGGAAGTGCGTTGACCCTCCCAGCCAGGGTTACGGGGAAATCGCTTGGGAAAAGACAGTGACAACGGCTGCCTTGGCGACCTACGAGGTCACCGAAACCGACACCCTCACGGTTTCCTTGCAGTCCTCGCCCGGCAGGCAGGCGCCCGCGCCACCGCCCTATGCGCAGCTCTATGCGCAGCAAATGACGCTCGCGACTGCCACGACCTATTACGGGCCGCCCTGCGCGATCCCTGGATACCGCAGCCTGGGGGCAGGTACGGTGACGGCCCAGGGGCCGGGATTCGGGCCGCTTCAAGCTACGACGACGCCGCTCCAGGGCGGCACGGTGCTCGCCGTCAGTAGCGGTGTGGGCGGGCTTGTACCAGTGCCGCCGGCGCAATCGGGGCAGGTTGCCGGCTTGACCGTCTACCAAGCAACTCTTTCCAGCGGTTCTGTCAAGCCGGGGGCTTTCACGGTCTCGGCCAGCGGCGGATCCGACGTGGGCGCGTTTCAATCGACGGTTCAAGTCGGGTCTCCGATCCAGATCATCGGCGGACAGGCCGGGAGCGTCTTCTATTGCGGTGAGCCCTACACGCTTACCTGGACGGGCGGCGACCCCGACGCCTGGGTCACCGTCAAGTGGGTGCGCCGTGACGGCAGCGAGGACCGGTACGATTGGGCGTGGCTGGCGCGGGCCTCCGACCACGCCCTCACCCTGACTTGCGAAATGTCGCCCTACGCGGGTCTGAATATGGATATGGTGGTCGAGGTCTTCCCGGACCCGTCCGCGGCGCCGTCATTCTCTCCGTCCGGACTGTCGCTGGGCGGAGTGCATACATGGAAGTACACGTATCGCTACGAGGGTATCCAGGTGCAGCCGTAGAGGGGGTCATGAGCGACACGCAGCTATCACCGCGCCGGTAAACTCCGCCGTGCCAGCGGTGCCGCCCACATCTCGCGTCAGGTGCCGGCCCTCCGCGTACACGCGCTCCACCGCACCTTGCAGCTTTTCGGCCGCCGCCCGCTCCCGGATATGCGCCAGCATCAGCGCGGCCGATTGCATTAGCGCCGTCGGATTGGCCATGCCCTTTCCGGCGATGTCCGGCGCCGTGCCGTGCACCGCTTCGAAAATCGCGTGACGGTCGCCGATGTTCGCGCCCGGTACGATGCCCAGCCCGCCTACCAGTCCCGCCGCCAGGTCCGAAACGATATCGCCATACAGGTTCGGCAGCACCAGCACGTCGAACGTCTCCGGCCGCATCACCAGTTGCATGCAGGCGTTGTCCACGATCAGTTCGGTGTACTCGATCTCGCCGTATTCGCCCGCCACCGTCCGGCAGCACTTCAGGAACAGGCCGTCGCTCATCTTCATGATGTTGGCTTTGTGGATGGCCGTAACCTTGCGCCGCCCTTCCCGCCGCGCGTATTCGAAGGCGGCCCGCGCGATCTTCATCGACGCCGTTTTGGTGATGATCTTCAGGCTTTCCACCACGTCCGGAATCACTTCGTGTTCGATGCCGGAGTACAGGTCTTCGGTATTCTCGCGGAAGATCGCCAGGTCCAGCGCCAGGTCGCTGAAGCGCGTCTTCAAGCCGGGCAGCATGCGCACCGGCCGGAAATTCACGTACAGCCCCAGCTTCTTGCGCAGCGCCACGTTGATGCTCGGGTGCCCGCCGCCGATGGGGGTGGCCGTGGGACCCTTCAGCCCCACGCGCGTACACTCCAGCGAGGCGAACACGTCGTCGGGAAGCAACTGGCCGAGGTCTTCCAGCGCCTTCGCACCGGCCTCCACGCGTTCCCATTCCAAGTCCACACCGGTGGCTTCCACCGCCCGCACGGTAGCCTCGGCCACTTCCGGTCCGATCCCGTCCCCTGGTATCAGGGTGATTTGGTGCGCCATTCCCGCTATTATAAGGTGGGGCAGGCGCTTTCGCTTGCCGCGACCCAATGATTCCCGATTGGCCCTCCGAGCGCCGGCGCATGGTGGACCGCCAGCTTCGCAAGCGCGGCATCCGCGACCCCCGCGTGCTCGATGCCATGCGCACCATCCCGCGGGAGGAGTTTGTTCCGCACGAATGCCGCGTGTGCAGCTACCAGGACGAGCCGCTGCAGATCGGATACGGCCAGACCATCTCGCAGCCGTACATGATCGCGCTGATGGCCGAGTTGCTCGAATTGACCGGCGCCGAAACCGTGCTGGATGTGGGCGGCGGTTCGGGTTATCACGCCGCCGTGCTGGGCCAACTGGCGGCGCGCGTGGTATCCATCGAGATCATTCCCGCCCTGGCGCGCCAGGCCGAACAGAACCTGGCGCGCACTTCGCTGGGCGGAAACATCACCGTGGTCTGCGGCGATGGCTCGCAGGGTTGGTTGGACGCCGCACCCTATGCCGGCATCTCGGTGGCCGCCGCCGCGCCGGACATTCCGAAGCCTCTGCTGGCCCAACTCGGCGATCCTGGACGCCTGGTCATACCGGTCGGCGACAGGCTGGACCAGGAGCTGCGCCTGATCGTAAAATCGGAAGGCGTCACCCACGAACACATCGCCACCTTCTGCCGCTTCGTGCCCCTGCGCGGCGATGGAGGGTTCCGCTAGTGCCAGTGCCCGGCGTGGCGCAGACGATCGTTGTTTGTCGTCTGCGCACCGTGCTCGAAATCGGCAGGGTCGAAAATGCGCCCTAACTCTATAAAAACACATGGTGAAAGAAAAGCGAATAAAATACGAAGATCGGCGTGATAGGTTTCATGAAATTGCGCGCGCCGGAGGCGCTGTAGAGGCCACGAAAAACGATGGCTTGCCAAAATAGGGTCAGATCGGAATAGCCGGTATACGGTCACACGGCGAGATAATAAATCCCTTCCCCGTACCCCACGCCAACCAAACCACTTACCAACCTGGTGCCCCACCCGTTAGGGCGTTCCCTCAACATCCGCCCGCTAGTATGAAATCGGAGGGCGGGGTTTACCCCGCGCGGGACTTCAGTCCCGCCACTCCCTCCCACGAAAGGATAGATTCCGTATGATAATTTCAGAGAAACAACAAGAAGCCAACCGAAAGAATTCCCAGCACTCTTCAGGGCCGAAAACCCCAGCAGGGAAAGAGGCCATCCGCTTCAATGCCCTCACCTACGGCCTGCGTACCCGCGTCACCATCCTCCCCGACGAAAACTGCGCGGACTACTCCCAACTCTGGGACGAGCTCGATGCCGACTGGCAGCCGCAAACCCGCACCGAACGCTGCTACCTGGAAACCATGGTCACCTCCCAATGGTTGCTCCGCCGCGTTGCCGAGAGCGAACAGAAGATCTACGCGTACATCGACTTCGGCGAACACCAGTTCAAAATGTTGGCGTACGTAGCGAAGCAACGCGCGCAACTGGAACGCTCCTTCCGCACTGCTATCGCGGACATGAAGCAGTCCCAAAAGGAGCGCCGCCAGTCGCAGCCCGCGCAAACCAGCCCCAGCCCCCAGCCTCCAGCCCCCAACCCCAGCGAGCGAAGCTCGCCCTCGGTTCCGCCCCCCGAATATGTGATGTCAGAACGCGCGGAGGCCCGCCCGGTCTTCTGTGCCCCCGAAACTCCCGACACGCGTTAGTAACCCGCCCCCCTGATCTTTGACACCCAGGCAAACGACTCCGACTGATACGCGACCACTGTCTCCCCACCACCCCCAAAACACAACCACCAGCCACCAGCCACCAACCACCATCCACGGCGCGAAGCGCAAAGCGCGCACCAGAACCCAGCACCCAGCCCCCGGAACCCAGCACCCGCTTTCAACTCAACCACTTGGGCTTTGATCGTTTGGGACCTGCCCCACGAAGAACCGCGCATGCTGCGAAGATTCTGAGCAGTTGTAATACAGCTAATCCGCTGCGAGCACCCAAAACCCGGCACCTGGAGGTACACTGTGGTGTCAATTATGTTGAAATCCAAAACTCTCCTTTGCGCCATCGCTTTGGCCGCTTCCGGACTTCTGGCACAAGCTCCGGGGCCTCCCGTCCTGATGCACCTCCACCCTGTAGCGCTCGACGCGAGCGGCCAACCCGTGACCGACCTGACCGCGGCCGATTTCAAGATCGTCGACCAGGGCAAGCCGGAAACCATCTTCGCTTTCCATAAGCCCGCGGCCGGCCCGGCCGCCGCCCTCGGACCGTTGGAGCATTCCAACAGGCCGGGCGGCGCGATGCAGCACACCATCGCCATCCTGTTCGATCTGATGAATGAGAACCAGGCCGACCGGCTGGACAACTGGAAGGCCCTGGACAAATCGCTCGCGCAACTGGAATCCGGCAATTCGCTGTATTTCTACCTGCTCAACCTGGAGGGCGAGCTGGTTCCGATTCATGCCATAGGACCGAAAGCCGCCGACGACGATACGTGGCCGCACGACGTGGCTCAGGTTCTCGATAAGGCCATGAAAGCGGCCAGCCATGCCCGGCCGGTGCACCTGGGCCAGGAGGACCAGGTAAAGAAGACTTTCCACCAGCTTGAGACGCTGGCCGACCAATTGGCCGTGTTTCCGGGCCGGAGGGACATCGTATGGATCACGGACGGCATGCAAAATGTTTACAACACCAAGCTTCCGTGCAACGGGGATTGGGTGGATTGCGCTCTTTACGTGCCACACCTGGGGGTGACGCTGGCAAAGGCCGACGTCGCCGTGGATCCGGTTTCATACAGCAGGGACCTCAGCACGGCGGTCAACCCCATGATGCAGATGGATACAAAGGGTTCGCCCATTAACCGGCCAGCCAATGCCAGCGACGCCCAGAGCGGCGGGCTGCAGCAGAATGCGCAGGGTTCCCAGGGTGCGGATCCCATGCTCGACCTGGCGCAAATGGCGCTTCTTACCGGCGGCACCTCCTACTTCCGGCTGGACATTCGCGCGGTTCTAAAGCAGGTGGCCGCCGGCGACGACAATTCTTTCGAGATTGCCTACGACCCGTCGGCGGAGAACTGGGACAATAAGTGGCACAGGATCCACATCACCTGCGAGCGGGCGGGAGTCAAGCTTCGGGTCAGGGAGCGCTACTACGCGGTGCCGGATGCGCGGCCAGTGGCGGACAGGATGCGGGCGGCCCTGATGGCGGCGTATCAAAATCCCTCCGACGTGGCCGAGATCGGCTTGCGCACGAAAATTGCGCCCATGGAAGGCGGCAAACCAGGTGTGCATCTGGACATCCGCATCAATCCATCGGACATCATTCTGACCCAGCAGGGCGGCAAGTTTACCGGCGCGGTATATCTTTTGATTTCCGATCGCGGCCCATCCGGCCCACTCGGCGAACCGAGTTTATCGAACTTCAATCTGGAGCTCACGTCCGAACAGCACGACGCGGTGATGAAGGAAGGTATCCCGCTCACGCAGGATCACCCTACTACCGATGCGGTGCAGCAACTCCGGCTCATCGTGCTCGATCAGAACACTAACGCAGTAGGCTCGCTAACGCTTGCGGTAAAGTAAGCCGCACCTGTTCCAGCACGCGTGCGGGGTCCGGGTCTTCGACGCGGACAACGCGGCCGGCGGGCCGCCAGCGCGCGAACATGCGCTTGCACGAGAACCCTGCGAAGACGGCAACGAGCGGCACGCCGCAAGCCGCCGCTACATGCTGCCCGGCCGAATCGTAGCCTACGTAGAGACGGCTGCCCGCGATGATTGAGGCGAAGCCCGCGAATGATCCGCTCCACCGTTGCACTTGCACTCCGGCCGCTGCGACCGCTTGCTCCACGCGCGCCGCTTCTTCGCCTCCCGCGCCTTGGTCGATCGTGAGCGGCAGGCCGGTCTGCGCCAGCAGCGCCAGCAACTCCGCCTCGAACGGATCGGCGATGCGCTTGGCCGGATTCTCGCCCACGCCCAGGCTAATGGCGATGCCAGACTGGGACATGCCAGAGGCCTGCAGGGCCACGAAGGGCCGGGCGTCCGGGATGCCGAAGGTCTGCCCGGCCCAGCGCTGGGCGAGCACCGGCAGCGGATCGTCGCCGTCGCCGCCATAGGCGCGGCTTTCGAAAAAGTAGTAGCGCTCTTCGGGACACACCGGCAGCAGGCCAAGCTGGGTCAGGCGCGAATCGGGATCGATCACGATGCTGTCGGGCTGTGCCAGCGCTTCGCGCAGATCGGGCCCCGAGGCCAGGCGCTCGCGCAGCGTGCCGCGGCGGTAGTCGATCGGCAGATGCCGGATGCGCGGATCGGCGGCGAAAAGCTCCCAGTTTTTGCGCGGGCCCACCAGGTAGATGGCCGCTTCCGGAAAGCGGCGCTTGGCCGCATCCAGGATGACGCTGGTCACCGCCACGTCCGCGCCAAGGGTCACACGCGAGAGCACCAAGACGGTGCGCGGCGCACCCGTGATAGCGCGCGGAATGCGCACGCGCCGGTAGCGTTCCACCAGTGCAGCGCTTTCGCCCGGCGCGATGGCTTCGGCGAA
>Ga0182016_10006656_pt1 | contig 12066 bp, 10 predicted proteins | sample 712S2MmetaG_FD_120491 | JGI IMG/M metagenome (GOLD analysis project Ga0182016, IMG submission 120491) | Permafrost microbial communities from Stordalen Mire, Sweden - 712S2M metaG | ecosystem: Environmental > Terrestrial > Soil > Wetlands > Permafrost | place: Sweden: Stordalen | collected...
ATCGTCCACGGCCGCTACGACATGCCGTGCCCGGCGCGTTCCGCTTACGCGCTGCACAAAGCTTGGCCCGAAGCCGAGTTCCACCTCGTCGAAGGGGCCGGCCACGCCTGGTCCGAGCCCGGCATCCTCGACCGGCTGATCCGCTGCACGGACCACTTCGCCGGCAAGGGGCCCAGCGCCGCGCCCAGCCCAGACTGACTCTGTGGCGACGCCGGCCTGCCAAACCAGATGCATGGGGAACGCGCCATGGACCTGGCCACGACAGCCTTTGTGGCGAGTCTCGACAGCGCGCCGCTCCCTCGGACCGGCCCGAGGCCATCAGCCGTGCTGGGGTCGTTGCGCGGCGAGCCCGTTAGGACCAAGACGCGCCGCGGCGCCGCTTCCGGCTGCGCGCTGGTGAACGGGACCGCCGGCTCTCATGAGGTTGCACGCGGTGTTGACCAGCGCGAGATGGGAGAACGCCTGCGGAAAGTTGCCGAGTTGTCGCCTGCCGGACGGGTCGTATTCCTCGGCGAGCAACCCCACGTCGTTGCGCAGCGATAGGAGCCGCTCAAACAGCGCCCGCGCCTCCTCGTCGCGTCCCTGCAGCACATAATTGTCGGCGAGCCAGAAACTGCAGGCCAAGAACGCGCCCTCCCCAGGAGGCAGGCCATCGGTTTCCGCTCCCGTATCATAACGCAGGACGAGGCCGTCGCGGAGAAGGTTGCGTTCGATGGCCGCCAATGTGCCGCGCACCCTGGGATCGCTGGGCGGCAGAAAGCCCACCATTGGAATCAGAAGGAGGCTGGCGTCGAGCGCGGTCGCGCCGTAGGACTGGACGAAAGTGTTTCTTGCCGCGTCGAAGCCATGGGCGCAGACCTCCTCGTGAATAGCCTCGCGAATTGTGCGCCAACGATCGACCGGTCCCTCCAATCCGAATTCCTCGACCGAGCGCACCATGCGATCAAAGGCGACCCAAGCCATGACCTTGGAGTGCGTGAAATGCTTGCGGCCGCCCCGGACTTCCCAGATCCCCTCGTCCGGTTGGCTCCAGATTGTCTCCAGATGGGCGATCAGCGCGCATTCCAGCGCCCAACTCGCCATCTCGGCCGCAAGACCCGCGCGCCGCGCGACATAGAGCGCGTCAAGAACTTCGCCGTAAACGTCGAGCTGAACCTGCCCGGCGGCCGCGTTGCCGATACGGACAGGACTGGCGCCTTCATAGCCCGGGAGCCAAGGGATCTCATATTCCACGAGCCGCCGTTCGCCGCCGACGCCATACATGATCTGAAGGTCGCCGGGAGCGCCCGCGACCGCGCGCAGCAGCCATTCTCGCCACGCCTTGGCCTCCTCGAGGAAGCCCGCGCCAATCAGGGCGTAAAGCGTAAACGTGGCGTCGCGAAGCCAGCAGAACCGATAGTCCCAGTTGCGTGAACCGCCCAACTTCTCCGGGAGCGAAGTCGTGCCGGCTGCGACAATTCCCCCAGTCTCCCAATGAGCGAGCGCCTTCAGCGTCAGAATCGATCGCAGAACAGCCTCGGACCATTCTTCCGTCGGTCTAAATGTCGACGTCCACCCCGACCAAAAGGACTCCACCTGTTGCAGCACTCGGGCCGCTTGCAACGGCGGGGGAGCGGGACGGTACGACGGCGTCCAGCTCAGTACGAAGCTGACCTCCTGTTGGGCGCTGACATCGAACTCGCCGATCGTGCGAAAGTCTTGCCCCCGCATCGGAACGCTCGTGTCGAGCAGCAGCCTGTCGGGACCTGCCGTAAACTGAAGCCGCCCGTCACTTTGACGCAAAACCCACGGCACCACAGATCCGTACTCGAATCGCACAATGAGTTCGGTTTGCATCGAGACCTTGCCGCGCAGCCCTCTGACCAGGCGCACAACGTCCGCCCCCCCGTTGCGGCGAGCGATAAAATCGACCACGCACGCAACGCCGTGTTCCGTTTCAAAGTGGGTTTCCAGAATCAGCGAGTCGCCGCGATAGCGTCGCGTCACGCGCGCCTCTTTCTCCGTTGGTCCGACCAACCACCGCCCGTGCCGTGGCTCGCCTAAAAGCGCAGAAAAGCAGGCGGCGCTATCAAACCGTGGCAGCCCTAGCCAATCGATGGAGCCGTCGCGCCCGACCAGCGCAACGGTCTCGCAATTGCCGATCATGGCGTAGTCTTCAATGCGGTTCGTCATGAGGTCTCCACGTTCGGCAGAGCCGACATCACTGGGCGTCCCAATGCGAATTCATCGCTTCCGCAGACTGTGGCGGCGCCGTCGCTCCCGGGCGCGGCGTTCGTGGCGATGTGAGCTGAATGCGAATTAGGGCCGCGAGTTGACCTTACCGCTGCAATTCAGCGCCAGGATCTGACCCCGTGACGACCAACCGTCTCCAAGCGTCGAGACGCCGATCGGCTTCCGGACCCGGGGCCGACCAACACACGTTCGGGCCGACGGAGTTGATAGGCGGCTCCACGATCCGTCTCCCATTCTTGGGGTCGGCGCCGCTCCATCCAGCGCAACCCTGGCGCGCTGCAAACTGCGAGACGGGCCCTCCTATCTCAGCCGAACATCTGGTCAAGCGATCCGTGGGTAATTTCCGAGGCTACCGTCTCGGCGAGAATCCGCGCAAGCCAATTCCAGTTCGGCTGGAAACGCCGTCGGGAGCCGCGGGCTGCGAGGAGTTGACGACGATGGCCGAAAATATGCCCGACGACGGGACCCTCGGCGGCGTCCGCCGCGAAGCCGTGGGAGTCTTCGACAACGCCGACGTGTTGGAGGCCGCGGTGGACGAACTCGAAATATCGGGTTTCAACCGCGCCGCTATTTCCGTGCTCGCGAGCGACAAGATTGTCAGGGACCGCCTGGGGCGTCTTTATCGTTCGGTCGGCGAGATCGTGGATGATCCACGAGCGCCGTTGGCCGCCTTCGTCTCCAAGGACTCGCGGGTCGAGGGTGAGGCGGCGGCCGTAGGAGTCCCGATGTTCATCGGCGGGATCGCGGGCGGTCTCGCCGTCGTTGCTTCCGGCGGCGCGCTCGCCGGGGCCTTCGTTGCGGCGAGCGCCGTCGGCGCGGTCGGAGCGGGAATCGGCGGGTTGCTGGCGCGCGTGATTTCGAACCGCCACGTCGACCGAGTCGGGGAGCAACTGGCGCAGGGCGGCTTGGTTCTCTGGGTCGGCGTGCGCGACGACGCGGCGGCAGCGCGCGCGCTCGAAATATTGATCAAGGGCGGCGCTCACGACGCGCATTTGCACGAGATTCAAAGGCAATGGATCTCCAACAATCGACCCGCCACACTGACGCAGCCCGATCCGTTCCTCGGTAGCGAACCTGTCGCGCGTTGACCGGGAACCTCCGTCACCACCAGCAAAAGCGCGCAGCTCCGAGAAGCCTTGATGGTATGTCGTCGTAAGCCGCTGTGTTGCAGGCGGTGAGGGGCTGCGACATTGAGAGGCGTCAGCCGTCGACTCGCTCCAGCCCGGTCATTCCGCTTCCGGCCAGCTTCAGTCGACTTGGCGCGGCCGGCGAAAGGCGACTCAATGTCCACTCCGCTCCGTCAGTGTGGGCGCCGACCGCCAGAATCTGATCGCCATGATTAGCGCAGCCGCGCCTATCGCCGCGCCTCGGTCGCCATCCTGACCGCCAGGCCGGCGAGCACGGTCGCCATCAGCCAGCGCTGGACCATCAGCCAGGTCGGACGGCGGGCGAGGAAGAGCGCGATCGAGCCGGCGGCCAGTGCGATCATGGCGTTGACGCTGAGACTGATCGCGATCTGGGTGAAGCCGAGCGCCAGCGACTGGCCGAGCACGTGGCCGATCTTCGGGTCGATGAATTGCGGCAGCAGCGACAGGTAGAGCACCGCAGCCTTGGGGTTGAGCAGGTTGGTGACCAGCCCCATCGCAAACAGCCGGCGCGGGCCGTCCTTCGGCAGGTCGCGCAGCTGGAACGGCGAGCGGCCGCCCGGACGGACCGCCTGCCAGGCGAGGGTCAGCAGATAGAGGGCGCCGGCGATGCGCAGCGCGTCGTAGGCGTAGGGAACCGCGATCACCAAGGCGGTGACGCCCAGAGCGGCGCTGAGCATGTAGAAAACGAAACCGAGCGCGACGCCGCCGAGCGACACCAGTCCGGCGGCCGGTCCCTGGCAGATCGAGCGCGAGACGAGATAGATCATGTTGGGGCCGGGCGTCAGCACCATGCCGAGCGCGACCAGGGCGAAGGCGATCCAACTGGCGGCGTGCGGCATCAGCGATCTCGCGAAAACGGGTCGCCACGTCTAACCTGGGATGCAGAGGCGAGGAAAGAGCGGAATCGCGATGCAGGATGGTTCAGGGCGGACGGGAAACGTCACGGTCCGCGACGCGGCCGAGGCCGATATGGAGGCGGTCGCGCGGATCTACGCGCATTACGTCGACCATGCGCTGGCGACGTTCGAGGAGGTCGCGCCGACGCGCGAGGAAATGCTCGTCCGCCGACGCAAGGCGCTCGGATGCGGCGCGCCGTACCTCGTGGCCGAGCTCGGCGGCGAAATCGTCGGCTATTGCTACGCGGCGCCCTATCATGTGCGTCCCGCCTATCGCCACACGCTCGAGGACAGCGTCTATGTCGCGCCGGGCCTCGGCGGACGCGGAATCGGCGGCGCGCTGCTCAGCGCGTTGCTCGCGCGCTGCGAGGGCGGCCCATGGCGGACAATGGTGGCGATCGTCGGCGACAGCGACAATGCCGCTTCGATCGCGTTGCATCGGCGCTACGGCTTCGCGCCGGTCGGAACCTTGCGCGCGGTCGGCTACAAGTTCGGCCGCTGGGTCGACACGCCGATCCTGCAGCGCGCGCTGGGCGCCGGCGATTCGCAGCCGCCCGACGAGCCTATGGCGAAGCAGGCGCGGTGACGGCGATCACCGGCCCGAGCGGCCACAATTCGTCGTCGCGGCCAAGCTCCGGCGCGTAGAGCGACGAGATCGAACCGTCGAGGAACAGGGCGTTGGCGCAGGACAGTCCGTCGCGGAACAACCGCGCGAACGCGTAGAATGTCACCGGCTCCTCGGCGATGGCGAAGATCGCCGTCGCCCCCTCGCGCACGCAGACGCCGTTGCGGATCTTCGCCGACGTGCCGGTCGGCTGGATCTTCGGGTGAATGCGACCGTCGATCACCAGCATCGGCCCCGACTGGGTGGCGTAGCGCGCAGCGGGCGGCTCGGCGAGATAGCGCGAGGTCTCCTCGACCCCGGCGACGCCGTCGCCGATCCAGAACACGCCGTTGGGCTGGAGATGGAAATTGCTGCCGCCGATCCCGGCGCGGGTGTCGGCGCGGCGCAGGCGCTTGCCGTTCTCGACATAGAGGCCGACCGGCGTGAGGTCGGCGCCGTACATGCCGGCGTTCATCGCGAAACGCAGCTTCCTGCCGTGCGCCGCCAGCGCCTGGCCGAGCGCGGCGAAGCTGCCGTAGGGCTTGCCCTGGGCGTCGGCCCAATAGAGGCGGATGTCGTCGCGCCGCGCGTCGAAGCTGCAGACGGTGTAGGACGCCCCCTCGAAATCGCGCGCGGCGCAGGCGGGCGCGGGCGCCGGCGTCGTGGCGAGCGGCGCGGCGGAAAGCGGCGCAACGGACAGCGCCAGCGCGCCGAAAGCGGCGAGCCATCCCATGGCCGTCGACCGGCGCTTGGCGGGGCAGGCGCGCGTGTCGGCCTCCTGGCGAGCGAATCGTCCGAATTCTAACGCGGAGCGGCCGATCAAAGAACCTTGCCGGGGTTGAGCAGGCCATGGGGATCGAGCGCCGTCTTCAGCGCCCGCATCAGGTCGAGGGCGACCGGGTCCTTGACCGTCTTCAGCAGGTCGCGCTTCAGCGCGCCGATCCCGTGCTCGGCCGAAATCGAGCCGGAATGGCGCGCGACGACCGCGTGGACGACTTCGTTCATCGCCGACCACTGGTCGAGATAGGCTTCCTTGTCGGCGCCGATCGGCTGACTGACGTTGAAATGGATGTTGCCGTCGCCGAGATGGCCGAACGCCACCACCCGCGCCGCCGGCATGAACGCCGCGACCGCCGCGGTCGCCTCGGCGATGAAGGCGGGAACCTGGCCGACCGGCGCCGAGACGTCGTGCTTGATCGAGCCGCCCTGCGGCTTCTGGGCGTCCGACATCGATTCGCGCAGCCGCCAGAACGCCGCGCGCTGTTCGAGCGACGCGGCGAGCGCGGCGTCGGCGATCAACCCGCGCTCGAGCGCATCGCCGAGCAGGGCGGTCAGCGCGTCGTCGAGGCCGGCGTCGTTCTGGGCGCTGATTTCGACCAGCGCGTACCATGGATGGGCGTCGGCCAGGGGATCGCGGGCGCTCGGATCATAGGCGAGCACGAACTCCATGCCGATGCGCGGCATGATCTCGAAGCTGGTGACCTGCTGGCCGAAGCGCTCCCGCGCCAGCTTGAGCAGGCTCAGCGCGCGCTCCGGATCGGCGAGGCCGGCGAAGGCGGTGGCGCGCGCGCGCGGCCGCGCGAACAGCTTGAGCGATGCGGCGGTGACGACGCCCAGCGTCCCTTCGGCGCCGATGAACAGGTCCTTGAGATCGTAGCCGGTGTTGTCCTTGCGCAGCTTGCTGAGCAGGTTGGCGACGCGGCCGTCGGCGAGCACGACCTCGATCCCCAGCGTCAGGTCGCGCGCGTTGCCGTAAGCGATGACCGCGACGCCGCCGGCGTTGGACGAGAGATTGCCGCCGATCGTCGCCGTCCCTTCCGAAGCGAGCGACAGCGGGAACATGCGGTCGGCGCGCTCGGCCGCCGCCTGCGCCTCGGCGAGCGTGACGCCGGCCTCGACGATCATCGCGTCGGCGTCGGCGTCGACTTCGCGGATGCGGTTGAGTCTCGTCAGCGATAGCACCAGCTCGCGGCCGCTGGCGTCGGGGGTCTGGCCGCCGACCAGGCCGGTGTTGCCGCCTTGCGGCACGATCGCGACGCGAGCGGCCGCGCAGGCGGCGACGACGGCCGAGACTTCCGCCGTCGAAGCGGGCCGAACGATCGCCAGGGCGCGGCCGCGAAAGAGCCCGCGCGGCTCTTCGAGATAGGGGGCGACGAGGTCGGGATCGACGAGCAGGTTGGCCGCGCCGACGATCCGCCGGAGCCGATCGAGGAGGGCGGCGCTGTCGTTCACCCGAGAATTCCTTTGCGGCGCTTGGCGGGCTGACGCCGGAAGGCGGCGAGGATTTCGACATGGGGGGAAAAGCGGAACTGGTCAAGCGCCGCGACCGGCCCGATCGCATAGCCGCCGGCGACGAGAATGCGCGCGTCGCGGGCGAAACTCTCGGGGTTGCAGGAGACCGCGACGACGAGCGGCGGGCCGGCGGCGGCGAGCGCGCGCGCCTGGGCCTCCGCCCCGGCGCGCGGCGGGTCGAACAGCACCGCGTCGAAGCGCGCAAGCTCGGGACCGGCGAGCGGCCGGCGGAAGAGATCGCGGGTCTCGGCGTGAACGGCGCGCAGGGACGACGCCGCGCCGGCGGCCCGCAACAGCGCCGCGACAGCCGCCGCGTCGGAATCGACGGCGAAGATTTCATGCTCGCGCGCCAGCCGCAGAGCGAAGGCGCCGGCGCCGCAGAAGAGATCGGCGACCCGCCTGGCGCCGTCGAGCGCCGCCGCCGCGCCCTCGGCGAGCGCCTGCTCGCCCGCTTCGGTCGCCTGCAGGAAACCGCCGGGCGGGGGGACGGCGAGCGCGTCGCCGAACCGGATCTCGGGCGGCCGGCGCTCGACGATCGTCTCGCCGTGGACGGAGAGGCGCGCCAGATCAAGCCGCTCGGCGGCGGCGGAGAGCTTGCGCCGGGTCAGCTCGTCGGGCGCGCCCGAGCCGCGCAGATCGAAATCGAGCCCGCCCAGCGTCGCCGTCGCCTGGCTGTCGAGCGGCTTGCTGATTCCCCGCACCGCTGCGGCGAGCGCGTTGGCTGCGGCGATCGCGCCGGCGAGGCCGGGCGCGAACAGCGGGCAGGCGTCGATGGCGACGATGTCGTGGGCGCGCGCGCGCATGAAGCCGACCTGCTCGTGGCCGTCGGTGAAGCGCGCATGAAAGGTCGCGCGGCGGCGGCCATGCCCATGAACGTCGACCAGCGGCCCGACCTGGGCGGCGACGCCGGCGTGGGCGAGCGCCTTGACGACGCTGTCGCGTTTCCATGCGGCGTAGAGGCTGGGGTTCATATGCTGGGCCGCGCAACCGCCGCAGCGGCCGAACCAGGGGCAGAACGGTTCGGCGCGATCGGGGCTCGCGACCTCGATGGCGACGACGCGCGCGCGCTCGCCGTCGGCCTCGATACGCGCCCTCTCGCCCGGCAGCGCCAAAGGCGCGACCGTTCCGTCCGTCGCGATCCCTTCGCCGCGCGAATTGAGAGAGACGATCGTCACGTCGCGGCGGACTTCACTCATGCCGCGCTGCATAGAGGAATTCGCGCGCGCCGTCGCCGCCGGCGATCGGCGAAGGGACGAGGCCGAGGCTCGACCAGCCGAGCCCCTCGACGCAGCCGCGCACCGCGGCGCAGGCCGCCTTGAAGTCGGCGGGGTCCTTGACCGCGCCCTTGACCAGCTTGTTGCGGCCGACCTCGAACTGCGGCTTGACCAGGCTGACGAGCCACGCCGGACGCGCAGCGAGTGGCAGGACGGTTGGCAGAACAAGGGTTTGCGAGATGAAGCTGACGTCGATTGCGATCGCCTGCGGCGCGCCGGCGATGGCGGCGGTGAGGCTTCGCGCGTCGAGGCCCTGGTGCGACGTCACGCGCGGATCGGCGGCGAGGCGCGGGTCGAACTGGCCGGTTCCGACGTCGACCGCGACCACCGAGGCGGCGCCGTTCTTGAGCAGCACGTCGGTGAAGCCGCCGGTCGAGGCGCCGACGTCGAGGCAATCGAGACCGTGCGGATCGAGGCCGAAGGCGACCAGCGCGGCGGCGAGCTTGACCCCGCCGCGCGACGCCCAGGGATGGGGAGCGCTCGCTTCGATGCGCGCGTCCGCCTCGATCGCGTCGGACGCCTTGCGCACGATCGCGCCGTCGGCGCTGACCAGGCCAGCGGCGATCGCCGCCTGCGCGCGCGCCCGGCTGATGAAAAATCCGCGTTCGACGAGAAGGAGATCGGCGCGTTTGCGCATGAGAGGCTTGAGGCGAAAGGAGAGACTTGGCGCCGCGCGCGGCCGCTTTGGAGCAGCGCCGCGGGTTCCTTCTCCCCGCTTGCGGGGAGAAGGGCGGGAATTAGCGGGGCTCGCCCCCTTTGCGCGCGTAGATGAACAGGCGCGGGTAGAGGAACAGCAGTCCGCCCTCCGGCGCCGCGTCGTAGGCGTCGGCGAGTTCGCGCTTGTAGCGCTCGAGGAACTCCTGCTGCTCGCGCGGATCGAGCGGATCGAGAAACGGCCGCAGCGCGCCGCTGCGGAACCAGTCGACCACCGCGTCGACGCCGCTCAGCGGATGGACGTAGGTCGTCTCCCAGATGTGCAGCCGTTCGGACAGCGGCCTCAGCCAGCCGTAATAGTCGACATAGGTGCCGATGACGGCGCGGGTCTTGGCGATCGGCGCGAGCCGGCTGGTCCACGGACCGTCGGCGGCGATCATCCGCATCAGCGAATGGCTGGGCTCCTGGAGGTTGTCGGCCATCTGCACCGCCAGCGCGCCGCCTTCGGCGAGATAGCCCATCAGCTTGGGGAACAGCGTCTCGTGCTCGGGCAGCCATTGCAGCGACGAATTGGCGTAGATGAGGTCCGGGCGCTTGGTCGGCCGCCATTCGGCGATGTCGGTTTCCTCGAAGCGCATGTCGGGCAGGCTGCGCCGCGCCTCGACCAGCATCTCCTCGGAATTGGAGACGGCGAGGATGTCGGCCTGCGGGAAGCGATCGCGCAGCATGCGCGTGCTGACGCCCGGGCCGCAGCCGAGGTCGACGATCCGCTTGGGCGTGAAATCGATACGGGTGACCAGGTCGAGCGGCGGCTGGGCGCGCTCGGCGCCGAACTTGAAGTAGAGCGCGGCGTCCCACGCGGTCGAAAGCCGCTTTGAAAACTCCGCGTCCGCGACGCGCGGCGCTTGCGTCATCAACCGTGTTCCTTCATCTGCCCGTCGGCGCGCCGGGGCGCCGCGGGAAGCATACCGCCGGATTAAAGCGGATTGGTTGCGCTTGAAAGCGCTTTTATGGCGCAGCCCGTCAAAAGAACCGTCGTTTGCGCGGCGCGCCGCCGCTTCCCCGCCCGTCGCAGCCCGTGCGGAGCCGACGACCCGGCAGAAGCCTGCCGGCGGAATGGAGCGGTTTCGTGACCGCAAGGCCGGAGCGGCAGGGCGCGTAACGCTTCCCTCGTCCTTCGATCCGCCCCCCGGGCGAGGGCGCGCCTCTCGAAGGACGGGGCCGGCCAGCGCCGTCCGCGGCGTCGCGGCGATTGCGATTCGCGCTGCGCTCGCCTAAGCGAAAAGCCTCTTTCCCCAGCGAGTCGCCAGGAACCCCATGGCCGAAGACGCGAAGCCCGTGAACCCGCCCGCATTCGCCCGCGACAAGCTGCTGATCGTCGACTTCGGCTCGCAGGTGACCCAGCTCATCGCGCGGCGGGTGCGCGAGGCGGGGGTCTATTGCGAGATCGCGCCGTTCCAGAACGCCGAAGCCGCCTTCGACGCGCTGAAGCCCAAGGCGGTGATCCTCTCCGGCGGCCCCGCCTCGGTGCCCGACGAGGGCAGCCCCCGCGCGCCGCAGGCGATTTTCGAAGCGAACGTGCCGGTGCTCGGCATCTGCTACGGCCAGATGACCATGGCCGAACAGCTCGGCGGCGAAGTCGAGAGCGGCCACCACCGCGAATTCGGCCGCGCCGAAGTCGCCGTCGGCGCCGACAGCCCCTTGCTCGACGGCGTCTGGAAGCCCGGCGAGCGCCACGTCGTGTGGATGAGCCACGGCGACCGCATCACCCGCCTGCCGCCCGGCTTTTCCCGCGTCGCGACGTCGGAGAACGCGCCCTTCGCGCTGATCGCCGATGAAAAGCGCCGCTATTACGGCCTGATGTTCCACCCCGAGGTCGTCCACACCCCCGACGGCGCGAAGCTGCTACGCAACTTCGTCCACAAGGTCGCGGGCATGAAGAGCGACTGGACGATGGCCGCCTTCCGCGCCGAGGCGCGCGAGGCGATTAAGCGCGAGGTCGGCAAGGGCCGGGTGATCTGCGGCCTCTCCGGCGGCGTCGATTCGGCGGTGGCGGCGGTGCTGATCCACGAGGCGATCGGCGACCAGCTGACCTGCGTCTTCGTCGACCACGGCCTGATGCGCGCCGGCGAGGGCGAGCAGGTGGTCAAGCTGTTCCGCGGCCAGTTCAACATTCCGCTCATCCATGTCGCCGCCGAGCGCGATTTCCTGCGCGCGCTCGACGGCGTGAGTGAGCCCGAGCTCAAGCGCAAGACGATCGGCCGGCTGTTCATCGAGACCTTCGAGGCGGAAGCGAAGAAGATCGCCAGCGACGGCCGCGGCCCGGTCGAGTTCCTCGCGCAAGGGACGCTCTACCCGGACGTGATCGAATCGGTGTCGTTCTCCGGCGGCCCGTCGGTGACGATCAAGTCGCACCACAACGTCGGCGGCCTGCCCGAGCGGATGGCCATGAAGCTGGTCGAGCCGCTGCGCGAGCTGTTCAAGGACGAAGTGCGGGCCTTGGGTCGCGAGCTCGGCCTGCCGGAAGCCTTCGTCGGCCGCCATCCGTTCCCCGGCCCGGGCCTCGCCATCCGCATCCCCGGCGCCGTCAGCCAGGAGAAGCTCGACATCCTGCGCCAGGCCGACGCGATCTATCTCGAAGAAATCCGCGCCGCCGGCCTCTACGACCAGATCTGGCAGGCCTTCGCCGTGCTCTTGCCGGTGCGCACGGTGGGCGTAATGGGCGACGGCCGCACCTACGATTCCGTTTGCGCGTTACGCGCCGTGACGTCGAGCGACGGCATGACGGCGGATTTCTTCCCCTTCGACATGGGCTTTTTGGGGCGGGCGGCGACGCGGATCATCAACGAGGTGAAGGGGGTGAACCGGGTGGTGTACGATGTGACCAGCAAGCCGCCGGGGACGATTGAGTGGGAGTGACCGGATACCATCGGCGGCGATAGCGTAGGTTGGGCGGTGTTACACGC
>Ga0182016_10006659_pt1 | contig 12060 bp, 10 predicted proteins | sample 712S2MmetaG_FD_120491 | JGI IMG/M metagenome (GOLD analysis project Ga0182016, IMG submission 120491) | Permafrost microbial communities from Stordalen Mire, Sweden - 712S2M metaG | ecosystem: Environmental > Terrestrial > Soil > Wetlands > Permafrost | place: Sweden: Stordalen | collected...
CGACCAGGGCCACACCGTCTTTGTGATCTCCTGGATCAATCCCGACGAGAAGCTCGCCGAGAAGAGCTTCGAGGACTACATGCAGGAGGGTCCGCTCGCGGCCCTCGACGCGATGGAGATGGCGGCGGGCGAACGTTCGGTCAACGCGGCTGGTTATTGCCTGGGCGGGACGTTGCTCGCCTCGACTCTTGCCTATATGACCGCGCGCGGCGACGACCGGATCGCCAGCGCCACCTATTTGGTCACGCTCGTCGACTTCACGGATGCCGGCGACATGGCGGTGTTCATCGACAAGGAGCAGCTTGCTTCGCTCGATGAGCGCATGAAGGAACGGGGCTATCTTGAGGCTCACGACATGGCGATGTCGTTCAACATGCTGCGCTCCAACGATATGATCTGGTCCTATGTGGTGAGGAATTATCTCCTCGGCAAGGAACACTTGCCGTTCGACCTCCTCTACTGGAACGCTGACTCGACGCGCATGCCGGCGGCGATGCATTCTTTCTACCTGCGCAATATGTACCACTTGAACCTGCTGCCGAAGCCCGGCGGTCTCCGCTTGTCTGGCGTGCCGCTCGACCTGACGCAAATCACGACGCCGACCTTCATGCTGTCGACGCGGGAGGACCACATCGCCCCGTGGAAGTCCACCTATGCGGCCACCCACCTCTACAAGGGGCCGGTCAAATTCGTCCTGGCGGCCTCGGGCCATATGGCCGGAGTGATCAACGCGCCGGGAGGCAAATACGGTCATTGGACCAACGATGACCTGCCTCCGACGCCCGACCAATGGTTCGCCGGCGCCGCCGCGCGGCAGGGCTCGTGGTGGCCGGTCTGGGACGAATGGGTGACAGCCTTCGCCTCCGACCGGATACCCGCGCGCCAGCCCGGGGACGGCGGGCTGACCGTGATCGAGGACGCGCCGGGCTCTTACGCCCGGGTGAGATCGGACGCTTGAAGCAGCGGCGCGTACTTGCCCGCGTCTCGCTTAGCTTTGCCCGAGCCCGCCGCGATCCATGATCAACCCTGAACCGAAGGCCCAAAGTTTGGCTCTGGTTGTTACTGGCGGACTTCGCCAAGCACTGAAAACGCCCGCGTTTGGCCGTCGTCGCGCGACGTTAACGTGTCGCTGATAACGCATTTGAAGCGGCTCATCCTCGCCTTGATTTTCGAATACCTATTTTAGTCCATAGCTTTCTGCCCACAAACCGGTGGATCTGGGATCTACGCCGCGCGCAAAAAATTTGGCTGCGCTCCGAGAACTGTGTCATCGACAAACGGTTCGAACTTCACGAAGTTCGCGCGAAACATATCGACGAGTCGACGAGCCGCCGAAGCATAATCGTCCTTGGACGTCCATGTCCCGGCCGGATCGAGAATTGTGGTTTCGACGCCGGGAACGGATTGCGGCACGGACACGCCGAAATAGGGATCGACCCGATAGCTCGTTCTGACCAGCGCGCCGTTCAGCGCCGCGCGCAACAGCTGGCGCGTCACATGGATCGGCATTCGTTGGCCCACGCCATATTGTCCGCCCGTCCATCCGGTGTTGACGAGCCAGCAGTCGACGCGATGCGCCGCGATAAGCTCGCGCAGAAGATTGCCGTATTCCGAAGGGTGCCGCGGCATGAAAGGCGCCCCGAAGCAGGTCGAGAATGTGGCTTGCGGCTCGCGCACCCCTTGTTCGGCGCCCGCGACCTTGGCCGTATAGCCGGATAGAAAATGATACATGGCCTGCGCGGGATCGAGCTTGGAGATTGGCGGCAAGACGCCGAACGCGTCGCAGGTCAGCATCAGGATGTTTCTTGGATGGCTCCCGCGCCCCGAGGCCGATGCGTTGGCGATAAAATCGAGAGGATAGGCGATGCGCGTGTTCTCGGTTCTGGAATCGTCTTCGAAATTCTGCCTTCGAGTCGAAGGATCAAGCACGACATTCTCCAACACCGTACCGAATCGCTCCGAGGTCGCGAAAATTTGCGGCTCCGTCTCGCGCGATAATTTGATCGCCTTGGCGTAGCAGCCGCCCTCGAAATTGAAGACGCCCTCCGCGCCCCAGCCATGTTCGTCGTCCCCGATCAAGGAGCGAGAGGCGTCGGCGGAGAGCGTGGTCTTGCCGGTGCCGGAAAGGCCGAAAAAAAGCGCGGTGTCGTTCTCGCCATCGGCGTTGGCGGAACAATGCATCGGCAGGACGCCCTTTGGCGGAAGAAGGAAGTTGAGATAGCCGAACACGGCCTTCTTGATTTCTCCGGCGTAGCTCGTGCCGCCGATGAGCACGATCCCGCGGCTGAAGTCGATGGCGATCACCGTCTGCGAACGACACCCATGCCGCTTTGGATCGGCTCGGAAGGAGGGCAGATCGGGAATTGCGAGATCGGGGACGAAACCAGCGAGTTCCGACTTTGGCGGACGGATTAGCAAATTGCGGATGAACAACGAGTGCCACGCATATTCCGTGTAGACACGCACCTTGAGCCGGCGCCTGGGCTCGGCGGCGCCATGCAGGTCTTGCGCGAACAAATCCATGGCCCTTGCATGGGCGATCATGTCGGCATGCAGACAATCGAAATGCTCCGGCGTCATCGCCTGGCTGTTCTCCCACCAGATCGACGCTCGCGTGAGGTCGTCGCGCACGATAAATTTGTCGTGCGGCGAGCGGCCGGTATGCGCGCCCGTCGCGGCGACGAGAGCGCCGCCGTCGGCGATCTCGGCCTCGCCTCGCCGGATCGCCTCTTCATAGAGCCGCGGCGCTTCGAAATTACGAAAGACTTTCGTCTTTTTCTCGAAGCCGGAAAGAGCGACCGCGATTCCCGGATCGAAGGGATCAACTCGATGCATGGTGGCTTCCTGGTTTTGTGGACAGCGGCGGCGCCTCTGCGCGCCATTCTCGGAGCTCATCCGATATATCTCGGATCATCGAAGCTCAATTCGTAAGTTTTGGTTAAGTTCCCGGTTTAGCAAGTCCGATTCTCGTCGGCTCCTCCCTTTCAAATGCAGGCTTCTTCGAGAACAGCGACGCTGCGGGACGCAAGGGGAAATCGCCGCGGCGGCTAGCATGGAACGAGCGCTTGCCATGCTCCGCCCGCTCGTTGGCGAGCAATTGGCGTCATTAATGGTGGGAAGAAAGCAAAATCGCACCATGGATTTGCTTGACGACAGCCGGAACTTGTTCTTGCGCGTGGAAACGCCAAGCAAAGACCACCAGCGAGATTTTGTCCCCCAATACATCGCAAACTCGCCTCGGATCGAGCGGGCCCTCACGGATCGGCGGCGGCCTATTCGGCCGCCTTGACGTAGGTTTCCAAGGGCGCGCAGACGCAGAAGAGATTGCGATCGCCGTAAACATTGTCGACGCGGTTGACGGGCGGCCAATATTTGTCGACCCGGAAGGCGCCGGCGGGAAAGCAAGCCGCCTCGCGCGAATAGGGTCTGGCCCATTCCCCGACCAGGTCTTCGACAGTATGCGGAGCGTTTTTTAATGGATTGTTCATCTTGTCCATCCGCCCTTCGCCGATTGCTCGCGCCTCTTCGCGAATGGCCAACATGGCATCGCAAAAGCGATCGAGTTCGGCTTTCGTCTCCGACTCGGTGGGCTCGACCATCAACGTCCCGGCGACGGGCCAGCTCATGGTCGGCGGATGGAACCCGCAATCAATTAGCCGCTTGGCGATGTCGTCGACAGAGACACCGGCTTCCTTGAGCAACGGCCGCGTGTCGACGATGCACTCATGCGCGACGCGCCCATTGACGCCCGTGTAGAGCACCTCGTAACCGCCCGCGAGGCGTTTGGCGATATAATTGGCGTTCAAAATCGCGATGCGGGTCGCTTGCGCCAGTCCTTCGCCGCCCATCATCAGACAGTAGCTCCAAGAGATCGGGAGGATCGAAGGCGAGCCATAGGGCGCCGCCGAGACTGTCGTGGCATTTCCGCCAGTCTCAGGATGGCCGGGCAAGAACGGCGCGAGATGCGCCTTGACGCCGATCGGTCCCATGCCCGGCCCGCCGCCGCCATGCGGAATACAGAAGGTCTTATGCAGATTTAAGTGACTCACGTCGGCGCCGATGTCGCCGGGACGCGCCAACCCAACGAGGGCGTTAAGATTGGCGCCGTCGAGATAGACTTGGCCGCCATTCGCATGAACGATCTCGCAAATCTCACGTACAGTCTCCTCGAAAACACCATGTGTCGAGGGATAGGTAATCATAGCCGCCGCGAGAGCCGTCGCGTGCGCCCGCGCCTTGGCGGTGAAATCCTCAAGATCGATGTTGCCGCGCGCGTCGGTCGCCACGACCACGACTTTCATTCCGCACATCGAAGCGGAAGCGGGATTTGTGCCGTGAGCCGACGCCGGAATGAGGCAGATGTCGCGATGTTTGTCGCCGCGACCGCGATGATAAGCGCGGATCGCGAGTAGTCCCGCATATTCGCCTTGGGCGCCGGAATTAGGTTGCAAGGAAAAGGCGTCATAGCCGGTGATCTGGCAAAGCTTGCTCGACAGATCCTCGATGATCTCCGCATAGCCGAGGGCCTGATCGGCCGGCGCGAATGGGTGCATCTCGGCGAATTCCGGCCAGGTGATCGGCAGCATCTCGGCCGTGGCGTTGAGCTTCATCGTGCAGGAGCCCAGTGGAATCATGGCGCGGTCGAGCGCGAGATCCCGATCCGCGAGCCGACGCATGTAGCGCGTCATCTCGCTCTCGGCCCGGTTCTTGTGAAAGACCGGATGGGTCAAATAGGCGGATTGGCGAATGAGCGCCGCAGGCAGTCTATAGGTCGGATGTTCTTCGCGATAGACGAGATCATAGCCGCCGAAGGCGCGCCACACTGCTTCGAGCGTCGCCGGACGCGTGCGCTCGTCGACCGTAATCCCAATCCGGTCGCGGCCGACCTTACGAAGGTTGACGCCATTGTCCACGGCGTTTTTCATGATCAGCCCTTGATAGGGGCCGACCTCGACCGTAAGGGTGTCGAAGAATTCTTGCGGAGCAATTCGAAAGCCGAGCGTGGCCAGCCCATCAGCGAGTCGGGCCGCTTTTCGATGCACGCGTTCGGCGATGGCCTTCAGGCCCTTTGGGCCGTGGAACACCGCATACATCGAGGCGATAACGGCGGGCAGAACCTGCGCCGTGCAGATATTAGAGGTGGCGCTCTCGCGACGGATATGCTGTTCGCGCGTTTGCAGCGCGAGGCGATAGGCGCGATTGCCGCGCGAGTCGACGGAAACGCCTACCAATCGGCCGGGCAGCGCGCGCTTATAGGCGTCCTTGACCGCGATATAGCCGGCGTGCGGGCCTCCATAGCCCATGGGCATTCCAAAACGCTGCATAGAGCCCACGGCGACATCGGCGCCCATTTCTCCCGGCGACTTGAGCAGGGTGAGCGCGAGAGGATCCGCCGCGACCACGGCGATCGCCTTGGCGTCATGCAGACTCGCGATGACCCCCGAGAAATCGTGGCAGACGCCAGTGACTCCCGGATATTGGAACAGCGCGCCAAAAACCTCGTCGGGCCTGAGATCCTTGAACGGGTCGCCGACAGCAATGGTCCAGCCGAGCGGCTCGGCGCGCGTGCGCGCCACCGCGATCGTCTGCGGCAGACAGTTTTCATCTATGAAGAACGTCGTCGCCTTCGATTTCGTCACATGCGCGGCGAGCGCCATCGCCTCCGCCGCCGCGGTCGCCTCGTCGAGCAGCGAAGCATTGGCGATGTCGAGCCCGGTAAGATCGCGGACGGCTGTCTGGAAATTGAGCATCGCCTCCAGTCGGCCCTGGCTGATTTCCGGCTGGTAGGGCGTGTAGGCCGTGTACCACGCCGGATTCTCCAGAATATTGCGCTGGATCGCCGGCGGCATGATCGTGCCGTGATAGCCTTGGCCAATGAGCGAGGTCAGAACCCGGTTCTTGTCCGCGGTCTCGCGCAGACGGTCGAGCGCGCCGCGTTCGGAAAGTGGCCGGCCGAAATCGAGCGCCTTGACCGCGCGAATGTTCTTGGGAACGGTCTCGTCGATCAACGCCTCGAGACTCGAAACGCCAACAACCCGCAACATCTCGGCGATTTCCTCGGGAGACGGCCCGATGTGGCGCCGATTCGCGAAGTCATAGGGATCGTATTTTTCGGCGCTCATATGGTTCCCCGGTTAGCTAATAAGGGCCTTGTATGCATGCTCGTCCAACAGACTCTCGAAATCCGCCACATTCGCCAGCTTCAGCTTGAAGAACCAGCCCGCGTCGAGTGGATCTTGGTTGACAAGGGACGGATCGTTCACAATTGCTTCATTGACCTCGACCACTTCGCCGGCCAACGGTGTGAAAACGTCCGAGGCCGCCTTCACCGACTCGACGACCGCCGCGCCATCGCCCTTCGCCAGAGTCGCCCCGACCTCTGGAAGCTGAACGAACACGAGGTCGCCGAGGGCATCCGCCGCATGTTCGGTAATGCCCACCGTGGCGACATTTCCTTCAAGCTTCAGCCATTCGTGATCTTCCGTGAACTTCAGCAACATTCGCCTCCTCGAATTGGACTGCTCAGCGGTGCTTATAGTGGGGTTTGACGAAGGGAAGCGTGACGACAGTCGCGGGCTCTCGCTTTCCGCGTAAATCGGCGAAGACGCGCGAGCCTATCTTCGACAAAGCGGCGGGCAGATAGCCCATGGCGATAGGCGCGTCGACAGACGGGCCAAAGCCTCCCGAGGTGATGCGCCCAAGCGGTTCGCCGCCGTCAGCGGCGGCGAACAATAATGCGCCGCCGCGCACGGGCGCGCGGCCCTCCGGGCGCAAGCCGACGCGCCGACGCGCGGCTCCGGCGTCAAGTTGGTTTAGAATCACGTCCGCGCCTGGAAAGCCCCCGGCGCGGGAGCCACCGCGCCGACGGACTTTTTGAATGGCCCAGGAAAGACTATTCTCCACGGGCGTCGTCGCCTCGTCGAGGTCGGCGCCATAGAGGCACAGGCCTGCTTCCAGCCGCAATGAATCGCGCGCCCCGAGCCCAATCGGCGCGACATTGGGCTGCGCGAGCAGAGTCTCGACGATCTCGCGCGCGCTGGAAGAGGGAATGGAGACTTCAAATCCGTCTTCACCCGTATAACCGGAGCGCGTGGCGATGCACTTAGCGCCCATGATGCTTGTTTCGCGCGCATCCATAAAACGCATTGACGAGACATTCGACGCGAGCGGCGCCAAAGCTGACTCGGCCCTGGGGCCTTGCAAGGCGATTAGCGCGCTGTCGAGCGCCTCGATTTCGCAACAATCCGAGAGAGCGTCGCGCAAATGCGCTTCGTCAGCAGCTTTGCGCGCCGCATTGCAGATGAGCAGAAGGCTGTCCGGAAACCGCGCGATCATCAGATCGTCGAGAATGCCGCCGGCTTCGTTGGTGAAGAAGGCGTAACGCTGCCGGCCGACCGCAAGCCCCAGTACATCCACTGGAACGAGGCGCTCCAATGCGCGAGCGGCTTCGTCCACGTCGCCGCGCTTTGCGCGCAGGACGATCTGGCCCATATGCGACACGTCGAACAGACCCGCCGCCGCGCGCGTGTGCAAATGCTCCTTCAATACGCCCATGGGATATTGAACGGGCATTTCATAGCCGGCGAAGCCGACCATGCGCGCTCCGAGCGCGCGATGCAGGTCGTAAAGCGGCGTTCGTCTCAGCGAATCGGATGAAGGCTTGTCGGCGGCGACGCTCATGCGGAGGCTCCCCAGATCGTCGGCGCGGATCGCGCGCCGATTCGAGCCCCCTCTGTCGCGGAACCTGAAAGATTGGGCCCGTTCTCGCGGCGCGAAACTAGGCCTTGTCCTCTTCGGTGGGCCGATGCGCGGCCTCTTTCCAGAGCGTCGAAAGTCTTGCGGTCCTTGATGCCTGAGAGTTTCCGGGGCGGTTGCTCCTTCGGCGCCGGGATGAATCCCGATCTCTCCCACAAGACAAGGGTAGTTTGTGAATCCTACGGACCGCGACCCAAGACGTCAATCCCAAGAAACCCAAAAGAGTAACCGGCATTTGAAGCGCCCGAAATCGCGCACGATCAACCCGCGCAAACCGCTAGTTGGGCAAATCAGCAAACCGTGATGGCCCCGCGCCACGGGCTTTCGCCGGTGGGCCAGTGGGCTTAGATCCATCCTGCGAGTATTGTCGATAAAATTTTCGACAATGCCCCGTTCGGGGACGGCGACGACCCAAATCGGCAGGGTGTCGAGCGTGCCGTCGCTGCGCTTGAAGGGCGCGACGTACCTGTGAGTAAATCACGGCGGAACGCGGGGGCTCGGTCGTGCGCGACCATTGGGGCGTGGAGAATCGGTTGCACGAGTGTCTCGACGTCACCATGAGTGAAGACTCCGCTCGCAACCGCATGGACAGCAGACCGCAAAATCTGGCCGTGCTGCGCCACATGGCGCTCAATGTTATGCGCAAGGAGGAAGCGAAAATGTCCCAGCGCGGAAAACTAAAAAAAGCCGCATGGAACAACAGCTACCTCGTCAAACTCCTCGCCCTTTTTTGAAATGCAATCGCCCTGGCGTGCCCTGCCTCAATCGAAACCAATATGGCCGCGATCTCGATGGAGGTTAGACAAGCCTGAGCCACCTGTCCTGACTGAAAATCTCAGTCAGCTCATGAATACGGCGCCGGCGCCGCACGCCTCGCACAAGGGCGCGCTCAGCGACCTGATCGATCCACCCGACATCATCACGAGCGTCGACGACTGCAGCTGCCCGGCTGTGTACGACGGCGCGCGAGATAGACCTTGTAACAGTGGATTTCAGCTGTCCACCGTTCACTCCGCGGCTTCAGGGCTGATCGCGATGCGTCGGCTCATCTCCGATAACTCGCGATATTGCTCTTGCCATTCGCTCGGGCCAAAAAGGGCCGCCGCCTGCCAAAGCTCGCCGATTTGCTCGAAGACAAGAAAACGCGCTGGACCAAACTCGCCATGCCCTATTGGTATGGCGACGACGCGCGTTGCATTTTGGAAATCGTGACCGGAACGGCGGTCTGGTATCACGCCGGATCAGAGCCGGCGCAAATTCGCTGGGTTCTCGTACGCGATCCTACCGGCCTGCGTGATGCGCAAGCGTTCCTGTGCACCGATCTCACGATCGCGCCAGCGACGTTTCTTGGCTGGTTCGTCAGTCGATGGTCGATGGAGACGACCTTTCAGGAAAGCCGCGCGCATCTCGGCGTCGAGACGCAGCGGCAGTCGTCCGACACCGCCATCGCGCGAACGACCCCGGCCCTGTTCGGATTGTTCTCGCTGCTGACGCTGTGGGCCGCCGACCCCAAAATCTCCCCGAACCTGCGCCCTCGCACCGCAGCTTGGTATCACAAGAACGAACCCACCTTCAGCGACGTCATCGCCGCCATTCGAAGGCGATTCTGGGCGGCACCGCATTTATCCATGTCCCGGCAACGCCCAGACAGCGTGGAAATTCCCATCGAACTTTGGAATAGACTCACCGAAACCCTCTGCTTCGCCGCTTAAAATGCGCAAAGTCGAGCTCAGCGGAATCATTTTAACAGATCAATGCGTTTCCACACAGGCTGGACTCTGGCGTGCCATAATTGATCTCCTTGATGAGGCTCATGGTCTTCCTCCTCTTTCAGCGCCCGCCGGCAGCGATCTTTTGTGGCAGTCTTCAGCGAATTGATGCAAGACGCTAACTCGCCGAGAGAATAGAGTGCGCCGAACTTTGGTGTTTGGCAAAATCTTCGACAAACACCTCCAACTTCAAGCCGCCATGCGCCTCCAGCTCGGATAGAACCATCGCCAGTCGGCTCTGCTCGAAACCGATCACGGCGGCCCGTAACGCGCGTCGGGATGGCGATGCGCGCAGGCTCGCCGAGCCGTTTGTCGAGATAGGCACCCACTTCCGAAATCAGCGGCTCGAGCCTGTCCTCGAAGAAGTGGTTGGCCCCGGGCACGACGGCATTCTCGATGACGGCGTCCTTGTAGGTTTTCAGCTCATCAATCTGTTCGATGACTTCCTTTAGAGGCGCCACCCGGCCGAGATCGCCGTGGATAAACAGGTCCGAAGGCGGGCAGGGCTCGAGAAAGGAGAAGTCGAAGCGGTTGGCTGGCGCGGCGATGGAGACAAATTCATCGATCTGGGGCCGGCGCATCAGCAATTGCATCGCGATCCAGGAACCGAATAACGTGCCGGCGGATTAAGCGACTCTCCCTTTTGGTTTTTTCCAACGTGCTGTGGCAGATTTGTCACTCCACGCCATAAAATGAATTGGGATCGCAGTAATTTCCGAATCGCCCAATTCAAGCCACAAAGCCTTCATTCATGAGTTGCTCGATATCTGCGTGTACGAGTGAAGATTATGAGTAACGAAACCCATCCGATGAAGGATGGCGCGTATGCCTTTACCGACGCCGTAGCCTTCAGTGGCGAGCGGCAATTCCGCTTTGCGGAGGGGTTGGCCATGATTGAATCCATGCACGTCTATAAGTGCAACGGCTTCGAACCCGTTTATGCGACATGCGCCGAGAATGCGGCCCTGCGGTTCGCCCAAGCCAAGGCGCATGAAATATACGGTGCCGACGCTCGCGTCGAGCACATCAGCCTTGAGGAATTTTCGCCTGATGGCCGAATAGAACGATACAAGGCCAATGTGTGCAGACGCGGCGAATGCCGTCTCGTTTGGTTATGCCTCACGCGCGTCGGGCGCGTTGCGGAATACCCTCTCTTCGAGAAATCTTCTGTATGGGGATTTTAGCAGCGGCTAAACGCCACCAGCATTCCTTAGAGGCGAGGCCCTCGATGAACCTGTTGCGCGACCTTAGACCCCCAATTTGCAAGAGCCGCCCATGAGGTCAAACGCCGCCGCGCAACTCGCCATTTTGGCGGATGCGCTGGCCGGGCATTGACAGCGTTAGCACGCTGAGCTCGCGCGGAAGCATCATTGATGCTCTCGACTCAGGCTACTGCAACCGTTGCATCGCTCTAAACGTTATGAGCGTCGGCCCGAAACCGCCGATGCGTTGCTCGGCAAATCAGGTGTCGTTGAATATTGAAAATGTTGTAGACGGCGGCGTGGAATGAAACAAAGTTCGGACGGTGCAGGAGCAGCGGGGCGATCACGCTTCGCAATGGGCAGTGATTGCGGCGAACGCTGCGCAACTGGGTTCGCCAAGCCGAGCGCGACGCCGGCGTGCGTCCGGGCGCGACGACGGACGAGCCCGCCATGGCGGCGTGACTCAAACGAAATGGCCTCCGGCAAACCCGGGGCGGTTCAGATCTACGTGCGCCCGGTCGGCAGGCGACCGCGCGACGGTAGAAAAACGAGAGCCACCCTGTGGTAAGCGCGAGCCCTGTGCCACCACCAACCTCGATTCGAAAGACGGGCCCTCAAACCTTCGTAATTGACTTGCTCGTTCAATCGAAAATCCATGTGGCTTGGCTGCGTTGTTCGTTATCATCATCCTCTGGATGATCGAGTTCCGAACGAACCAACATGAGAAAAAATCCGTCAGCGTCCGTCTGATTTTCGAAGGGGCCGAGCATGGATTCGTTTATCCTCACGTAGCTCATGCATTTGGCCTCGATGCTCGCAAAAGTCTGTTGCTGCTGTCGGCACAAGGATTCGGCTTGCCTTATTGCTGCTTTCGAAATCATACGGCGCTCATCCTTTCGCGTGTCGGATTGCACAGGATGGTGGTGACAGGCGAGTTTTATGGCAAAGGCATATCCCAGAAGAATCCCGGGCATGCCTATGTTTTTTCGGCGTGCCGCGTGGGCTCAACAACGTGCCGGTAAAATGACAATCGGTGAGTGAGAAAGTAGAGTGCTCTTGATTCTCGATGGCGCAAACTTGTAGTCGTCGCGCCCCGGAGTTCGAATTTGGCAATGGAAGAATCCGTGTCTTGCTGATCGCGGTCGAACCCCGCCACGGGTCATGCGCCAATGGTTTACGCCGGCGAGAGCCCTGTCGCCGCCTTCGATTTATATTAAGCCGTTCATAATTATTTCGACATTCAGGCGGCATAACGCAGCGACGGTTTTTGATAGAACGAACGGATTTTTTCTGGATCGCTTTGTAGTTGTCGCATCGACGAACGAACCTTGCTC
>Ga0182016_10006660_pt1 | contig 12059 bp, 14 predicted proteins | sample 712S2MmetaG_FD_120491 | JGI IMG/M metagenome (GOLD analysis project Ga0182016, IMG submission 120491) | Permafrost microbial communities from Stordalen Mire, Sweden - 712S2M metaG | ecosystem: Environmental > Terrestrial > Soil > Wetlands > Permafrost | place: Sweden: Stordalen | collected...
ACCAGTACTTTTCTGTGTGGCGTTCCTCCCGCCTCGAATGGATCCGGCATTGTCCACGAATCCGTCGAGCGCACCATCATCGACTGCCGCACCTGCCTCAAAATTATTGCTCGGCTCAATCAACACTAACCTCTCCAACCATTTCTCCTGAAAACATGGCCATGCAAAGTTCCCCATTTGCACCCACACTCACCCCTGCCGAAATCGAAGACATGCTCTATCATCTTCATGCGACCGTCTCCGCATTCGAAGACGACGATGGCATACTTCGTTGGATCAACAAATTCACACGGTATACCCTGATGAGATCTCGCTCTCAGAACTCAATCTTCAGCATTCCAGCCTCCATTCCGCCGTCATCCAAGACTATGCCCAACGAACAACATTGCCTCCGCCGATTCTCATCGACGGCGAGAATTCTTGGATCATGGATGGCTTCCACCGAGCCAATGCCGCCGCTCAACGCGCAGACGCCACCATATGGGCTTACATCGGACTTCCTGAGCACCTCAATCCCAACTGAATATCCACAGAATAACCTCGTCTCTTTTTACATAAAATTTAACTCGCCCATCAAAAAACAAAACGCTCGGCCATACGGCCGAGCGTTTTGTACTGAACAAAGAGATAGACTACAGCGTAAAGTTCTGCGCTAACGCCAGACCCGGCGTAGTTGCTGTAATGATCGGTGCAGAAGCCGGCAGCGGAGTGAGCGCCGTATATTGCACATAGACAAACGACTGAACAACACTCATGCTGACCGTCGATGTACTAGTCGACGTATAGTTGGTGTTCAACGAGAACCCAACTGCACCCGAATTGTTGGTAGAAAAAACCACCGGATTTGCTAACGACGTCCCCACGGGAATTGTGAAGCCATTGACGTCCATCAGATGAACACTAACCGAATATGTCCCCTTCTGTGTAAGATCAACCGTCCCCAAGAGACTCAACGATACAGCACCAACGGTAATCGGAGCCAAAATCGAGAGATTCGTCGCTGTCGAAAGACCACTGGTCGTCGCCGTAATCACGGGTGAGAGGCACGCTGCCGACGAACATGCCGAAGCTGTATACGTGACATACACGATCGACTGACCTGCAGCCAACGTCACTGACGTTGTCGGTGTGCCAATCTGCGTCAAAGACAATCCGATGCTCGATGCCGCATTCGTGGTAAGCACCACCTGATTGGTCAATGCCGTGCCGGTTGGAATCACTGCGCCAGTATTATCCTTAAGCGTAACCACGACCGAATACGTCCCGGCAGCCGCAAGATTAGGCGTCGCCGACAAGGCTAACCCGACCGAGCCAACGGTTGCCGTTGCTGCAACATTCTGTCCTGGTGTCCCGGGAGAAATCGGCAACTGCGTCGCCGTGCTGATATTTGGCGTCGTCGCCGTCACAACAAGACCCGTCGTAACACTTCCGGCCGTATACGTAAGATACAGTTGCGGCTGCGCCGTGCTGATACTGACGGAACCAGAACTGTTTCCATTCGCGGTCAACGAAAGACCAATCTCTGACGAAACATTGCTCGTCACAACGATCGGATTTGCAAGTACGGTGCCAGCCGGAATCGCCGCGCCATTTGCGTCTTTGAGTCCAACTACAACCGTGTACGTACCGGACGTTGTAAGATTAACCGGTGCGGAAAGACCCAAGCTCACGGTAGCAACCGTCGTCGGGGGAATTGACGTCGGCATAGGCGTCGGTGTCGAATTTGCCGGCGAAATAGCCAGTGTCGTGGCCTTCGCGATATTTGGCGTAGTCGCCGTCAGCACAAGACCTGTCGTTACACCCGTCGGAGTAAAGGTAAGATATACAAGTGGCTGAACAACCGACATCGTCACCGACGCAACAGGAACGGTCGGAGTCGTCGTTATGACCGGAGCAAGTGTCGCGATCACAACAGGAGCCGCAGTCGGACTCGCACTGGCCAACGGAGTCGGCGTTGCAGATGGCACTGGCGTCGCATCAAGAGCAACGCGCTTCTGGCTCGCAGCGCGCTTGTTTGACGATGTTGTGGTCGTCGTCAGACTCAAAGAAAGACCGATGCTTGCCGAATTATTGCTCGACAACACTACAGGATTGGCCAAAACCGTTCCCGCCGGAATCACGGTACCATTAGCATCCTTGACCGAAATGGCAACCGGATAGACTCCAGCCGCGGTCAAGTTCACAGGCGATGACAACGACAAGGCAACCGACGCAGCCATTGTAGGAGCAGGCGTTGCCGCCGGCGGACGCGGAGCCGGATGCGCATTGAGCACATTCGGCAGGCCGCCATTACATGCCGTCAACGACATCAACGATACAGCGACCACGAGGGAGGTATGGATGAGTTTCATAGGTCCTTTTTCTTGCGACAAGCGAGGGGTGTCCTAATCAGATCGATCAAGACAGAGGAAAGGAGAGGAAGCAAATTTCGATTTCTCGATCAGGATGGGGTTAAGCTCGGCATATTCCCATTTCTCTCCCAACTTCCTCCTATTTAAGAAGAAAGCGCAGGCGACGTCGGGATAAGCAAACACACTTTTGAGGACAGAATTCTGATCTCCTTACCAGCCTAACACAACTCTCCTCAAACCGGCGAACCGTATCCTCCCTAAATCGATCCTGCTGATTAGAAAAACCGCTCAGAACCGAGCGGTTTTTTGCTGTTTCTCCATAAAATTAATATCCGCCACTAAAGCGTCCCTCATCGCGATCGATAGTCTTGCGCCGGGAAGCCGGCCCCCGATCACCCTTTGTTGTCGACTGATCGATTTCCAGTGAAACGCGCTTCATCCCGAAAGTACCAGCCTTCACACTCGCTTCAACCTCGATAAAACGGTCCTGCAACTTTGAATTGCTCGGGGCATGACCTTGCCGCGACAGCTCCGCCATCACCAAATCCTGCCACTCGGCATGCCCATCGGCGATATGTACACGCTTCCCAATGGCGTATTTCTCAATCGCCAATGCGATGAAATCTCGCAGAACTTCCGAATCGTCAAGATTGACCGCCTGTAGACGTGTCCCAAAATCCACAAAACGTTGCTTCCCGTCTTTGGCTGACTGGTAAACGATTTTGCTCGTCTCGTGTTGATCATTCAAACTCGTCTCGACATAATGCGTCGTGGCAAATTGGTGATATCGTTTAACCCACTCCGCTGTCGACGAACTTGGTCCACGATCAAGCCTGGGAAATGAATCGTGGCGTTGTTGAATGCTCGGCTGATCAACAAACGTTCCGACCTTGAGCCACCGGCTCCCAGTATGACAATAGATATTTGTGGGGTCGATCAACGCGATGTCAGAAACTACCGTCTTGGCACCAGGAATTGGCGTTGTTTTTCCCACCTCCACAGCAAGAACAGACCCCTTATGAATACCCGCCGAAGCGTTCTCTAAGGAAGATTCGAGTAATACCCCAAGCCCACCGACGGCATAGCTATTCCCCTGAATGCCATACTTGGCAATATATTCCAGCTCGCTGCGTTTACGAGATTGCGTGCGGAAGTACGCGTACATCTCATGCCTACTTGCACACAGAGTTGAGGAAATTTTCCATAAAAGCAGCCTTTTTGTGAAACCTGGTCCTCTCCTTATTCGAAACTCGACCGGGATAACCCTACACGAATTTGACAAAACCCCTAAAGTTTTATCGCGACACTGCCGATACGTACGGTTATTTGTGAAAAGCCCTCTCCTTATACCACGCCCTCCCCCACTTCCTGAGGAGAAACACGCTATCAAAAACAGCCGAAAACCCGCCCTATACAAAAGCGCGGCTCGTCCATCGAGCCGCGCTTCGCGGATTCTGTCTCTGAAAACTCACTACCTCAGCTAACAATGACCGTGTTGATCAGATTTTGGATGTCCGCTAAAGATGCCGGCTTTCCTAGATATCCATCCATTCCTGCAGCAAAACATTTTGCCAGCACCGAAGACGGATCAGACGTCGTCACGGCTACGATGGGAACCCGCTTTTGATTCCTAGCCTCCTCAACCGACCGAATATGCCGCGTTGTTTCATAACCATCCATATCTGGCATCTGACAATCCATGAAAACAATATCGAACGAAATCGCTTGAAACGCAATGATCGCATCATACCCGGACGAAACGGTTGTCGCACAATGTCCCAAGACTTCTAATTGCTTTCGCGCAACATACAAATTGATAACGTTGTCGTCTACGACAAGAACATGATACTGACTCATAAACTTAACACAACTATAAAAATCATCGCTACTCGCTTTTGAGGTACCAAGCAAAAGCCCCGGCGCTTCTAAAGCGTCCGGTTGCCCTCCTCTAGTAGACTAGCGCATTTGACGAGCTTTGGGAATGTGCCACACCATATCTTAAAGAAAGCCTCACACGTCACATATCCTCAACTTCGAAATCGTCGTTTATGCGGGGATAACTCACCCAAAGAAGAATCCTCCTTATATGAATTCTCCCTATTTCGCTTGGCTTTTATGAGTACGATCGCCTTTATCGGAGACGTTGGCGGACATGCTCGACTTTACGCCGATGCTCTCCGTTCCCTAGGAGCCAATCCAACTACCGGTGTCATACCACATGGCCTCATTATCATCCAAGTCGGAGACCTCGTCCGCCTAGCTATTCGACGAGGTGCTTTTTCCGATGAGTGTGTCGCAATCTCCGATCGCTTTCTCTCACACAGTCCAGACCAATTCGTTCAACTCTGGGGCAACCACGAGATTGCCGCACTGGGCGGGCCTACCCGTCCTGCGTGGATCGGCGAAATCCCGCAGGAGACTTGTCGTACCATGTGGCGGTGGTGGACCAATCGACAAGCCCATAGCGCATGTGTCGTCCACACGAAAAACGGCAACCCTCTCTTGGTTACCCATGCCGGCCTCACCTACGACGTTTGGCAACACACCGGCGGCGGTAACGCCACAGCTACTGCACAGGCACTCAATACCACAATGCGACAGCCCCAAGACTCTCACGCAGGAATTCTCGTACACAATCAAGTCGATTTTTCGGCCGATGTACTATGGGCCGATGCCGCTCAAGAACTCCACCCCTCCTGGGTCGGACGCGAAGCGGCGCCCTTCGACCAGATCCACGGGCATAGCTCGATCTGGGATTGGTACGACAAAAAATTCGTTCCTCATATCCCGAAAACACTCCAAGACAACTGCGCCATAGATATCGAACGCATGATTACCTACGCGGAACTCACCCCCGGAAACGTCGCAATCGGAATCGACTGGGTGCTGAACGACCGCGCCACGATTGGTCCCTGGCCCCTTTTTGTTCTAAATAACGTTACGCTTGATACGAGCACAGCACTCTCGACAAAAGCCGCATAGCCCCAATCACTCTTCTTCAAAAATCACCCCAAATCCAAACAGATTCTCTTCCTAGAACCAGGAGAACAGGGAGGGGGTGAGAATTATTCTCCCAACAACCAAAAATTTCACACGGAGCAATAATTCCCATGAATATGGAAACTGCCGTCAGAACAGTCTTCTCGAAATACGCTACCTTTAGCGGTCGCGCCGGCCGCGCCGAATATTGGTACTTTTATCTGTTCGTCTGCATCCTTATGGTTTCGACCTTTCTGTTTGTGCATTTGATTCTTAATGACCACGTGTTCTTACTCAGTGCAGTGGCCCTTAGCCTCGTCATTCCGCATCTCGCCGTCTCCGTCCGACGACTCCACGACATCAACAAATCCGGATGGTTGTTCTTACTCATACTTATCCCCTTTGCCCCATTCTTGCTCATCTATTGGTTTTGCTGTGAAGGGACTCTCGGAGCCAACCGCTTTGGAGAACAATCTCTCTAACTACAACACCAACTCACTTAATCATACCACAAAAATAGAGGCGCAGTCGCCTAACCCGACCGCGCCTTTTACAATAACTTACCCGCATATCTGAAATCTATCCCTATTTTGCCGTCTCTCCTCCTCAACTATTGCAGGGAAAGATTGACCTTCTGCCGCATTTCTCCCTAGAGAGGCGAGGGACGAGACCATGCAAAACACCACTGATGGCGCGACGTTCGTATATATCGACGGCATGAACTTCGAGAATAGTGCAAAGGCACATCAACGCACGACAATGACCGCTGATATTCCCGGTCTCGTTGCTGAAATCGTCGGACACAACGCCGCTGCGATCCACTATTACACCGGTCTCCCAACCAAAACAGCCAACGTATTCCGAGCGCAAAAAATCGCATTTCTCGATACATTGCGCGAGAAACACATCCAAACATTTGCCAACGACGTGCAAATGAACGCAGTCGGAAAGTACAAAGAAGTCGGCATCGACCTTAAAATTGCTGCAGACATGGTTGCCCATTTTCTTGCATCGCGTCGACAACCCATAACTAAATTTGTTGTTGTTAGTAACGATACCGACTATAGACCAGCTTTCGAGCTGATTCGCGAACTCGCCAAAATGTATAACCGCCAAATCGAAATCGTTAATATTGTCATTGACAAAGACATTTCTAAAGAAGCCAAAGATGAACCCGCACGAACCATACTAATGCGACCCGGCACCTTTGACAAATACGTACCAAGCCCACTCGAAGCACAAGAGCGATCTCCGTATGCTCATGATTATCTCAAGATCGCTGCAACCCGAATAGCACGCAAAGACCCCTTAGCCCTCGACGCCAGTGCTCATGAAGGCAAACCGGCAGGGCATGTCCCCCGCCGCACAACACCTTTGACGCGCGGAACAAATTACTACATCGATCTCAATTCAATCGGAGCAACTGCAAAGCGCGAGTTTGATCGTTCCCATCTTGATATAGACATTCCAAAACTCCTTGATTCGGTCAACGCCACCACTGAGCGCACCACCAAGCAGGCTAAAGCGTATGTTTCACTTCACGAAGAACAGCACGATCCTGTTAATCGTCGTTTTGTTAAAAATCTTGTAACAGAACTCGAACAAGCAGAAATACCAACACAAACTTTCGAGTACAAGTATCGATCCATGCCTGTCTCAAACGATTTACAAGGACCCGGGCGAGCTACCCCCATTCGTTCAATGGTAGCCAACGAAAAACTTGTCGCCACCAAAATACTTTCCGATGTGGTTCTCGACATTCTCAAAGGACGAACCGACGACATCGTCCTCGTCAGCGATGACAACAACCTATGGCCGATCGCAGAGCTCGCCCATAAAATCGCCAAGGCCACTAATCAGGTCATTGAAGTCAAGAACGTCCATTTGGGAAAAGAAACCATCTCGCGCACAAACGGCATCGCAATCAGTCAGGACGAATACCTCGAAATTTCCGGTGGCAAACGACTACAAGCCGCTGAATATGCAATCGACAACGCTGTTGCCCTCGAAGCTGAAGCTAACCGCCTAGCACTCTTGAAACAATTCGGAGACACCCGATCTGTCGTCGTCGATCCAACCAATGCCATCGGAGAAATCACCGGCCGATCCAAACACTGGTTCGTCATAGACGACAAAAAAGGAACCATTGCACTCGTGCCACGCGTGCCTATGGACGTAAAAAAGGGAATAATCTACGAAATCCATGACCGTGAAATCACCGAATCAAAACAACCAGCTACCCCTGAGCTACAACAACAGTCTAAAAAGAAACCCGCCGCTCAAAGGACATCCACTGACCTTCCTGGCAATCGTTAAGGCATCAGTCTGGGACGCAGCAGCCCCTTGTGATGCTGCGTCCCGACATCGAAGCAGATGAGACGTGCGACCCCATTCCCCTATCGTCCAACCAGTAGTATACTGGACGAATCTGCATGCGAAAGAAAAATCTCATGAAATTCAACGAAAAAACCATGGCCGCATATATGGCCACAATCGAACACTCATCACGATGTGAGTTCTGCCACAGCAGCACCGGAAACCTGCTCAATTGTCCGGTAAACGAAAATCTCGCAGTTGCCCTGAATGACGCAATAACCGAACAAGAATCCCTACAAACCGTCACAGACTAACCATGTCTGGGCACATGCCGGATCGCAGCGATTGCCTGCGCCCCTGCGCCCCGGCTTCCGAATGCCGCGTTTTGTGTGGTACGATAAACAGCACGTCAAGGAGCCCTCTAATACCATGGACTATAACGCGAAAACCTTTGCAGCCTACGAAGCAACCACCAAGCACTATGCGCAGTGTGAGTTCTGCAAGAGCGATCCTGGCAACGCCCTCAATTGCCCCGAAGATGGTAGACTGACGCGCATCTTTCTGACAACCTTAAACGAACAAGAGAATTCGACGCAACCACACAAATAGCTTTATTTTCAATCAACGTAAAATTTAACGAAAAAACCAAAAATGCATACCGCGCCACACTTGAACACTCCTCGCGATGCGAGTTCTGCCAAAGCGGCACCGGAAACATACTCAATCGCCCAGCACAAAAACCCCTCCGTGTCGCCTTTCACGTCGCAATGGACAAGCAAGAAGCACTCGAAATCAGTCGCAAAGGATGCTCCGTAATATGCCTTCTTTTGACTTCGACCAAGACGAAATCGATCTACTAACTTCCGGCCTTGTAGCTCGCGAAACATTAATGAACCGTAGCCCTCAACTACGAGCGAACGCAAGTGAGCTCGTAAAAGCCAACCACGCGAAAACACTGATGGCCATAGCGACGCTAAAACAAAAGCTAACAAAAAACCTCCCTACCAAAGACATTAACGCATAGTGACGATGCCTCGTCACTACCATCTGCGGCATTAGATTTTTCGCCGACAAAGAGAAATATGAGAAACAAGCAGCCATTTACCCGACTCACCCTTGACATGCGCGTGTTCTCTGAATGTGACAATTGCGCCGGCGTCGTCACAAAGATCGAACCGAGTCCCAAATCAAACGAACTCATGATGGTCACCGTTCTCCTCGACAACGGACAAGAAGTCACTCATCGAGACATGAACTTTGACGAGCTCGTTGCTGGGCAACTTCGACTATCGCAAGTAAAACATTTTACTCGCGGAGCCCACTATAGCGTATCCTGTTCGTTCGGATACATCGAGACCATGCTCGCGGCATATACCGCAGAGAATAGTCTTGTTCTCGAACCAGACTTCCAGCGCGCGCATGTCTGGACAACCGCTCAACGGACCAAATACGTCGAATACCTCTTACGCGGCGGCACCTTTGGCAAAGACATCTATTTTAACGCTGCAGGATTCCCCAACAATAGCAGCAGCGGCAACCCCATGGAACTCGTCGACGGACTCCAACGCTTGACCACCATGCGTCAGTTCATGGCAGGAGAACTCCCCGCTTTCGGACAGACCTATAACCAATACCATCCCGAAGATCAGCGCCACATCAAACGCGGCGTCAGCTTCGGCTTCACCTTTCACGTCAACGACCTCAAAACCCGTGTGGAAGTCCTCAATTGGTATCTCGATCTCAATACCGGCGGAACCCCACACACTGCAAAAGAAATCGCACGCGTACGCGCTCTACTTGCGGCCGAAGAATCAAAGATTTCTTAATTCACCCCCGATCTTAATTCACCCCCGATCTGTAATACCAAATCACACCAAATTTGCAACGACAAGAAAGACCAACATAAACAAGGTAGTTATTTCTCTAACCAATGTAGATGGGGATATCTCGACCATGGGACCGTTCGACAAAGTCGTGTTCGATCAGGGCACTGTGTTCGTCGGAGACACCCCCATCGCGACCCTAAAAAACGATGAGTACATACTAAAAGACGGTTCCGCTTGGTCTGAACTTTCGATCCAAGCAACATCTTAATATCACAAATGCAATAATTCTCGATCCGCCCGTGCGGCATCGGCGTGCTTCCTGCGTAAATCGGACAGACACTTAAACTGAATCACAAACGCGTTTCGACTTGGCCCAGAAAGCCAATTTTCTCACCCTGACCCAGAAAGGTCTTTTTTAGTGAACACTGTTGTTCTGACTGGAACTGTCACTCAACCAATACTCGTTACCTCCAACTCAACAGGACGCACCGTGCGATTCACTGTTGCACTCCCGCTATCATATATGGACATCGAAAACGTTGGACGGCAACCCTGCTACTCGGTCGTCGAATGTCTTGCGCGAAATATAGCAGCCGGATTCGCCGCGGACCTTATTGTAGGGCAAGAAGTCGCCTTTCGCCTAGACGCCATCATTAACACACCATCTTTGATACAAGAGCAATTAAGTGTCTTTGTCGTAAGCAAAGTGAAGCCAGGCATTAAACCTGAACGCTATGCACCACATACTAAACGCGCATTTCAAAGAATCAGATGCATCAGCTGTCCCGAAACATTTGCCAACTTGCGGGACTGCGAACACCATATTTGTCCAGGCGATCTCAATCCTCATATTGTCGCGCCACCCTGCGAGTGCCTTCGAGAAGCTATTTACGCAAAAGTCCCAACACTAGCAACTCTCAGCAACACTGACGAATAAGCCACAAAACAAAAGCGCCGCCGCACCTTTGAGTACGGCGGCGCTTTTTTGTTTTTCCTAGCCCCAAAACGCGGCGCTAGCCGGATAGTCCGCGTAATATTCGTTTACCTCACGCACTCGCCCATTCGCGATCGTGAAAACCACCACGGCACTCGTATCCAAAACCCGTCCCTGTCGTTTCCCGCTCATCTGTTGCTGAACAAACACCCGATCCCCAGTAGCCGCAATGATCCCAGGAATCGCCCGAAACGTCCCATCTGCCTCTTTCTGCGTTTGTGCGAAAAACTCCAGAATCGCATCTCGCCCAGCATAATTTCCTGCGAAAATTCCCATTGCGGGTACACACCAAGTCGCATCTGCCTGAAACAACTCTATCAAAATCGTCATATTGCCTGAAGCAAAAGCGTCGTAGCCACGCCGTACCAACCCTATATTTTGATCCTCAGTTGAGGCGCTGTCGACCGACCCTTTGATGCTGCTCCTTCCCTGTTTGGTAGTCATTATTCCTCCACAACCTTACTAAGCCATTGGCTCAGAAATACTTTGTTAACTCAACAAGAACAACCCTCTCACTGTCACACTCACAAGCAGAGCAAGAGGCTTTCCTTACTCCATCCTCTTAAGTTTGGTTAATCTGCACTGTGATCATCTGTGCCTGCACACCTTACCTAACAAACGGAGCAACCTAAATGGAACTCCCTACCGAACCTGTCGGATCACTCCCCCGCCCGGCGAAACTTCAAGCAGCAATCACCGAATACGACGCCGGAACAATCACTCGGGAACAACTCTTGATCGAACAGGATGCCGCCTGTCGTGACTCCATTAAACGCATGGAAAACACCGGATCACCCATCATTTCTGATGGCGAACAACGCGCATCCAGCTTTGCAACCTATCCCCTAACCGACACACTTGCCGGCACTGGGCTCGCCGACAATCTCACAGGAGACGGTCAGTATTTTGCAATCTTTGCCGATGGTCATCATCGTCAACTACCGCGACTTACAAGCGGGCCCTTCCGCTACAAAACCTACGCTGCAGAATATCTCAAAAAAGCAATTCCGCTTTCTTCAACGCCTTTTAAGCAAGCGGTCATCGCTCCGTCAATGCTTTCACTCCTGTATCCACTGGATATCGAGATTCCTGGATACACACGCGAACAATTTTTGAGTGATTTGATCAACGAAGCCGAAAAAGACATCCGGTTATGTTTTGACGCCGGTGCGGCTCGCGTATCGATCGATTTCACCGAAGGGCGACTAGCCTGTCGCAATAATCCGAGAAATCCTTGGACAGGCCGCAATATACTCACCTCTTTTATTACACTCAACAATCGTCTGCTCAATCGATTCAGCGCTAAAGAGCGTACAAACATTGGCATTCATACCTGTCCTGGCGGCGACTGCGATTCCACACACAGCGCAGATGTTGATTACGCCGAGCTTCTGCCGGTCATGTTCCAAATGAATGCCGGCTATTTCCTCATCCAAACCAGTAATGAGTCAGACAAAGAGCGGATATATCTAGCGCGTTTCATAATTCCGTCGTGGCGATCGCGGCCTATAAAGCCCCTCGATTTAGATTATACACCAAAGCAATCATTCTAAAACATTGTTCATAGCGTTTTGGCTGCAATGGAAATATGTC
>Ga0182016_10006661_pt1 | contig 12059 bp, 7 predicted proteins | sample 712S2MmetaG_FD_120491 | JGI IMG/M metagenome (GOLD analysis project Ga0182016, IMG submission 120491) | Permafrost microbial communities from Stordalen Mire, Sweden - 712S2M metaG | ecosystem: Environmental > Terrestrial > Soil > Wetlands > Permafrost | place: Sweden: Stordalen | collected...
AATCTTTTCTCCGTTGACCGGAAGCCCACTCACGGTCGCGGAAAGGCTTGTTACATGACCCGATAAATAGAGGTCATAGCCCCCAGGCGCGACCGCACTCAGGTGGAGATCGTACGCCGAGACGCCGGTCCCAGCGGTCCAGGTAAACTTTACTGTGTTGGATGTCAGCGTGCTTCCGGGCGTGGGTGTGGACATCACAGCGGGCGCAGTCGAACTGGACCCCGGCAGCTCGTATCCGACAGTAGCCAGAATGGTAAGTTCCGACTCGCCGTCGTTAAGTACAGTCAACCCCTGATCTTCGCCTGGGCAGCCTTCCGCGTCCTGAATCGCTTCGTTATAGCTGCAGCCAAGATCGACGTCGGTGGTGGAATAATCGGCGAAGTCGTCGCCATTGGCCAGGGTGTTGTAGATCTTTCCAACATTCGCGTCGCCGCCCGCCCCGTAGTTCGCTCCTCCGTTGTAAGAGAAGTACTGGCCGTTCGGGCCGATCACTTGGCTTGGAGCCGAGCTGAGAGCCAGCGTTCCAGGGGCCGTATAACGGAACAGGTCAACATCCGAGGGGACGCCACTTCCGCCAAGATTGGCGCAACCGTCTGTCAGTTCGTTGTTGTTGGTGTCGATGCACGAGGAAGTTCCGAGCATTTCGTCCGTCTCGTGCATCACCACCGCGTAATAATCGTATGCGTCAGCGGACTCGGTTCCGCCCTGGTCGTCGTAGTAGAGGGGCGCGGTGTTGCTGACCGTGATGACCACGTCGTAGCATCCGGAGGTGCCGGCGGTGCAAGTCGCTGTTTCCTGCGCGTTGACGCCTTTCATTCCTGAGAAGCCGAGAGCCCTCCCGAGTGCGCTTGTGACCTTGACGTTGCCACCGCTGTAGGGACCGGCATCGTAGGTGTTCAGCGCGGCGATTGCGTCTGTTTGGAATGCCGCTTTGTTCGGAACAGCGGTTAGAGCGGTCACATATTTGCTGTAGGTAACAAAGTTATAGATCGTAAGGCTTTCGCCGAGACTCGTAGTGCCATATTGAATGTAGACGCTGCCATTCGCATTTGTGAAAGTGCTGTTGTAAAAGCCGGCGACTGTCGTATTCAGATAGTTGCACGTGGAAGCCGCCACAGATGGGTCGCACGTATACACGATTCCGGGACCGGTGTTCACGGGGGTTAGATCGGTCTGTGCTGTGCGCTGTCTCACCTGTCTGCGCACTCGGTTCGGGTCAGGAGGAACGCTCGACCGCAGCATCACGTGACGTTGCATGAGTTGGGCGATCGGGGTAGCTTCCCGGGCGTCCTGGGCATGAGCCGGGTAGCTGATGGCACATGCCAGCAAGGGGGCGCAGACGCCGATCCGGGAGAGTTTTGCGAAGAGAGACTTGGAGCAGTTGCCTGTCATGATCGAATGACCTCCGTGGCGCTTTGACGCCGGTTAAGGTTGTGAGGGGAATGAGGGCGAAAACCCCCGAGGTGCGATTCCCTATTTAGAAACGTGCCTCCAGATGCGGTGTTTTGACCAGGTGCGCCAACGCGACCGATTCAGGTGTCTACTAGGTAAGCGCCTTTGCGGAGGAAAATGGCTCAAGAAGGCCCAAAAAACTTTGGGAAAAATAGCCCCCTCCACTTGCAGAGGCAAAGCCTGGCCAGTCCGCCGCCTGGAAAGTCCACTCGGGGTGATGGCCGCTTCTGAAAGCGCGCATCGCCGTCCTACAACCAGAATTGGCAAATATGGATTTGCAGGCGATGCCGCACACACGCTTCCCTTCAACGCTCTAATTTATCTTGGATAGAAGCCAATAAGGCCGTTAAGTTGGTTTGAAAGGCCAGCCATGCCTCACGATCCCGTCCCCGAACTGTTGCGGCGCGCTACCGAAGTCCTGGAAGCGGAATTTGCGGGCCTGCCGGAGTATGGGCTGGAGGCCGGAGCAGAGTCCGACGCGGACAGAGACGCGATCACTGGAGTCCTGGAAACCGTGGCGCACCGGCTGGGCGATAACTACCCTTATTTCCATCCTCTCTATGCCGGGCAGATGCTGAAACCGCCGCATCCGTTGGCGCGGGTGGCGTATGCGCTGGCGATGAAGGTGAACCCGAACAACCATGCACGGGACGGCGGACGGGCTAGCTCAGAGATGGAGATTGAGGCGGTTCGCGAGATTGCCCAGATGTTTGGCTGGACCGAATATCTCGGTCACTTGACTTCAAGCGGAACGCTAGCCAACCTGGAAGCTCTGTGGGTGGCGGGCCAGTTGGCGCCTGGGAAACGAATTGTCGGTTCGGAGCAGGCGCACTATACGCACCGGCGGATTTCCGCGGTATTGAAGCTCGAGTTCACCGGAATCGAAGCTGACGGCCGCGGGCGGATGAAGCTGGATGCTTTGGAGACCGAGCTGCGCAGGGGCGACGTGGGCACCGTAGTGGTCACGCCGGGTTCAACGGCGATTGGCGCCGTGGACCCGCTGGACGGGGTTTTGAAACTCAAGTCGCGCTATGGCTTCAGGGTACACGTGGATGGAGCGTACGGCGGCTATTTCCGGCTGATTCCAGAAGATTTGGATGAAGATACGCGCAGGGCCTTCCTGGCAACGGTGGAAGCGGATTCGATCGTGATCGATCCGCATAAGCATGGCCTGCAGCCTTACGGATGCGGGTGCGTGTTGTTTCGCGATCCGGTGGTTGGGCGGTTCTACAAGCACGATTCGCCGTATACCTATTTCACATCGAAGGAGCTGCACCTGGGCGAAATCAGCCTGGAGTGCTCGCGGGCCGGAGCTGCGGCGGTGGCGCTGTGGGCCACGCAGCGCCTCTTGCCACTGACGTCTGGCGGGGCGTTCGCGCAGGGGCTCAAGAACGGGCGGAAGGCTGCTCTCGAACTGCACCGGCGCCTGAGCTCAGACCGGCGATTTGAGCCGCTGGCGGCAGGAAAGCCGGAACTTGATATCGTTGTGTGGAAGCTGAAGGCGGAGAGCCTTGAACGGGCATCGGAACTGGCGCAGAACATATTTGTAGCTTGTGCCACAAGGGATTTGCACTTGGCTCTTGTACAATTGCCGCAATTCTGGTTTCAGCCGGAAGGCGCTCAGACGCCAGGACTGGTGACCTGCTTGCGGTCGGTTTTGATGAAGCCGGAGCATGCGATATGGCTGGACAGGATCTGGGATCGGCTGAGCGCGGCGAGTGGGGAAGTGCTGGGAGAGTAAGAATCGATGGCTGAGATGGAAGCGGTCGAAAAAGAAAACGTTGTCATGAGCGCGGGCGACTGCTGCGTGACGATTCTTCCCCATTTGGGAGGCAAGATCGCCTCAATTCTGGTTGGAGATCGGGAATTGCTGCAGAGCCCCTTGGCGCCCTATGCGCCGCGCACGCGATCGATGAGCTTCGACGCTGGAGACGCAAGCGGTTGGGATGAGTGCCTGCCTTCCGTGGCAGCCTGCACGGTGAAGACGGAAGCTGGGACGGGGACGATTCCGGATCATGGAGATTTGTGGAGAGTCGAGTGGAAAGACAGGGATCAGGGGTCAGGGTTCAGGGATCAGGGACTAAGTGCTTTGCGAGGGGATTGCTTCTCTCTGCCGCTAGCGCTGGAGCGGACGGTTGGGCTGACCGAATCGGCTGCGGGGTGGAATTTGCGGCTGGATTACACGCTCATCAATGTTGGCAGTTTCCCGGTGCCCTGGTCGTGGGCGGTGCATCCTCTGTTTGCCGCAGAGGCAGGAGACCGGATTGTACTGCCTTCATCAATTAATACGCTGAGGGTTGAAGGGTCGGGCGGCGGCAGGCTGGGCAAAGGTGGAGACACCGTAACTTGGCCGGTTGCCACCCTTGCCAATGGCAGCCGGTCCGACTTGAGCGTGGCGCAGGGGCCGGAGTCGAAGATTGGCGACAAGCTCTTCGCCGGGCCGCTCGGTAACGCTGAGAACTGGTGTGCGCTGGAACGGCCGAAAGCCGGCGTGCGGATCAAAGTTGGCTTTGATCCAGCGGCCACTCCCTATCTGGGATTATGGATCTGCTACGGCGGCTGGCCCGACCGGCCAGGCAAGAAACAAACCTGTGTGGCGATGGAACCGGCGACAGCGCCTGTAGATTCCCTGGCGAAGACAGGACCATGGTCGCGGATGTTGCCCGCAAAGGGAAGCTTTTCATGGACCATGACGGTTGATATCGAATTCATTCCGGAAGTGAAATGACATGCAGGATCCTGCGATTTTTCGTTCCATGCACCTGGCCCGCTTCGAGGCGGAGCCGGCGATATACGTAGCACCCGGCCGCGTGAACCTGATTGGCGAGCATACCGATTATGCCGAGGGTTTCGTTATGCCCGCCGCAATCGATTTCGCGACGCTTGCGGCGATTTCCCCGCGCGGCGACGGCAAGATTGCGCTGTTCTCAGAGAATTACGGACAAGTCCGGTACTTCGATGCGGCCGAGCTGCCAGCAGCTGCCGGCAAGCATTGGACGGACTATCCCCTCGGCGTGGTTTCGATCCTCGCCGGCGAGGGCAACGCGATTCCGGGCTTCAGCCTGAGCCTTTGGGGCGACGTGCCGCTGGGGGCGGGGCTGTCGAGCTCCGCATCGGTGGAGGTGGCGACGGCACTGGCAGTGACTGGGTTGATGGGCGTGAGCTATCCGGGGCCGGTCCTGGCGCGGCTTTGCCAGCGGGCCGAGAACGAGTTTGTCGGGGCGAGCTGCGGCATCATGGACCAGTTCATCTCGGCGAATGGAGCGAAGGACCATGCGCTGCTGCTGGATTGCCGCGACCTGAGCTTCAAACTGGCGCCGATTCCCGACCATGTTGCCCTGGTTATCGCGAACACTATGGTGAAGCACGCCATTAGCGGCGGCGAATATACAAGCCGGCGGGCCGAGGTTGAGGCCGCATGCGCGGTGATTGCCAGTCACCGGCCGGGGGTGAAGTTTCTGCGCGATGCAACCGTAGAGGACCTGGAGAAGTGGGGTCGCGAAATGACGCCCAACTCGCTAAAAAGAGCGCGCCACGTGATCACGGAAAACACGCGGACAGTCGCGGCTGCCGAAGCGCTAACGAAGGGCGATCTGAACGAACTGGGCCGGCTGATGGCCGAGGCGCACACCAGCTATAGCAAAGACTTTGAAGCCAGTTGCGACGAAGCCGACGCCATGGTGGAGTTGGCGCAGGATTTGCCTGGCCTGATCGGTGCGCGGCTCACGGGGGGCGGATTCGGCGGCTGCACCATCAACCTGGTCGAACAAAGTAACGCGACGGCATTCCAACAGGAGCTAAGTGCTCTCTACGCAGGGCAAACTGGAATCGTGCCGCAGATTTTCATTTGCCACGCCTCCGGGGGGGCGCACCGATTGGAGTAGGAGAATCCCAGGAACTCCGGATTCCTTCCAATCAATACAAGTACATGCGGGCAACTGTCTCTGCTGCGCTATTACTTCCAGCGAATATTCACACACCGAATCCGTGTCCGAGCATCCTATTTGCCGTGGGAAAGGAGAATTCCGTAACACCGGGGTCCAATCTATTGGGTGTTTTGGATGGGTTACCAATAGCCCAATTGTGTCAAGCTTCCAGCCAGCGATCCTTGGTAAAATCACAGAGGTTTAATCGATAGAAGGCCAGGAACGATTCCGGTTCCAAAACCGGCCTCAGGGAATCCTATTCCCAGATCGTCGCTTTTCAGGAGCGGGTTACAGGACCGAGCGACGCGGAGACAAGAAGCAGATGCAGCCGACAGCACCCAAGCCGTTCTCGTACGAATCCTTTCCCACCTCGGGCGTGGTGGCATATTTCTCCATGGAGATAGCGATCAACCAGGGCATGCCCACGTACTCGGGTGGCCTGGGAGTGCTGGCCGGAGACACGCTGCGTTCAGCGGCCGACCTCGGCGTGCCCCTGGTAGCGTTTACACTGGCGCACCGCAAGGGCTATTTCCAGCAGCACCTGGATGGCAGGGGCGTACAGAGCGAAGATGTTCAGCCTTGGAATCCGGCGGATTTCTGCACGGAAGAACAGGCCCGGATCACGGTGAGCGTGGAAAATCGCGTGGTGACCGTGCGCGCCTGGCGCTACGACTTGGTTGGCCGCTATGGACATGTCGTGCCGATCTATCTGCTCGACACGGATTTGGATGGCAATTCAGGATGGGACCGCGGCCTGACCGACCACCTCTACGGAGGAGACACCAACTACCGCCTGCAGCAGGAGATTGTGCTGGGCATGGGCGGCGTTCGCATGGCGAACGCGCTGGATCACCGCGTCAATGTGTTCCACATGAACGAGGGCCATGCCGCGCTGCTCACTTTGGCGCTGATCGAGAGCCAACTGGGCGGCGGTCCCCTGGGTGAGCCGACAGAATCGGACCTGGCACTGGTGCGGAAGAAGTGCGTGTTCACCACACACACGCCGGTTCCGGCAGGACACGATCGTTTCTCGACCGAGCAGACGATTCGTATTCTCGGCGCCGATCGCACGGCGCGCCTCGAAAAGCTGGGTTGTTATCGCGACGGAATGCTGAACATGACGTTGCTGGCGCTGAAGTTTTCGCGCTACGCAAACGGCGTGGCGATGCAGCACGCCAAGGTATCGCAGGCAATGTTTCCGGAATTTCCCATCGAATCCATCACCAACGGCGTCCACGCGCCAACGTGGGTTTCAGAGCCGGTGCAGCAGCTTCTGGATGCGAATATTTCCGGATGGCGGCGCGACAATCTATACCTCCGCAACGCAATTGACTTGAAGGAGAAAGATATTCTCGCCGCGCACGCCCGGGCCAAGGAAGACTTGCTGGCCGAGGTTGGTTCGCGCACCGGCGTCGTACTCGATCCGAAGGTTCTCACCCTGGGTTTCGCGCGCCGCGTGGCGACATACAAACGGGCCACGCTGCTGTTTACGGATCCAGCGCGCTTGGTGGAGATTGCCAACGCGGCCGGCGGATTGCAGATTATTTACGCCGGCAAGGCTCATCCCCAGGACGAGCCCGGCAAGGCGCTGATCCAGAAAGTGGTGGAAGACGCGCAGAAGTTTTCCAACAGCCTGCTGAAGATTGTGTACCTCGAAAACTATGCGTGGGATTTGGGAGCGCTGCTGACGGCGGGCGTGGATGTGTGGGTAAATACCCCCAAGCGGCCGTACGAAGCCTCCGGCACCAGTGGAATGAAGGCGGCATTGAACGGGGTTCCGAGCCTGTCGATTCTGGACGGCTGGTGGATTGAAGGCTGGATTGAAGGCGTAACCGGCTGGGCCATCGAGGACGGCGCCGACGATGAGGAAGAAGCGCAGTCGCTCTACAAGAAGCTGGAGACGGCTGTCGTTCCGCTTTATCTGGACGCGCCGGAAAAATGGGCGCGCCTGATGCGGACGACGCTGGCGTTCAACGGCTCCTACTTCAACACCAACCGCATGGTGAAGCAATACACGCGCAATGCCTACTACCCAGTGAAGTTGATCGAGAAGGCCAAAGTGGAGGAAGAGGCGTTCGCGAGGTAAGGCGAGCGATTAAGCAAACAAATGAGTCAGGTATTTGCTTTAGATCGTTATGGGTGCCCCTGATTCATCGAGCAGCGGCGTCTTGCTTTTGGGCAGGTTGAGTTCCCAAGTAGACACTGTCTTGATCCCAACTTCTTCAGCGATGTTTCTAACGTCGTTATCGTCTGAGTAGATCGATTTAACCTGGCGCAGCTTAGAAATGGCAACGATCTGACGATCTATTTTCACCTTCTGCCATGGTGCCGTGGCAGGAAGAGGATGTCTCTTGCTCCCTTTCTTCCGAGCCAACAATTCCATGGCTGCCACTTCAATCGCGGCCATTTGGTCGAAGGGCTCAATGTAGACATGGGACATCAAAGCAATCTCCGAAAGATATTGCGGCCCATCGTCACCTGCGAGTACCAGGAATTCCGATAGCGCTGGCGAAGGGATGATGATTCGCTCCTTTGCCGCGACCAAGTCGTCGATAAGCTGTTCCACACGCTCATGCGCTTTCTCTACAGGCTTTTTTGTACTTGGATCGTCCGGTGGTCTTGCTCCTGGAAAAAGCAGCAGGCTCAGTACTCCCGCATCGACGGATACCATTATTGCGGCCTTTCTCCGCTTCGGAGGGTCTTGAGTTCTCCAATCGGATCTTCCATCGCTTTCCAATCGGCAGGAATGGCCCTGAGACGCGATATGTCGCTCCTGACATCTCCTTCGCTTAATACTTCAAAACTTTGCGCGTAAAAGTCTTGCATTGTCCATTCGCCGCTTCGATCTCTGAGGAACCTTCCTTTGCCCTCAATTCGCACAACGGATGTAAAAAGGTACTGTCCGAGTTGTTTGGCGATCCGTCGGGGAGCCATTACGATGTGCTTGTTTTCACCATCCTCCAAGTGGACGGGCACGGGATCGAGTTCGCCTCCAATTCTGATCGGAATACCCTGAAAGACGGCGCTTTGTCGGATGGGTCCAAACTCCGGCTGATCCGCGGCGTCGCGTCCCGGAAACCGGACTACATTGCTCTTGTTCGGATCAATGAGAACGCCATTCGCATTGTCTTGAACTAGCTTCCGGTTGATCTCTTTGTAAGCTTTTTGCGCTTCGGGCGGACCCTCATTGAATTTGACCGCACGCAGGCGATCGCGGACCTTCGGCTCTGCCTCCCAATCCACGCGAATTACGGGCACAGTACTGCCCTTTTCGACGCGCGATAAATGGACACTCGCGCTTTCACCCATCATCCGCGCAAGGTCGCCCAAATATTGGGATAGACGCGCCAGCGGGATGGTCTCCGGGGTATATGCGTCGATCTCAAATCGGTATTCGCGGGGGGCCTTATGTTTATCGGACATCGCACCGTCCTCCTGATCTGTTACGCGTAAGACACTTGAGGTGGGCGCTAGTTGCGCCAGGAACATGCGATGAAAAAATCGCCGTCAAATTCGGCGCAGCACCCAGTTCAACCAAAGCCCGTGTTTCTGAACGTCTCCCCTAACCGCCTACACATCTTCACTATGGTTAATACGGCAATACCTGCGACCGTCCACTATTTCCAGGCTATTGTAGGCTGGGTACTCTTCAGTGTAAACAGTCGACCCGAGTAGGAGGCCTCCGTCTCTCAAATGCTACGACGGCGGCCGAATCTCGCTGCTTGTGCCTCCGGCGGCGGGGACGTAGCACTTCAGCGTGTAATCCATGACCATGCGGTCGGCGTTGAAGCGCCAGCCCAGCGTGCGGATTGTTCGCTTCATGCGCTTGATCCACCCCAGCGGCAAACCGTCGCGGTCGCGCTGATAATAGAGCGGAATCAGCTCATCGTGCAGCGTGCGATAGAGGTCTTCCCCGTCGCGGCTGTCATGCACATCCATGTTCGAATGGGTTCTGCCCGTGCCGATAGCAAACCCGTTCAGCCCGTCGTAGGCTTCCGCCCACCAGCCGTCAAGAACCGAGAGATTCAGGCCACCATTGAGAACGACTTTTTGTCCGCTGGTGCCTGAAGCCTCCAGAGGCCGCCGCGGATTGTTAAGCCATACATCGACGCCCTGCACCAGGTAACGCGCCACGTTGATATCGTAGTCCTCAACGAAAACAAATTTGTGCGAAAAGCTGGAGTCGCGCATCATCTGCGCGATCTGCTGCAAAACCTTCTTTCCCGGCTCGTCGTGCGGATGCGCCTTGCCCGCAAAGACGAATTGGACAGGGCGCTTGGGGTCGTTGACCATGGCGCCGAGCCGCTCGATATCCGCCAGCAGCAGGTTCGCTCTCTTATAGGTCGCAAAGCGGCGTGCAAAGCCGATCGTCAATGCATCGGGCGAGAGAATCTTGCCAAGAGCCTGAAGAGCTGTTGCATTTTCGTTGCGACGCTGCGCCTGCTCCTGGGCCCTCCGCCGTACAAAATCGAGCAACTGGATCTTCAGCGCGAGGTGCGTTTCCCAAAGCTCGCCGTCATCGACTTTCTCAATCTCCTCCCAGGTGCGGGGGTTGCCGCTGTTTGCCTGCCAGTCGATCCCGAGATAGCGATCATACAGCCGGGACATTTGCGGCGCCAGCCAGGACGGAACATGCACGCCGTTGGTGATGTGGCCGATGGGCACCGCGTCCTCGGGACGGCCGGGATAGAGACACTTCCACATGGCGCGGGAGACTTCCCCATGCAGCGATGAAACGGCATTGACCCGTCGCGAGAGCTTCAGGCCCAGCACGGTCATGCAGAATCGTTCGCCATGGTCGGTCGGATACTCGCGGCCAAAGCCCATCAAGTTGTCGTGCGAGATGCCGAGTTGCTCGCGCAGGGGGCCTAGGTGCTCTTCAATCAGGTCGGGGTTGAAGCGGTCGTGCCCTGCCGGGACCGGCGTATGGGTGGTGAAGACCACCTCGCGCGGAATCTGGCTGGCGGCGGCGTAAAAGTCGATGCCTTCTTCCTCCATTCGATTGCGAATGGCTTCGAGGACCGCGAAGCCGCTGTGGCCTTCGTTGAGGTGGAGAACTCCCGGCGAGATGCCCATCGCCTTCAGTGCGCGGAAGCCGCCAACACCGAGCAGCAGTTCCTGGCGTATGCGTGTGCGCGCATCGCCGCCATACAAGCGCGATGTGGTGTCGAGATCTTCAGGTGCGTTTCCGGCCACGTTGGAGTCGAGCAGCAGTAAATCGATGCGGCCCACTTTAACCCGCCAGACCTTGGCGCGAATCGCGCTGCCGCGGGTTGCAATCTCAATGACAACCGGCTCGCCGTTGGTTCCGATGGCCGGCTGCATGGGCAATTGATTGATGTCGGTCTGAAGATACTCCTCGCGCTGCCATCCAGTCTGATCCAGGCGCTGGAGGAAGTAGCCCTGCCCGTAAAAAAGACCGATACCTATGAGCGGAATATCGAGGTCGGACGCGCTCTTGATGTGATCGCCGGCCAGTACGCCGAGGCCGCCGGAATAAATGGGCAAAGACTCGTGCAAACCGAACTCGGCGGAAAAATAGGCGACGGGCCGGGGCCGCAGCACGCCCGCGTTGGTGGCGCCCCAGGTGCGGTCGGCGTTCAGGTACTCCTGCTGATGGCGGTAGCAATAGTTGATCCGGCTATGCAAACCAAGTTCCGTTGCGCGGCGTTCAATCTCTTCGAGAGGAATCTGGCTGAGCAGGGAGATCGGATTCTGATTCAGTTGTCTCCAGCGGGCAGGATCGAGGTCGCGCAGCAGGCTCACACAGGCGCGATCCCAGCTCCACCAGAGATTGTTGGCCAGGGACCAGAGACGCTCCTGGGTGGGTCCGATAAAACGATCCAGTGTGCGGGCCTCACTGACCACCGGGGCAACCTCGTTGGCCGCCTGCGTCAGCATACGAATTTCATTCTCCCGAAAGATGCGCGGCTCCTTGGTTTGCACTACCAGAACGCCCTGCAAAACGCCACGATCGATGAGCGGCACGCCCAGGAAGGAGTGGAAAACATCTTCACCTGACTCGCTGAAATATTTGAAACGCGAATGCTGTCTGACATCGTCGACCGCCACGGGAAGCACCTGCTCCGCGACAAGGCCCGTGAGCCCTTCGTTGATAGGCATGCGCAAGGCGCCAATACAGCGGGGATGCAGGCCAAGAGTGGCAGCGAGAACGAGATTGCAACGGTCGGGTTCAAGCAGATATGCGGAGCAGGCATCGGTGCGAAAGCGTGCCGCGATCAACGCAACAACGTTCATCAGGGTATCGGCAGGCTTGCCGCCTTCGTGCGCAAGGCTGGCGATCTCCTCCACCGTCAGAACAAGATTGGCGTCAGAAGAATCGTGGGATCGGGTCATCGGTTTGCTTCCGCCTTTCGCTCAGATCTCAGGGATGAAACGTCGACACGTGTCGCAAGCCTCGACACGGAATGCAAAGGTAAGTCCGCTGCAAGTACCGCGGGATGAAGCGGCCGCCAGCGGGCTGGTTGGTGGTTGGGAAAACCCCGATATTTACGTTTTCGGGATGAATCTGAAGATAACACCAAATCGGGCGAAGCAGTGAATCGGTCGAGGGTAACGGCATAAGAACCGTTCATCTGAGTCGATGCAAAGTGTGCCAATGCTTTTGCTTCTTCGTCTTGTTCCGGAGGGTGCAGGGGCATTTATGCCCCTCAAACCTCG
>Ga0182016_10006663_pt1 | contig 12057 bp, 8 predicted proteins | sample 712S2MmetaG_FD_120491 | JGI IMG/M metagenome (GOLD analysis project Ga0182016, IMG submission 120491) | Permafrost microbial communities from Stordalen Mire, Sweden - 712S2M metaG | ecosystem: Environmental > Terrestrial > Soil > Wetlands > Permafrost | place: Sweden: Stordalen | collected...
CCGATGAATTTCAATCGTAACCGGAATGGTCGGGTGCTGATACGGTGCAAAATGGAAATTGTCTCGGAAGCGCTTTTCCGTGCTGGCCAAGCTGTATCCGATGGCTTCCAACAAGCGAGGGGCAAGGTCAAATTGCTTCGGTTGGATCAAAACATCCAAGTCGATCATTTGCCGCCACGACACATCGCCGGCCTCATTCTCGATGAGCCAGGCGGCGCCCTTGAGAGGTATAAAACGAATGTCTGCGGACTCTCCGGCGACGCCCAATTCGAGCAACGCCCGGCGAAACTCCGCGTTGCGTCGACGATAGGCTTCCTGATGTGTTGCCAGAACGGCGCGCTCGATCCTCGGTAAGACGTTGGAATACCGCGTCGCAATTGCCCCGTGGAGCGCCGCCGCCACACGTTCCTGCTCGGCCAGGATTAACAGGGCTTTCCTCCGTTCGGGATCCCGGAGGGCGTCAATGGCGCGTGGCGAGACTGCAGGGGACGACAAGACCTCGCACAGCAGCGAGAACGCGCCTGGATAGACGATTGGAAGCGATTGCGATCCCATGCGGAAAAGGATATTAAATTTGAAGCCTATCCGGTAGATCGTAGCTGTAACACGTCGGGCGTGAATGTCGTATTTTTATCGGGTGCACGGGCTCAATATCGCAAGCGACTTTGAGCTACCGGAGCTTGCGCAACGCGTTCACCTCGGCGACCAACCCGACGTGTGGTTTAGGCTGCTCGCTCTCCCCCAATTTAGTGACGCGAAGCCGACGTCGCTTCCTTACTTGTGGACCGTAGGGGCGGACGCGCTGTTCATAATTGAGAGCGTTGCACGTGAGAACGTGGCACGTGAGAACGTGGCACGTGAGAACGTGGCACGTGAGATCGTGGCACGTGAGATCGTGGCACGCTATCTGGTACGCGGCGGCCGGGAAATCCTCTTCGATCCCGCTCCTGGAGCAGATGTCGCGCTGGCAAGGGCGTTCCTGTTCGGAACCGTGATGGCGATGGTCTGCTTGCAACGTGGATTGCTCGCGTTGCACGCCAGCGCCGTTGCCTTCGAAGATCGCGTCGTGGCTTTTACCGGAATTCAGGGTGCCGGCAAGTCGACGCTCGCCGCCCATTGCGTGGCAGCCGGCGGAGCGTTGATGAGTGACGATCTTTTGGTGGTGTCTCTCGATAACTCGGGCCAAGCCGTTGCTCAGCCCGGCATGCCGAAGGTGAAGCTATGGCGGGATGCACTTACAAATCTTGGTCGCAGCTCGGAAGGCTTGCAGCCCGACTGGGTCCGCGCCGAGAAATTTCACGTTCCAGTCAAGCATGCTAGCATGCCGTTGCCGCTGAGCCAGCTTTATATCGTTGGAGAAAACGAATCGATGCCCCCGGGAAGTTTCCGGCGCCTGACGGGGGCTTCCGCAATTCATGCGATTGTCGCCAACACCTATCGTCTTGATTACATGGAGTGGGCCGGTCACCGGGCAACCCATTTCAGGCAATGTGCGGCGCTTGCCAAGGCCATTGAAGTGATCGATTTTCGACCGGAGCGCATCGCCGAAAACCTGCCGTTCGTGGTTTCGCAGGTCGTTGCAAGCGTCAATGCCGTGACGTAGCCCGCTCGCGTTCTTTTGCCCGCGAGCCTCGAATGCCCGTTGCGGAAACTTCTGTTGCGACGTAAAATTATTACTGGAAGCCTTTTGCCCCCCAATGCCGAGTTCTGCAGGCCGGACCCCAACAGCCAATCGGTCATTAGCAGCCTTGGCCGCTGCCGCGAGTGATTTTAAGCCAGGATAAGCAAGCCAAAATGGTCGAAGATCTGCGCGTACGCGTCGTCAGGGACAAGGAACCTATCTTTACGACACTCGACGACGAGATCGTCATGCTCAGTACGCGGGCCCAAGCCTATTTTGGTTTGGGAACGGTGGGTTCCGAAATATGGAACATGATTGAGCAACCGCGGCGCATCGACGAAATCTGCGATGCTCTGATGGAGGAATTCGAGATTGATGGTGAAACTTGCCGGCGGGATGTCCTTGAATTTGTTAATGATATGATTGAACGTGGCCTCGCGCGAATTGTGCCTGAGAAGGATGTCACGTGAAGCCTCGCACTTTGCGTCGCCGTCTCCTCATTGAAGCGACGATCGCATTACTTCTGGCGCGGTTCGCGGTTCGCGTGATGCCGGCGGAGAAAATCGTCTCCTGGGCAAGCCGCTCACCCCGGCGTCCGGATCGCTTTACCCCGACGACGCTGATCCAAGCCATATGCCGGACGGTCGACGAGGTCGGGGAGAGGCCTTGGATGCGCGCCGTTTGCCTGCCCAAGGCGATCGCCGCCCAAGCGATGTTGAGACGCCGCGGCGTCGGCGGTCACCTCTGCCTTGGAGCGGGTCGAAAGGAGGGCGAACTTGCCGCCCACGCTTGGCTGGAGTTGGAGCAGGACGTGATCATCGGCGGCAACGGAGGACTGGACCGCTGCACGAGACTGGTAAGCTTTGGCTGAAGGAGCGCGACCCTGAGCGCGATTGCGGGACTGATGCGTCTGGACGGCGAAGCGGTCGCGCGGCGCGATCTCGATCGCATGGCCAATGCGTTGGCCCCCTATGGGCCAGATCGCACCGATGTTGTGATCGCCGAATCGATCGGCTTTGCCAATGTCCTCATGCGCATAACGCCCGAGGATCTATTCGACCGGCAACCGTTGCGGAGCGCTGCCGGCGATTTGTTGACAGCGGATCTGCGCCTCGACAATCGCGACGAAGTTCTGGATCGGCTCGAAGTCGATCGCACCGATAGCCTAACGTGGTCGGATTCCAGGATCCTTTTGGCTGCCTGGGAACAGTTCGGCAACGCGATTTGGCCAATGCTGCGCGGACCCTTCGCGGCGGCAATCTGGGATGCACGGCATCGCACGTTGACGCTCGCGCGCGACCATATCGGTTTCAACGTGGTCATGTGGCACCGGAACGAGCGTTTTTTCGCCTTCGCCACCATGCCCAAGGGCCTGTTCGCGCTGCCCGATGTCCCCCGCGAATTAAACGAGCAAAAACTGGCCGACTTTCTCGTGCTCAACGACAAAGAGCAGACGACGACCTTTTACCGCAATATCCACCGGCTGCCGCCCGCACACTTCGCCACGATCGACCGGGGCGGTAGTGTCACGACGACCCGGTATTGGTCGACGGCCGATATCAAGCCGGTGCGCTTGCCTTCGGACGAGGCCTACGCCGAGAATTTGCGGGTCCACCTCGATCGAGCGGTTAGACGACAATTGCGAAGCGCGGGTCCGGTGGCCTGCTCCATGAGCGGCGGCCTCGATTCTTCTGTGGTCGCGGCTGTCGCTGCGCGCGCCTTAAGCGATCGCGGGCAGCGCCTTGCCGCCTTCACCCAAGTGCCTCGTAAGGGCTTCGACGGCACGATACCCGGCGGGTGTTATGCGGATGAGACGCCCTATGTGGAGGCGATCCGGGCGGAGATCGGCAATATCGATATCACCTATGTCTATAACAACGAGCACGACGACTTTGATGAGATCGACCGTGTTTCGCTCGCATTCGAATATCCGGTGCGCAACCCGACAAATCTGGGATGGATGCTTGCGATCCCCCGCTTGGCACGGGCGCAAAACCGGAGGGTATTACTGCTCGGCCTGGTCGGCAATTTCACGACAGGTTGGAACGGCTGGTCGCAGTCGTGTCATCACCTGCTTCGGGGGAGACTAAGACTGGCCTATCGGCAATACCGCGCGTTGTATCGTAACAGCAAGCTGTCCCACTGGATGGCGTTTCGGAAGCTCTTCGTCGATCCGCTACGCAGCGATTTGGAACTGGACCTGAGGGATTGGTACCGGGGCGGCACGGCACCGTGGCAGGGCCACAGCCCAATCCGCCCGGAGTTTGCAGCCGAAATGCAGGTGGACGCGCGCGCCCGTGAAGCCGGGCATGATTTTCGCTACCGCAGCCGTTACGGCGAGCGGCATAACGGAATGAGAATGGTCGATTATCTCGGCGATTGGTTTGCGGCCATCAAGGCGATGTATGGGGTGGAAATGCGCGATCCACTCGCTGACATCGATCTGGTGGAGTACTGCTTTGGCATTCCGGACGAGCAATATCTTGTCGAGGGGATCGACCGCTCTCTGATCAGGCGCGCGATGTGGGGCTTGCTGCCTCCGTCGGTTCTCACCAATCGGCAGTTTGGTTTACAATCGGCCGATTGGTACGAGAAGGCAACGGCTCAACGTGCGCAGATCAAGCAGCAGATCGCCGATATCGCCTCATCATCGCTCGTGCGCCGGTCGATCGACATCGATCGTTTACAAAACGCGGTGGATACCTGGCCCACATCGGGCTGGCACACGCGCCCGGTCATGAGCGAATATCAACTCGCACTGACCAGGGGCCTGGCAGTGGGAAGATTTCTGCGCTGGATGGACGCGCAAAACCGCTAGATAAAGTAGCCTGCCGTGCAGCAGGTGTATCCAAGCCCAAAATCAGGCAGATATCATGGCGTTGACTAAGGCCGCATGGTCCGTAAAGCTACCGGCGCCAAATCGCGCGTCGCGGAACGCGAGCACTGCGATGGCCGGCCGTTCCCATTTTCGTCGTGGCTTCGATTGTCCGGGTAATGCCTGAGACGTCATATAATGCCCCTCTGCTAGCACATAAACATATAAAGCTGACGGGGCTCGGTCAAGCGCTTGAATAAATTTCCATCCCGCCTGGGGATGACCATTGATGCGGCAGCCTATTTTGCGCGGCAGCTTTAAACAGCGGCGCGTACGGTGGCTGGCTGAAGCTATGTTATTCGAGTAACTTAAACGCCCCAATAACTGTCCGCCCATCCTCCTATGCTTGGCATCTTGCCGCGACCCTTGCGTGACTACATCGAAAGGCGTGTGCAGCGGGATCCCCACGGCACCGTCGGGCTGGTGGTCCGTGTGCTCTCCGAATATGCACCCACCTACTGGAAGCGCTATGCGATCGCCTTTGCTTTCAGCGCCGTGAACGCCGGAGCCACGGCGCTGATGGCCTACGTCCTTTCACACGTCGTCAATCAGACCTACGCGTATCGCAACCTCACGGTTGTCGCTGCGCTTTGTGGGGTGATTCTGATCGTAATGGCCGCCAGGGGCGGTGCGATGTACGGTCAGGCCATCGTGCTATCCCGGATCAGCAACGCCATCACTGCGAGCAATCAGCGGCGGATCTTCGAGAAACTAGTCCGGGAAAGTCTCGGCTTTTTCGCGGATCGCCATTCGTCCGAGTTCGTCGGCCAGATCGCTTACGCGGCTAGCGCGGCCGGCAGCGTTCTGTCGTTGTTGGTCACGTCGATTGGACGCGACAGCCTGACGGTTTTGTGCCTGCTCGGCGTCATGGCGTGGCAGGATCCGCTGATTGCGGTCTTTGCAGTCATGGCTATGCCGATAACCGCGCTCGTCGTTCGCGACGTAGTCTGCCGGATTCGTAACGTTGCCGGGAGCCAATACGCCGCCAACATCGCCATTATGGAAAGCGTTCAAGAGATGGTTCGCGGAATGCGCACCATCAAGGCGTTCAATCTCGAAGACGGCATGGAGCGGCGGGTTCGCGAACAGACATTGGCCGGCAACAAAGCCGCCGATCACTTTGCGAACTTGTCGAATCGCTCCATGCCACTTATGGAAGCTCTGGGTGGAGTAGCGGTCGCGGTGATCACGTTCTATTCCGGCTACCGCGTCATTTCCGGCCAGATGATGTATGGGGAAGCTGTTTCGTTCATTGCCGCTTTTATGCTTGCCTACAGGCCCATCAAAAGTCTCGGCGCCTTCAACATCACGTTGAATCAAAATTTGGCCAGCTTGGGATTTTTCTACGGCCTAATCGACTCTCCGCCAACAGAACCCGACGACGAGGACAAGCCCGTCCTGACGGTCAATCACGGCCGGATCGAATTCCGTTGCGTTGATTTCTGCTACCAACCGGATTTGCCGGTGTTGCGCGATATGTCGTTCGTTGCAGAACCTGGCAAGGTCACGGCGCTGGTTGGTCCCTCAGGAGGGGGCAAGTCCACCGTTTTCAGTCTTATCCTCCGTCTCTATGACGTCAACGCGGGCAAAATTGTCGTCGACGGGCAAGACATTGCTGCGGTCTCGCACCGTTCGCTGCGTCAGCATAGCGTCTACGTCGGGCAGGACCTCTTTCTGTTCCGTGGCACCATCGGCGAGAATATTGGTTTCGGCAAGCCTGATGCGAACCACCGCGAGATCGTTGCAGCGGCTACCGCCGCTCATGCTCACGATTTCATCATGAGTTTTCCCGATGGCTACAATACGACGGTGGGCGAACATGGGCATAAGCTCTCGACCGGACAGCGTCAGCGCGTCTCGATCGCCCGTGCCTTTTTAAAGAGCGCCCCCTTGATCCTGCTGGACGAACCGACCGCGTCCCTCGATAGCGAATCCGAGCGTCATGTACAGGACGCTTTTGACCTGCTTTGCAGGAACCGGACCACAATGGTGATTGCTCATCGCTTGCAGACCATTATGCACGCCGACCGCATCCATTTTGTCGAACAGGGCGCCATCGTTGAATCGGGAACCCACCAAGAGCTATTACGGCGCGGTCGGCGCTACGCGGCATACTACCGGCTGCAATTCGAGGAGGAATTGGAGCGCCATCGAACCTTAGCGCAACCGCTCGTGAGGAGCCTGTGAAAGCGCAAATCACGCCCGATAGGCCGCAAATTCTGCCGCCGCCGGGTGATCCGTTCGCCGCCGACGTCGCCAAAGCTCGCGCTCTTGAAAAACAAGGGCGGTCCGATGAAGCCGAACTGATCTACATGACCGTCCTTCGCGATAGCCCGAAGCATCTCGATGCGCTGACTAACCTCGGCCTGATCAGATATCGACAGAACGCACCCACGGCGGAGGAATGTTTTCGTGCTGCGCTGGAGATCTGCGAGGCCGAGGCGGCGAAATGTTCCGACGATCCGGCGGTTGCGGCCAAACTACTGCTGAAGCGCGGGCTTGTGCTCAGCTACTTGAGACGCTTTTTTGAAGCATTGGTCAGCTATGACCGTGCTCTCTCTCTGGCGCCGGACGACGCCGAAGCTCACATGAACCGTGGCGTAGTCCTCCTCGCACTCGGCCGCTTTGTTGCCGCGCTTCAGGCTTGCGACAGAGCGGTCGCCCTTGCTCCGCGCCGCGCCGCGTTTCATGCCCAGCGCGCCACAGCCCTTTCCAAGCTCAATCGCCATTTAGAGGCGCTGGCGAGCCTAGATAACGCGATCAGACTAGAGCCGGAAAGCGCCATACTATACCACATCCGTGGCGTGACTCTGGCGTGTCTGACGCGCTATGACGAGGCGGCCGTTCAGTTCGAGATTGCAATCAAGCTTGATCGTCAAGCCGCCCCCCCACGCCAACACGCTGCACACCTACGATTGTTGCACGGCGACTTTTATCGCGGCTGGCAGGAGTATGAATGGCGCTGGAGGTACGACGGTGCAAAGGTGAGGAGCTTTCGCGCGCCGCTGTGGCTTGGTGAGCAGCCCCTCGCCGGTAAGACGATTTTACTGCATTCCGAACAAGGTTTCGGCGACACACTGCAATTTGTGCGCTACGCACCACTGGTGGCCGAACGCGGCGCCAACGTGATTCTTGAGGTTCAGGCTGATTTGTATTCGCTGATGTCCCGCATGGAAGGGATTGCTTTGGCTTTGGCTCAGCCGGTCGATCAAACAGATGGCGGGCGGATCGATGGACGTAGTGTGCGGCTCGCCAGCGAACACGAGTTGCCGCCGTTTGACTACCATTGTCCCTTGCTCAGCCTGCCGCTTGCGTTCAAGACTGACCTCAAATCGGTGCCGGCAAAGATCCCTTATCTTCACGCGGATCCGGGGCGGGTAAAGAAGTGGCGAGAAAGGCTGCCGCTTGAGCGCTCGCCGCTCGTCGGGCTGGTGTGGTCGGGGAGCCCGTATCATTTCGAGGATCATAACCGATCCATTGGACTGAGGCGTCTCGGCCCGCTTTTCTCTGAGCGGCTCAATTTCGTCAGCCTGCAAAAGTCAGTCGCCTTTGCAGACGAAAGGCTTATGGCTGAATTGTCGAACCTGCGGCATTTCGGCCGAGAAATGGCAGATTTTGATGATACCGCTGCCATTATTGCGTCACTCGAACTGGTCATTGCTGTCGACACGTCGGTCGCGCACTTGGCGGCCGCGATGGGAAAGCCAGTATGGATTCTTTTGCCGCATTCGCCAGAATGGCGATGGCTCCTTCACCGCGACGATAGCCCCTGGTATCCGAACGCCCGATTGTTCCGGCAGCCGCAGCTCGGCGACTGGGATTCCGTCATTGAACGCGTGCAGACGGAGCTGCGTCTATGGGCGAATAGAAAATAGAGCCCACACCTCTCGAAGATCCCATTGGACCGCCGGCGATGCATGCCGCCGGTCGCGCGGTCGTTTATGGCTCATGCAACCCCTTTAAGTGTCCTGTGGCTCAAAATTCCTCGGCCCGCACGCGCCGCGGCGGTGTGCTTGACGCGTCGTCTTTCCCGGCCGTCAAGCGCCGATCACCGGGCCATCATTCTGTTGCTCGGTTACGCGATCCTTTGGACCGTTTCGACAGAGGTCGAAAACCTCGGACTTCCGTTGCACGGCGACATGCTGGAGGCCTTTGCCTTATCGCGTGTGCCCGCGTTCGGTTACCCCAAGCATCCGCCACTGCTCGATTGGGTCACCGCAGCATGGTTTGCGGTGTTTCCGGTCGCGGCATGGTCATTCTATTTTCTCGCACTGGGCAACGCCGCGCTGGCAATGTGGCTGGTCTGGCTCGCTTCCGGTCATGTAGTCGATCGTCGTCGACGCATTCTAGCTGTGGCGCTTCTCGGCTTGACGCCGATATTCACTTTTCACGCGGCGGTTTACAACAATAACACAGTCCAGTTGCCACTCTGGCCACTCGTGGCCTTGTTGTTCTTTGTGTCGATTGAACGCACTCGCTTGATCTGGAGTATCCTTTTCGGGGCGGCGTGCGGGCTCGCCATGCTTGGCAAATATTATGCGGGCCTCATTGTTCTCGCCTGTATGCTGGCGGCACTCCTTCACCCAGATCGACGATCCTATTTCCGCTCGGCTCGGCCCTATCTTGCGGCCGCAACTTGCGTCATCGTTTTGGCGCCCAATTTATACTGGCTCATCAGACATGATTTCATTTCGATCACGTATCACGTTTTGGCGGAGCAGCGTCGGGTCGCAATGGGCGGCTCAAATCACGCGCTGACGATCATCTTCCGATCAATCGTCGTCGTCGCGGCTTTTATTGGCTCTTTGTCGCCGGCGCTCGTTGCATTGTGGCTTTGCTTGCGCCCATTCACGGTCGCGATGGCCCGGACCATCGCTCGAGACTGGCCGGTCAGGCGGGCCACTGTCGGTTGCATTGCCTTTGCGCCAATCGTCTTGCCCCTCGTGTTGATGCCGCTCGCGGGAATAGCTTCGCGCGACCCCTGGAATTACCCCGCCTATTTTTTCGTCCCGCTGGCGATTGTATCCGCGCCCGGCCTGGTCGTGACTTATCGCGCTACGGTAGCGATCGTCGGCGCCGTTGCCGCGGTGACATTGCTCGTGCTGGCCGTATCGCCGCTCCTCATGGTGGCTAATTTCATCGTTGCCAAAGACGAAGATGCGGCGCCATTGGGCACTCTGGCACGCATCGCTACGGATGAATGGCATAGCCGGACCGGACAGCCGCTCGAATTTGTAAACGGCTCGGCCCGTTTGGCTTGGGCGGTGACGTTCTATAGTACCGATCATCCCCGCACCGCGCCCGACTCGAACGATGACATGTCAAGAGCCGAACTCGAGAAATTCTGGAACGAAAAGGGTGTACTCGGCATTTGCGGCGCGGTGGAACTCTGGTGCAACGAGGTCTTCGAGAAGGCGCTGCCGGCGGCCCAGCGGATGCAGATCACTGTGGCCAACAGGTTTCTCGGTTTGCATCGTGCGCCGGTGAGCTACATGTTGTATCTGCAACCCAAACGCCATATCGAACAAAGACGGACGCTGGGTCCTAATCAGGTGGCGCCCGCGGGATCGGCGCCATGACCGATTCACCGCCAGCGGCGATGCATCCATAGCCATTGGTCGGGATGCTCGCGAACCCAGCCCTCTATCACCCAGGTCATCATTTGCATCGTACCGACGATGTCGATTTTGCCCGCGGTATCCCGTGGCAACAAAAGCGGCTCGGTGAGTTCGCAACGATAGCGGTTGTCGGCAAGCCGAACGATACGCGATCCGCATATCGTACAGTCCAGAAGACGAGCGAGTCGACCGAACGTTGGATTGACCTTGCAAAAACGACCAAAAAACAAGGCATCGACGCCGCCGACAAAATGCTGATCGACCAGCATATTGATACTCAAACCCTGATCAAGCGCGCGTTTGAGCTTGATTGCCGCTCCGGGCCCGGCGGGCACCAACTTTCCCATGACCCGTGCTCTAACGTTAACGATCTGGTCGGCGATTGCGCCGAATTCCGGTGGGCGATAGACCGTGACACATTGCAAGCCGAGCGCCTTGGCCATCACCGGCGGCAGTTCCCAGTTGGCGAGATGGGCGGCAAAGTAGAGAACCGGCTTGTTCAATGCCCGCATACGCGCGATACGGTCGAGTGTGTCTTGCTCAATGACGATGCGGCCGGGCTTCGCGTTGCTTAGATCGAAGTCCCATAGCCGGTCCAAAAAAGCGTATTCGCCGGCGACCTGTCCCAGATTCCTCCACATTGCCTTTAAGATCTTTTCAATTTCGCTTGCGGCTTTTTCCGGAAATGCAGCCTTGAGATTGGCGCGGGCAATGCGATGACCGCGTAGCCGTGGCCCGACGCGCTCCATCACCTTGCCGACAATGTTGCTGGTGCGTTCCGGATTAAGGGCGCGGATCAGCCAAAACAGCAAGAGCATAATGTGGCCGCCGACGGCGGCGCTCTTGCGCTTGGTCGACAGTCGAAGCCGCATGGTCCAGTGTTGGGACGTGACGAATTTCGGCTTTGGATCGGTGTTTTGAAGCTCCCTTAACAGGCGGTTGGCAAAATTGACGTATTGTGCCGATCGATCTTCCCAGGAATAAGGTCGCCGATAATGAGCCGGCGATAAAGCGAGCCGTTTCCCAGACCTGCACTGTAGATGCATCCGCGAGATTATCTGCTTCTGGATTGCCGCCGCTCCCGGCATAAACAGGCGGTAAAGGCGAACTTCCTTTATATCACCGAATGCGATGCGACCGCGTTGATCGCCCTGAGACCAAACGATTGCGCCTGGCTCGAGCGAATAACTGCGCTCGCGCGAAAAAATATGGGGGCGATAGGAATATTGGGTAGCGCTCATGAATCCATATTCCGCTCGTAACGACTGCCATCAAGGCGCCGCCCAAGGACCGTCGTGGTCACGTATTCGGCCAGCGCGAAACGGCTATGATGCTTAAGAATATGCTCTGCACCGGCCTTCGCCATTTTGTGCAGGGCGGCCTTGTCGGCGAGCGCGCGTCTCACCGCCTCGGTAAGACCGCCAGCCTCGACACCATAGAGTACACACTGCTCCCCGTCCTTTAGCGGCCGATGCCGCACGATTGCGGGGTGGTTCATCAGAGGCGCTGTGCCCGCTAAAGGCGCCTCATAGTGCCGGTAACAGTCCCAGCCGAGGCCTCCCGGCGACCAGGCCAACCATGCGGCCGACATGCGGCGCATGTATTCGGGCCAGGCCAAGGGCTCCGTCGCGATATCTACGACGTAGCCCTCCGCTTTGAGCGCTTGCAGTTCCTTGAATCCGGCAACACGCGCGGTGTTGTTGGAACCGATTCTGCCGGCAAAAAAAATGTCGGCGCTTTTGACTGGCGCGGCAGCCCCTTCGAAATGTGAGTAAAAGCCGAGGCTGATCGGTTTCAGCTTTTCAACGCGACGGCGGTTCCGTGCAAAGCTGCGCCATTTTCGACCGGGAAAATTCGGATAACTGGACTTGCAGAAGGCAAGCCAATTATCGGTCGGCAACTCGCGTTTAAAGAAAGCTACGCAGGAATCGAGAAGGAAAAAG
>Ga0182016_10006669_pt1 | contig 12054 bp, 9 predicted proteins | sample 712S2MmetaG_FD_120491 | JGI IMG/M metagenome (GOLD analysis project Ga0182016, IMG submission 120491) | Permafrost microbial communities from Stordalen Mire, Sweden - 712S2M metaG | ecosystem: Environmental > Terrestrial > Soil > Wetlands > Permafrost | place: Sweden: Stordalen | collected...
GGCCGCGGCTGCGACGTCGTCTACGACGGAGTCGGCCAGGCGACCTTCGACGACGGCCTGGCCGCGCTGCGCCCGCGCGGCATGATGGTGCTCTACGGCGCGGCCAGCGGCCAGGTGCCGCCGTTCGACCCGCAGCGGCTGAACTACGAGGGCTCGCTGTACCTGACCCGGCCCACCATGGGCAGCTACGTCGCCGACCGGGACGAGCTGCTCTGGCGCTCGGGCGACCTGTTCGGGTGGCTGGCCGAGGGCCTGCTCGACGTCCGGATCGGCGGCACGTACCCGCTGGCCGAGGCGGCCCGGGCCCAGGAAGACCTCGCGGGCCGCCGCACCACCGGCAAGCTTCTGCTGCTGCCGTAGGCGGCCGTACGGCAGTCCCGGCCCGGGCCGCCATCTCCCACCCGGTCGGGCAGTTCGGTAGTTTTAGTTGCTGATGGCTAATCTTCCGGCGGCGGGCGAGTCGGCCGTACCAGCGGCCGGCCAGCCGGCCACCAGGCCGCCCGCGCGCGGGTCCGGCCGGCGGTCGCTGGAAACCGCACTGCTCGTCATCTCGATCGCGGCGCTGGCGTTCAACCTGAGGGCCGCCATCACCAGCCTGCCCCCGATCTTTCCCGAACTTGAGCAACGGCTGGGACTGTCCCCGGCCACGGTGACCCTGCTGGCCGCGACCCCGGTCCTGTGCTTCGGCGCGGTCTCGGGGCTCGCGGCCTGGCTGAGCCGCCGGCTGGGGGAGGAGCGGGTGCTGTTCGGCGCGCTCATCCTGGTGTCGGCCGGGCTGCTGCTGCGCGGCGCGCTGCCCGGCACGATGCTGTTCCCCGGCACCATCGTGGCCTGCGGCGCGATCGCCATCATGAACGTCCTGCTGGCGAGCATGATCAAGCGGCGCTGGCCGGCCCGGGCCGGGCTGCTCATTGGCATGTACCTCACCAGCCTGTCCACCGGGGCGGTGATCGCCTCGCTGATCAGCGTGCCGCTCTACGACGCCACCGGCGGCTCGGTGCAGGTGACGCTCGGGCTGTGGGGGCTGCCCGCCGTGGCCGCCGCGCTCATCTGGATCACCCAGCTTCGCTACCGCCGCCGGGTGCCGCGTCCCCCGGCCCAGCCTCGCACCGGGCCAGCCCGCCCGCGGGCCCGTGTCCACCGGCACGCGCTGGCGTGGCAGGTCACCGCCTTCATGGGCCTGCAGAGCCTGCTCTACTACGCGGCCATCTCCTGGCTGCCGGAACTGTTCCGGGACCGTGGGGACAGCGCGGCGGCGGCCGGGACCCTGCTGGCCGTGCTGGGCTTCGGCAACCTGCTCACCTCGCTGAGCAACCCGGTGCTGGCGCAGCGCGCCACCGACCAGCGGCTGCTGGTCGTCCCGGTCGTGGGAGTCACCGCGGGCGGCCTGGCGGGCTCGCTGTGGGCCCCGCTCGGGTCGGCCGCCGTCTGGGTGCTGATTCTCGGCGCGGCCCAGGGGGCGGCGCTCGGCCTGGCCATCTTCTTCACCATGGCGCGAGCCCCCGACCCGGCCACCGCCGCGTCGCTGTCCTCGCTGGCGCAATCTGTCGGTTATCTGGTCTCGGCGGCCGGCCCGCTCGCGGTAGGCTTCCTGCGCGCGTCCACCGGGGGGTGGACGGTTCCGGTCATCTTGCTGCTGCTCATCTGCGGCGTAGAGCTGACGGTCGGCCTGTTCGCGGGCCGGGCGAAGCTTCTGCCGGTCAGCGAGGCTACGGAGACCACCGAGGCCATCGATGGCGTCGGCGCCGGCAGCACCCTCGTGGGCCGCAGCCCCGCGGATCAGGCGATGCCTGTCGACGACACGCAGGCGCATAACTACTCAAAGTTACCGGTCCGTGCGCTGTCCCGGCCGAATCCGCGGGCCGGCTGCGCTAAGTGACATCGATGGAATTTATAACTTGTTTCTGCGTGGAGTCCCAATCCCATAAGGCCCCAGCAGAGTACAAATATTCACAGGCTAAACACGAGACCGGTAGACGGGCGACGGTGCCCTGCTGAGCCGGTCGTGGGAGGAAACGTGCAGCTGCTCAGCGTGCGCCAGCCGTGGGCCTGGGCCATCGCGCGCGGCCGGAAGCCGGTCGAGAACCGCGACTGGGCCCCGTCCTACCGCGGGCGGCTGGCCATCTACGCCTCGATGCACGTTGACCTCCTCGCCGCCGAGGAACCCCTCCTCTGGTTCACCGGCTGGGATCCGGGCGACCCGGTCGCGGCCATCGGCGGGATTGTCGCTGTCGTCACGCTGGCCGACGTGTGCTCCGCGGCGACGCGGGGCGAGAGCTGCGACTGCGGCGAATGGGCCCGGCCGAATGCCCACCACTGGCGGCTCACCGACCCGCGGCCGCTGGCCCGCCCGGTGGTCAGCATCGGGCATGACGGGCACATGGCCGACGTCATCCCGGTCCGGACGATCGGCCAGGCCGCCGGGCCGGACGCCGACCGGGCCACCCTCTGGGAGCCGGGGCCCGCCGTGGTGGCCGAAGTCACCGCCGCCGCGCACCTCAGCTGAGACCTTCCCCACGTCCCACCCGCCGGACGATCACCGCCGCCGCTGGCCGGCTATACCTGTATCCCAGGCCAGCGGCTGGAGCAGCGCCTAGGGACGGCGTCGGCTCAGGACTTAGGCGACACGCACGTCAGCCTTTGAACGGGTGTCGCGTGTGTCCCGGAGAGTGCCGCAAATAGACTCTGGGAATTGCCGTCCCACCCGAGGAGCGTCCCAACGTGACCGTGCTGGAGTCTATCGAAGGCCCAGAAGACCTGAAGGGCCTCAGCCAGGAACAGCTGGCCATCCTGGCGGGCGAGATCCGCGACACCCTCATCGAGACCGTTATCCGCACCAGCGGTCACCTCGGGCCGAACCTTGGCGTTGTCGAGCTCACGATCGCGCTGCACCGGGTGTTCAGCTCGCCCCGGGACCGGATCGTCTTCGACACCGGGCATCAGGCTTATGTGCACAAGCTGCTGACCGGCCGCCAGGCCGAGTTCGGCACGCTGCGCCAGCGCGGCGGCATGTCCGGTTACCCGAACCGGGCCGAGTCCGAGCACGACCTCGTGGAGAACTCGCACGCCTCTACGAGCTTGTCCTACGCCGACGGCCTGGCCAAGGCGTACAAGCTGCGCGGCGAGACCGACCGCGCGGTGGTCGCCGTCATCGGGGACGGCGCGCTGACCGGCGGGATGGCCTGGGAGGCACTGAACAACATCTCGGTGGCCGAGGACTCCCGGCTGGTCGTTGTGGTCAACGACAACGGGCGCTCCTACCAGCCGACGATCGGCGGGCTGGCCAACAACCTGGCCTCGGTCCGCATCAGCCAGCGGTACGAGAACGTCCTGGACTACATCAAGACCACGCTGTCCCGGACCCCCGTCCTGGGGCCGCCGGTGTACGAGACGCTGCACGGCATCAAGAAGGGCCTGAAGGACGTCCTGCAGCCGCAGGTGCTGTTCGAGGACCTGGGCCTCAAGTACCTGGGCCCGATCGACGGCCATGACGAGGCCATGGTCGAGCAGGCGCTGCGCCGGGCCAAGGACTACGGCGCCCCGGTGCTGGTGCACCTGATCACCCAGAAGGGCTTCGGGTACGGCCCGGCCGTCGAGAACGAGGATGACTGCCTGCACCAGGTGCCGGGCACCCCGCGGGCCGCTGTCGTGCCCGGCGCGCCGACGAAGACCTGGTCGCAGGTCTTCGGCGACGAGCTGATGGAGATCGGCAGGCGCCGCCCGGACGTGGTCGCCATCACCGCGGCCATGCTGCACCCGACAGGCCTGGGCGCGTTCGCGCGCGCCTTCCCGGACCGCGTCTACGACGTGGGCATCGCGGAGCAGCACGCGGTGACCAGCGCGGCCGGCCTGGCCCTCGGCGGGCTGCACCCGGTGGTCGCCATCTACGCGACGTTCCTGAACCGCGCCTTCGACCAGGTGCTGATGGACGTGGCGCTGCACAAGCTGCCGGTCACGCTGGTGCTGGACCGGGCCGGAGTCACCGGGCCCGACGGCGCCAGCCACAACGGAATGTGGGACGGCTCGATCCTGCAGGTCGTGCCCGGCCTGAAGATCGCCGCTCCCCGGGACGCGGCCCGGGTCGTCGAACTGCTCAACGAGGCGGTCGCGGTAAGCGACGGGCCGACCGTGGTGCGGTTCCCCAAGGGCACGGTCGGCGGTGAGGTGGAGGCTACCGGCAAGCTCGGCGAGATGGACGTGCTCCGCGAGCCTGCCGAGGGTACCGGCCGGGACGTGCTGCTGCTGGGCGCGGGCCCGATGGCGCTGATGTGCCTGACGGTCGCCGAGCGGCTCGCCGATCACGGCATCGGCGTCACGGTCGTCGACCCCCGCTGGACCAAGCCGGTCGACGAGGCCGTCGTGGCTGCGGCTCGCCAGCACCGGCTGGTGGCTGTGGTCGAGGACAACGGCCGGGTCGGCGGATACGGCGACGCGGTGTCCCGGCTGCTCCGCGACCGCGACGTCGACATCCCGGTCAAGACCTTCGGCCTGCCGCAGCAGTTCCTTGAGCACGGCGACCGGGGCGAGGTGCTCGCTGCGGCTGGCCTGACGCCGCAGCACCTGGCCCGCCAGATCACCGAGGCGGTGGCGCGCCGCGCCGGCCCTGAGGTCCCGGCGGTGGGCAATTCAGCCGAACGAGATCTGGCGGGAGCCGACACCGCGAGCGAGAATCCCGAGGCATAGCAAGCGCCTAGGGTGTAGAGCATGAAGGTGCTGGAGGTCGCGGTCATCGGGTCCGGTCCGGCCGGGCTGTACACGGCGGAGGCGCTGGTCAAGCATGCGGCCGCGCTCGAAGGGCCGGACTGGCCGGTGCGGGTCCGGGTGGATGTCTACGATCGGCTGCCCACGCCCTACGGCCTGGTCCGGTACGGGGTGGCCCCCGACCACAAGTCGATCAAGTCGATCGCCGAGTACCTGCGCAGGGTGCTGGAAAGCCCCGACGTCCGGTTTCTCGGCGGCGTGCACCTGGGCGAGGATGTGACCCGCGACGACCTGCTGTCGGCTTACGACGCGGTGGTCTACGCGACCGGGGCGATGCGGGACCGGCGGCTCGGCATTCCGGGCGAGGACCTGCCGGGCAGCTACGCGGCCACCGACTTCGTCAACTGGTACTGCGGGCACCCGGACGTCGGGCCCGGCACGTTCATTTTGGACGCTGAGTCGGTTGCGGTCATCGGCGTCGGGAACGTCGCGGTGGATGTGGCCCGTATCCTGGCCCGGGACCCGGCCGACCTGCACAGCACCGACGTGCCCCAGCCGGTGCTGGAGGCTCTGCAGGCCAGCAAGGTTCGTGAGGTGCACATGATCGGGCGGCGCGGCCCCGCGCACGCCAAGTTCACCACCAAGGAGCTGCGTGAGCTGGGTGAGCTGCCCGGCGTCGAGGTCATCGTCCCGGCCGCCGAGGCCGACCCGGACGCCTTCGACGGGACCGGCCAAGGCGCGTCGCTCGCCGAGTCGGACCGCCGTGTCCGCGGCAACATGGTCGTGATCAGGAAATGGGCGGCGGGGGAGCGCGCTGACGGCGCGGCAGCCGGGGAGGGTGCGGAGACCGCCGGCGGGCCGCAGGACGGTCCCCAGCGGACGCTCACCATCCGGTTCTGGCTGCGGCCGGTGGAGATTACCGGCACCGACCGGGTCACCGGGGTCGTGCTGGAGCGCACCCGCCTCGACGGGAGCGGTGCGTTCCAGGGCACTGGGGAACTGGAGACCCTTGACGCGCAGCTGGTGCTCCGGTCGGTCGGCTATCAGAGCGTCCCGCTGGACGGCGTCCCGTTCGACGAGCGCAACGCCGTCGTGCCGAACGCCGCCGGGCGGGTGCTCGGCCCTGACGGGCGCCCACTGCCCGGCGAGTACGTGGCCGGGTGGCTCAAGCGCGGTCCGACCGGCGTGATCGGCACCAACAAGTCCGATGCGGCCGAGACCGTCCGCAGCCTGCTCGCCGACCTGGCCGGCGTCCCCGCGGGTGCGGATGCGCCGCTGCCCCGGCCCGGCGTGCTCCGGTACCCGGACGCGACGGCGCCGCCAGCCGGATCCCGGGTCGAGGCGCTGGAACAGGCGCTCGCCCGGCGCGGAATTCGCCCGGTCACCTACGACGTGTGGCTGCGGGTGGAGGAGGCCGAGGCTGAGCTGGCCCGGTCGCTGGGCCGCGGCGAGCGGGTCAAGCTGCACGGCAGGGCGGCCCTGCTGGCCGCCTGCTGGCCCGTGCGCGATGATTCCGCGGGCCACGGCACGGCGCGCGATGATTCCGCGGGCGATGACATCGTGAGCGGCGCTTCAGTGAGCGGCGATTCGGTCGGCTGAGCCGCTGCCGGGTTCTACACCGGGTGACGGGAGCCAGTGGCTCATGGCCTCCGGCTCCGCATAAGGAGGGGCCGGAACCGTCTGTGGCCGGGCCGCATGGGACCCTGTCGGAGCGGACGTATGCAACCTGCCTGCGTAAATCCGCCGTCCCGCCGCCCTTGAACGCCTACGCCACTGGAGCCGTCGTGACCGAAGCCCACGAAGACCTGTCCGGTGTCGGTGAGGGCCCGCATCACCACGCCCGGGACGGGAACGATGGCCTGCGCAAGGGGGGGCAGCGAGACCAGCCGCACGAGGCCGGGCACCAGCCTCAGCACGAGAGCACCCAGCGCGGGAACAAGTGGTGGACCCTGGTCGCAGTCTGCCTCGGCACGTTCATGCTGCTGCTTGACATCACGATCGTGAACGTCGCCCTGCCGGACATCCAGCAGGCCCTGCACTCGAGCTTCTCGGACCTGCAGTGGGTGGTGGACGCCTACGCGCTGACCCTGGCCGCGTTCCTGCTGACCGCGGGCAGCATCGCCGACATGTACGGCCGCCGTCTCCTGTACCTGGTCGGGCTGGTCGTCTTCACCGCGGCGTCGGCGCTGTGCGGCTTCGCCGAGAGCACGCTGATGCTGCAGCTGTCCCGGGCCCTGCAGGGCGTTGGCGGGGCGATCATGTTCGCGGTCTCCCTGGCGCTGCTGGCCGATGCCTTCCGTGGTAAGGACCGCGGCATCGCGTTCGGGATCTGGGGCACCATCACCGGGCTGGCTGTCGCCATCGGCCCGTTGCTGGGCGGGGCGCTGACGTCAGGTCTTTCCTGGCGGTGGATCTTCTTCGTGAACGTGCCGTTCGGGATCGTCGCCGTGCTCATCTCGGTGCTCAGGGTCTCGGAGTCGCGCGCGCCCCAGGCCAGCGGGCCCGACTGGCCTGGCTTCGTGATCTTCACGGTGGCGCTCTCCAGCCTGGTCTATGGCCTGATCGAGTCGAACCAGAAGTCCTTCAGCAACGGCCTCGTGCTTGGCTGCCTCGCCGCGGCGGCGGTGCTGCTCGCGGTCTTCGTCTTCGTGGAGTGGCACCGCGCGCACCCGATGTTCGACTTGAGCCTGTTCAGGCTGCCGACGTTCAGCGGTGGCTCCGTGGCGGCGTTCGGGCTCAGCGCCTCGATCTTCTCGATGCTGCTCTACCTTGTGCTGTACCTCCAGGACATCCTGGGCTACTCGCCGCTGGCCACCGGCGTGCGGCTGATGTTCCTGTCAGGCGCCATCCTGGTGACCGCCACGGTGGCCGGAAGGCTTTCCTCCCACGTGCCGGTCAGGCTGCTGATCGGCCCGGGCCTGATCATGGTCGGCATCGGGCTGCTGATCATGCGCGGGCTGAACGCCGGGTCGACCTGGACGCATCTCATTCCCGGCATGATCGTCGGCGGCCTGGGCATCGGCCTGGTGAACCCGCCGCTGGCCTCCACCGCGGTCGGCGTCGTGCCTCCGCAGCGCGCCGGCATGGCCTCCGGCATCAACTCCACGTTCCGCCAGGTCGGGATCGCGACCGGTATCGCGTTGCTCGGCACGCTGTTCTCCAGCCAGGTCAAAAGCGCGGTCGAGACCCGGGTGACGGCCGTGCCCGCGCTGTCCCACCAGGGACCCAAGATCGCTGCCGCCGTCCAGTCCGGGGAGATCGGGCAGCTCATCGCGAAGCTCCCGCCCCAGGCCCGGCAGACCGTGGGCATGATCACCCGGGGCGCGTTCGCGACCGGCCTGAACAGCATCCTGCTGGTCGCGGCTATCATCGCGTTCGTGGCGGGCGTCATATCGCTGCTGACCATCCGCAGCAGGGACTTCGCCGCCCACTGAGAGAGCCGAATGTTAGCGACCGTGCATCGTAGCGTCCTCGTGGCCGCGGGCTGCGCCCTGCTTCTCGTGGCGCTGGCCGCCTGTGGTTCCGGCAGCTCTGGAAAGCCGAACGGGCCGGGTGGTGCCGTCCCCACGTCGGGTGGTGCCGCCCCCGCAGCCAGCCCCGCTCGCACCGCGGGCCAGCGCCACGTACGCCCCGCCGACCTGGGCGGGGCCTACGTGGCGCTCGGCGACTCGTTCACCGCGGCGCCACTCGAGCACCAGCAGGGCGGCGGATCGGCCGCGGCATGCCTGCGCTCCCAGCAGGACTACCCGGCCCTGGTCGCAGCGGCGCTGCACCCGTCGTCTTTCGTCAACGTCAGCTGCTTCGGCGCGTCGACCACCGACATGACCCAGGCCCAGCGGATCGCCACCGGTGTGGCCCCGCCGCAGCTCGCCGCGGTCTCCGCCGCGGACACGCTGGTCACGCTCCAGGTCGGCGGGGACGACATCGGTGTCGGCCGCATCGCCGTCACCTGCGCCGCCCTGAGCCTGACCAGCCCGTTCGGCAGCCCTTGCCGCCAGCACTACACCGCGGGCGGGACGGACCAGCTCGCCCGTGCGATCGCCCAGACCGGCCCCAAGGTGGCCTCGGTGCTTGGCGCCATCCGGGACCGGGCGCCGCACGCCCGCATCCTGGTCGTCGGCTACCCGGATATCCTGCCGGTCAGCGGAAACGGCTGCTGGCCCGAGGTCGCCGTCGCCCGCGGCGACGTGCCCTACCTGCGCGGAATCGAGACCCTGCTCAACGCGATGCTGGCCACCGAGGCCGCTGCCCACGGGGCCACGTTCGTCAACACGTACGCGCCCAGTGTCGGGCACGACGCCTGCCAGCACGCCGGGATCAAATGGGTGGAGGGCCTGATCCCGACCTCGCTTGCCGTTCCGTTCCACCCGAACGCCCGGGGCGAGCAGGCCATGGCCCAGGAAATTCTGCGCGTCCTGCAGTGAGCGCGCACCAGGGCTCGGTAAGCACAGTTCTTAACGGCGCGCGCCACGGACCGTCCCCCGATCGTGAGCCGGTCCGGTGCACCGCGCCGACGCGACCGGTCAGCTAGGCTGGCGGGCGCCAGGGCGGGCGGCAGCGAGGAGCGTTGTGACCGAGGTTCGGATTCCTGGATCGAAGTCGGTGACCGCGCGCGCCCTGTTCCTTGGGGCCTGCGCGTCCGGGCTGACCTACCTGCGGCGGCCGCTGGTCTCCGACGACACCGAGGGTTTCGCGGACGGACTCGGCGCGCTCGGCTACAGCGTGCAGCGCTCCAACGAGGACTGGGTCCTCATGGGCAGCCCGACGGGACCGCCCGCGGCGTCGGCCGACGTTTACTGCCGCGACGCGGGCACGGCCGCCCGTTTCCTCCCGGCGCTGGCGGCCACCGGGCACGGAACGTTCCGCTTCGACGCGTCCCCGCAGATGCGCCGCCGCCCTGTCGGGCCGATGGCCGCCGCGCTGCGCGACCTCGGGGTCACCGTGACACACGAGGAAGCCGACGGGCACCTGCCGCTGACCGTCATGGCCGACGGGCTGGCCGGCGGCCGAATCACACTGGACGCGAGCGTTTCGTCCCAGTTCCTGACCGCTCTGCTGATGGCCGCGCCGCTGACCGCCGACGGCCTCACGATCACGGTGACCGGCCTGGTTTCGGCCCCCTATGTGACGATGACGGTCAAGATGATGCGGCAGTTCGGGGCCAAGGTCACCCAGGACGGCGATGATTTCGTGGTCAAGCCGGGCGGATACGCGGCGCGCAGCTTCGAAATCGAGCCCGATGCCTCGGCGAGCAGTTACTTCCTGGCGGCGGCGGCCGTGACCGGCCAGACGGTGACGATCCCGGGTCTGTTCCCCGACTCCCTGCAGGGCGACATTCAGTTCGCGCGCGTGCTGGCCCGGATGGGTGCCTCGGTCCGCTTTGACCCCGACGGGATCACGGTCACCGGCCACGGGACGCTGCGCGGCACCGAGGTGAACATGCGCGACATCTCCGACACGATGCCGACGCTGGCCGCCATTGCCCCGTTCGCGGACGGCCCGGTGCGCATCGTCGACGTGGCCAACACCCGGGTGAAGGAGTCCGACCGGCTGGACGCCTGCGCGGTCAACCTGCGGCGGCTCGGCGTCCAGGTCGCAACCGGCCCAGACTGGATCGAGATCTGGCCCGGCACGCCCAAGCCCGCCGAGATCGAATGCCGCGGCGACCACCGCATCGCGATGAGCTTCAGCATCACCGGCCTGCGCACTCCCGGCCTGACACTGGATGACCCAGGCTGTGTCCGCAAGACCTTTCCCGGCTTCCACGCCGCGCTCGGCGACCTGCGCCGGGAGTGGGGCCTCGACTAGCGGCGAAGTCCCGTCCCGTCCTAGTTGGCGCCTAGTGCCGAGCCGGTTTCCAGCAGCGTCTTCAGCCCGCTGAGCACGAACATCCAGCCCTGGCCGGAGACGCTGGCGGCGGTCTTCGGCGATCCGTCGAGCTGGTCGTGGGTGAGGGTGAGCAGGCAATAGCCGCCGTCCCGCGGCTCGATCTCCCAGGTGACCCGACTGGCCGGTTCCTTCGCCAGCTCAGGGTCATACAGCGAGCGCCACTCGTGCACGAGCCGCCGGGGCGGGTCGAACTCCACGACCTTCTCATCAGCCCAGATCGAGCCGTCCGGGCCGTGCGAGAGGTGCTGGTCGGGGGTGTTCTCGATCCGGGCCCCGTGGAAGTAGCGGGCGGTGTATTCGGGCTTGGTGATGGCCGCCCAGATCTGCTCGGGACTGGCCTTGATGAACACCTGGTAGATCTGGGTCGTGGTGCCGGTGGTAACGCTCATTGGTCGTCCTCCAGGGCGTGCTTGATATCGGCGAGCAGCGCGGCAGGGCCTTCGGTGTACTTGTCGATCCACCGGTCGTGGATGAGCCGGATCGGGACCGGGTTGAGGAAGTGCAGCTTCTCCCGGCCCGAGCGACGGGTCACGATCAGCCCCGCTTCCTCGAGCACCCGAAGGTGCTTCATGACGCCGAACCGGGTCATGTCGGTATCTGCTTCGAGCTCAGTGAGCGTGCGGCCGTCACGTTCGAAGAGCCGGTCCAGCAGGAGGCGGCGGGTCCGGTCCGCAAGGGCCTTGAAGACACGGTCGTCGTCGTCCATCACGACGAAAATAGGTGACCATATAGTCACATGTCAAGGGCCGTAGCCGGTGCTCCCCAGAGCAGGCGGGACGTCGCGGTCAGTCAAAGGCTGCACGCGATCAGCGGTGAAAAAGTCCGTCAAATACCTCTCGTGTAAAATGGGTAACTCAAGGTTCGCATAGTCCCATGCGACACCACGATCCGGGGGAATCGGAGGTGCGGCATGAGCACTCCTCATGGCGATCCCTATGGTCCTAATCCTGACACCGACCCTGTCCAGGAACACGTCCCAGGGCAGGGCGCCTGGGCAGGCGGCCAGCAAGGCCAGGCCGGCGACCAGCAAGCGTCCTACGGCGGCTACCCGCAGGCGGACGCCCCGCCCGGCAGTGGCTTCCCGCCGGGAGGCGGCTACACCGGCGCCGCGCCGACGGCCTACCTGCAAGGCGCCCCGGTCGGCTTCGGCGAAGCGGTCCGCGGCGCGTTCGGCCACATCCTCACCTTTCGCGGGCGCGCATCCAGGTCGGCGTTCTGGTGGTTCGTCCTGCTCCAGATCATCGCCTACTTGGTCATCGGCCTCATAACCAACCGGTCCTCGGTGGTCGGCACCATCCTCGATATTGTGGTCGGCATCCCGCTGTGGCTGGCCGGCCTCTCGCTGACGGTCCGGCGGCTGCACGACGCGAACCACACCGGCTGGTGGTGGTGGATCGGCTTGGTGCCGATAGTCGGCTGGATCGTGCTGCTCGTCTTCTACCTGCTGCCGGGCACACCCGGACC
>Ga0182016_10006670_pt1 | contig 12054 bp, 9 predicted proteins | sample 712S2MmetaG_FD_120491 | JGI IMG/M metagenome (GOLD analysis project Ga0182016, IMG submission 120491) | Permafrost microbial communities from Stordalen Mire, Sweden - 712S2M metaG | ecosystem: Environmental > Terrestrial > Soil > Wetlands > Permafrost | place: Sweden: Stordalen | collected...
TAGCGCAGGTCTTGCAGCAACCGGCGGCGGTCTGCCGGTTTCAATAATTTTCGCAAATGCGCCAGTCGCTCCGGCGTCACATGCTGACGACCGACCGCGCGCAGCCCCGCCATGACCAGTCCAGTTGTCTGGCCCGCAGCCATCTTGCGCCGCGAACGCTCGCGAAATTCAATAGTGCGTTGCCCCACTTTCACTGAACGCCGCCGCCGATCCGCGTCATAGACAATGCGTCCCGGCACTTGTTCCGAAAGGTTCAGGAGATTGGCTGCCGCCGCTTCCGTGGTTTGGAGACGAATGCCGTCCCGCCGTGCAATGGCCGCTGCGATGGCATCGGACGATGCCGACAGTTCGCCCAGCAATGGATGCTTGCGGGGAACATCGTAAAGCCCGCGCGCCACCCGCCGCAGTTTGCCCGCCTGCAGCAGCCGCTGAATCGCCATCCCGATGGCGTGCGTCGAACCGAGATCAAGGAAATCCGACCGGGTGAACACCCGGTTCGTTCCGGCTCGTCTCAGCCTTTTCAGAATTTTGTCATTCAGTCTCACGGCGGGGATAATATGTCCCTATTCTGTTATAAATACAACGCCATATTTATAACATATAAAAAACAACATTTACAATTCAAAAAGAAGGCGCGATGCCGCAAGGCGCGCGAGGCGCGTGTCCAGTTGCATATCTGTTGCTTGAAACTTTAATCATGATTAACGAACCCAATCACTATATTCTCATTCCATGCTGTTGACATTGATCACGACATACCAGCCTGAAATGGACTTGGGCTTGCAAACCAACAGACTCGATGAATGTAAAAGGAGCTTGCGAACTTCGGCTTGTTAGTGTAAAGATAACACTATATGAAGGCAGATGATCAAATTGACACTTGGAGCGGGCGGGCGCTCCTGACCGACCTCTACCAACTGACAATGGCTTACGGCTATTGGAAGTCTGGACGCGCGGAGCGCGAGTCGGTTTTTCATTTGTTCTTTCGAAAAGCCCCCTTTCAATCGGGCTTCACGATTGCCGCCGGACTCGCCACGGCCATTGATTTCCTAAAATCATTTCACTTTACGGAGGCCGATTTGCAGTTTCTGTCATTGATGACAGGAAACGACGGCAAACCGCTGTTTGAGGCCGGATTCCTGGAATATCTGCGAACGCTCCGCTTCGCTTGCGATGTGGACGCGATTCCAGAGGGAACGGTTGCCTTTCCTCACGAGCCGCTGTTGCGGATCAAGGGGCCGATTCTGCAATGCCAGTTGCTCGAAACAGCCCTGCTGAACCTGGTCAATTTCCAATCATTGATCGCGACCAAAGCCGCCCGTGTCTGTCTGGCCGCTCGCGGTGAACCGGTGATGGAATTCGGACTGCGCCGGGCACAAGGTGTGGACGGTGCGCTGGGAGCCAGCCGGGCGGCCTACATCGGCGGTTGCGCGGCCACTTCCAATGTTCTGGCCGGAAAAATCTATGGCATTCCTGTGCGCGGAACTCATGCGCACAGTTGGGTGATGTCCTTTGACGATGAGCGTGAAGCATTTCTCGCTTATGCCGAGGCCATGCCAAACAACTGCGTGTTTCTGGTGGATACCTATGACACGCTGGAAGGCGTTCGCCATGCGGTGGAAACCGGAAAATGGTTGAGGGAACGCGGTCACGAAATGGTTGGAATTCGGCTGGATTCCGGCGATCTGGCGTGGCTGAGCATCGAGGCCCGAAAAATTCTGGATGAAGCGGGTTTTCCGAAAGCGGTCATTGTCGCAAGCAACGATCTGGACGAACACATCATTGCCAGCCTCAAAGAACAGGGCGCAAAGATCAATGTGTGGGGCGTGGGCACAAAATTGATAACGGCTTACGACCAACCTGCGCTGGGCGGCGTTTACAAGTTGGGGGCGATTCGCGGTGACGACGGGAAATGGGCTTACAAGGTAAAATTGAGTGAACAAGCCGCCAAAGTTTCAAATCCCGGCATCCAACAAGTTCGGCGATTTCGCTCGGACAAGGAATTCATCGGTGACGGAATCTTTGATGTTGAGACGGGCGTGCCCAAGCCGTTCACCATCGTTGACCCTTTGGACTCGACCCGCCGCAAACACCTTACACCCGAAACGGCATTTGAAGATTTGCTCGTTCCAATTTTTCGTCAGGGTCAGCTTGTTTACCAAGCGCCCGCCTTGGTTGAAGTTCGGCAGCGCGCCCAGACCCAGATCGGAATGTTCCATTCCGGGGTGAAACGGTTCGTGAATCCGCATGAATATCCGGTGGGGCTTGAACTTGGACTTCATGAAATGAAAATGAAACTCATCCTGCACGCTCGCGGAGAGACATGACGCCATGAAATTGATCCATGTAGCTGCGGCAATGCTGAACCAAACGCCGCTTGATTGGCAACACAACACGGCGAATGTTCGCCGGGCAATTCAAGCGGCACGGAAACAGAGCATCAGCGTGCTTTGCCTGCCGGAACTCTGCCTTACCGGCTATGGTTGTGAAGACGCATTCCACGCTACCAACACTCACCAACGTGCATGGCAAGCCTTGCAAGAATTATTGCCTGAAACTCGCGGAATGGTTGTGTCATTCGGATTGCCCATATTCCATCAGAATGGCCTTTTCAACTGCGCCGCACTGGCAGTTGATGGCAAATTGGTTGGTCTGGCCGCAAAAAGGTTTCTTGCTGGCGACGGAATCCACTATGAGCCGCGCTGGTTTAAGGCGTGGCCGTCTGGTGTGCGCGATGAATTCGCCGCTTCCGACGGCGCGACGATTCCCATCGGCGACATCCATTATGACATCGGCGGTGTCCAGATTGGTTTTGAAATTTGTGAGGACGCGTGGGTAGCCAATCGTCCGGGCGCGACACTGGCCTTGCACGGAATTGATCTGATTTTGAATCCGAGCGCCAGCCACTTTGCGTTTGGCAAATTGGAAGTGCGCAAACGGTTTGTGCTCGAAGGTTCGCGGGCGTTTGGCGTGAGCTATGTTTACGCCAACCTGCTGGGCAACGAAGCCGGCCGCGCCATTTATGACGGCGGTGCGCTGATCGCCTCGGGCGGGAAATTGATCGCTTCCGGCCCGAGATTCAGTTTTGCGGATTTCAAGCTCACCAACGCGGTGATTGACGTGGATGCGACACGGATGAGCCAGGCGCGGACGTCCAGCTTCAAGCCGGATCTGGCCGGCGACAACAAGCTGCGTATCAGCGCGCCGTTCAACTGGCCGCAGGTGGGGCCGGATCAAAAGGCGAAATCAATTGCAGCATTGACCTGGGAGGCCAGTCCAAATTTGAAGGAAGAAGAATTTCTGCGGGCGGAGGCGCTGGCGCTGTTTGATTACCTGCGCAAGAGCCACTCGCAGGGATTCGTCGTTTCGCTGAGCGGCGGAGCAGATTCGGCGGCGGTCACCTGTCTGGTTTCACTTTCACTGGAAATGGCACTGGCCGAACTGGGAATGGATACAGTCAAAAACAAGCTGGCGTATCTCCGGCAACTTCCAGAAAAACCAACGCCCAAAACTTTGACCACGGCACTGCTCACCACCGCCTATCAGGCCACGGCCAACAGCGGCGAGGTCACGCGGTCGGCGGCGCGGACCATTGCCGAAGCTGTGGGCGCGACGCATCTGGAACTGGACGTGGAAGCCATCCATCAGGGTTATCTGCGCGCCATTGAGGCGGCGCTTGGCCGGAAACTGGACTGGCAACGCGATGATCTGGCATTGCAAAACATCCAGGCGCGGGTGCGCTCGCCCGGCATCTGGCTGATTGCCAACTTGAATAATGCGCTGTTGCTTTCCACCAGCAACCGCAGTGAAGCCGCCGTGGGCTATGCGACGATGGATGGCGACACCAGCGGCGGATTGAGTCCCATTGCCGGCATTGACAAGGCATTCCTGCGCCATTGGCTGCGCTGGCTGGAAACCAAAGGCCCGGAAGGACTGCATCCCATTCCCGCTCTGGCCGTCGTCAATCAACAGGCACCGACGGCTGAGTTGCGTCCCGCCGACCGCCATCAGACTGACGAGGATGATTTGATGCCATACGACGTGCTGGATGCCATCGAACGCGCGGCCATCCGTGACAAGAATTCGCCGGCAGACGTTTTTGAATTGATCCGTGTCCAGTTTTCAAATTTGCCGCTGCAACAAATTGGCATTTGGGTGGAACGATTTTTCAAGCTCTGGTGCCGCAATCAGTGGAAGCGCGAGCGCTATGCGCCGTCATTCCATTTGGACGACGAAAATCTCGATCCGAAGACGTGGTGCCGGTTTCCGATCTTGTCGGGCGGATTCGAAATTGAACTCGCGGAGTTGCGGGCGCTCATCGCAAAAATGAAATAGACCGACCGGCTCAGTGCATTGGCTTTTCGGCGACGAGGATCATGTTGGTCGGCGGCCACGGCAGCGCGTGGCCCTGCAAATCCATCACCTCCGCATGTCCGGTATGGCGATGCTCCACAATCCAGGGATTCGTGTAAACGCGCGAGCCCTCGCTTTGGTGGTTGGGGTTTTCAAAGATCTTAAAACCGATTTCAGTGAGCGCCTGTTTCCATTTTGAGAAATTCCAGAAGCAGAATTCCTCGTTCATTTCCGAGGACCAGTTGTCGGTATAATCCTTCTTGGAAAGGAATTCCGCCGCCTGCCGAAGCGCGAGTCGAAACACTGGGCGGTCGCGATGAGACCCCTCTTTAAACGAAAATCCACTTTGACCACCGAGAAAATCCTGCGCAAACAGAAAAAGCCGGCTGCGCGTGGATAAGGTGTGCAGCCATTCTGCGCTGCGATCTTTGTGCTGAATGATTTCTGCCGCTGAGAGGTTTTGTCCGTCTTTGTCCGAGCACCAAAATAGAACTTCACGATCTCCGTCATCCGGTCCCACCACATCGCGGATGAGCAGTCGTCCGCCCGGTCGTAGTTGGCGCAACTTTTCGGCGAGGTAGCTACGAACGGATTTCTCGCCTTCACCATAGCTCCAGATTTCATGGAGCGTGCTGTTGCAGATGGTGGTGTTGATGGACTCTGGTTCGAAGACGCGGTCGAAGAGGTTCCGATGGAAAAAGTGAACATACGCTCCTCCGAATTCGCCGGCCCGCTGGCGTTCCAAAAACCGGCTGGCAAATTCCGACGACAAATCAATCCCGAACAAATCTGAATCGGGAAAGTCGCGGCTGATTTCGGCGAGCAACGCCCCGTCGGCGCAACCTTCGTCCACGATCCGACCTGAACGGATTGCATTTTGAATATCCAAGTATTTTAGCCGGATGATCTCATTCATGCCGCGCGCATAGGTGCTGTAATTCCGGGCCGTGGTCAGGCTTCCCTCCTGATTTGTCAGCGGGTCCTGATACAGCCGCGCAATGCGCTGGGGAACCTCGGGGAAATCTTCAAACAAGGTCGCGTGACTGGTGGCCAATTGGGTGCCGGCTAGTTTGCCCGCGCGCCAGCTTTGCTTCTGGCCGCCGATCTCGCGGATGATTTCAATTGGCGTGGCCGGCTGTGAATCGGCCGCGCTCAACTCTGCGGAGGCAATTGCGAAGCCCAGTTCCTGATATAGCCGGATGACTTCCGGGGTGGAGCACAGCACGAGGCAATTTTCGGGGGTGAGCCGGATGGTTTGCTCGCTCTGATACGCGATTTCCTTGATGGTAAAGGCGGCGAAATTATGGGTGTGTCCGTAATGCGGAATTCCCAGCACCCGATAGCGGATTGGTCCGTGCTTTTGCAGCTGCCTTGCGAACCGATCCACTCCCACCGCACGAATGTGGAACGGGATGGGATTGAACCGGGAATTCTCCTGGTTGGAAGACGTGATGGCGAAAATGATTTCCGTCGGTGGTTTCCCAACGGGGGCGCTGCCTGGGATGAATCCTGGCAACGAAGCTGGCGACTCGGTCAGGACGCGCTTCAAATATTGTTCTTGAAACGCCGTGTTCACCAGATGCCGGCCGGGGAAAAGTAAAAAGCTCATGCGTATCCGTATTTGGGTTTGGACAGCCCGTCACCGTGCCATTTCAGTTTTTCCCCCAGAATATCGTAGTAATTGATCTCGGGCAGAAACGCGATGGGAACGGAATCTTTGGAAGTCTTCATGACGATATTGCTCTCCGGTTTGGCTTTGGCCAGCGTCATGCCGTCCACCTGCACGACGCCGGGGCCGGAGGTCGCGTCCAACCTCATTTCAATTGGCTCGGTTGAGTTGACCACCACCGAACGGTTGGTCAAGGCCTGGGGACAGATGGGCGTAATCGTCAGCACGCTGCATTCGGGGCTTATGATCGGTCCACCGGCGGCCAGGGAATAGGCGGTCGAACCGGTTGGCGTCGCCACGATCAAACCATCGCAGCGGTAATTGGTCAGCCGGCGCGCGCCGATCCGCGCGGAGATGCTAATCAGATGCGGGTTGTCACCCCGGATGATGATAGCGTCGTTGAGCGCCCAGCCCAAGACGCGTCGCTTTGGATCTTCAATCACCAAGTCGAGGGCGGTGCGCTGGCTGATGATGAACTCAGCATTGAGGACCCGTCGCATCTCCTGTCGAACCCGGTCGCCCCGCACCGACGTGATGAATCCCAGGTAGCCGATGTTGATGCCCAGAATCGGAATGCCAGTGCCGCGAAAACGATGCGCCGCCTGCAACAATGTTCCATCACCGCCGCAGGCGATGACGAGATCAGCCTGTTTATTGCGCAAGTCCCCGAGTCGTCGGTATAGATTGCGCTGGGGCGGCAGGGTTTCCACCCATTCCTGCTGCACGCGCTCGCGGTCGAGCACCGCCTTGAGTTCCTTCGCGGTCTGAGCGGCGTGCGTTTTCGACCGGTTGATGACGATGATGACCTTGCTGATTTTCATAGTGAAATTGCTTTTGGCGCCCATGCGGAATTTTCAAACAAAGACGCCGTTGCCCGGATTGCTTCTTGTAGTCGTCGCTCGTGTGAACCGCGTAAAATCTTCCAAGACACGGACTGGGCCGCGAGCGCCACTTCAAACCAGCGATGCATCTCTTGGCGGATGTGCTCGCCGTCACGCAGTCCATCCTGCACGAAGGGGATCTCAGCTCCGGTGAGCAGGTAGAGGTCGCATTTGCCGTGGCGAGCAATTTCCTCAATGGCGGCGCTGTGGTTGCCGATGTAACGGCGATGCCAAAGGACCGTAGCGAAAGCGTTGGTGTCGCAGATCAGCACCCGGTTTGCCTGCCGCGCCGCCTCATCTTCCCGCTGCGTCTGCTCCCTCGCGATCATGGCAAATTCATCCGTGTTCCATTCCGCTTCATTTCGCGCCAGCTTTTCAGCGGAATATTCGCGGCCGTATTCTTCAACCCAATTCGTTTGAAATTTATCTGCCAGCGCCTGTGCCAGCGTGGTGGTTCCCGTGGACTCCGCACCAACGACGCAGACCCGTTTAGCAAACCAGCTCCGCACCGGTGGCTCGATAAAGTCCCAGTTGGCATAGGGGTCGTTTCGGATTGCCGTGCCGGAAATTGGAACCCGTCCGCGAGCTTTGTCCACGCCAATGTGCTTTGATCCCATCAGCTCTGCATAGCGGTCGCCGTAATCTTCGGAGGTGAACACTGCATCCGGCGCACGGCCCAGCCAGCGGAGGGTGTTTTCCGCCCAAACCCGCGAATCATTTTCGTCGTAGTGGTCATCAATTACCATGACTTGGACGGTGGGATGGATTTCCTGCAACCATTGTGCGCGAAGTTCACCGGGAATCGTGTCAGTCGGTTTGCCGCAGACGATGACCACCGCCCGCTCGGACTGCACGACGGCCTCGTCAATCAGCAGCTTGTGACCGCGATGGGGCGGATAAAATTTGCCAATGACAAGGCCCAGCCCGAATTTCATGGCGTAGCGTTTCCTTTCCTCATGCTTCGGTTCCACTCGCGCACGCCGATGAGGCACATCCCCAGGAACACGGCGTAGAGCACGGCGGTCAGCGGCAAATGCCGGCTCAGGTAAAGCGGGACGTAGATGACATCGGCGGCGATCCAGAGAAACCAGTTTTCAAAACGTTTCCGGCACAGCAGGTATTGTGCGGCGAGGCTCAGCACGGTTGTGAGTGAATCCCAAAAGGGAGCCGCCCCGTTCACCATCAGCAGAATCTCCCGGAATCCCCAGATGCCGAGCGGAATCAATGCTGCCATCACCAGCCATTCGACCCGTGTGGTTTTGCTGATCTTGAGCACCGTCCGCTTCTCACCGCCAAAAAGCCAGTTGAGCCAGCCATAGACACCCAGGCCGAGGTAAACAATTTGGAGGCTCATGTCTGCAAACAGCCTTCCATGCAGAAACAAAAAGAAGAAAACGATATTGTTGGCGATGCCGATGGGCCAATTCCACAGATGTTCCCGCACGACCAACCAGACGCAGATGCCGCCGGTCACGAAGCCCCAGGCCTCGGTGACGCTGATGGACCACCAAGCCCGATAGGACGGCAGTAAAATTAGGAGGGAAGCTCCCGCCATGACCCAGACTTCAGCCGGCCGCAGGCCAAGCCATCGTAAACTCGGCTGCGGAATTGGGTCCGTCGTCAGGTCGGAGTCTGCCACCGGGGTTGAATTCACGCCGGCAAAACTACCAGAGACTCTGCCCGACTCCATGTTTTTCAGATTCTCGCTTGACATAGTGTTAATGATACACTATTAATAGCACGTGTAAAGAAAACACGAATGAAAATATGGCATACAACTATCAATATCCTCGTGCGGCCTTGACCGTGGACTGTGTGGTCTTCGGCTTTGATGAAAGCGAACTCAAGGTGCTGTTGATCCAGCGCGCCCTTGATCCCTTCAAGGGAAAATGGGCTTTGCCCGGCGGCTTTGTTCGCGTGGACGAAACACTTGATGACGCCGCACGCCGCGAGTTGGCCGAGGAAACCGGCCTTGAGAATGTCTTCCTCGAACAGCTCTACACATTTGGAACGGTGAACCGCGATCCGCGCGAACGCGTGGTCAGCGTGGCGCATTACGCCCTGGTCAAGCTTACCGACCACAAGGCAAAGGCGGCGACTGACGCGGCCAATGCCCAATGGTTTCCCATTTCCAAGCTGCCCAAGCTGGCATTCGACCATGCCGACATCGTGGCGGCGGCGCTCGCACGGTTGCAGGGCAAGGTCCGTTATCAACCAATTGGATTCGAGTTGTTACCGCCCAAATTTACATTGTCCGAACTCCAGCATCTTTACGAAGCAATTCTTGAAGCAGGCTTGGACAAGCGGAATTTTCGCAAGAAAGTCCTGGGTTTCGGATTGCTCATGCCATTGAAGGAAACCCAGATGGCCGGACGCCATCGCCCGGCACAGTTGTTCCGTTTCGATGCGGATAAATACGAGAAACTCAAGAAGCGCGGATTCAATTTTGAACTGTGAAACAAATTTGACTGACAGAGAAAACATTAAACGAAAGGCACATTATGTTCGGCATTAAATTCATCAAAGTCCAGCCCACCACCTACCTGTTGCAATACCGCGGCGGCAAAGTCGTCCGCGAAGGTCTGGGATTATCTTTCTTCTACTATGCGCCGACCACGTCGTTGGTGGCTGTGCCGGTGGGCAGCACCGACGTGCCCTTCATTTTTCAGGAAACGACGGCAGATTTCCAAACCGTGACGATGCAGGGCCAAGTCACGTATCGCGTAGGCGACCCAAAACGGTTGGCCACCCTGCTGAATTACACGCTGGCTCCGAATGGGCAGACGTATGCGGCAGAAGACCCCAAGAAACTACCGGAACGGGTCATTCATGTGGTCAATGTCTTCGCGCGAGGTGAACTGCAAAAGCTTCAACTCCGCGCGGCCGTCCGTGCCTCGGATGAACTGGTCAACGCCGTGAAAACCCGGTTGACGGCGGCGGAAGAAATCACTTCGCTGGGTCTCGAAGTTCTCGGACTCTCGATCTTGGCCATAAAGCCAACACCGGAAACCGTCCGTGCGCTGGAGGCTGAAACCCGCGAGAAGATGTTTCGCGAAGCGGATGAGGCGATTTATGCCCGTCGCAATTCGGCTGTGGAACAAGAACGAGCAATCAAGGAAAACGAATTGAACACCGAGATTGCCGTGGAAAACAAGAAACGCCAGATTCGCGAGACGCAGATGGATGCGGAACGGGCGGTGCAGGAGAAGAAGCATCTGGTCGAGAAGGAAGCTCTTGCCGCCGACATCGGCATGGAAGGTGAGCGGAAAAAGCTGGTTGCGCTTGCCGCAGAAAATGCACGAGCCGAAGCCGACGCCCGCGCTTACGGAGTCGAGACGACCATGAAGGCGCTCGGCACCGCTGACCCGAAGATTCTGCAAGCTTTGGCCAGCACCAGCATGAAGCCGGAGCAATTGATTGCCTTTGCGTTTCAGGAACTGGCTGGCAAAGCCGAAAAAATCGGACAGCTCAACATCACGCCGGACTTGCTCCGCGAATTGATGGGACCGCAACCCGCGAGAAAATGAACCGTCTGACCGACAACAAAATCGTCCTCGTGACGCGACCGACGCGCCTGGCTGAACTGGTGATCCGGTTCAACACCGTCAGCCAGGCTCGTTTCTATGTCGAGCATCAGGGCGCGGACTTTTCGGATTATCTGCGGGAGGACGAGACGTATCACCGGGCGTTGACGGAGGCCGAAGAAGCTCTTGGTCAAACGGGCCGAGTCCAGACCGTGGATCGCAGCTTCCTGCCGAACTTTGTTTTCGCGCCGGAAGACACAGTGGTCACGCTTGGTCAGGATGGATTGGTCGCCAATACCTTGAAGTATTTGGAGGGACAGCCGGTAGTTGGCGTAAATCCCGACCCGGAACGCTGGGACGGTCGCCTGCTGCCGTTTCGAGTTCGTGATCTTGCGAAATTGATGCCCGAAGTTATTCTGCGCAAACGCAACACCCGTTCAGTCACCATGGCCAAAGCAGCATTGAACAATGGCCAGACGTTATATGCCGTAAATGACTTGTTTATTGGGCCGAAAACACACACGTCGGCCAGATATTTCATCCGGTGCGGCAAGATGGGGGAAGCCCATTCTTCCAGCGGAGTGATTGTCTCCACGGGCATGGGGGCGACAGGATGGCTGAAAAGTTTGCTCACCGGTGCAGGTGCCATCGCCAATGCCACCGGCAATCGCGGCAAAAAGGAACAGCCACAGCCGGGTTGTTATGAACGAGCCGTAACCGGCTTCAAATGGGAATCGGATTACCTGTATTTCACCGTGCGGGAACCGTTCCCAACGCGGACGACCAGCGCATCATTGGTGTTTGGTCGCATCACAAATGAGACTCCGCTGATTTTGGAATCCCAGATGGCAGAGAACGGTGTGATATTCAGCGACGGCATTGAGAATGACTTTTTGGAATTCAATTCCGGAACGCAGGCCGTCATTGGTATCGCGGAAAAGAAAGGTGTGCTGGTCGAATGAAAACCATCCTCATCCTCGAAGACAACGACGAGCGTATCGCCGGCTTTCAAAAAGCCGTGGCCGAACTAAATGGCCGCTTTGAACTGAAAATCTGGCGCGACGCTCCTTCGATGATTGCCGAGTGTGCGGTGTTTTTTCCAAATGCCGCGTTGATTTGCCTCGATCACGATTTGAATCCACAACCTGGTGCGACTACCGACCCCGGCACGGGCTTGGATGTGACAAAATATCTTTGTGATTTCATGCCGGTGTGCCCGGTGTTGATTCATTCATCGAACGTTGACCGCGTTTATTCCATGCACAATGAATTGCGGTTCGCCGGTTGGATGGTGGATCGGGTTGGCCCGCTCGGAACCGACTGGATTCAGACGACATGGTTGCGGCGAGCACGGGAACTGTTGACGGAATACGGAAATACTTGGAAAGCAGATTTGCCAGCCAACCACGGTGAACGAGCCGAGCCAATGCAATTGTCTCTGGACGGGCTTGGACTTGGCGACGCGCTCGGTGAAATGCTTAGTTATCAATCGGCGAATGCGTCGCGGCGACTGGCAGAGAATGATCTGCCAGCCGGCCCTTGGTTTCATACGGATGACACTGAGATGGCAATTTCCATCGTCGAAGTTCTCAAATCACATGGGGAACTTAATCAGGACGCGTTGGCA
>Ga0182016_10006679_pt1 | contig 12048 bp, 9 predicted proteins | sample 712S2MmetaG_FD_120491 | JGI IMG/M metagenome (GOLD analysis project Ga0182016, IMG submission 120491) | Permafrost microbial communities from Stordalen Mire, Sweden - 712S2M metaG | ecosystem: Environmental > Terrestrial > Soil > Wetlands > Permafrost | place: Sweden: Stordalen | collected...
CAACACCGGCGGATCGAATGCGGAAAAAAAGCTCAGCGGCGCCAGCACATAACTCGCCCACGGAATCCCCGTAACCTCCGCCACCAGCGGCCCCGCATAGTTCAGTTCGCCCAGCAGCAGCAGGTCGGCCCGCTCCGGCTTCGTTGCGGCATCCAGCAAATCGGCATACGTTTGCGCGAGCACCGGAAACAGAAAATCCCGCAGTCCCCGCTCCGTGCCCTTATTCACGTCGTAAATCATCCCAATCAGGGTCGTGTTTTTCGGGTCGATATCCGGCCGCACCGCGTGAAACTCAATCCCCAGCGGCAGTATCTTCGGCTCAAATACCGCGGGCACCGCCATCACCGGCGTATGTCCCCGCCGCTTCAGCTCCAGCGATATAGCAATAAGAGGATTAATATCCCCAAACGTCCCGATATTCGAGAGAACAATGCGCAAGATAAACACCCCATAGAACGCTGGGTGCCCCATCCTTTCGCAGCTCCATCGCGAAAGGGTGGGGGGCCACGACTCCCGCCCCGCCCAATCTCACCCAGCTAAATCAACTACGAGGTTAACCCACTCGGGCCCGATTCGTGCCAGCTTCCGCCACCGAAAACCCGTTTTCAAGAGGTAAAACTCCCGGTTTAGCTTTCGACCCTGCCGCCGTAAGTCGATCTCGCTCAAGCTTCCCATCCCCCAAACCCGGGTGCCCCATCCAATCGCAGCTTTATCCCGAATGGGTGGGAGACCACGAACCCAGACCCGCCCATTTTCCACCCTCCAAACCAGTTACGGGGTTAGTACTCGCTGGGGTTGTACGAATTGTTTGCAGGAAACCGGCCGCGTCTCCTGCGTTGAAATCCCATACCCTTCCGGCGGCTGGAAGCTCGCCGGATCCAGTTCTTCTCCGAGGCTGAACTTCACCAGTTCCGTGATTCGCTTACCGTTCTTGGGGTCGTCATCCACCTCGCGCACCGTTAGGCTGATTCCATTCACACTCGCCTGCCACGATTCTCTTGAACTCACCAGCAGTTGACTGTTGCCGACCGCACCGGAGGGGGTTGTCTGAGTCACCCGGCTGCCATGCGCCTCGATTCCCTCGATTGTCTGAGTTCCCAGTTGCTCGATCGTTGTGGTAACACCGGCTTGCGTGCGCGCGGGCTGCGGCATCGCGGAGACTGTTGCGGTAAATCCGGTCGGAGCTTGCACTACCGTGCTCGCTTTCCCGCTCGTCTCACCACTGGCCGTCGAGCCGACCGACGCAGTCCCGCTTGCAGTAGACGAACAAGGCGCGCGCCCCGGCTCAACCATTGGCTTCTTTGCCACCGAGTCGAATTTCCCCTCGAAGCTCCAGCTAGAGCTGCTTCGATTCGCGGGGTCGGAAACCCTCACCCTGGTCGTCGGTGTCTCGTCCCCGGATTCCGGAATAGTCGTAGTCGCCGTCAATGTGCGGCCACGCGAGTCCCATGCCTGAACCTCCGTAGACTCCTGGGTCGAGGTTGTCCCATCTTCGAGCGTCTTCACAGAGGTGATTGCGAACTCCGCGACATAGGGCTCGGGTCTACCGCGCACTGCGGCGCTTTTAGGCGAAACACCTTTTTCTGTGGAAGCCTGGTTCCAGGCCGGCAGCGCGGAACTTATGAACACGACTGCAAACAGGGTTCGAAAAAAGTCCGCTCTCATCGGAGACGCCTCCCCCGGCATTCTTTTCGCGCCCGGTGTGTTTGACAGCCGACTCGCGCAAACGCAGCTTCCGGCGGTCCCGGCAATCGTCATGCAATATGTCGTTCGATGCGGTTCCTTCGTGACAGGGATTCCCGTGAGAAACACCGCAACGAACCATCTGCCGCAATAGGGATGGTTGACTGGCTGTTCCATGTGCTGCGGTTGGTTTGGGCAGTGTCAGACGGAAACAAAAATGGGCGGCTTTGTGAAAGGGCACGACTTCAATGGTGCCGAGAATGACTGAAAGAAGCGCGCACTTTAGTGGCTGCGGAAAAAGCCAGGTCGGAGGGAGACGGGGGGGCAATCCCCGTGTAAAGCCCGGGCTTAGCCCCCGAGGGAACTTTCTCCAGATTTCAAAACGAGTTCCCGAGTTTTTCCGCTGCCCCTTTAGCCCAGCAGAGGCTAAGTTGGCACACCGCGCCAGTCTCATCGCGAGGCATACACACGCTCCTGCCGCGCAAACGCCGTCCGCAGGTGGTTCAGCCACGCTTAATCTTCCCTGCGTCATACTATTTCCGTAGACAAAGGTACCCCATGCGCGTCCTGCTGGTAGAAGATGAAGTTCGCCTGGCCGACAACCTCGCCACCGCCCTGCGCGACGGCCCTGGGTTCGCCGTCGACTGGGCTGAAGACGGCCAAGCAGGCGACGACTGCGCCTGCAATCTCTGCTACGACCTCATCGTCCTCGACCTGATGCTCCCCAAACTCGACGGCCTAAGCCTCCTCAAGCGTCTCCGCTCCCGCAAAGACTCAACCCCAGTCCTGATCCTCACCGCCAAAGACGGCGCAGACTCCATCATTCAGCTCCTGAATGCCGGCGCAGACGACTACCTAGCCAAGCCGTTCGACCTCGGCGAACTCATCGCCCGCGCCAAAGCTCTCATCCGCCGCGGCAAAGGGGCAGCCCATCCCACCCTCTCGGTCCTCGGACTCACCGTCAACACACTCGAGCAGACAGTCGTTCGCAATGGCGTCTTCGTCGATCTCTCTCCCACCGAGTACCGAGTTCTCGAATACCTCATCCATCGCCCCCGAGTCATCGTCAGCAAGCGCGAACTCCTCGAGCACCTCTACGACTACAACTGGGAGCACCACTCCAACGTGATCGAAGTCCACGTCTCCAATCTCCGCAAGAAGCTTGACGCCGTCCTTTCGGAATGCGGAGCCGAGCCCGACCCCATCATCGAAACCATGCGTGGGCGCGGATATCGACTCGCCCCAAGCCTCCCAATGAACGCCGACCAGTCCCCGGAACCGGCAGCCAGTTCTGCACCAATCCCAGAGCAGGGCCAATGAAGTTCCCCATCCAACCCCGCTCCATCGCCTTCCGGCTCATCGTCGCAGTTCTCGCCGTTGAGCTTCTCTCCTCCATCCTGGTCGTCGTCCTCTCCTTCGGCTACGAGCGCCATATCCACTTCCGCGCCTTCGACGTAATGCTCCACGGCCGCGCCGATTCCATTCTCGGCGCCGTGCAGGACGCCGACGACCCCGACGACAATGTAATGCTTGACCAGGCCGATCTCAATATCCCGCCCGACGACGTATACGAGGTCTACGAACTGGGCGGCCGTCTGCTCGGCCGGTCCGCCAACTGGCAAGGCGCTGGAGCTTCTGTCCCCCAGCACCCCTGGGGCGACTTCTCGCAGACCATCCTCAACGGCCACCATTACCGCATCCTGCGTATGCAAGGCTCGCGCACGGTCGATCCAGCCGTAAAGGGCGGAACAGTTCATCAAGTCATAGTTGTCTATGGATCGCCAACTCGCCATGTCTGGCATGTCATTCGCAGCGCGGTCGAGTTCTATGCCGCCGGCAGCATTCTCTTGCTCATTGTCACCGGCCCGCTCATTGCGTGGCTCCTCCACCGCGGCCTGCTCCCCCTGCGCCAGTTAGCCTCACTCGCCTCCCAGGTCTCCGTGGATTCCTGGCAGTTCTCACCGCCAGCCTCAGCCCGTTCCACTCCCGAGCTAGCCCCACTCACCCACGCCATCGAAAGCGTCCTTCAGCGCCTCGAGCACTCGTTTCTCCAGCAGCGAGCCTTCGTAAGCGATGCCGCCCACGAACTAAAAACCGCAGTAGCCGTCATCAAGTCCTCACTCCAACTCCTCACCATGAAGCGACGTTCGGCTCAGGAGTACCAAGCCGGTCTGGAGCGTTGTCTCGCGGACTCCATGCGCCTCGAATCTCTCGTAGCAGACATGCTTACCCTCGCCCGCGCAGAAAGCTCCTCGCCGGCCACCGCCCCTGAGCCAACGACCGATCTAACCGCGTGCATAAACCAGGCCGTCACCCAACTCGAAACCCTAGCCACCCTGCGCAACGTCCAGGTCCATTTGAAGGAGACGGACTTAAGCGGGAAGGGTACCGGCTTAAGCGCGAAGGGTACGGGCTTATGCGCGAAGGGTACCGGCTTAAGCGCGAAGGGTACGGACTTCAGCGGGAAGGGTACCGGCTTAAGCACGAAGGAGACGGACTTAAGCACGAAGGAGACGGACTTCAGCGTGAAGGGTACGGGCTTTAGCCCGTACATTGACCCAGTTGAAAGCGTCGGGGCTTTAGCCCCTGAGGGAATCCAACTCCCCATCGCCCCCGAAGATTGCGGCCTGCTCGTCTGCAACCTGCTCCTCAACGCCCTCCAGCACAGTCCCTCCGGGTCCATTGTCGAAATCACCCTCGCCGTCGAATCCAACCAGACCCAATCCACCGCCGTCCTCCAGATTCAAGACCATGGCGACGGCATCCCCGCCGAAGCCCTGCCTCACGTCTTCGACCGCTTCTATCGCGGCGACCCCTCCCGCACCCGCACCACCGGCGGCACCGGTCTGGGCCTTTCCATCTCCAAAGCCATCGTCACCAGAGCCGGCGGTTCCATATCCATTGCCAGCCAGCCCGACCCAACTCAAGCCAACCAGGGCACCACCGTAACAGTCCGCCTCCCCATCCTTAACTGAAGATGCTGGGTGCCCCAAGTCTCGCGTTTGAGACCTGCGAATCGACAGTTCCAAGTCTTCAGCACGCCTTAATCTCGGTATGGCACACTCTTTTGGCCGGCGATACTCGAACAAATCGCTACATTTCGATTGGAGATACTGATGTCCATCAAGCGCACGCGCCGCATTTTCGTCTTGTCCGTCCTCGCCTCAGCCCTTTTTTGCGGGATCACAGCCGCCTCAGCCCAGCAGCCCTACAAAATCGTCGATAAATGGAAAATCGGCGGCGACGGCGGGTGGGATTATCTGACCGCCGATGCCAGCGCCCACCGCCTTTACATCACCCGCGGCTCACGCGTCGACGTCCTCGACACCTCCAGCGGCAAATCGGTCGGCTCCATCCCCGGTCTCCACGGCGTCCACGGAGTTGCGCTCGATACCGCCGGAAAGTTCGGCTACATCTCCGACGGCGGCGCCAACGCAGTCGTGGTTTTCGATCGCTCCACACTGGCCACCGTCGCCACCATTCCCACTGGCGGCCAAGGCCCGGACGCCATCGTCTTCGAGCCCGCCACCCAGACCGTGTGGGTCTTTGAAGGCCGCAGCAAAGACGCTGCCGTTATCGACGCTGCATCCCGTAAGGTTGTCGCCAACATCACTCTGCCTGGCCGGCCCGAGGCCCCCGCCATCGATGGCAAAGGCCTCGTCTACGACAACCTCGAAGACAAGAATGAAATCATCCGCTTCGATGCCCACACCAACAAACTCACTGCCGAGTGGCCGATTCCCGGCTGCGAAGGCCCCAGCGGCCTCGCCTTCGACGACGTCGGCTCCCGTCTGTTCCCCGTCTGCGATGGAAAGAAGATGGCCGTCGTCGACGCCAACACTGGGAGAGTCCTCGCCACGCCGTCCATCGGCGACGGTCCCGACGCCGCCGGCTGGGATCCTGCCCACAAGCTAGCCTTCGCCTCTAGCGGCGACGGAATCCTCGCCGTCGTCGATGCATCCAAGCCCGACTACCCCACCATTGAGAGCCTCCCGACCGAGCGCAGCGCCCGCACCATGGCATACGACTCTGCCGCCGATCGCGTCTACCTCGTCGCCGCCGAATTCGGCCCTCGCCCCGCTCCCACAGCCGACAACCCCCACCCCCGCCCCCCAGTCGTCTCCGGCAGCTTTACTGTGATCGTGGTAGGCCGCTAAAAACGGTTTTATGGAGCACAATAGATCTGGGTACCCCAGGTTTCGATTCTGAGACCTGGGCTCCCACAGGCCTAATCCATAACCGACAACCCTATTCCCTATTCCCTAATCCCTATTCCCTGCTTTTCGTTACAATGTCCCATAGGGAGCCCTCAAACCAAAATGTTCCGCTTCTTGCACTCCGCCGCCTCTGCTCGTCCCTACCGCTCCGGCCTTGTTCTGGCCCTCGCCTCCGCCGCGATTTTCGCACCGGCCGCCCACGCCCAATTCGCCCCTCCAGCCCAGGGAACCGCGGTCCACGACCCGTCCGCCTTGCGCCCACCCGTCGGAGCCCGCGTGGCCATCGTTGAATTTGAGGACATGGAGTGCCCCGACTGCGCCCGCGCCAACCCCCTCCTCAAAGAGGCCGCCGGAAAGTACAAAATCCCCTGGGTCCGTCACGACTTCCCGCTCCCGTTCCACGCCTGGAGCTTCCAGGCAGCCGTCAATGCCCGCTGGTTTGACCTGAAAGGCAAGCCCCTCGGCGACGAATACCGCGATGCCGTCTTCGCCAATCAGCCCTCCATCACCAGCCCAGACATACTCCGCGACTTCACCGACAAATTTGCCGCCAGCAAGAAGATCGCCATGCCCTTCGCCATCGACCCCCAAGGAAAACTCGCCGCCCAGGTCAAAGCCGATTACGCCCTCGGCCAGCGCGTAGGCATCGAGCACACCCCCACCATCTGGGTAGTCACCGCCAACAGCAAAGGCGCTCCCTTTGTCGAAGTAGTCGACCGCACCAAGCTCTACCAGCTAATCGACCAGGCAATCTCCGACACCAAAGGTCATTAAGCGCAATTTCTTCACTTTTTCACCAATTCACGGGTTCACTCGTTCACCGTTTTCGTTACCATCACCCCAAGTGCATCGTCCAACCACTATGCTGAACTTCCCCGCCCGCCTCGTGCTGCCAGCCATACTAGCCTTAGCCGCGCTAGCCTTCCCCGCAGCCCGCGCTCAGTCCCCCATCCAGGTCCTCGACCCCACCGCGCTCCATCCCCCTGCCGGCGCACGCGTAGCCATTGTCGAGTTCGACGACCTCCAGTGCCCCGCCTGCGCCGCCGCTAACCCCTCCCTGAAAGCCGCCGCCACCCAGTACAAGATCCCGTGGATTCGCCACGACTTCCTGATTCCGTATCACAACTGGAGCCGCAACGCCGCCGTCAACGCCCGCTGGTTCGACGCCAAAAGCAAATCCATCGGCGATGAATACCGCGACCAGGTCTTTGCCAGCCAGTCCTCCATCTACAACCCCGACTCGCTGGCAAAATTCACTGAGCAATTCGCCCAGAGCCACGGCATCTCGCTGCCCTTCGCCATTGACCCCCAAGGCAAACTGGCCAACGACGTCAACGCCGACAACGCCCTCGCCCAGCGCACCGGCATCAAGAGCACCCCCACCATCTTCATCGTCGAGTCCAACGGCAAGGGCGCTCCCTTCACCCAGGTGCTCAACCCCTCCCAGCAGCTCTACACCCTGATCGACCAGGCCATCGCCGACACCACGCCCGCCCCAAATCCACCGTAGCCAAGAAGTCCTCCGGCAAATAGCCCGTCAGAAGCCGGGTGCCCCATCCATTCGCAGTTTCATCGCGAATGGGTGGGAAACCACGGAGCTTTCCCAGCCATTCTGTCCGTCGGAATCTCTCAGAAGCAGTTTAATAACTCTGTGGATTGAAGGGTACGGGATTTATCCCGTACGTCGCTAGTGAGTTCGGACTTCGGCTTTAGCCGCCGAGGGAATGCAAACTCTCGAAGCGCTTCCCTCGGGGGCTAAAGCCAAGCCACTTATTGGCTGAGATGTACGGGCTGAAACCCGTACCCTTCACTTAGTCCAAGTTATTAAACGGGTTCTCAGAAATCAAAACTGCGTCAAGCTCAGCACATTCCCATCCGGATCTTTGAACCACGCCACCCGCGCCCCACTCGGAGAATTCCAAATCCCCAGCGCATCCCCATCATTCATCCCCGGAAACCGCAGAAACTCCACCCCCGCCGCCGTAAGCCGCCCCACCGTCGTCTCAATCCGCTCCACATCCCAACCCAGCACCGTAAACTGTTGCGGAGTGTAAGTCCCCACCGGCGTCACCCGCAGCATCGTTCCATTCGCGTCGAACACCATCGCAAACGGCTTCTGATCCTCCACCAGCCGCAGTCCCAGCACGCCCTCATAGAACGCCCGCGCCCGCTCCGCATCCGTCACCGGCGCAAATGCCACCACCTTGCTAGTCCCCAATATCGATTCGCCGCTCATCTCGCTCCTCCAACTCACCTGGGTGCCCCATCCATTCTGCGTTCTTTGCAGAATGGTTGGGAAACCGCGAACCCTACCCCTGCCTATCTCGAACCCATCCCTGTCATCAACCCCACAAACATCCTCTGAAACCGCGCCAGATCCAAATCCACCTGCGCATGAACCAGCCTAACCCCGGTAGCCGGCTTGAATTTCTCCGTCCAAGTCAGCGTGTCTCCATAAGTAGGCCCATGCCCAACATCCACATCCATATACACCAATTTTTCTTTCGTAATCAGCGTAGGATCAAGCCACGCACAAGCCGCCAGCTCGTCCCACAAGTAATACCGGTCCTGGCTCCATGCCGCGATATACCGTGCCGCCGGCGTCTTCGCCTTCGCAATCTCCTCCAGCATCTTCTCCGTAAACGGAGCCTTGATCGACACATCCACCGTCGTCACATCCACCCTTGGCCAATCCGCCCGCAGCACAATCCGCGCCGCCTCCGGATCGAGCCAGAAATTAAACTCATGCCGCGGACTAGTCGCAAACTCCGGATCGTCCGTCTCCGGATTCAGGCTTCCACCCATCAGCACAATCCCCTTCGTCAGCCCCGCAAACTCCGGGTCAATCCGCACCGCCAGCGCAATATTCGTCAGCGGCCCCGCAGCATAAATCGTCACCTCATGCGGATGCGCCCTGACCTGCCGTATCAAAAAATGCGCCGCGTCCTCATCAATGGCTTTCAGCGTAGGCATTCCCTCCGCCATCGGTGGAATCACATACGGCCCATGCGCCTCCAGATGTTCCGGCGTCACCGGAGTCACCCCTTGTGGAGACTCCACCAGCATCGTCTGTCCCTGTCCCCACGCGCCCAGCCACGCCACCTTGCCGTTCAGCCCCTCCGCCAGCCGCGTCTCCTCTTCTGTACGGACCAGAGGAAACACCGCCCCCCGAGCCACAGGAATATTCGTATGCCCCGTCAGCTCCAGCATGCGCAGCGTATGCAGCGTTTCCTCATCGCGCCACGCATTCCCGGTCACCATAGTGATCCCCAGGACCTCCACATCCGGAGCCTCCAGCAGCGCCATCATCGCCATCTGGTTCGACCCTCCCGGCCCCGACCCATCCTGATCGATCAACACCAAACGAGGCTGCACCGCCCGCGTCTGCCCCAAACAAGCAGCAGCAACCAAAACAATCCCCAACGCAAAACCAAGTTTTCTCATTGAACGGTATTCTGCCACACCCGCGCCCCCTCACTCACCCCCACGAAACTGTCATCCTGAGCGACCGGACCCTGAGCGGAGTCGAAGGGGAAGGGAGTCGAAGGACCTGCTTTTGCCTTTCGGGCCCGCGTCCGCCCACCGAAGCAAATCAGGATCTCCTGTTTTTTCTCCCGGAGGGAGCAGGGCGCTTTAGCGCCCTGAAATGCAGCAAGATTCCGCCGCCTTTAGGCGCGGGCCCTACCTGTTTTGCAAGCTTTTGGAGCCAATACAACTGTAGGACTGACCAGTCTGTGTCGAACGCCAAATTGCCAGGCATTGTGTCAGGGGCGGGTGCCCCCGGTCTCGCTGACTTTCTCAACCCAATTGAGGGTGCCACCGGTCCCTCGCATTTGGGGACCGGTGAGGATAGCGATCCGCCGCCTGTACGTCAAATGCCGGATGGCCCACCCCCCCCCACATCCCTGGGCGAGCACGAATCTCAACAATCGCCCCCTTCATTCCCTCCAAAAGCTCCGAAAAACGCCCTAACATCCTGAATCAAAAGGCACAAAAAACATGCGACCCGTTAGCAGATTAATTCCCTTCCCCGGCGCACAATCAAAAATGCAGTGAGAAAAAAACCGCCACAGGAGAAACCACTCATGATCCAAGCCATCCAGCTGTCCACCGCCGAGAGCCCTGAAGCAGCCTTCTACTCTCCCTCGCGAACCCCGAAATCGTCCCTTTGCACCCCACCACTCCCCCGCTTTTGCCGCAATCCCATAAAAACAAAAGGATTAGCTCAAAAACACCCGCTTCAACCCACCGAAACAAAGGACTTACGGCCGCAACCGAATAAGGCATCTCCATCCCGCACATCCATGAGCGAAGTAGGTCCAGCCCAGGTTGTATAGTTTTATGCGACATGGAAAAACGGAAATTGCGATCGCAGGCGTGGTTCGGCGGCAACGACAAGGACGGATTCATCCACCGTAGCTGGATGCGCAACCAGGGCTTTCCCGGAGACGTCTTCGACGGCCGCCCAGTCATCGGCATCTGCAATACATGGAGCGAGTTAACGCCCTGCAACGCTCACTTCCGCGAGCTGGCCCAGAGCGTGAAAAACGGCGTCTGGGAAGCTGGCGGATTTCCGCTGGAATTCCCCGTCACCTCGCTCGGCGAAACCAACATGCGGCCCACAGCCGCCATGTTCCGCAACCTGGTCAGCATGGATGTGGAAGAATCCATCCGCGCCAATCCCATTGATGCCGTTGTACTTATGTGCGGCTGCGATAAGACCACTCCGTCGCTGGTCATGGGCGCGGCCAGCTGCGATGTGCCCACAATCGTAATCTCCGGCGGCCCAATGCTCAACGGCCGCTACCGCAACGAGCAGATCGGCTCCGGCACAGTAGTCTGGCAGTTCAGCGAAGCAGTCAAAGCCGGCAAAATGACGCAGCAGGAATTCATGGACGCCGAGAGCTGCATGAGCCGCTCCGCAGGCCACTGCATGACCATGGGCACGGCCTCGACGATGGCCTGCATGGTCGAGTCCCTCGGCCTATCCCTCCCCGGCAATGCAGCCATTCCAGCGGTGGACTCGCGCCGGAAAGTGCTGGCGCAGCAGACAGGCCGCCGCATCGTAGCCATGGTCCACGAAGACCTGCGGATATCGAAAATCCTGAAGCGCGACGCCTTCCTGAACGCCATCCGGGCCAACGCCGCTGTGGGTGGATCGACCAACGCGGTAATTCACCTGCTAGCCTTCGCCGGCCGTGTCGGCGTCCCGCTAACGCTAGCCGACTGGGATGAGTATGGCCACAATGTCCGCACCATCCTCGACTTGCAGCCCTCCGGCCGCTTCCTCATGGAGGACTTCTATTACGCCGGCGGCTTGCCGGCAGTTCTCGGCAAGTTAGCCGAGCACGGCCAACTTGACGGCGACGCGCTCACGGTAAATGGCCGCACCATGGGCGAAAACGTCAAAGACGCCCCCATCTGGAACAGCGAAGTCATCCGCGACTACGACAAGCCGCTGGTAGAGAGCGGAGGCATCGCCGTTCTCCGCGGCAATCTCTGCCCCGACGGCGCTGTGCTCAAGCCCTCGGCCGCATCGCCGCACCTGATGAAGCATCGCGGCCAGGCGGTGGTATTCGAGAGCATCGAGCACTACAAGGAGCGCATCGACGCGCCAGATCTCGAGATCGACGAAAACAGCGTAATGGTGCTGAAATACTGCGGCCCCAAGGGTTATCCCGGCATGGCCGAAGTTGGCAACATGGGCCTTCCCGCCAAGCTGCTAGCTCGCGGAATCACAGACATGGTCCGCATCAGCGACGCCCGCATGAGCGGCACCGCCTACGGAACGGTAGTCCTCCACGTATGCCCCGAAGCCGCGCTAGGCGGCCCGTTGGCGCTGGTCCAGGATGGCGACTGGGTCGAGTTGGACGTAGAAGCGCGGCGCTTGCATCTAGACGTAGACGACGCCGAACTAACACGCCGCCGCGCTGAATGGGTTGCGCCCGAACCCGAGTTCAAGAGCGGCTACCAGGCCCTGTTTGTGAAGCACGTCATGCAGGCCGACAAGGGCATGGACTTCGACTTCCTCCAAGGCTGTCGCGGCCACGGCGTGCCTCGGGAGTCGCACTAACCATGAATCATGGCGAGTATCAGTATGCTCGTTACCCGAGCTTGGAAGATCGCGTCGTCCTCATCACCGGCGGAG
>Ga0182016_10006682_pt1 | contig 12045 bp, 12 predicted proteins | sample 712S2MmetaG_FD_120491 | JGI IMG/M metagenome (GOLD analysis project Ga0182016, IMG submission 120491) | Permafrost microbial communities from Stordalen Mire, Sweden - 712S2M metaG | ecosystem: Environmental > Terrestrial > Soil > Wetlands > Permafrost | place: Sweden: Stordalen | collected...
CTGCCCAGAGGTATTGATTGAGGCGCTGGGCGGCGCCCCATATCTCGGACTGGCTGGTGTAGCCCCGGCATGAGAAGTAGGGGACGTCAAGGGGTGGACAAGCGGCGTCGAGCACACCCACCAGGGCGTCCTTCTCGATCCAGACCTCGATACGGGTGGGCTGGCGTGCCCACTTGTCGACCCGGAAGGACTCGGCGGCTGAGCCGACGATGTCAGAGGGGCTAGACCAATGACCCAGACTGCGCAGATTGCGGGTACGGTCGACGATGTAGTCCCAGTCGAGCAGGCCCGCCAACCGGGCGTCATTGATGATGGACCCCAAACGCTTGTACTCGGTGTCCTTGTTGCGGATAAAACCCCTGGCCACGAACTGATAATAGAGCTGACGCAGCGTCAGGTCATACCCCTGAGACTGGTAGTCGGAGCAGATGGCCTCAGCCCGAGCAATGATGGACAGAGAGCCAGGCCCAAACTTCTTGGGGACGTACTCGATCTTCATGGCTTCAGGGTACACCCCTGGACAGGAACTTGTCAACAAACCGGACAAGAAGCCCTCTGACCTGGGAACTTACTTCCCGTGCGTGGTATTCCTCGATCCGCTCACAGCGGAAGGGGGGCGCCCACTGCGAGTGAAGTGATGGCGCATAGCCCCCGAAGTATGGGTGACCTGTTGAACACTCGGTCTCGCCTCAAAGGGGCCACCCTTAGGGACACCCGAAGGGAGAGGCGGGCCCGGTAGACCCTTGGTGGCGACGTAGGGGTCCGTAGGAGGCCCGCTCCCAGGTTGGCCCGTCCCGTAGAACTGACTGGGGTAGAAGAGCTGGTCTGCTGGCTGAGTAGTCGTGGGAGCGGTATAGTAGGAGGACTGAGGCGCCCAGACCATACCATAGGTCGGTGCCGCCCCGTCAAACTGGATGGTAGTGGGCCAGGTCACGTCACCCAGGGCTACCGGGGCACCCCCGTAAGACCATCCTGCTACCGGGATACCCTTGAAGTCGAAGTCCCTTTCCATACAGATGACCCGCATAGGGATGGCCGTCCTTAGCCCCGGGACACTGGCAGCGTCGATGTACCCCCCGATCCAGCCGTTGAACCAGTCCCGATCGGACGACATATCGAAGATAGCGGTGATCGAGAAGGTGTCCTGCTGGACCTGGCGAGGGTACATGATGCGATTGTCCCGGCCCATATCCTCGGTAGCAATGATCCTCATGCCGAAGTCGATAGCGATGACCGGCACGGTAATAGGGTATTTGTAGCCCTTGGCGTACAAGGTGCAGTCGGAATTGGGCATTAGTGATCAGGCAGGTTGGCCTCGAACTCGGCCGCCTTCTCCTTTAGCAAGTCAACGGTCATGATCAGGTGCCGGTAACCACTGGGGTGAGCGCTGAAGTTCACCATCATGGCCATAGCCTTGTCCATCCCGATGACAAGGCACTTGGAATCAGCCCAAGTGAGGCCCTCCTGAGCCAGTTCGTCGCGCATCATGGCCGAGCACTGGTCCTTGACGGCAACAGAGGCCCAGGACCGCCAATGGTCTGAGCCGCCCATCATGTTGTCCATCACCATGGCGATATTGTCGAGGGTAGGGGTGTCGATGTCAGTAGCCATGGCAACCTCACACATGCGGAGGGGGTGCGGCGGGGACAACAGATGGGACGGCGGGGACAACAGATGGGATGATAGGTGGGTACCCGATTTTACCCGAGACATCTTCACCGGGCAAGTCCGAAACCTGGACGCCCACGGCGCCGAAGTTCCCTACCACGTAGTAGTTATAGTAGCTGTTCATGTAGTCGGGAATGGGCCGGGGCTGGTTACCTGCGGCCACCTCGGCCATGTAGGCCGTCTTCATGTTGGGGGTGTAGGTGACCGTGGCAGGCACTAACTGAGTACCCTTGAAAGCCACCCCACCGTCATAGATGACACCGTTGGTTTCGAAAAGCATGTGAGTTCCTTTGGCTTTTGGCTTGGGGGGCGGAGGCGGAGTAGGCCAGACCCACTCGGGCAAGGCACACCAGATATCGTACTGGTTATAAATGCTGAGGTACTGGTGGTACACCGGCATAGGCAGGACCGGCCACGGCTTGGGCGGTATAAGCAAGTCAACCCGTCCGTTCCACCATGCCATCCCCCACGGAACATCAATACCCATACGGAGGCCCACGTTGTCCAGGGCCTCGGAAACGGCAAGACCGTTGGCGGCCTGGCAGTAGATGGTGGGCGGGTCCCACGGCGGGGCCCCGAGCTGTATCTCTTCATAAGCCCACTGGGCGGCCCCGGCCGGACTGAGGTCCTTGAACTCCATGTCGCACATACGGATACGGCGCCCACCGCCGGAGTGCTGACCCGACGTTGTGATGGTGATGACCGTGATACCGGGCCAACGGGCAGCAACGGCTTGGTAATTCCACGAGCCAGTCTGATAGTCCCACACGTCGGTGTAACCCAACATAGCCATCGGGGAACCAGGAACGGTGTTGATGCCGACGGCGTCGTAGCCGATCTGTAAAGGAATCGCCCGGGAAACCAAAAGAGAAGGCATCATTGCGCCTTAGTCGCTCTCAGCTCCCCAGAGGGTCCTGGAACGGCATTGAAAGATCTTGGTGGACAGACTGGGTAATAGGGTGACAGATACCCCCGGCGGAGAACCAGAAGCCCCCCAGGTTGACCTCAGGATCAACCGGAGGTGGGTCAGGCAAGGAAACCGGGACATCTGAGAACCAATCAACACCATTAGGCATATCGGCTCCTTAGACGAGGGTTATGACAACGGGGGCCTGTATGTAACGGTAGCCGGGTACGGTAATGCCACCGCCGCTAGGTCAACCCCGGCAGCGGCCAACTGCTGGGCCTCTTGGGCAAACTTATTGTACGTGGTCGGGTCGGCATTTTGCTGTACCGCATGGGCAGCAGCAGTGATACTCATGGACTCCCAGCCCGAAATCTGCATGAGCCCAGTATTAGAAGTGACTGATGACTGAGCACCGTAGAAACCCATCGCTGCCGTAGGCAGGTCTTCTACCTGGGCAATGGTGCCCCACCCATCGGTAGGCGTCTGCTGGAAGACCCCGTAGGCGTTACCGGATTCCGTTGGGTCGTTCATATAGGGCGAGGAACCCAAGGTAGATTCGTCCATCGCTGTAGCGATGGCGATAGCCCAACCGTACTGAGGGATACCCAACGATTTACCGATGCCGATGATAGTGTTCACGACATCTTGCATGGCCGAGGTTATGGCTACCGCTGTTTGTGGGCCACTAACCACAACAGGTCCGACCTTAGGGCCGATGAGATTGGCTGGTATACCGGTAGCTGGTGTAGTCGAGCCCTCGCCCGAAGCCTGCCCACCAACCCCGTTGATGTACAACTGGACGCTGGCGTTGGTCGGGGAGTTGTTGTTGTACTGGTCGTCAGAATAGCCACCATAGGCATTAGCGGTTCCAGCGTCCCACATCACCCCGAGGCCCGGGGCCAGACGTTGGAGGTAGGCGTTCTGAGCGATCTTGGCCAACGAACCGTTGTCGGTCACGATGAACAGCGTCAAGGTCCACTTGGGATTGATATTGTCGTTAGCCAGGTGAACGGCCTGGGGCCCGTCGGACGAAGTGTAGCCCTTCAGGTAGCACAGGAAGTCCCAGTCGAGCAGCGGGTACTTGAACCGGAAGGGCTTGGACGGGGTGAAGTTCTGGCCGGGAAAGGAAGGAGCGCGTTGTATGGCCTGGCCACGTCCTGCGTCTACCATCTGAGCTAGGAACCTTCGTTGTTCTTGCCACCCACCCACACCGAACTGACCGGAGATGGTAAGGTCCCCCCAAGTTGTGCCGTAGACCTGGACCACCATGCCACCGAGAGTGATGAACTTGGACATCTTGGCCCTGATCGGCAGGGTGACACTGGAAGGGTCGATACGGAAGGACCAACCACCATGATCCCAGCTCAGAGTAGCCGGAGCGTTTGTACCCGTACCATAGGGCGCCTTGATGAGCGAGAGGTCAAGGACAGACAAAATGAGCCTTCTCTAAAAACGATGTCAAACGTCGACCCCCGTACCACGAGCCAACTTTTCGGCCACGATCTCGGGTATCAGCTCTTCGATGAGCAAGTGGTAAGTCAACCCGCTCCAGGCCCCAGCCAGAACAGGCCCGATCAAAGGATGGGCCAGGAAGTGGCCGAGTGTCCTGGACATGGTCGGGTGCCCCGTACGGGCCGCCCAGACGTCATAGCCCACCACCACCCCTACGGTGGCCGCCCACCCCACTAAACCCGTCTTAGAGAACCCTACAGGGGCTACAGGAGACGGTTGAGGTAGACGCCGGTTCGCCATCACTGCCCGGAGACGGCTGCACCGGTCTTGACACCGAGCTGTATTGGGGTGGTCTGCACGGCGGCGTACCACAGCTCAGCCGGGCCGTTGCCGTACCACTCGGTATGACTGGCCCCGCCGACTAGGACGAGACCAGTCCCGTTGTAGGTGACGTTGGGGGAGGTGTCGATGGTAACCGGGTTGGTGGCATCGAGATTGGTCAGGATGATCTTGCCGTAAGCCACGAGCAACGGCTGCGAGTTGGGATTGCCGATGGCCAGCAGGTTCCAAGAGTAGGTCTCGAAGTCCCAGACATTGGGAGCGGTCTGGGTGCCGACGATGACATGGTTGAGCCCAAGGGTGCCCTTCTGGTCGACACCAGTGAGGGTCACCCCGCCTCCTGCCGTCAAAGTCAGAGCGCCCGCCCCGGCTTGACCGAACATTAACATGGCCCCGATATCAGGGGTCAAACCGGTGTTGATAGTGGCGGCACCCGGCGAGGCCGACTTGTAGGGCGTCACCATGACACCAACCATGGCGGCGGTGACCGTGAAGCCCGCTGTCTTGGCCGTAGCGGGCAAACCGATCATGTTCATCCAGTCGGGAGCAACCACAGGGGTGGCCGAGGTACCCACCGTCACTTCAAAGGATCTTGTCATCAGACCTTATGTGCCGTAGTTGCCAGAAGCAGCATTTGTTGTGGGGTATTGAGGGAGGGTGGTGTTGGAGCCAGTACCACTGTCGACGGTGACGCTGGGAGAATTGGAGTTGAACTGCATCCATTGCAATAGGGCCTGGGTAGGAGCCACCGTGATCAGAGTCTGGTTCTTGTTATCCTTGGCCACCTGGGCGTTCAAGCTGGTCTGCTCCTTGGTCACGTTCTTGGGGTCTCCTCCCACCGGACTGACCGGCACACCCTGCTTGTTGTTCGGCGTCTGGAACTCGTACGTGCTGCTTATGGTCGTATTACGGTTGGGCCCGGTGAGAAAGGTGGCCGTACCCGCTGCCGCTTGGCCGGAGTAGTTTTGTAGCAGGTCCTGCAAGCCCACCGTCATTGGCCCCTTAGCCGTCTGGACTTGGAACAAGGCGCTGTTGGCGTTCTCGTCACCCAACATCTTTTGGAAGAGAGCATTTTGTTTGCCCTTATCGAGATAATTCTGGGCGTACCATGTCGCAGCCTTCTCAGGCCCACTTTTACCGAAAATGCCCAAGGGGCCGTTCTGGGTACCGATCTCGCTCAAGGCCGACTTATAGGCAGCAGAAGCGGCGCCAGAAACAGGGACCGTATTGGACCCGGCAAGTAGGTCCCAGGCTTTGTTCTGGAGCGTCGACAACACCGGGATACCTAGCCCCCATGGTGCGTTGCCCGCCAATTCGTTTGCCTGTGTAGTACTAGCAAACGTAGTCGTCTTGGGATTGACCTTGGCCGCCGCCTCGATGGCCCCGGGATTGAACGAACCCGCACCACCTTTCAGCAGGGAGCCCACGGCCAAGGTCATGGCTTGAGGAATCGTAAGGTTTTCTCCGTACATCTGGTACATGGATTGCAAAGAGTTCATCAAACCGGTGCCGGTTGGTTGCTGTTCCATCTGGGCAATGACGTTTTGGATTTGGGCCGTGGTCTGCTGGCCTTTGGAGAAAGCACTGTTGTACCCAAGGCTCTGAATCGCCGTAGCCAAAGACTGAGGCACCCCCATATTGTTCAGGATGCTGCCCGAACCCTTGCTGAACAAGGACCCGTAGTTGGCTTTACCAGTCTCTAGCTCACCAAACATCTGGCCCTCCGTCAAACCGTTCTGAGAAGCAATCGTCAACATCGAGTTCTGGGAGAGGAACCCGCTCGGATCGACGCCCTGCATCACCTGTCCCATGTTCGCCAAAGCCCCCGACATCCCAGCCGCTACAGCAGGAGCGTTCGACCCCTGAATGTTCTGGGTGACAGCCTGGTAGGCAGTGGTAAAGGTCTGCCGAGCCACATTGGCATTGACCCCACCGGTTACCGCCGCCGTCGTCACGGCGTCGATGGACGCGGCTAGGTTGTTCAGCTCCTTGTTGCCTGACTGGGCGGCGATGGTGATGTTCTGGATCGAGGACTGGACCGAGACCCCGAGCTGATCGTACATCTTGATGGCCTGGCTCATAGCGTTAGAGCGCTGGCCCCCGGTCATGTCCAAGGCCGTCGTGCCCTGGAACAGGGCGTTGGCCTGGGCGCCAGAAAGGTTCCCCAAAGCAGAGAGCCGGAACATCCCTCCTTCGGCACGCTGGCTCAGACCACTCAGGTTGGTGCCGCCCAATATCCCTTGATAAAAGGCGTTCTGCTGGCGTTGGGAGGCGATCATGTTGGCCATTTCCATACCGGTCCCTGCGGCCCCTATGACCGCAGCCGCCCCAACCCCGACAGGCCCGGCAGCCGCCAACCCCCCCATTATCCCTTCGCCACCGATACCACCGATTGCCCCCGTGATGGCGTCTAAGGCCCCTCCCCGAGAAGCGAGCGATAGCGCTTCGTTCGCCCCGATCTCCGTTCCAGGACCAAAAGTATTGTTGATGACAGGCAATGTCTCTCCGGCCTTCGGGCCCCGGAACCATTTACCCTCGATCTGGGCCACCTTCGGATAACGTTGCCGTCCAGCCTGGTTCAGAGCCATCCCGGTTTCATTGCTCATCCGGCTGACCAGGCCCCGTAGGCTCGTGCTAGGTGTCTTGGCGTGACCCTCGGTGGCAACATTGGTCGCCGTCTTACCCTTGGCTCCCGGGCTCGGTACCCTACCTTGGCCCGAGGTCGGCTGAGAGGTGTCCCCTTTAGCCTGTTGACCAGCAGCAACCCCTCTCTCCACTGCCTTGGCCATCAGGTCATAGTCGATACCAACAGCCGAACCAAGAGCCATAGAGCTGGAAGCAAAGCTGGCACCTACGGCATTAGCCGCCCCAGAGGTCAACTGAGGATCGAACATGGACGATGGCCGGAGCGATGCTTGTCCTGGGCTTTCGGGTCCCGATACCGTTCCTGGAAGTAACCCCGCAGCGACTTTAGCCTGATTTAGCCTGGCTTTAGTGTCGGTAGGGGAGCCACCTTGACTGTGTATGTAATCCTCTGCCTTTTGACCGACCAGGTCAGGCTCAAGTTGAAACTCAGGTATCCCGGCCCATCTCGAAGATTGAGGAAGACCCAAGGATGCTAAAAGGTCAGGACGTCGATCACCCTCGGACGGAAGTCCTGGAGGTGTGTACGGTGATTTTTCCCACCAAGGTATGGTATCTGGATTACGGACCGGAGGCGGGGGCGGAACCGGGGGCGGAGGTGGGGGCGGTGTGTACTGGCCAGGAGGTACCGGGTTAGCCGGTGCCGCCGGGATGTTAGGAACACCCCTCTCAGGCTCCCCAGATGGCCCCGGAGGGGGGTCTCGCCAAGACTTGGTACCACCATGACCAAGACCGGTGTTCAAGCCGTCCTGGGGGTTGTCAGGGGTCGATGGCTTATTTACTTCGGCCATTGGTGGCTAACCTCGGGTCTCTGGCAAACTGAATGTCTTCGAGCCCGAGCACCAGCTCTTGGGGGAACTGGGCCAAGGTCTCCTCTACCTCTTCGGGGGTGGGCACGTGGGCGTACTTCACCTGTACCTCGGGTGAGAAACCCTCCATGGTCAGTTCGTCCTTGCGGAGCTCCTGAACGGGTGCCTCAGGAGATGTTTCGAAGATAACCGGACCGTACTCGGCCGGGTTGTTGGCCAGCAGGGCCATCTTCATCTGCCACTCTTGATCAGCGGCCTTTTCTTGGGCTATTACCCCCAGGTACATATCAAGAGCCACCACCTGGAACCGAGTGAGGTGGGTACTGGAGAAAACCCCTCGGAGAGCCGCCCCTTTCAGGGCCCGAGCTATCCAGGGATAGACAGCGCCATCGGGGGCGCTGGTTCTTTTCCCAAGTCTCTGATGGCCACGGCCACCTTGCCCTCCAGCTCCAAGAACTCGTTGTAGATACCGTCGATGACTACCTGATGGAGCTGACCGATCCAGTTGAAACGCGTCTCCAGGTCATCGCTGCCGTCGGCCATAATCCCACGAGGCAGGGTGTGCCCGTCGATCTTGACCAAGCAAGTGGCCAAAGTGGCGATGATCAAGGCCCGCAGTTCCCCGGCTGTGTTCTGGTACGGCTTGATAAGGAGGGCCGCTTTTAGAGAGTCGTTAGCCTCGGGTGTCATGACGGTGACCTTGTGTCCAGCCAGGTTGAAGTTGTGGGTGACCTTGCCCACAAACAGGAGGCCCTCGAACTCCTCTTGCCAACGAGGATCGAACTGGGCCAGCAAGTCTTCTTCAGGCGTAGTGGCAGGGGCCACAGGTACCTCAGGACCTTGCTCTTCGTCAGCGCTCCAGAACTTGCCCTCCCCAACCCCAGCAAACTCAGCGAACTCGGGTGGGATGGGTAGTGGAGGGTCCTGAGGTACCCCGTACAGCTCTTCAGAGGATGGCAACGCTTAGTAACCCCCCGAACCGGCCGGGGGTTCGGTTGTTGTACTAACAGCAGTCGTCGTAGAGGCGAACTGACCTATAGGCCCAGCCTGGTTACCCGTAGGCATGGGTGTTGACTGACCAAGAACGTACCCCGGCGACGGGAAGTAAAGCTTATTGGCATAGATGGCAGTAAGGGTCCTCGGCATAGTAAGAGCGCCGATCTGGACCACCTCTCGGTCATCTATCTGGATGAGGTTCACGTTGGCGTAAGTCCAACCCCTTGGCTTAGCGTTCGCCCCTGACATCCCAAAAGGTTTCTTGATGATGGTCGAAGCCGTGATCGGGCTGGCCAGGCCCGCCTGGAGATTGTAGATGTCGATGATGTTGTAGGTGTTGGCGAAGAGCGCTATCTGCCACCACACCGGAAGGTTCCACATCTCTCGGATGATGAACTGGAGCTGGCCCTCGGCCTTGACCCGGGGCAAAGCGAACTCCCGAGGGAAGTAGTCCCCGAGAGGGGTGACGGCCTCATACTGACGGATAGGGGCCTGACCCGAGTCGTGCACTTCGTCCAGGAAGGCGATAGCTTTCCCCATGATATGGAAGGTCGTGAAACCCGAACCCACCAAGCGCGTCTGAGTCGGTGGCATGAATTACTCCTTATGCGGATGCGAGAGCAGAACCTGAGTAAGCCGAGGTGGCCGAAGCGTTCCCCCCACTGGTGGCCGGGGTGATGGTCCCGGTGGTGGTCGAGATGGAGTACTGAACGTTGATGATGTTCAATGGGTACTCGGGCGAGTAACCAAAGGTGACGTTCACCACGTCAGGAGAATTGGGGTCCTGGACCACCGAGGGGGATGTGTACCCGGCGATAATGTTCTGGGCCATCAAGTACTCCAGCGCCGCCGTAGCCAGAGAGGTGATGATGTCGAGGATGTTGGATGTAACGGGGTCACCGATGATCCCAGCCTGGTTGTAGGTGCTCTGGAACTCCTGGAGGATGGCGTCCCCACACCGGACCAAGGAAAACTCCCGGGTGACCGTGTTCGTCGGGTCGGTGGTCGTACCATGACGGACCCACAGGGCACCGGTTCCCGGGGCAGGCTCGATGACACAAACCCCCGCCGCACTGAGCTGGTTCTTGTAGGGCTGCGTCATTGTCATCAGGACATTGTTCGGGATACCGGCGAAGCCACCGATCACCTTGCGGGTCAGACCTAGGTTGACCGGCTGAGAGGACAATATGCCAGCTAAAGTGGCGGCCACGTAGTACCCGCCGACATTGAGGGTCTGCTGGGCCTGGCTGTTGTAGTACCCGTAGGAGTTGGGCCACGCCAGGACCACCCTCTGGTTGGCGGTGGAAGCGGCGACGGTATCGGGCGCCACCGTTACTCCCGTCTCGAAGCCGAGGATACCGTTCACGTTGTTACCCATTCCGGCCGCTGACTGCGCAGCACAGAAGGCCGCCAGGTCACTGGCTACATTAGCGATATCCCCCGGCGTCCCTACCGTCCCTGGCATCCCAACCGGGAGGGGGACGATCAAGTCGATCCCGCCGATAGCCTCCATGGCCGTGTAGGCGCCGGAAAGCCCAGTCCTGGTCGCCACGCCGCCCGTATCGGTAGTAGGCATGATTACCACCAACGAAGACCGCTGGAGCACCAGCATCCCCGCCAAGGAGATGGGCGAAGCTATCCCACCACCGGCGGTGAAGGGTTGCCCGAAGGTGTTGAACAGCGTCTGCTGGCTCGTAAACCATTGCGGCGTGTAGTAGTTGAGGTTGGTGTACTGGTACGTGATATAGTACGCCTGAGTCGTCGTCATCGTCGAACCGGCGGCCAGCTCGATGGTGGTCACGATGCTGACCCCGCTGCCGGTCTGAACAATGGTGTACAGGTCCGCCGCTTGGATGGCCCCAGTGGCATCGGTGACAACAATGGAGGCCTCGACGATCCCGGCCTGGGACAGAGTTTTGGGCACGGACGCCGAAAGCATAAAGACGTCAGTGGATGTCAACCATCCCTGAGCCGGGCCCACGACGCAGATGACATCGGCAGACAAAGATGCAATCGAGGGGGTCGGGGTGCTCACGGCCTGGACGTAAACCCCCGGCGCCAGATAGCCGGAATTGAAGTTGAGCATTGTCACGTCGACCTCCTTTGACTACTCCTTGGTTGGTCCTCGGGGCGCCTCCTAAGCGCCGATCGGGAAATCAACCCCAATAATGGGTGTCGGTAAGGTCTGGGTGGAGCTCTCGAAAGCCAGAGCATCTCCCGTACTGGTGATCTCGGCCAGAGGCACCAGGGTCGTGAGGAACTGATCGGAGACAAACTCGCCCACCGTCTCGATGGCCAAGGTAACCTCGTAGATGAAATCGTTGGTCCCCCACGGGGTCCCTGGGTTCTCGGCCATTCCCCGGACCGAGACGGTATCGAAGTCCATGTTCATGTTGATGTAGGGGTTGTCCTCGATGTACTGGCGGAAGCCGACGACCTGAGGGGTCCCGCTCATGAGGAACACCCGCACCAGCTCGTCATGGAGCCGATCGCGCTGCATCGAGGTAAGGGCACCGATGGTATACAGCGAGTAGCCTGAGAACCGGTACAGAAAGAAGACGTTGGGGTTGTCCTGGGTAGTGGCCGCCGGTGGCCCATAGACCTCATTGTCGATCCCGGCCTTGGAGATAGGGCCGATAGGCTCCCAGCCCACCCATACCCCTGGGTACTGCTGCTCCTGGTACGGGAACTCAATGGTAATGGGCAGATTCTGAAAGTCGTCCACCGGATAGGTGGCCCCGAAGACCTGACGCAAAGCGTAGGTAATGGACGTTTTGAGCTGGACCAGGAACATCGACCCTTAGAGGGTCCACTGCCGCCCGTCCATCATCAGCCCCACGTAGAAGCCTCCAGACGGGCAGCAGCCCCACCTGGTCCGGTTACCAGGCCACCCAGCTCGATGGGTATTGGCCAAGCACAGCGAGCCTGTCCAGGCAAAGGTGATCTTAGCAGAGTCCCCGGTGAGTGCTGACCTCGACCCGCCCTTGTTTTAGAGACAGGGGCGCTGACCGCAGCGGAGACATGGAGCCCCTGGTTGGGTTGAGCCTTCCAGGGGCATGGTGGGCGGGGAAGGGTACCGAGCCTTCCATCCTTACGGACCCCCTACCACGTGGGCCGCCCAGGACTTTCAGGTGGCCATGGCTGGCACCTTCAGGGCAAGGGGCAGAGATGAGACCATACGCTCGACATGGTCGCTGGGCAGAATGGCCACAGCCACCAGAGGGTTACCAG
>Ga0182016_10006684_pt1 | contig 12043 bp, 9 predicted proteins | sample 712S2MmetaG_FD_120491 | JGI IMG/M metagenome (GOLD analysis project Ga0182016, IMG submission 120491) | Permafrost microbial communities from Stordalen Mire, Sweden - 712S2M metaG | ecosystem: Environmental > Terrestrial > Soil > Wetlands > Permafrost | place: Sweden: Stordalen | collected...
ACGGGAACTGCAACCTCAACATCGAACCAGGTTGAATTGCAGCTTGCGCCGGCAAACAGCCAATCCAAAGGCCAGTCGCAGGTTGAAACCATGACGGCCAACGGACACGTGCTGGTGACTTCGCAAGGGCGTCGCGGAATTGGCGAAAAGCTGGTATATACCGGGGCGATCGGCAACTACGTATTGACAGGCACGGCAGCCGCCCTGCCGCGAATGAGCGATCCCGAGCGGGGAACAGCAACCGGTGAGGCTTTGATTTTCAATAGCCGCGATGATAGCGTCAGAGTCGAAGGCGGGGGACACGAAACCGAAACTCAAACGACCGCCCCGAAGCTGCGTTTGGGAACGGAACCGGGAAACGGCAAAGGAACCGAGCGAGCCGGACAACCCAAACGACAACAATCCAAGGGACAACAGGGCAGCGGAAGCGAGCAAAACAAGTAGATGGAAACACTTTTCGCCGAGGGTATCGGTAAGAGCTACAAGGGACGGCAGGTTGTCCGCGGCGTGAACCTGAAGATCTCGCGCGGAGAAGTGGTGGGGTTGCTGGGCCCCAACGGAGCCGGCAAAACAACCAGCTTCTACATGATTGTGGGCCTGTTGCAGCCTGAGACCGGTCGCGTGATGGTTGACGATACCGACATCACGCGCGTGCCTATGTATCTGCGGGCGCGTAACTTCGGCATCAGCTATCTGCCCCAGGAGCCGTCGGTATTTCGCAAACTCACGGTCGAAGAGAATATTCTGGCCGTGCTTGAAGCGCAGCCCCTCGGCAACCGGGAACGGCGCACGCGGGCCGACCGGTTGATTAACCAGCTCAACCTTGGGCACATCCGCACCACGCGCGGTTATGCGCTTTCGGGTGGAGAGCGGAGGCGCGTTGAGATTGCCCGCGCATTGTGCATTCAGCCCAGTTTTATCCTGCTTGACGAGCCGTTCAGCGGGATTGACCCGATTGCCGTACTGGAGTTGCAAAAGATTATCTTTGATCTAAAGGCCGGCGGCATCGGCGTACTGATAACCGATCATAATGTTCGTGAGACGCTCAGCGTAACCGACCGGGCCTACATTATTGCGGAGGGCAAGATCTTTCGTTCCGGGACGCCGCACGAGCTGGGCAACGATATGGAGGTGCGGCGCGTGTACCTGGGCGAGGGTTTCTCATTGAGCTGAGTTGGTTTTGCAGGCGGTCTAAGTTTTTATATGGCCAGGCGGCCTAAGTCCTTATACGCCTTTGACGGGCGATAGTGCCAGGATGGAAAGTTACCCAATTTGGCACAGTCCCTCAAACGGGTGATTCGACTTCGGACACTTTCTCTCTTAAGCTTTTAACTACGCGATTACACTCTCGCTGAGTGCAGATCGAGGATCGAGTTCCAACGATGGCGCTATTGCAGCCCAGACTGAACCTCAAAGTCTCGCAACGGCAGGTGCTCACACCGGGCCTGATGCAGATGGTGAGCGTTCTGGCGTTGAACAAGCTCGAGCTGAAGGAGATGATCGATGCCGAGATGGTTGAAAATCCCGTCCTGGAAGAGATTGACGAATCGGTTCCAATGCTTGACCAGGTTGCGGGACGCGAGGAGCGCCTGGAGCGCAGCGTTGAAGAGGCGGCGGCCCCTCCCAAAGACGTTTTCAGTGAGATCGACTTTGGATCGTACTTCCAGGACTATCTTGATCCGGGCTATCGCACGCAGCCTGAATACGAAGAGAGTGAAAGGCCCTCGTTTGAAAACTTTCTCTCCCAGCCTACAACTCTCACCGATCACCTGGCGTGGCAGCTGGGATCGCTGACGGTCGATAAAGAGCTCTATGAAGTAGCCGAGTACATCATCGGCAACCTCGATGAGTGCGGTTATCTTGAAGCAAGCGACGAGGAACTCGCGTCGGCGTACGCCCTATTCCGGGCTGAATCAGCCCAGGAAAAACTGAACGGCAATGGGAACGGCCATGTTCCGGATGAAGCAAAGGCGCTCGATATTGTGAAGCGCGCCATCGAAATGGTGCAGCGGCTCGATCCGGCAGGAGTCGCGGCCCACGATCTGCGCGAGTGCCTTTTGTTGCAAATCAAGGCACAGCAGCAGGAGTTTGACGAACTATACGGAACGCCGTTCGTGCAGACCGGTGAGGAACCGCAACGCGCCTATGAAAACGAGGATGACGCGAAGATTGACGAACGGCGCCGGGCAATGGAAGTGGCCGCGCTGATTGTGGATCATCACCTGCAACTGATGCAGAAGCGCGACTTGAAAGAGTTGGCGCGCGCTGTGCAGGTTTCAATTGAAGAGGCGCACACGGGCACCGAATTCATTCGCACCCTCGATCCGCGGCCCGGGCGGCTTTACAACCGCGACCAGACGCGGTTGATTGAACCGGATGTAGTATTTGTAAAGCGCGGCGGCGAATGGATTGTAAGCATGAACGAAGAGGAGCTGCCCAGCCTGCGGCTGAGCCAGCGCTACCGCCGCATGCTGGTCTCAAGCAACACCGACAAGGAAGTAAAAGAGTACGTCAAGGAGCGTTTCCGCTCGGCAATGCAGCTGATGCGCAATATTGCGCAGCGCAAGAGCACCATCCTCAGGGTCTGCGAAGTGGTTGTGCGGCGGCAGCACGATTTTCTCGATCAGGGAATCGAAGCGCTGCGGCCGATGATGATCAAGGAAGTGGCGGAGGAGATCGGCGTGCATCCTTCCACGGTGAGCCGCGCCGTGGCCAACAAATACGCGCACACTCCGCAGGGTGTGCTTGAGCTAAGATTCTTCTTCACCGAGGGCGCGAACGGGCCCGAGGGCGCCGACACGCCGCTGCTGGTGCTCAAGCGCAAAGTGAAAAAGCTCATTGAGGATGAAGACCCGCGCCATCCGCTTACCGACGACCAGCTCGCGGCCATGCTGCAGTCGCAAGGCATCCAGCTCACCCGGCGCACGGTGGCCAAATACCGCGAAGACATGAATATTCCATCGACGCATCAGCGGCGGAAGCGGGAGTAGCTGGAAGCTTTCAGCCTTCTGCTATCAGCTGTTTTGCCGATCTCGTTGGCGTCCACCGCAGATTTGTCCCAGGCAGGGAAAAAACTGACCACTGATCACTGATCTTACATCGCTTCAGGACTCTCGATCCCAAGCAGGGCGAGCGACCGGACCAACTCGCGCAGCGTAACAGCTGCCGTTGCCAGCAGAAACGTCTTCCGCGCGGGGTCTTCTTCTTTGAGGACTGGGTGATTGTGGTAAAACGTCGCAAACTCCTGCGCAAGCTGAAAGGCGTGCTTGGCGAGATAGGCCGGTTCTGATGCTGCGATGCACTGATCCAAAACCAGCGAGAAACGGCCTGCACGCAGCCAAAGCGCCCAGATGTCTTCGTTTTCGTCGCCGGAGAGATTAGTGCCTGACTCCGCTAACCCCGCTAACGCCGCTTCGGGACTCGTTCCGCCCTTGCGAAAGATATTCCGAATGCGCACTGCGGCGTACTGGATATAGGGTCCGGTTTCGCCTTCGAAGCTCAACGCGTCTTTGAAGTCGAAGGCGATAACCGAATTGCGCGTGTACTTGAGCATGAAGTAGCGCAATGCGCCGATGGCGATCTGCATGGCGATTTGCCGGCGCTCGGCTTCGGGGCTGGCGGCCTGCTTCTCATCCACGAGCGGCTGAACGGCTGCGATGAGCTTGTCGATAAGGTCGTCAGCCTTGACGCCGAAGCCCTTGCGGCCGCTGACTTCAATGTAGGCGCGGCTCAGGTCTTCTTCGGGCACGTCGTAGCCCAGATCGACGGCGCACCGCGGCGTCAGCGCCACCATCTCGTAGCCGAAGTGCGTGTAGTGGTCGGCTTGATCGGCATAACCCATGCCCCGCAGCGCCTGAATCACATTCGACTGCGGGTCAGCCTGGCGCGAGTCGATGACGTTATAGATGGCTGTTGCCCCGCCGAATTGCGGATGCTTTTCCTCGCCGCGGACGGTCGAAATCCAGCATTCGTGATCCGGGTAAGTGAAGAACGGCTTGTAGCCGAAGTCACGGCCCAGCAGTCCGAACTTCCACAGATGATAGGCAATATCTTTGCCGACGTATGTGACGGTACCGTTGGAACGCACAATCACCTTCGCATCTTCGTCGGTGTCGCCGTCGGCAACTTCAGCGCCGGCGCGACTCATCACCCAGCAGCCCTTATTCTTGCCCTCGTTCTCGAAGTAGAGAACGCCCGTGGCCTTGAGCTGCTCAAAGGCCGCATCCCAGAACTTGAGGTGCAGAATCTCGCTCTCGCGCGGCAAAAAATCGTACTCGATATCGAGCCGCTGCATGGTTTCAAGATGGCGGCGCAGAACGGCAGTCGAGATGAGCTCGGCGATTTCTGCGGTCTCGTTGCCGCCCTCCTCGATCTCATGCAGGGTGTGATAACGCAGCTTCTTGCGCGTTTCATTCTCTTCGGGCGTGCCGCTCGTGTACCACTGTGAAGTATTCGCGTACAGGTCCCAGCAGTAGTAATCAAATGGCTGGATTGTACTGACCGGCACAGGCGAAGACGCTGGCGCTGCCCCTGAAATTGCCGCGGCGCGTTTTTCGCAGTCCGCGATCAGCGCGCGAACCCGATCGACGCTCTTGCCTTCGAGATGCAGGAAGCCCACCACCACATCGGCAACCTGCACGCCGGTATTGTCGATGTAATTCTGCACGTCCACTTTATTCCCCGCCGCGCGCAGCAGGCGCACAAACGTGTCGCCGAGAATGGCATTGCGCAGATGGCCGATGTGCGCGGCTTTGTTGGGATTGATGCTGGTATGCTCCACCAGCACATGGTCCTGCGCGCCACCTGCGGTGGGGCCACTCTTCGGAGTAATAACCAGTTGCACTGCAGCCGCTCTGTCCAAACGCGCATTGATATAACCCGCCCCGGCCACTTCAAATCCCGCGAATCCCGCGACCGACCCTAAAGACGCCACAATCTCCTGCGCGATGATTTTGGGCGCTTTGCGCAGCGTGCGCGCCAGTTGCAGAGCGATAGGCGTGGCAATTTCGCCAAAGCGCAGGTCGGGGGGCGTTTCCAGCGGAATGCTCTCAATCTCGAGCGAGTATTTTGCTTTCAGGACCGCGCGAATGACGCTGCCGAGCCTTTGTTGCAATTCAAGATACACAGTCGAAGCGCCTCAAAAATCCTTGATTTTACAGGGTGATTTTATCACCTGCGATGGGCCAGACCGGCGCGCAAGCTCTCCTGCAAGAGCTGTGAGTTGAAGACGATAACGTAAAATGGAAGTAGATCGCCGATCCCGCTGCCTCTACTGTGGGCGCGAACGGAATGCGCCATCCATGACCCAATCCGGCTCCGATACAAAGCGTTTTTACCTCACCACGCCGATTTACTACGTGAACGCGCGGCCGCACCTGGGCCATGCCTACTCCACGATCGTGTGCGACGCCATTGCGCGGCGCAAGCGTGCACTCGGCATCGAAACCTGGTTCCTGACCGGCACCGACGAGCACGGGCAGAAGATTGAGCGCAGCGCCAAGCTGGCCGGGTGCACGCCGCAGGAGTTTGCGGACCGAATTGCCGGCGAGTTCCGCGGCCTGTGGGACAAACTGGGGATCACCTACGACGATTTCATCCGTACCACTGAACCTCGCCACGTGCGCGGTGTGCAACACCTGTTCGCCACGCTTCGCGATCGCGGCTACATCTACAAGGGCTCGTATACGGGCCAGTACTGCGTGAGCTGCGAAGAGTGGATCGAAGGGCCCCCGGGAACGGTCTGCCAAATTCACGGAACCGTGACCGAGACGGTCAGCGAAGAGAATTACTTCTTCAAGCTTTCGGCTTTTGAGAAAAAGCTGCTCGATTTCTACGAAGCAAATCCCGGCTTCATGGGGCCGGAGTCGACACGGCGCGAGGTCATTAGCTTTGTGCGCAGCGGGCTCAAGGATCTTTCTGTCAGCCGCACCACGTTCGACTGGGGTATTCCCGTGCCGGGCGATGAGAAACATGTGGTGTACGTGTGGCTCGACGCGTTGGCCAATTACATTACAGCTCTCGGTTATGGCTCCGATGACGACGCAAAATTCAACAAGTTCTGGCCGGTCGACATTCACCTCATCGGCAAAGAGATCAGCCGCTTCCACTGCGTTTATTGGCCGGCATTCCTGATGGCCGCGGGCATTCAGCCGCCGCGCTCGGTGCGCGCCAATGGCTGGCTCCTGTTCGATCAGAGCAAGATGTCGAAGTCGCGCGGGAACATTGTGCGCGCCGAGACTGTTCAAGCGGTGCTGGGCGCGGATGCGCTGCGGTACTTCCTGCTGCGCGAAATTCCCTTCGGGCAGGATGGCAACTTTACCTTCGACGCGCTGGTGCAGCGATTCAACGGCGACCTCGCCAACGGCTACGGCAACTTGGTGAGCCGCGTGGTGAATATGGTGCACAAATTCTTTGGCGGAGTGGTGCCTGAAGCTGGCGCTGAAACGCAAGCCGAAACAGCGCTACGTGCAAGCACCGAGGCCGCGATTGCGGCATTCGGGCCTGCATTCGACGAGATGAATTTCTCTGACGCGCTGAAGGGCCTGTGGGCGATCGTTGCCGAGACTGACGGCTATCTGACGGCGAATGCACCTTGGAAGAAGCCCGCCGATCGCTCCGATGCCGATCATGGGGCGCTGCAGGCGCGCGTCCTCGCCACAGCGGCCGAGGCCATTCGCGTTATTACGGCGCTGGCGTATCCGGTGTTACCCGAGGCCGCATCCAAAGTGTGGCGGCAGTTGGGCCAGGGCGAGATTGCCGATGCTGCCAAAGATGCATTTTTGACCAAACTCGCGTGGGGTGGATTGAAAGCCGGTACCAGGCTGGGTGAGCCTGCGCCGCTCTTCCCTCGCGCGGAGAAGGACGCGGTGGAACGTATGCAGAACCTTGAAGACGAAAACAACAAGAGCGCCGTGGAAGCGGCCGGTGGCAAGGGCGAGACGGTTGCGCCAGGCCCGGCAACGGCGTCGCCGTCGGTGATGCCCATTGATACATCCAGCACCGCGGGTGCGGGCACGAACGATGCGTTGACGCAGACCTCGGTAGTTTCGAACGACCCCAGCAAGCCGCTAGATACGGCGAAGGTCCACGCTGTTCCCGCCGAGCATGCCAGCAGCCGGCTTGACGTTGCGGCCGCGGCTCCGGACGCGCCGAAAACGGAGGAACAGGGAACTCGCAAGCCCGAGGGCGTACATTCCTATCTCAAGCATCCTGAGCCAAAGCCGCAGTCGGCAGAGACTCCCGCTGCGAACGCACCAGTCGCGCCTGCCGCGCCCGTATCTGGCGAACCAGCGGCCGAAGAAAAGCAGCACATTACCATCGACGACTTTGCCAAGGTGGAGTTGCGCGTGGCGCAGGTGCTGGTAGCCGAGCGTATTCCCAAGGCCGACAAACTGTTGCGGCTTGAGGTTGATCTGGGCTACGAGAAGCGGCAAATCCTGGCGGGCATCGCCCAGTACTACGAGCCCGAAAAGCTCGTCGGGCGCAAGATTGTGATTGTGGCTAACCTGGCTCCGCGCAAGATGCGCGGCCTGGAGTCGAACGGCATGCTGCTGGCCGCGTCACTGCCTCCGGATGGTGCGCCCGTTCTCGCCGGCTTCCTTGAAGATGTGCCGCTTGGGGCGAGGCTGAAGTAGGGCAATGATCTCAAGCTATTGACTCGGAGCAAGGGGAGGCTTAATCATGCGACGGTTTGCGATAGCCTTGGTCTGCATCGTTCTGATGTCTGCTCCAAAAGTTCCGGCGCAGCAAGCGGGCTATTATCCGAGTGGGGGCGCTGATGAGGCACCGCAAGTTAGCTTGATAAAACTCATAGCAAATCCTCAAGCATATAACCACAAAATTGTACGGCTCATTGGCTATCTGCACTTGGAATTCGAAGGAAATGCGATCTATCTGCATCAAGATGACTTCGAACATGGGATATACGAGAACTCGATTTGGATCAATCTTCCAAAGGACATCTCCCAAGTTCAGATCAAAGCTGTCAATGACCACTATGTGATTTGCACAGCGCGATTCATAGCGAGCCAACACGGTCATATGGGAATGTTCAGCGGCGAATTGGAAGATGTAAGGCGTCTTGAAACTTGGCGTTAACAAACAAGTTGCTGCGAGCGTTCGCATCGTGGAGTAAGTTACCACCGTTTTGAGGTTCCGTTTTGCTCATCGATTCCCACGCCCATCTAGACAGCCCGCGCTACGCCGACGACCGCGAGGCCATGCTGGCGCGCGCTTTTGACGCCGGGGTTGGCGCGGTGCTGTCGATCGGCATTGGCGAAGGGCCGGCGGAGATGCACCAGGCCCTCGATCTTTGCCGCGAGTTCAACTCGAAGCGCGAGAACGGCGCCAAACTGCCGCGGTTGTTTGCCAGCGCAGGTGTCTATCCGCATTCCACGCCGGAGATCAACGACTCCGTGCTGGCTAAGCTCGACGCACTTCTAGCCGAGCCTGAAGTCATCGCCTGCGGCGAGATCGGCCTCGACTACTACCACGAGGGCGCGCCGCGGGTGGTGCAGAGGGCCATGCTCATCCGTCAGCTTGAAGTTGCGGCCGGGCGCAAACGACCGATCCTCATCCATTGCCGCGGAACCAACGAGTCGACCGACGCCTGGGCAGATCTTTTCGACGTCCTCTACGCACACTGGCGCTCCACAGGCCTGGGCGGCGTAATGCACTGCTTTGGCGCGGGCTGGGAAGAGGCGCGGCGTTCGCTCGACATGGGGTTCCTGTGTTCATTTGCTGGGAATGTCACCTACCCCAAGGCGCAACCGCTGCGCGACGTGGCGGCCAGAATGCCGCTGGACGGAGTGCTGGTTGAAACCGACGCCCCGTGGCTGGCTCCAGCGCCCAATCGCGGTCAGCGCAATGAGCCGGCAATGGTGGCCTTGACTGCCCAGGTCGTCGCCGCATCCTTGGCGGTGGGAGCCGGCGAACTGGCCGAAGCTACCACGGCAAACTTTTTCCGGCTGTTCCAGGTTGGGTAAGACGTGGGAAACTGAGAGTGGTAGTTCGCGGAGTCGAAAGACAAATGCAGGTCCTTCGACTGCGTCCGCTGCGGCGGACTTCGCTCAGGATGACTGCGCGCGAAGCAATTTTGGCAGCCGATATCGCAACACGGAAGAAACCCATATGGCACAAGACAACTCATTCGACATCGTCAGCAAGGTGGACATGCAAGAGGTCCGCAATGCTATCGACCAGGCGCTCAAGGAGATTCGCCAGCGCTTCGACCTCAAGGATTCGCACTCCGAGGTGAACATCGCCGAGGACGACAAGGAGATCCAACTCGCCTCTGCCAACGAGTACAAGCTCGAGGCGGTGAAAGACATCCTCGGCCAGAAATTGGTGAAACGAGGCGTCTCACTCAAGAATCTTACCTACGGCAAGGTTGAGCCCGCCGCGGGCTCGAGCGTCCGGCAAAAGATCATCCTGCAGCAGGGCATCCCGATTGAAAAGGCCAAAGAGATCGTGAAACTGGTCAAGGACTCAAAGAAGAAGGCGCAGGCCTCGATCCAGGGCGACACGGTGCGCATTTCAAGTAAGGACCGCGACGAGCTGCAATCGATTATTGCCATGTTGCGGGCCAAAGATATGGGCGTGGATTTACAATTCACCAACTATCGCACGAACTGAGTTTCTAGGGTGGCGTCCGGCAGGATATCCGGCCGCGCGATTGTGATCAGACGCTGCGTGAATGTCCGCGGCAAGGCAAATGGCCGTAGAATCGGAGAGGATTGAGCACATTCACCATAGCGTCGGCGCGGGAGATCTTTGAGCTGCTGCGGGAAGACCTTGTGGCGATCGAGCAGGAGCTCGGGCGCGACGCGGCCTCCAGCGTAAGCACCATTACCGAGATTGCCGAGTATCTGCGCGAGGGCGGCGGCAAGCGCATCAGGCCGTCGCTGTTGCTGCTGGCTGCGCACCAGTTTGGCTACCAGGGGCACAGCGCCATCAGGCTGGGCGCGGTGGTTGAAATGGTGCACACGGCCACGCTGGTGCACGACGACATTATCGATGGCGCCGACACACGCCGAGGGCGGCCATCGGCCAATACCACCTGGGGCAATGAGAAGTGCGTGCTGGCCGGCGACTGGCTTTACATGCAGGCCTTCAAGGTGGCGCTTGAAGAGAGAAACCTGCGCGTGCTCGACCTGCTTATCGGGCTTACGCAACAGATGGTCGAGGGCGAGCTGCTGCAGATTCAAAAGCTCGGCAAAGCCGTCTCTGAGGCCGAGTACTACGACCTCATCTTTCGCAAAACCGCATGTCTGTTCTCGGTTTCAATGCGGCTGGGTTCGGTGCTGGCCGGCGCTACTGAAGCTGAAGAAACCAGCCTGGCGACGTATGGCCGCGCGGTGGGCCTGGCCTTCCAGATTGTGGACGACGTGCTCGACTTGACCGCGACCGAAGAGGTGCTGGGCAAGCCGGTGGCCAGCGATCTGCGCGAGGGCAAGGCGACTCTGGCCGTGGTTCATGCCCACGATCACGGAACCGCCGTTGACCGTCGCGCCATTCAGCGCGTGCTCGACGACCGCAGCTTTGAGAACGTGAGCCGCCAGCAGATTCGCGAGATTCTTGAGCGCAACGGATCGGTGGAGTATGCCATGGCCGCGGCCGATCGCTATGCGGAGCAGTCGCGCCAGGCACTGGCGCCCTTGGCCGATAACGAGTTCAAGAGGGCCCTTTTGTGGGTTCCCGACTTTGTTGTGGCGCGGGAGAAATAAATGTCGCCACTCAAATCGGGAAGACAGCTTTGGACTGCGGTTGATGACTATTTTGGCAAACTGCTTGCGCCGCCTGACAAGTATCTTGAAGCAACCGTCAAAGCCAATCGCAAGGCCGGGCTTCCGGCCATCGATGTTTCGCCACTGCAAGGCCAACACCTTAACCTCCTCGTGCGCATGACGCAACCCAAACGCGTGCTTGAGATCGGCACGCTGGGCGGCTACTCCACCATCTGCATGGCGCGCGCGCTGCCGGTTGACGGGCGCATCGTAACGCTCGAGTTCAGCCCCCGGCACGCCGAGGTAGCGCGGAAGAACCTGAAAACTGCCGGGGTGCTCGATCGCGTTGACCTGCGCCTGGGCCCTGCATTGCAGCTTCTGCCCATGCTCGAAAGTGAGGGCGCCGGGCCCTTCGATTTCATCTTCATCGATGCCGACAAGCAATCGAACGCCGAGTATGTGAAGTGGGCGCTCAGGCTTTCGCGCGTGGGTACGACGATTGTGGTTGACAACGTGGTGCGCGACGGCAAGGTCGTCGATGGCAAGAGCAAAGATCCTGACATCGTTGGCACGCGGCACATGGCCGAACTCATCGCCAACGAGCCCCGGCTGAGCGCGACCGTGATGCAGAACGTGGGCTCGAAGGGGTACGACGGGTTTCTGCTGGCGGTTGTTGTGTCGTAGGGATCAGGGATCAGGGGTCAGGGATCAGGGGTCAGGGGTCAGGGAACAAGGGAGCAATGGAGCAAGAAAGACACTCCCGACGAGCCGTGAGTCGCAATTGAGCCCTGGTCCGCGTCCGTCCTATGCATTCTGCACACATTCCTCCTATTCATCCTGCACAGTTGTTCCCTGATCGCAACCAAAAACGGCTGCCGGAGCTAGCGGATGACGGGCTGTTGCGGTATCCCACCCTTCCCGCACAATACGCGGGAAGGATGGGGCAACCATCGCAATCTATCTCGTCGGAGACCCTCCGGGTCCAATCTGTCGGACATCCGCCCGGTTTGTACCGCCCCCCGGCAGGTACCCCCCTCCCCCCTCCCCAGAACGAAGTTAAGTGGTTTGTTTTCAGCGGCCTGTACCTTTGATCTCTGGCTGTAACCCGTTGAAAACAAATGACTTGTTGCGTAAGATCCTCATAAATAAGGAGTTACGGATTCGGTTTGCAGTGGTTTTGACGCACCGTTCGGCGGTCCTGCGAAAGGTCCTGGGACGCCTGAGATGATTGTGCACTCAATGGATGAAATTACCTGCAAATCAGGGATGGAAAAATTACCTGCAAGCTATTGCCGCTGCATAGCGTATGGCTTGATATG
>Ga0182016_10006685_pt1 | contig 12042 bp, 10 predicted proteins | sample 712S2MmetaG_FD_120491 | JGI IMG/M metagenome (GOLD analysis project Ga0182016, IMG submission 120491) | Permafrost microbial communities from Stordalen Mire, Sweden - 712S2M metaG | ecosystem: Environmental > Terrestrial > Soil > Wetlands > Permafrost | place: Sweden: Stordalen | collected...
AAGCTCTCCGCAGCAGGTGGAAGAAGGCTGGATTCTTCCCATCCGCTCCGTGGGCGTGCAGGGCGATTCGCGGACGTATCGACCTGTTCTAGCCGTCGAGGGGTTCCCTGCCTCGGAGGCGGAAACCGCGGCGCTGATCAATCGCCGGACCGACGTCAATCGCGTTCTGGCGGCCGCCTATTTGACGCGGCCGTTGGGCGAGATGCGCAGCCGGACCGCGCATTTGACGGCGGCGAGGCTGGGCCGTTTGCGACAGGCAGACGCCATCGTACGCCGTTTGTCTTTCGCGTCTGGATTTGAGAAGGAAGTCTGGCAATTTCCCGTCGTGCTGGTTCCCTTCGGAACGGCGGACCGTCCGGATTCGGTCGTACTGAGACCCATCGATTCGGTGGACGGGATGACCGCGCGAGCGGTAAGAATGCCGGAGGACCTGCTCCACAAGATCACGGCTGAACTCGCGGCCGTGGACGGAGTGGCAGCCGTGTTCTACGATTTAACCAATAAACCGCCGGGCACGATTGAGTGGGAATAACGCCAAGCGTCATGCAGCAGGAAGCAATCAGGTGCGCTAGAATCGGTTTGCGCGATGGATTCCTCCGACAAGCTGACTGCGTTTATTGAAGCGGCAAAGACCAAGGGCGCGTCCGACGAGGTTCTTGTCGCTCTGCTTCGCGAGCGAGGCTGGCCGGCCAAGAACAGCTATTCAGCCATCGGCAAATATTACGAAGCACTCACGGGCGTTCCCGTGCCGGAGCGGCGCGGCGGCACCGTGGAATCGGCTCGCGACGCTTTCTTATATCTGTTGGCATTTTCCACCTTGGCGACATGGACCATTGCGCTTGGGTTGCTGGCGTTCACCCTCATTGATCGCTGGATCCCCGACCCCGTTGCGTCGCGCAACCTCGGGAACATCCGGTACGACGTTTCCTATCAGATCGCTTCCATCATCGTGGCGTTCCCGATTTTCCTAGGTGTGATGTCATTCATCTTGCGAGAGGTTGAAAGCAGCCCGGAGCGCTTGCAATCCGGCGTCCGCAAATGGCTCACCTATCTTGCACTGTTGGTCACGGCGGGAACGATGATCGGCGACCTTGTCGTGTTCCTCACGACATTCCTGCAAGGCGAATTGACGGCGCGATTTGTGCTGAAGTCGCTGACCGTCATCGTGATTGCCGGGAGCGTTTTCTGGTATTACCTGGGCTCCTTGCGAGAGCGAGGCCACGATGCTGAAGCGTAGGGACAGGATCGCAGCGGCAGGCGCCACGGGAGCCGTCGTCGTCATCACAGCGTTGGGATTTTTTATCTCAGGCTCGCCGCAGACACAGCGCTTGTTCGGCGCCGACGATCGCAGACTCAATGACCTTTTAGCAGTCGCGAGTCGCCTCAATTTTCGTTCCCGCTCGAAAGCATTGCCGGATAGCCTTTCCGAGTTGGAGAAAGATACAGGGCTGCAGCCCAACGACCCTTTGACGAAGGCGCCTTATGAATATCACCGTGGACAGGGCACCCAGTACTCCTTGTGCGCCACGTTCTCGCTAGCCAGTCCCGAGAACCAGCGGCACGAGACTTTTTGGGTGCATCCAGCCGGGCGCCATTGCTTTTCGCTGGATTCGTCGGAGCCGGTACCCGTCCACACGCAAACCTTTCGCACTTACTGAGTCACGATTACCCGCGCGTCTAGGTCGACACCTTCCCACCTGGCGATCACGGCGCTCGCCAGACAATTGCCGAGCAGGTTCACCGAGGTCCGCGCCATATCCATCAAAGTGTCGACGCCCAGGATCAACGCGACACCTTCGGCGGGCAGATGAAACGACGCGACGGCAGCGGCCAGAATCACGAACGATCCTCGCGGAACCCCTGCGACGCCTTTGCTCATCAGCATGAGCGTCAGCATCATTGAAATTTGCGCTCCGATGCTCAGCTGAATATTCGCGGCCTGCGCCACAAAGATGGAAGTCAGCGCCAGATACAACGTCGCGCCGTCCAGGTTGAAACTGTATCCCGCGGGTAACACGAAAGACGCGATATGCGGCGGCACTCCCAGGCGTTCCATGTTCTCCAGAGCCATAGGCAACGCCGCTTCGCTCGAGGCCGTGGAGAAGGCGATCAGAAACGGCCCGCGCGTTTCGGCGACGAAACGTTTTAGGGGAATTCTCGCAATCGCCACCACCGCGCCCAACACAACGACCACAAAGAAAATCTCCGCCGCCCACAGCGTGCCGACCAATTTTCCTAATCCCAGCAAAACTTTCCAGCCGTGCTCGCCTACGGTCGAGGCGATCGCGCCGAAGACTCCGAACGGCGCCGCCCACATGACGTAATCGGTGTAGCGAAACATGATGGACGCCAGCGATTTGCAAACATCCAGCAGCGGTTCGGCCTTCGCGCCGATCGCCGCGCACGCCGCGCCGAACAACAGCGCGAAGACGACGATTTCCAGAACATCTCCACGAGCCATAGCGTCAAAAATGCTAGTGGGAAACACGTGCTCGATCATTTCGCCCAGACTGGCACTGCCTGCGGCGATGCCCGGCGGCAGAGGCGGCGCGGTGAGCGCGATGCCATCGCCCGGACGCACCAGGTTCGCGGCTCCGAGTCCTACGGCTAAAGCGATGGTGGTGATGACTTCGAAATAGACGATGGCTTTGAGGCCGATGCGTCCCATCACCTTGACGCTGCCGGTGGAAGCGATGCCCGTCACCAGCGTTGCGAACACCAACGGCGCGATGATCGATTTAATCAGGCGCAGGAAAATGGTCCCGAGCAGACCCATGTGCCTCGCGGGCTCGGGAAACACGGCGCCGAAGGCTACGCCGGCGATGAGTGCGAGGAAGATCCACAGCGTGAGCGACGGACGCTTCACCGCGCGAGCCTGCCTGTCGACATCATCTTCCACGTGATCACCGGCCGCCCCATTGGAGCTTTTCGCGCAAGACGTCGAAGAACATCAGGTCGGGCGGCTGAATCAGGTTGACCGCGTGCGTGGAATGGCGGCAGATGACGTGATCGCCGCGCGCCATCAGTTCGCCGACTTGGCCATCCACGGTGAAATATGTCGGGACGTCGCTCAGCACGGTCACTTTGATGACGGCGGAATCCGGCACAATCACGGGACGATGCGTCAACATGTGGGGACAAATCGGCGTGACGCACAGCGCCGCAACGGTCGGGATCACGATGGGCCCACCGGCAGAAAGAGAATACGCCGTCGAGCCAGTAGGCGTGGAGATGATCAGGCCATCCGCCTTGTACACGCACATGAAGTGGCCGTCCACCTGCACCTCCAGATCGATGATGCGAGCCAGTTCGGCCTTGGCCAGCGCGACGTCGTTGAGCGCTTCAAATCGACCCGCGCATTTCCCGCCGCGCCATAGCTCGCAATGCAGCATGTGACGGCACTCCGTGCGGAAGTCGCCCGCCAGAACGCGTTCCAACTGCGGATACAACGCGTCCACTTTGATGGAGGTGAGAAATCCCAGGTTGCCGAGGTTCACGGCGAACAGCGGAATATTGCATCCGCCGGAAGCTCGCGCAGCAGAAAGCAGCGTGCCATCGCCACCCAGCACGATCAGTAATTGCGCGCCGTCCGCCACGTCGTTCCGCGCACAAGAAGCCGTGGCTCCCGCGTAGGCCGCGGTTTCCGGATCCAAACGCGCCGTGACACCGCGAGCGCTCAACCACGCCAGCAGTTCCGGCACAACGGCGGCCGCGCGATCGCTGCGCGGTTTTGAGACGATGGCGACGGTGTCGATCTTAACGCGTGGCATAGAGCAAGAACTCCCGATTGCCTTCGGCCCCTTGAATCGGACTCTCCGCGATCTGCGTTTGGAATCGGAGCATCTCGACGGCCCGGCGCACGCGATCGCAAGCGGCCTGGTGCAATTCCGGTTCCTTCACGATACCGCCTTTGCCCACCTCACCGCGCCCCACTTCGAACTGCGGTTTCACCAGCACAATCATTTCTCCGGCGGATTTCAACAACGGCGCGATGGCGGGCACGAGTTGGGTGGCCGAAATAAAGCTCGCATCGCAAACCGCCAGATCGAAGCGTTCGGAAAAATCTTCGGGCGTCAGGAAACGTGCGTTGACATTTTCGCGAACCACCACGCGGGGATCGTTGCGCAGTCCCCAATCCAGTTGGCCGTGTCCGACGTCGATGGCCCACACTTTCGCGGCTCCGCGCTGCAAAAGGCAATCCGTGAATCCACCGGTGGAAGCTCCCACATCTAGGCACACAAAACCGGTTACATCGAGATGAAACGCATCCAGCGCGCCCGCCAACTTGTAGCCTCCGCGGCTGACGTAGGGCATGCGCTCCAACACTTCGATCACGGAATCGCTGGCGATGCTATGCCCGGGCTTTTGCAGCTTCTGGCCGGACACCAAAACTTGTCCCGCAATAATCAGAGCTTGTGCTCTTTCACGGGACGACGCCAAGCCGCGTTCTACCAGGAGTTGGTCTAAGCGGCTTTTGGCAGTTGGTTTCGGCTTCGGCTTTGGCTTCATCAATCGGCAATCACGCTGTGCGCTGTACCACAAGATCGGCGAGCTCGCGCAAACGCGTCCCGCGTTCATCGAACATATTCAACTCCAAGTGCGCCGACAAGCGTTCCTCTTCGGCCATGCGGCGCGATTCCTCGATGCCGTAGACGGCCGGAAACGTGATCTTATGCTGCGCGGCGTCCTTGCCCGCCGTCTTGCCGAGCGCCTCGGACGATTGCTCGACATCGAGAATATCGTCGACGATTTGAAACGCCAGTCCGATGTGTTCGCCGAATTTCGAAAGCGCGGCGAGCTGCGCCGCATCGGCTCCGGCGTAGATCGCACCCATACGAACGCTGGCGCGCAAGAGCGCTCCGGTCTTGGCCCGATGAATCGATTCGAGCAGCTCCGCCGTCGGATGCTTCCCTTCCCCTTCGATATCATTCACTTGTCCGCCGATCATTCCTCCGACGGTTCCCGATGCGACCGCAAGTTCGCGAATCAGTTCGACGCGGCATTCCGCATTCACTCCGTCGAGCTTGGCCAGCACTTCGAAGGCGAGCGTCAGCAGCGCATCGCCCGCCAGAATCGCCATCGCTTCGCCGAACACCTTGTGGCAGGTCGGACGTCCGCGGCGCAGGTCGTCGTTATCCAGCGCTGGAAGATCGTCGTGGATCAGCGAATAGGTGTGAATCATCTCCAGCGCGCAGGCGGCCGATTCAATTCCCACGGGCGCATCGGAAACAGTTTCGGCCGTGGCGATCGCGAGCAAGGGACGAATACGCTTGCCCCCGGCAAACAGGCTGTAACGCATGGCGCGATGAATGTTTTCGGGATTCGTGCTTTCGGGCGGCACCCAGCGATCGAGCGCGGCATCCACGCCCCGTTGCTGGTTCGCCATGTAGTCGCGAAGCGTCATGGAAATGCCCTTGTCTATGTGGGTCCTGGCTTGCTGAGTCTTGACTTGCATGCGGGGTTTTCGCCAGCGGCGGTAAAAACCATTCTAACGGACAAAGCGACCGCCGCCGGGAACGAAGCGAACGGAACTTGCGCTAGGACTTTCCGGGCTTAAATGGACGCGCCTCAAGTTTATCGCCATCGCCCGCGGAGCTGGCGCGCTTCATGAGAATCTCGACGCGCGATTCAGCTTCCAGGAGTTGTTTGCGGCAGGCGTCACTCAGTTTAGTGCCTCGCTCAAACAGTTCGAGCGAGCGTTCGAGCGACAGCTCTCCGCTCTCCATTTCTTTGACGATGGCTTCGAGTTCGCGTAACCCCACTTCGAAAGCCAAAGGAGAAGCGCCAGTTGAGGACGTGTCGGACATGAGCAACTTCATTCTAGCGAACCCGGGCAAGCCATCGGCGCCACGGGACAGGTAACTCGTTTATGTTAGCGCGGCTTTGGGCGCCGTGGAGACGAAGATAAACTCAGCCGAATAGCAACTTGTTTTGGCCTTAATGGAGAACATATGGAACGACATTAAATCCGTCTCTGAGCATTGACATCCGCCCGCCGTCGGGACCGGGACATCCGGCTTTGCCTCGCGGCTGCCCGTTTTGCCGCGTCATTCTAACGGTTCGCCGCCCCTCACTGCCGAACCCCTGGGTTGTATATTGAATTCATGTATAATGACAAAAATGGAGCAAGGAAGGAGAATATGAAGCAACTAATCGGATTGTTTTTAGCTAAAACAGCCAGGGTTTGCCTACTTCTAGCTGTTTCCGGATTTCTTGCGCATAACATGGCGTACGCGGGGCCAGGGATAGCCCCGAATCCTGGAGATCCTCTTTATTGCCAGCCCAACGAAGGCACTACATTCCTGATCGTCAACGGAGGCGCGGGTGTCTTTACCGTAGACCAGGACTGCTTCAACAACACGATCTCCACTAATACGACCCTGACCATCACCACTGGCCAGGGCGGCACGCTGAACGGGACGAACTTATCGTCTAACACGACTTACGTCTACACGCCACCGTCGCCTACCTTCACAGGCCTGGATACGTTTTCGATCGCCGTGACGACGGTCTATAACGGCGCCGGCGGACCTGGGTCTACAGGCGGATCTTCGATGCCGGGCGGACCGGCGACCCTGAACATTACCCTCAATGTGATCCCCTCGACGGCGACCCTGAATGTTCCCTTCGGTGTCCCGACCGCAGTCCTGGTGCCTGCGGGAAGCGTGACCGGTTGCACCGCGCCCGGCAATCCCGGTCTGGGCCCAACGCCTTCGGCCGTAGTGGGGTGCGTGACGGCCATCACCAAATGTCTTTTTTGCACGGAAACCATAGCTACAAGCAATGGAACGCTAACGACCAGCGGCAACTCGCTGTTGTATACACCGAACGTCGGCTATTCCGGCCCGGATACGTTTACCTACCAGGCGGAGGGCGTCAATACCGACGGCAACACTGCGCTCGATTCGAGCAACGTCACGGTCACCGTCACTGTACCTGTTAGCACAACACCTGTTCCCAGTTCCCTTCTGCTGATGTTAGCGGGCCTGGCGATCACCGGTTTGTTCTTCGCCAGCAGGAAGTTTCGCCAACAGAATTAGTGGCCTCGCCCCAATGGAGGGCCTTCTTCAACCGGAAGCTGACGGCACAGCTTCCGGCGCTCGTCGGCAACTAAGTACTGTTTGGTTTAATAAGCCCCCAAACATCCGGCGCCCGTCCTACTGCGCAGGTTTCTCCTCTCCGCGATAAATTTCACCTTTCTAAGTATTGACATCCGCCCGCGACTCTCGCAAAATAGAGAGGCGAATAAAAGGCGAACATGCTGGCGAAGGTCTCATCTCTTCTCGATAAGCTCAAACAACGGAATATAGCTGTATCCGCAGGATTTAGCGAAGAGGCTGGCGGGTCCAGTACACGCTCATGTGACGCACTTTCTGGTCCTGCGCCCCCGGCTTATTCACTCCCAGCGGGCGCGATTACGGAAATCTCGGGAGCCCTGTCCTCCGGGCGCACTTCTTTGACCCACGCGATTCTGGCGCAGGCCACGGCAGCCAGCGAATGCTGCGCCATGGTGGATGCAGCCGGAGCGTTCGATCCGTGGTCGGCCGCGCAGGTGGGTGTGGATCTGCAGAAACTTTTATGGGTTCGCGCGAATGGACGGCTGGACGCGGCACTGAAAGCCGCCGACTTGATTCTACATAGCGGCGGCTTCGGTGTCATCGTGCTGGATTTGTGCGAGGCCTCCGCGCAGGAGCTCAACCGCATTCCGCTTTCCTATTGGTACCGTTTTCGCGGCGCCGTGGAAAACACTCCCGGAAAGTTCGTGGTGGTGAGCCATGCGCCTCTGGCGAAATCCTGCGCGCGCCTGCCTTTGGAAACGCGTCGCGAAAGCGCGCACTGGAGCGGGTCCACTTCTTTATTCAAGGGGATCGATTTTGCGGTGCAGGATCGCAAACCGCACGCGATGAAACGGCACATGGGGAACGGACTGGCTCGTCTCGCTGGATGATTCACGGAGCATATCTATGTTTGCCTGTTTGTACGCTCCCTCCGCATCGCAGATGTCGCTGCTCGCGCTGGCTTCGTCGTTTTCTCCGTTAGTGGAGGACACCTCGCCGGGCGTGGTGGTTTTTTCCATCGTCGGACTTTCGAAGCTGATCGGCACGGTGGACCAGATCGCTTCGGCCATTGCGCGCGCCGGCGCGGAAATGCTCGCCGGGAAAACGCCCGTAAAAAAAGGCAGCCTTCCTGCGAACCTTATTCAGACCAGCCTGGCGATCTCCGCCGATCCCGACGCCGCCGTCATCGCCGCGCGCCACAAAGGCGGCCTCACGATGATTCCTCCAGGCAAGGAAGCAGACCGGCTCAGCGGCCTGCCGCTTCATGTGTTGGGCGATTTTCTGGCGGATGCGGATTTAGCGATTCTCGACACGCTGGATCGTTGGGGCATCAAGACGCTGGGGGAGATGGCGGAGCTTCCTCCGCTGGGGTTCATCGCGCGTTTTGGAGAAGCGGGCGAGCGCCTACTGCGCTTAGCTCGCGGGGAAATGCAGCGGACATTGAAGGTGCGCGAGGCTCCCGAGACCTATGAGCGACGCATAGATCTGGAGCATGATCTGGAACATCCGCAAGCGCTGCTGGAGCCTCTTCTGTTCGTGATTTCCTCGCTGCTTCAGGAATTGATGGAGGCGCTGCGCAGGCAAGGACTGGCGACAAATCGCGTGACGCTGGGATTGCGGCTGGTGAAGCAGGGGGAGCACGAGCGCACAGCGCCGAACGCGCGCCTCATGGCTAAAAACGATTCGCGTCCGGCTGCGTTGTGCGCGAATTCAAATGATAGTCGAACACTCGAATTTCCCGTCCCCGTCCGCGATCCGCAAGTGATCCTGAAGCAATTGCAATTCGATCTGGAAGCGCATCCGCCGCGGTTCGCGATCCTCGGCGTGCAGGTGCATTTGAATCCAGTGGAACCGCGCCCTCTGCAGCATGGCTTGTTCGTTCCGCAGGCTCCCGCGCCGGAGAAATTATCGCTGACGCTCGCGCGGTTGACCGCGCTGGTGGGCGAAGGAAATATCGGATCGCCGGAATTGCTGGACACGCATCGTCCGGATGCGTTCCGGATGCGCACCTTTTCGCCTAATTCTGTGGAGCGGCCATTCGCTCCTGCATTCATGAGCTCGTTGCGATTTGCGTTTCGTTATTCGCGCCCCGCGCCATCCGCGCAAGTGCGCTTGCGATCGGAACGGCCGGTGGAAGTGAAGTTTCAAATGCACGTCCATACGCGTGACGTACTGGCGTCGGCCGGCCCGTGGAAGGCCTCGGGCGATTGGTGGACGCCGTCGCCATGGGATCGCGAAGAGTGGGACGTCGAGCTCAGCGACGGAGGCCTCTACCGCGTCTTCCGCTCCTCGCGCGAATGGTTTCTAGAAGGCGTGTATGACTGAGTGAATAAAAGCAGATCCCTCGACTTCGCTCGGGATGACAAACGTTGTTTTAAGCCCCAAGCTGACGCAGGGGGTTCACGCCTCCATGCCTTACATCGAACTCCACGCCCGCTCCGCTTTCAGCTTTCTCGAAGGCTCCGCTAACCCTGAAGATCTCATCTCCCGCTGCGCGGAGCTTGCTATTCCGGCGATCGCTCTGCTGGACCGCAACAGCCTTTCCGGCGCCGTGCGATTTCATCAGCAGGCCAAGAAATCCGGCGTGCGCGCGATCATCGGAGCGGAAATCACGGCGCCCGAAGGATTCCGCTATGCACTTTTAGCCGAATCGCAGAAGGGTTATCAAAATCTGTGCCGCCTGATCACGAAGATCAAATTGCGCACGGGCCACGGAGAACAGGAAAATGCCGTCGCCCATCCTGAAGATCTGGCCGAGCACGCCGCAGAACTCGTCTGTCTCACCGGCGGCGACGAAGGCCCTCTCGCCCACGCACTCGCTACCTCTCACGACGCGGCCCTCGCCCAGATCCAACAGCTCACCCACATCTTCGGACCGCGCAACGTGTTCGTCGAGCTGCAACGCCACTACGATCGCGCCGAAGAATATCGCAATCAAGCGGCCATCGCCATCGCGCGCAAATGGAAGCTGCCGATGCTCGCGACGAACGGCGTATCACACGCGATCGAGCAGGATCGCGATTTGCTCGACGCGTTGACGTGTGTGCATCACAAGACCACGATTCACGAAGCCGGGCGCTTGCTGGCACGCAACTCCGAGCGTCATCTGAAGCACGCCGCGCAGATGCAGAAATTATTCGCCGATCTTCCCGAGGCCATCGCCAACACGCAGAATCTGGCCGCGCGCCTCGGCTTCACGCTGTGCGATTTGGGATACAAGTTTCCCGATTATCCCGTGCCTCCGGGCGAGACGATGAATTCGTATTTGCGCAAGCTGGCCGATGCGGGCGCGCGCGAGCGCTATCGTCCGTATCACGAAAAAGCGCAGCGCCAGGTGGAGCGCGAGCTCGCGATGATCGAAAGGCTGGAACTGGCTGGCTATTTCCTCATCGTCTGGGACATCGTGCGTTTCGCGCGCGAGCAAGGCTTGCTCGTCCAAGGGCGCGGCTCGGCCGCGAATAGCGCCGTTTGTTATTCGCTGAGAATCACCGCCGTCGATCCCGTCGGCATGGATTTGTTGTTCGAGCGTTTTCTCTCCGAAGAACGCGGCGAATGGCCCGACATCGATCTCGACCTCGCGAGCGGCGACGAACGCGAACGCGCCATTCAATACGTCTACGAACGCTACGGCAAGCTGGGCGCCGCGATGACGGCGAATATCATCACCTATCGCGGACGCTCGGCCTCGCGCGACATCGGCAAAGTGCTGGGGTTCGAGACGGAGACGCTGGATCGCCTGTCGAAGGTCGTGCCCTATTGGGGTTTTCACGACGACAAGAATGACACCGCCGAACGCCAGTTCACACAAGCAGGTGTGGATCTGCGCGAACCCTTGGTGCAGAAATTTCTTTCGCTCTACGAACGCGTGAAGGATCTGCCGCGCCACCTCGGTCAGCATTCCGGAGGCATGGTGATTTGCCGCGGCCAGCTGGATTCCATCGTGCCTATGCAGCCGGCGACCATGCCGGGGCGCTTCGTCATTCAGTGGGATAAAGAAGACTGCGCCGATATGGGCATCGTCAAAGTGGATCTGCTCGGCCTGGGGATGATGGCCGTGATTAAGGAATCGCTCGGATTGATTCGCGAGCACTATGCAGAGGAAGTGGACCTCGCGCATCTGCCCGCGAACGATCCGCAAGTGTACGCCGCGTTGCAGAAGGCCGATACGGTCGGCATGTTCCAGGTGGAAAGCCGCGCGCAAATGTCGTTTCTGCCGGGAATGAAACCGGATAAGTTTTACGACATCGTGGTGCAAGTGGCCATCATTCGTCCCGGGCCGATTGTCGGGAAAATGCTGCATCCCTACTTGCGGCGCCGCCAGGGATTGGAGGCGGTAACGTATCCTCATCCGGCGCTGGAGCCTGTGCTTGCGCGCACGCTCGGCGTTCCGCTGTTTCAAGAACAACTTTTGCGCATGGCGATGATCGTCGCGGGATTCAGCGGCGGCGAAGCGGAAGAACTGCGTCGCGCGATGGGCTTCAAACGTTCCGAAAAACGGATGCTCGAAATCGAAGGGCGCTTGCGCGAAGGCATGACGCGCAACGGCATCGCGAACGACGTGCAGGATCTGATCGTGCGCTCCATCGGATCGTTCGCGGCCTATGGATTTCCCGAATCGCATGCCGCGAGCTTCGCGCTCATCGCCTACGCCAGCGCGTATTTGAAGTGCCGCTACCTGGCGGCGTTCACCGCGGCGATCCTCAACAATCAGCCCATGGGGTTTTATCATCCGGCAACGTTGGTGAAAGACGCGCAGCGACACGGCTTACATTTCCGGCCCGTGGATGTGACGCGCAGCGAGTGGCTGTGCACGCTCGAAAGCGGCCAGCGGCGAGGGGCCGGGGGCCAGTGGAGCGTGCGGCTAGGGTTCAACTATCTAAAAGGATTGCGTCGTGTCACCGCGGGCGGCATCGTGCAGGCTCGCACGGAATGCCCGTTTCTCAACATCCGCGGTCTGGTGCGGCGCGTCCCTGGCATTCGCAAG
>Ga0182016_10006690_pt1 | contig 12036 bp, 13 predicted proteins | sample 712S2MmetaG_FD_120491 | JGI IMG/M metagenome (GOLD analysis project Ga0182016, IMG submission 120491) | Permafrost microbial communities from Stordalen Mire, Sweden - 712S2M metaG | ecosystem: Environmental > Terrestrial > Soil > Wetlands > Permafrost | place: Sweden: Stordalen | collected...
CCGGCTTTCGAAGAAGTGGCCTTCAAGATTCCCGTCGGCGAGCTCAGCCAACCGGTGAAGAGCCAGTTCGGATATCACATTATTAAGGTCGAGTCGCGGCAGGAGAAAACCTTCGTTGAAGTGCGGCCGGAGATCGAGAGGAAGCTGGCTGCGGACATGGTCAAGAAGGCCCAGGACGATCTGAAGGCCGCCACGCCTGTCGTCATGAACCCCGATTATTTCGGACCGCCGGCCCCTTCGCCCATGGCGCCGCCCGCTCAGAGGCCGGCTGTCAACATCCCGCCACCAGCGCCGCAGCCGAAGTAGCACCGCTGTCTTGTGGGGCGGACTCCAGGTCTGCGCGGGTCCTCCAGGACCCGCTCTTCAACCGGCCGACGTGGACGTCGGCCGCAGGACTGGAGTCCTCCCTCACAGAGCAGATGCGGCCTGAGAGGCCGCCGCAGGCCGAGGGCCTGCCCCACGAAATACTTATGAGCCGCGCGCCAGTTCTTCAAGCACCGAAGGCGCTTGCGGCTGCCAGCCCAGCACACGCTGTGCTCGCTCGCCCGATATCTGCTGATCGAGGGCCAGAGCGTCGGCGAACTGCCCCATAGTCCTGCGCGCTTCCTCGATCGGCACGGTTTCTACCCTGCCGCCCGCGCCTGCCGCGCGGCTGGCAGCCTCCGCCACATCCCGCACGCGGATGGCCGGGCCATGCGCCGCAAACAGCAGTGTGCCCGCGGCCGCCCGCAACGCCTGTGCATAAAGGGCGGCCAAATCGTCCACGTGCACGAACGTCCAGCGATTCTCGCCGTTGCCGATCACGCGCGCGGCGCCGTGCTCACGCGCCGACTGCACGAAGGAATCGACCAGTCCGCCGCCGTGTCCATAAACCATGGCCGGCCGCAGCACAACTCCCTGCACGCCATGTCGCGCGGCCTCCAGCACCAGTTGCTCGTTGGCCGGACGCCAGGCTACCAGCGGCGTGGGCGCAAGCGGTGTGTCCTCGTCCGCGACCCTATCGCCGGTGTTGCCCAGCACCCAGCAGCCACTCGTATAGACAAACGGCCGGTTGAATTGCGAGAGCGCGCCGATAATGGCTTCCACTGCGGCGCGATCGACTTGTCCTGCATCGGCGGCCGCGGCCAGCGCCGTATGAATCACGGCATCGGCGTTGCGCGCGCCCTCGGCCAGGCTTGCCGGATCGCGCAGATCGCCGCGGTGCGCGCCCAGCCCCTTGGCCGCCAGCAGGCGCGCCTGATCGTCCGACCGCGCCAGGCCGACTACCGCGTAACCCGCTTTCACCAGCGCCTCGGCCACCGCGCTCCCGATGTATCCGGTAGCACCAGTCAGAAATACCTGCATGTTTGCACCCGCCTGCCCCTTCCCCAGTGTAGAACACGCTCGCCTGCCGAATTGGCGCAGCCCCTTGGGGCGGCCAATCTTGGCCTGGGGTCCCCTCTGGGGACGCCTTTTTAGGCGGCCAGAGCCGGCTGAAAGCCGCGCCCAGAGGGGACCCCGGGGCAGAATCGGGGCAGAATTGCCCGCCCTCCAATTGCAAACTGACTCACTACCATAATTTCACCCGGTGTTCATCGTTCTGCAACAGACCGGGCCTTACTCTTAAGTAAGAACATTTCTAAGTCGAAATGTTTTGATATGCCCAGAGGAGGCCCTGTGAAGAAAACCTCACTGCATTTTCTGTGGAAAGACCGGAGCACGCCAAATCGTTACCCGGCGGCTGTTTCGCTGCACGGCCACACGCTGCATTCCTGGGAAAACCTGCGTTTCCTGAACTCGTTCAAACTCCCTTTACCTTTGATTCCCGCCGTTTTGCGCGTCGCGGGCTGGCAACATCGCCGCGCCACCGGGCGGGATATGGCGCTGGCGCGGGTGCTGTGGACTCCGCCGCTCGCGCCCGATGAGGCCTATCGCCTGGAAGCCCGGCAAATCTCGAATCTCGGCCTGCAGCCCATCGTCTCGCTCACCGATCACGACGATATTGAGAGCGGCTTAGCCCTGCGGCGGACTCCGGTGGCGCCCGCCGCGCCCGTTTCTTTCGAGTGGACCGTTCCGTTTGGCCCGACCTTCTTTCATCTGGGCGTGCACAATCTGCCGACCGCGCAAGCCCGCACAGTGTTTGCGGATCTGCACGACTACACGGCGCGTCCGGAACCAAGCCGGCTCCGGGACTTGCTCGAAATGCTCCATGCGCACGAAGATCTGCTCATCGTGCTGAACCATCCGCTCTGGGACGAGGCGGATATCGGCGCGCCCGCCCATCGCCAGACGCTGGCGGCCTTGTTCTCCGGATATGGCCGCTGGATTCATGCCATCGAGCTGAACGGCCTGCGATCCTGGGACGAGAACAACGAAGCGCTGGAGTTGGCGCGCGCCTGGCAACTGCCGGCCATATCGGGCGGCGACCGTCACGGCCTGGAACCCAACGCCAACCTGAACTTGACGCACGCCGCCAATTTCGCCGGCTTCGTGGCGGAGATCCGCCGCGAGCGGCTGAGCGCCACGCTGTTCATGCCGCAGTATCGGGAAACGCTCGGGATGCGCTGGTTCGAAACCGTAAAAGACATCGTGCGCTGCCATCCCCAAGCGCAACGGCCCCGCTGGGTGGATCGCTTCTTCTATGAGTGCGAAGACGGCGTGACGCGTCCCATCGCGGAACTCTGGCCGAATGAAGGGCCCGCGCTGCTGCGCTCGGTCTTTGCCATGCTGCGGCTGTCGGAATCGCAGAGCCTCCGCGCCGCGCTGCGCTGGACGGTCCCAGACCCCGCCGAAATGCTGCCGTGACGTGAGCCCTGACGTGGGGCACCCCCCGGTACGTACCCTGCTAGTACCCGCATGACTACGTATTCGTGCAGTCCTGCCTGATAATTAGGCTTTCCAGGAGATCCAGGTGACCAGAGAGAAGATCCAGGGCGACCGCCGGCTGCAGCGGCGCTACCCCGTAGAATTGGATTTGGAATTCAGAATCGTCGAAGACGACAAAGTCGTGTCAACGGGCACAGGCAAGACGGGGAACATGAGCAGTGGAGGCGTTCTCTTTTTTGCCCCGGAGGGCGTGCCAAGCGGACCCCACGTGGAACTCGCGGTCCGCTGGCCCGCGGTTCTGGGGAACGCGCCGTTTCTCGAGTTGCGCATTTTCGGACGTCTGGTCCGTAGCGACTCGCAGGGTATCGCCATGCGCATGAGCCGGTACCATTTTGAGAAGCTGGGCGACCCGCGCGGAGCCTTCGAAGATCTTTTCACCCACGCCGTGATTCAGTAGGTGGGACAGGCTTCGGCCAGTCGTTGGGCTTGACAATCGCTTGTGTTCGGGGACAATGGCACTTAGCGGTCAAAATGCCCATTCGAGCCGAATACCGGAAATACTATGGCGCCCGCTGGCGCAAATTCCGGCTGACTATGCTGGAAGCCGCCGGCCACGTCTGCCAGATGTGCCACCAGCCGCACCGCTTGCTCAACGTGGTACACCTCTCGAACGATCCGGCGGACCGCACGCGCCTGACCGTGCTCTGCCCAAGGTGCCATTCCAAACATAACGCCGCTCACGTTACCGCTATGTCTCGCCGTACGCGCGCCCGCCAGCGCGGCCAACTGTGGCTGTCCGACGAGTTGGAAGTGGCGCCGGTGCCGGTGCGGATGTGGCCCATGCGCCTGCGCCAGATGGATCTGTTCTAGAGAGCAGCAGGAGACAGAAGTCAGAGGTCAGAATGGCGCTACAATTCTCTAGTTATGGACACGTTTAACCGAAGAGGTTTTCTCAAGGCCGGCGCGGCGGGAATGGGCGGCGCCGCAGCCCTTTTGCAAGCCGCCGCGGCTCAAGCCCCGGCTTCACACGGCGCCCTCCGCCGGATCCTGGCGATGAACCGGAACTGGCTTTTCGGCGGGCGCGCGGTCCCGGGCTCGACCGCCCCGGATTTCGACGACACCAAATTCCAGCGCGTCACCATCCCGCACTCCAACAAGATCTTCCCCTGGCACAGTTTCGACGAAAAGGATTTCCAGTTCGTCTCCATCTATCGCCGCCACTTCAAGCTGGCGCCGCAGCCCGGCCGCCGCGTTTTCGTGGACTTTGCCGGCGTCATGACCGCAGCCACGGTCACCATCAACGGCCACAAGCTCGGCGAATATCGCGGCGGCTACACGCCCTTCTCCTTCGAACTGACGCCGCACCTGAAGCCGGACGCCCCCAACGTCCTGGCCGTCGAGGTGGATTCCACCGAGCGGCCCGACATCCCGCCCTTCGGCGAGAACATCGACTACCTGACCTTCGGCGGCGTCTATCGCGAAGTCGCGCTGCGCACCGTCCCGCCGGTGTTCATCGAAAACCTGTTCGCCAAACCGGTGGATGTCTTGGGCGACGGCCGGCGCGTGGAGGTGAAGTGCCTGCTTAACGGACAAGCCACGCCCGCGCACACGCTGAAGGTGGAACTGCGCGATGGCGCGCGCGTGCTTGCTTCCGTGGAAGGGCCGGTTTCCGGTCAGCCGTTGGCGCTTTCTAACTTTGGCGCAATCGATCTTTGGGACCTGGATCATCCGAAGCTCTATACCGTTACCGCCCGTCTCTACCAAGCCGGCGCCCCCATCGACGAATACTCCACGCGCATCGGCTTCCGGGAAGCCCGCTTCACTCCGCAGGGCTTCATGTTGAACGGGAAACACATCAAGCTGCGCGGCCTCAACCGGCATCAGACCTTTCCCTACGTTGGCGGAGCCATGCCAGCCCGCGTGCAGCGCCGCGACGCGCTCATCCTCAAGCGCGAGCTGAAGATCAACCTCGTACGCACCTCGCATTACCCGCAGTCGACGCACTTTCTGGACGCCTGCGATGAAGCCGGCCTGCTGGTCTTCGAGGAAATCCCCGGCTGGCAGCACATCGGCGACAAAGCCTGGCAGGATCTGGCCGTGCGCAACGTCGACCAGATGATCCGCCGCGACTGGAATCATCCGTCCATCATTCTGTGGGGCGTGCGCATCAACGAATCGCAGGACAACCACGATTTCTACACGCGCACCAACGCGCTGGCTCACGAGCTGGACACCTCCCGCCAGACCGGCGGCGTGCGCTACCTCTACGACACCGAATTGCTCGAAGACGTCATGACCATGAACGATTTCGGCTTCCCGCTGCGGCCGCCGAACCACCCGCTGTATCTCAACACCGAGTTCAACGGCCACATGTTCCCCACCAAGCGCAGCGATAACGTGGACCGCGTGATGGAGCACGCCCTGCGGCACGCCCGCGTGCACAACCAACTGGCTTCCGCCGATGGCTACGCGGGCGGCATCGGCTGGTGCGCCTTCGACTACAACACGCACGCCAACTTCGGCTCCGGCGACAAGATCTGCTACCACGGCGTGTCGGACATTTTCCGCATACCGAAACCCGCCGGGCAGTTCTACCGCTCCCAGTGCGACCCCGCCGACGAAATCGTGCTGGAGCCGTGCTTCAACTGGTCGCAGGGCGATCAATCCGAAGGCGGCGGCATTCATCATGCCGCGATCGTTTCCAATTGCGATCACCTGAAGATCCACGTGAAGGGCGAGCTGAAGGCGGAGGTCGAGCCCGATCGCCAGCACTATGGGCACTTGCCGCATCCGCCCTTCCTCATCGACCTGGCGGGCGAGCACCTGGAGGATTGGGGCGACCTGCGCATCGATGGCTATATTAAGGGCGCGAAAGTCATCTCGAAGACGCTGCCGGGCAACGACTACGACCGGCAGTTGCATGTCGAGCCGGACGATACGGCGCTGGTGGGCGACGGCATCGATGCCACGCGCGTGGTGCTGCGCGTGACCAATGAACACGGCGGCGCGCGGCCCTTCTCTACCGGCGCGGTTACGTTGCGCCTGGAAGGCCCCGGCGAGATCGTCGGCGAGAATCCATTTTCGCTCGCCGGCGGCGTGGGTGCTGTGTGGGTCCGCAGCAAAGAGGCGGCGGGCGTCATCCGGCTGCACGCGCGGCATCAGTACTTGGGAGAGAATACCGTCGAGATCCGCGTGACCCCTGCCGAGCCGGAACAGGTCTAGGTTCGGATTGCGGGGCAGGCTGGCAGCCTGCGGCGGCCTCTCAGGCCGCCCCCGGCGCCGCTCGACGACTGGTATCGGATAGCGAAGCGATTGCGGTGGGCCAACCTCGTGGATGTGCGCAAGACATGCGGATGCGGTTGGCGAGTTCACGATCTTCAACATTAGCGGGAACAAATATCGCCTGGCCCCGTACATCAACTATCGAGCCGGCAAGGTTTACATTCGCCACGTGATGACGCACGAGGAATCGAGCAGGGAGGATTGGAAGAAGCGATGACGAATTCCGTGCTCGAGGTAGATCCAAAGCGCTACGGCCGTCTGTTGGCGCGCAAGCTGCCGGCGGTCATTCGTACCGAAGCAGAGAATGAGCGCCTCATCGCCGAGTTCGAGCAAATTCGACAAACGCCATGACGAACTCACGCCCGAGGAGCGGGAGTACTCCGAACTCCTGACCGTGCTTATCGAGGCCTTCGAGGATGCCAACTACGCCATCGAAGGATCGACGCCCGACAGCCGGTTGCGCAGCCTGATGGAAGAGCACGGCCGGCGCCAGCGCGACTTGCTGGACGTGTTTGGTTCCCGCGGCATAGCGTCTGAGGTTGTGAGCGGCAAGCGAGCGATCAGTAAGGCGCAGGCGAAGAAGCTCGCCGAGCTGTTCCACGTGCCTGCCGATCTCTTCCTTTGAGATGACGCGCAACGGCTGCTTGGAGTTGAGGACGCTCTGGCTATCCTGACGATCTCACGACGGCCGCAGTTTCCCCTCCTCGAAGAGAGCGCTCTAGTAAGCCATCAACATCTCAGCCAGTTTGCCCGAAAGCGTCACATCGCGCGGCGTGCGGCCTTCCTTGTCGCGGCGCCGCGGATCTCCGCCAGCTTCCAGCACAGCGCGCATGATACGCACGTTGCCCCGCGATGCCGCCTGGTGCACGGCGGTCCAACCGCGCTCATCCGGCACATTCGGGCTGGCCTTATGTTCCAGCAGCCACGTCATCTGTGGAATCTGTCCCCAGCGAATCAGGTCGTTGAGCAACGGCTTCCCGCTTGCAGTAGCGCGGTCGATGACTGCGCCGTGCTCCAGCGCAGACTCCGCGAGTTCATAAGCTCCGCCCCACACTGCGTGGCTGAGCGCGTCCGTCGCGTCGGCGCCGCTCGCCAGCAACAGGTCGAACATCGCCCTGTCCTTCCTGCCTGCCGCGAAGTAGGCGGCATTCACGTCGTGCGCCCACGACCTGGTGAGCGCGCCCACCTCAGCGCCCGCGTCAATCAGGAGCCGCGCGATCCCCAGCATGTCCACCTTGGGCATGCGCGAACCGGCGGCGCATTGGAGCGCTGTCAAGCCGCCATGATCCCGGTCGCGCGCGAAATCCGGCCGCTCACGCAACGCCTTCTCCACCAGCCTGCGATCGCCCAGCGCCGCTCCCGCGAAGCCGTCGATTTTCGCGCCGCGTTTGCGCAGCACCTTTACGTACTCCGGCGAACCCACGAACGCCGCCACGATAATCGCGCGCGCCGAAGGCCACGCCCCAAGTTGTTCGGGATCGGCGCCGTTATCGAGCAACCACTCCAGGCACGCCAGGCGCGCGGGCGTGGGCTTACCAGCCGCCGCGTGTGGTTCCGACTGCAGCAGGTTATGCAGGGGACGGTAGTTGCGCCAGGAAGCGTTCAGGTCCGCGCCGGCTTTCTTCAGCAACACTAGCGCGGGCTCCATTGCGCGGCCCGCCGCCGCGCCTACCACCCGGGCTTGGCGCGCCACTTTGGGGTCGGCTTCGATCGCGTTGCGCACCGCATCCAAATCTCCCTCTCGCAACGCTTGTATCAGGGCATTGGTGTTGTGCGCGGCGCTCACAATCTCCAACAATACCGAACTGGCTGCTATCTTGTCGAGGGGGCAGCCAGCCGCAGCAGCGGCTGCAAATACCGCATCACCGTGGCCGCCACCAGCCGGTTGCCATCCGCCGTCGGATGCAGCCCGTCGCGCTGCATGCGGCTGGTCCCCGCCACTCCCTGCAGCAGGAACGGAATCAGCGCAACTTTGTCCTTCGCCGCCAGATCGCTGTAGACGCGCTGAAACGCGGCAATGTAATCCGGGCCGTAGTTGGGCGGCAGCGTCATGCCCGCCAGCAACACTGCCGCGCCGGAATCCTTCAGCCCCATGACGATCTGGTCCAGATTCGACCGGGTAGTGGAGACCGGCAACCCGCGGAGCCCATCGTTGCCGCCGAATTCGACGATGACCACAACTGGCTTGAGTGCGCTCACCGTGCTCAGACGCGCCAGCGCATCGGTGGTGGTCTCTCCGCTGATCCCCGCGTTCACCACGCGGTACCGCAGGACGCGGCGATCCAGTTCCTGCTGCAGGAAATCCGGATAGCTCTTGCCGGCGTCGGCGCCGAACCCGGCCGTCAGGCTGTCGCCAAACGCCACGATCACGGGCCGGTCGTCGCGCGCCGGGCCAGGCTGCGTGGGCTGGGCGGCTTTCCGTGCGGCCCCCGGCGCAGGCTCAGGCGTGGGGCGCGGCGCGCTGCCGCAGGCGCCCAATACTAGTAAACCGGCCAGCAAACTGACGATACGCATCTGAATGCCATAATAAAACGTAGACAGTCCATCCAATGATTCAGGCACACGGCCTCACCAAGACAATCGACACGGGCACTCACCGCGTGGACATCCTGAAGGGTATCGATCTGGAAATCCCGCGCGGGCAATTCGCCGCCATCATGGGCCCGTCTGGCAGCGGCAAGAGCACGCTGCTAGGGCTGCTGGCCGGCCTGGACACGCCTACCGCCGGCACCATCTCGCTCGACGGGCAGGAGATCACCGGCCTGAAAGAAGACGAACTCGCGTTGGTGCGCGGCCGCAAGATCGGCTTTGTGTTTCAGTCCTATAACCTGATCCCGACGCTGACCGCCGAGGAAAATGTGCTGCTGCCCATGGAACTGGTGGGCAATGGCAGCGGCGACAGCCCGGCTCGCGCGCGCGAACTTCTGGACCGCGTGGGCCTGGCCGATCGTCGCGATCATTACCCCGTGCAGCTTTCCGGCGGCGAACAGCAGCGCGTGGCGCTGGCTCGCGCCTTCATGGTGCGTCCGCCCATCCTGCTGGCCGATGAGCCGACCGGCAATCTAGATTCCGAAAATGGCCGTCTGGTGCTCGACTTGCTCCTCTCGCTCAACCGCCAGGAAGGCACCACGCTGGTGCTGGTGACGCACGATCAGGAACTGGCGAACGTTGCCGACCGCCGCATCCAGTTGCGCGATGGCCGCATCGTATGACTCACGCGCCCGCCACTCTCAAAATCGCTTGGCGTGACATACGCTCCGCGCCCGCCAAATTCCTCTTCGTGATCCTGGCGGTGGCCGTGGGCGTGGGCGCGCTCACCGGCGTGCGCTCCTTCAGCCGCGCCTTTCACAATCTGCTGCTGCTCCAGGCGCGCACCTTGATGGCCGCCGACCTCTCTCTGCGCGTGTTCGAACAACCCACCCCGCAACAGACCGCGGCGATCGCCGGCCTGGAACAACGCGGTGTGCGCCGCACGTCCCTCACCGAAACCCTCACCATGGCCAACACGGTCGCAGTGCCCGAACCCATGCTGGTTTCCGTGAAGGCTGTCGATCCGGCTGCCTATCCTTTTTACGGCGAGGTCAAACTCGACCCGCCGGTCCCTCTGCGCGCCATCCTCGACAGCCGTTCGGCCGTGGTATCCGACGACCTGCTCTTGCGGCTGAAGACGCGCGTGGGCGGCAACCTGCGGCTCGGCGGCCAGGACTTCCGCATCGCGGCGCTGCTGGTATCCGAGCCCGACCGTTTGACCGGCAGCATCAACATCGGGCCGCGCGTGATGATCAGCCGCGAGGGCCTCGACCGCACCGGCCTCATCAGCCTCGGCAGCCGCGCCGCTGAGCGCTTCCTGTTCCTCCTTCCGCCCGGCGGTCCGGACGTGCAGCAGGTGCGCAACGTCCTGAAGCAAGCTTTCCCAGAGGGACTCATCGCCGATTACCGCGAGACGCATCCTATCGTGACGCGCGGCCTGGAGCGCTCCACCACTTTCCTCAGTCTCATCAGCCTGATCGCACTGATTGTGGGCGCGCTAGGTGTGGCCACCGCCATGCACGCGCACCTGCAGCAGAAGATGGACACCATCGCCGTGCTGAAATGCCTCGGCGCGCGGTCGGGCCAGGTGCTGCAAATCTACCTGGCGCAGACGCTCGCGCTGGGCCTCGCGGGCGGCGTGCTGGGCATCGGCTTCGGCACGCTGGTGCAGCGCGCGTTCCCGGCTCTGATCGGCCGCTTTTTCCCGGTGCCGCCGCACATGGGCCTGGATCTGGTCCCCGCCGCGCAAGGTCTGGCGATCGGCATCCTGACCACGCTGCTGTTCACCTTGCCCACACTGCTGGGCATTCGCGAAATACGGCCGGCGGTCATCTTCCGGCGCGAAATGACCGAAGCGCGGCCGGACTGGCTGCGGCGCTGGAGCCGTTCGCGCGAAGCGTTGGCCACGGCGGCCGTCATCCTGATGGGCATCGGCCTGATCGCCGCATGGCTCGCCGGGACCACCCTGCGCGATTCCCTGCGCATCGGCGCGTACTTCGCCGGCGGACTGCTGGTGAGCCTGCTGGCGATCGCGGCCATTGCCTGGCTCCTGCTGCGCGGGCTGCGCCTGCTGATGCGCGGTTCCGGACGGGCGCTGCCGGCGGCATTGCGGCACGGCATCGCCAATCTCTACCGGCCCGGGAATCATGCGCAAACGGTGCTGGTCACCCTCGGCACCGGCGTGATGTTCACGCTAACGGTCTACCTGGTGCAGCATGCCGTGCTGACGGACATGGCGCAGAACGCGCCGCCGGGCATGCCCAACGTGTTCCTGCTCGATATTCCCGGAGCGCAGCGGCAGGCGCTCATGGACCTGTTGAGGCGGCAGCAGGGTATCGAAACCGCGCCGGAGATTATATCGTCGGTGGCCGTGCGGCTGACGTCGGTCAACGGCGTGCCGGTCGAGAAGATGGGCTTGCAGGAATGGGGCCGCCGATTCCTGCGCACGCGTTCGGTGACCACCGAGCCCGCCCGCCCGCGCGAGACTCAGATTCTCAGCGGCGCATGGTGGGATGGGCATCCGGCCATGCCGCAAGTGTGCGCCTCCGAAGAGGCCGCCCGCATCCTGCATCTCAAAGCCGGCATGGCGATCGAGTGGTCCTCCTGGGGGCGAACGCTGCAGTCGAACCTAGCCTGCATACAGCGCACCGATGCGGTGCGCATGAGCGCGCGCTTCGAATTCGTCTTCAGCCCGGGCAGCCTGGATGGACTTCCGGTCATCTACTATGGCAGCGTCCGGGTGAAGCCGCGCGACGTGGCGGCGGTGCAGCGTGCCGTGTATGAAAAGATGCCGACCATCACGGTCGTCAACATGGCCGACGTGCTCGAAATCGTGCAACAGGTGGTGGACCAGGTCGCGCTGGTGGTGCGCTTCGTTTCGGCATTCACCATCGTGGCGGGCGCCATCATCTTGGCATCCAGCGTGGCGGGCACGCGCTTCGGGCGAGTGCGCGAAGTGGTCATCCTGAAGACGCTGGGCGCGACGCGGCGGCGCGTTGCCGGAATCTTCTCGATGGAGTTCTTGGTGCTGGGCGCGGCGGCGGGGCTGCTCGGCAGTGCGCTGGCTACCGGGTTCACCGCGCTGGTGGTGAAGCGCCTCTTGAAGGCGGAGTTTCACTTCGACCCGGCGGCGGATCTGTTCTCGATCGCCCTGACCGCGCTGGTGGCCGTCGCGGCGGGATGGCTGGCCAGCTATCGCATTCTGGGGCAGAAGCCGCTGGAGGTGCTGCGCGATGAGTGACGCCGTTGTGCCATGGTCCATCAGTTTCTTCGCGCGCCGCGACGGATTGTGGGGCAGGCCCCAGGGCAGGCCCCCGGCCGGGGTGCCCTCTGGGCCCGGCCTCGGAGGCCGCCTTGCGCAAAATGAGACGACCAAATAGCGCCGGGGCCGCACTCCTGTCCCACCAATATCTGCTCTCG
>Ga0182016_10006691_pt1 | contig 12035 bp, 7 predicted proteins | sample 712S2MmetaG_FD_120491 | JGI IMG/M metagenome (GOLD analysis project Ga0182016, IMG submission 120491) | Permafrost microbial communities from Stordalen Mire, Sweden - 712S2M metaG | ecosystem: Environmental > Terrestrial > Soil > Wetlands > Permafrost | place: Sweden: Stordalen | collected...
GAAACAAAAAATGCGGCCCACATCAGAGCGGAATCCCGGCCCACATCACACCGCAATCAGTGGCCCACATCGAATGGAACCACCGGCCCACATCGCCCGGAATACGCAGACCCGTATTCGTTCAAGCGCAACGTGACCCTCTCAGTTCCCGATGGAGAGTAGATCAGATTTCTCGATTGGACATGACCGAGAACTTCATTGGCCGTGGATTACAAAATGTCCCGGGAGGTTGCTCACACATTTCCCACACCCTGAAAAATGCATTGGGGAAGGGTTCCGGTGATATGCCCAGAGCCCGCATTTTGGCCCGCAATGGGTTGTTCCTTCAGAAGCCCCGATCTTTGTTCAGCCACTCTCGCCAGTTCCATGATGCTGCCATTCCACCGAGAACGCCGAATTGGATCTTTGGGTCATCGGATTGAACGAGAATTATCAACCGCCTCCCTGACAGCATGTGGTATCGACTTGCCCGTGCGAATATGTCGAGCAAAATCTCGGCTGTACTCCTATCGTTTGCCCTGCCGTCCAAGGCGGCGTTAACGAAGCGATCATAGTGATTCAGCACAAGCACCAATCCGCCTGCGTCGGGCACCACGAGATCGTCCCACATGCATTCATCGAGCGCGTTCAAATTGTTCCCGTAGTAGGCCGGAAACGACAGTTTGGCTTTGAGGGATTCGTGCAGTCGGTCTTCGGAAATCCAGTCCGCGGTTTCAAACGAGGCTATGCTGTACCCATTCGCTTCGAGCCAGTTCAAATCGTCGGCCAGGACTTGCGGACGCCAGTATAGCGCTACACCGCCGAAACGGAGTATGCTCCAATCCGGTCGCTCTTCATTCACTTCATCGATTTTAAAAACCGCCATAGCTTCCGGATTATAACGCCGTCCCGTGACAGGAACCGGATTTCGGTTGGATCGTCTGTGATTGTTCCGTTGCCAACGCCACCACCTATCGGACGACGTGTTGAGGTTGAGGACAGGGTCGTGTACGGAATACCGGTGACACACCCAGAACCTCACAAAGCGGGGTGCGCATCGTTGGCTGTCTTGCAACGTTCACCATCGAGACGCCCAATCGGGGGAGCGAACGGCCAATGGTTTGGCTGAGTTGAGGTCAATGAGTTCTCGTGCACTCAAGACTGTACTCTCGCATACCCGGCTTTCGAAGATTCTTCCGTCTCGGGCAAACACTAATCTCCCTCGAAGATCCCAATCGGCCCAGCTTGCCCTTTCGATTTGAATCATGGAGTGGCCATCTCCGCCTGAAACCGCAAATTCCTCCGCGTAGTTCAGTTCGTCAATGGAGCGAGTCAGCCGGATAAGCATCGATCCACCTTTGTTACGCTTCTCGCGAATCTCCGGTTGACGGGTTGTGAACATCAACGGGTACCCACGGTTTTCGACGACCCATTCCTGTTTGAGGTCCCAACCATCCCGTTGAAGGCGCTCAGAGTATAACGGATCATCCTCGCCGTGAACATGATTCTTCAGAATCACTTGAAGCCCATGAGGAACGTGATTCGGGTGGGGCTTAGCCACATCCGGCTTGTGATTGAGAATGACAGTATTGTTGTCCTGAAATAGACCGCCTCCATGCCAGCAATCTCCCTTCGGCCAAAGTGCCAGCGCCGTGATATATGGAGGTCGGCTCACTGCAGTCCACGCATAGGTGTACTCTTTGTCGCGGAGTGTTCGCCCTTCGATCTTCTGGGCGAAGTAGACGAGCATCGACCCATCGGGACTGAGATCCGAGCGCCGTTCATAGATCTTGCCATGAAACCATTGGCCAGCTTCAAAGGTGTCTGTATCAGTGTCCCATTTGAGGACCTGAACCCACTTGGAGGGGCCCCGTCGAAATACAACCGCTGTTGGTGAGTTGCGGGCAAGGATAAAGAAGATGCGGGCAGGGACCGGCCCTTTCTCTCCTTTTTGCGTGACCTTCACGTTCTGCATCATTCCATTCCAGCACATTGCGTCAGGAAATCATCGATCTTCACGTCAGATTCCTGGCTCCGGTCTTATCGTCGGCGACTCTGATCCGACGTGATTGCGCTCCGTCACTGCCAAGCAGCCGGTCAATCCCTCGGAATGCTCAGACTTTGTGGGCCCCCTGCCCCAATCCCGGAAGAAAGTGGCGACAAGGCTCCCCAAGCACTTGAGCAACGTGCCAATTGAGCCCCAGTGCGATCAATTCTGTTTTCGCCCCTTCGACATTGCTGCTTCCAGCAACGCCGCCTGATCCTTTCGGTGCATTTTTCTTGCCCAATCGAGTGCCGTTTCCCCGTTATCATCTTTGGCAAACGGATCAGCCCCGTGCTCAAGCAGGAAGCGCGTCAATTCGATTGTTTCCGCGTTCAGGAGGGGGGTAAACCCGTCCTTCGCTTGCGCATTCACAGGGGCTCCGTGTGCCACCAAACTCTCCGCTACTTGAAGGTCTCGCGCGTTCAGCATTAAGGGCGTTTCCCCTTTGTCGTTGGCAAGGGTGGGATTTGCGCCAGCCTCAAGGAGTATTTGCACAATCTCCTTAAGATTCACCCTAGAGTTTGCGAAGGGGTTAGCCTGGAAGCACGCAATGAGTGCCGTCGAATTCTGCGTCCCGCGCGCGTTCACATTTGGCCTATACTTCAGAATCTCCTGGACAACGTCTGGGATTCTCGAACTCGCTGCACCGATCAGAACTTCAGGACTTGTGGGATTGGCCCCGTTCCGAATGAGCAACCGAACTGCATCGAGTTCTCCAGACGAGGCAGCACGCGGCAAGGCCTCCTCCCGCCCCTTCGAATCTTTTGCGTTTGTGTGCAGCAACGCACGTAGCATTTCAACATCACCACGAGTCGATGCGATCCCGAGTGCTGTTTCTTCGTCGCCAAACTCGGTAACGATGGGAGTGCGGCTGGAAACGACGCCAGCCGACAAAAGATCGCGGACGGCCTCAGCGCTTCCCAATCGTGCTACCCTGACTAGGATTTTGGATCCTTCTGGCGACTTGAAGTCAAACCCTTCACTTTTGAGTGCGTCGACGGTGGCGCCGTCGCCTTTGGTCCAACGTGCGGAGTCTGAAAGTCGGTCAATCGCTTCTTCGAGCGCCGATACACTCTTCGGCATTCCAGCTCTTTCACCACCATAGTCAACGATCTCCTTGGACTTGCCATCAGCCGAAAGCCGCACTTTAATCGTCGGCAGATCGGTGACATTCCAGGTGTACCGATCTCTCAGCGTCATGTAGTGTGCCGTCTGAAATGCTTCAAGGAGTTGCTTGACGATCTCATGAGGAGCGGACGACCGATGATGACCGGTGATGGCGACAAAGAGGCCGCCATCGTATAGCACGGTCCCGTCTCCATGAATCTCCACGCGATAAGCAGGACACGTCCCGAGACACCCCGTCCGAGAGAGCTCGACCTTTACAGAATTCCAGTCGCGTATCGGCGGGACCTGTGCGTGCAGCATGCATGATGAAGGTGCCATGCCGGCCAACGCAAATAGGACAGAAAGGAGGTGTGGGGAGCTTTTCATTGCTGATTGAGCCTTCATTGATTTAGACACCGCAGAGGAGAAAACCGCATCGTTGAGGCTGCGTAAGCCAGCTCAGCACTATTGGCAGATGGCAGGTAATACAAGGGTAATGTCGGGTGGGCTACTTCAAAACCGGCAGGGAGTAGACGCGAAATTCATTGGACTCAAAAGATGCGTAGTGGAGCCCATTCGGAGACAGAGCCGCCCGTCCGTTTTTCGGGAACATCCGATTCACAATTGGCGTTTGCGATCTGCGATCGAAGACAAAAAGACGCCCGTTGCCACCTTCATCGCAAGCTGCACCAAGAATCCTCCCAAGAGGGTTGCATGGGTGGACATCATTCGTCGCAAACGATGCGTAGCGAGAAAAGTCCGGTGTCGCACTATCGACCGTTCCGTCGAATTGTGCGGGGAGCCAGGGAACTGCTTCGGAATTGCCGCCCTTGCTCCAGATCACGAGCCGCCCGGCCGCGGTTCGCCCGTCTCGAGCCTGGCCTACCACAGCACCATCTGCCAGAAGTCCGACAATCGCAGCATTTTCTCCGTCTTTGAGCGGAGAAGTCCAAACACTGGCATCCTCGCCCTGTGCGTTTATTGCGCAACGAATCTTGGCCCCGCCGTAGATCACGTTGCTCGGGGTGTACTCTCCAGGGCGAAGTTCTTGGGTGCACGACACGAATGCAAAGCCGTGTTCCCCAAACTTCGTGTCCCTGGTCCCGACGGGCCAATCCAGTGTCCACTTCTGGATTTCTGCCAGCGGAGCGCCACCCAAAACAGAGTACGTTCGCGGCCCCGTGAGAACCACGCCCTTTTGAAAGACGAGAGCGCTGCTGACAAGGGTTGTTTGTTCCAGGAATTCATCAAGTTCAGCAACGTCCTTCAGGTCCGCGTCGAGCAGACGGACACCCGACTTTGATTCATTTCTCCCTTTGTCGTCGAGATTGACGGACTCAATTCGGAACAGCAGTGTTCGACCCGGACCTGGCCGGGCCTCGCCTTGCGCAACGAGCTCGCCGTTTCCATCGGCGAGATAGGGCAAATCACGTTTTGCCTTCAATACACCTGATGTATTGAAGACGAGAGTCCGGGCTAATCCGTCCACCTTTGCGCCAGGCGATTGGCGGCAGTTGGGGCTGACGTTGAATCCCACTGCGACGGTGTCATCGTTCAACCAAACCACAAATCGGTACCCGATGATTTGGGTGCCACATTTGGTTTCCGCATCTGGTTGAAAAAACCCAGCGGGCAATCCATACGCATTGAGCGCGATTCGAATATCCGGATTCGGTCCGATGTTTGTCTGCACTCCTGAAGCAGAATTCGGTGCTGATGAGCAAGCGGCGAGCAATGTCAACACGCCCGAGAGCGGCAAGATCACACCGATTCTTAGATTGAGCAATTGACGCATCTGCGCGGCCGTTCCTTCGCGGCGGTTTCGTGCTGACAGTTTAACGCCACAAGCCAGAAGTAAAATCGGGATGCGATGGCGAGCTGAATGGACATAAGAACAGGCTGACTGCAACGAGTGCTGGAAATACACGCGGGCTGACCTTCAACATTGCTAAAGCTCCGGATCAAAAACATGACATAGATCGATTGCTGCAAAATCCTGGCCGATTATCGATTGTCCTTGTCACTCATCTCGTGCGGTCCCCAGATAAACTTGCCCGTTCGATCGATATAGCCAACGCCGCCCTTCTTCATCACGACGCGCGAAAGACCGTTGTGAAAGGGCTTAACGTCGGAGAAATCCCCGGGAGGAATCACCATCTTGCCGCTCGTGTCAATGAAGCCCCATTGCTTTCCAATTTCGATCGCAGCGAGGCCTTCTGAAAAACCGAGAGTCAGGTCATATTTGGCCGGGATCACGATCATGCCCATGCGATCGATGAAACCGTAGCGCGAGCCGAAGCGCCAACGCGAGAGCCCGTCGGTAAAGTCGCCCAAGGCTGAGGCGCAATCCTCAGGTGGGGGCGGAGATTGGAGTCTGAGAACCTGTGACCCGGTCTTGTCGATGTAGCCGCAGTCCTTTTTGCGGTTGACGGGCGCCAAGCCGAACTGGAAGTTGCTCGCCCAATCGAAACGCGGGGGGACAGCCCAGTTGCCGTTCTTATCAATGAATCCCCAGCCGCTATCGCCGTCCTGAGCCTCAGTGGCCGCGGCCAGGCCTTCAGAGAATGGGTAAGCGTAGGTGAAGCGGGCAGGTATGACGAGTTTGCCAGTGCGGTCGATGAAGCCTTTGTGCGGCGGAATTCTGTCGTCCCAGACTTCGACCATGGCAAGGCCTTCGCGAAACGCGGATTCTTCGCCATTATCGTCACTCATCATGCGCTGAGAGGTGGGCGGAATGACTACAGTACCTGATTTATCGATGTAGCCCCAGCGACCATCAATTCCGAGCGTGGAGCCTGTGACCTGAACATGTGCGAGGCCTTCATGAAAGTCTTCGGCCCAAGGGAATGTAGGTTGAATGACGATATTGGCAGATGAGTCGATATAGCCCCAGCGGCCATCGCGCTCGAACGGGGCAAGACCGTCAGAGAAACTACCGACGCCCTCGAAGCACAGCGGGACAACGATGGTACCTTTGCGATCGATGAAACCGCCGCGATTATGCTGGGTTACGTCGAAGAGAGCGTTGGGCAGATCGGCTGGCTTCGGGTACTGTGTGTGCCAGGCCTGCACGCAAGCAACGTCGCGTGGCGTGCCCGTTGGGATGAGTACGCCTTCGGGAGAGACTTCGCGCCCGGAACAACCTCCGTCATTGATCCCTAAACCTGCGCATTCGCCTTCCCCAAAATCAGCGGGGCTCCACTTAAGCAGGCCACCGGGACCCTGGTAGCGCCAAAGAACGAGATGCTTGTCTGGGAAAACAAGCCAGTAGGACTCAGCGTACATTGCACCCACCTGAATGAGGGCGACTTGATTCCGATGCGCCGTTACCTGCTTGGTAATGTCGTTGCGTTCACGTACCTTCATGTCAGCGGCGAATCGACCTAGGGCCTCGTTGGTCAGGCTGGCGTCGTGGACATAGGTAATACGCACCCAGACCTTGGGGTTTGCAGTGATGTACTGCTTGAGCCACGGTACCGAAAGCACTAGGTTCTCGTATTTGCCAGAGTTCGAAAGAAAACTATCAATCCCCTGAATGCGGCCATTCACATCTCTGAGCGTCACCTCGTCCGACACGTTGGGCGGTAATGAGTCTTTGTGAAAGATTGCGTGAAGATTCTCCTCGGGATGATCGGAGTTGAACTCGTCAGGACCGTACTCAGGACGAAGCCAGCCATCGATAGTGGCCGAAGTGACCCGGTAGCTGGCGCGCAGACGCTCAAGGTCTGAGCCAACCCTGTCCTCGACGCCGCGTAGGTCGTAAGCTGTCTCGATTTCGCCCATAACGGCTTCCGAAAGTTGGCCGGCGAGGTCATCATCCGCCAGGCGCTCCTTGTTGACCGTCTTTGCCGGCATCAGCGCTGCCACTGCGCGAGAAATAGCAGGATTGTAGCTGGCCTTCCGTGCGGTCCCAACGCACCACGGTAGCATGTATTCAAATTGCGAGTTGGAGTAGGCAGCGAGCTTGCTCTCGTCGTCAAAGACAATCTCTACACGCGCTGCAGGATAGTCGTCCGTATGCATGTTCTCAAAGAGCTCCGGGAGCACCCGAGCGATCAGCGTCATGTCCGTGAAGGATCGCCTGAACAATGCAAGCTGCCCGGCTGTGGGCTCGCCGGGATCACGGTTAGAATGCGGCTGCTGTGAAGCAGCGTGTGCGACAAGCCATGATGGCGTGATTCCAAGTTGCAGCGGATCGGGCTTAGGGATGAGCGGCGTCCGGAGAGCAGCGACGAGTGCATTCACAAGCGGAGAGGCAACGGATTGGCCGCATTGTTCGTAGCCGCCCTGAGTTCGCGTAATTACGATTGTGGCGTCGGCTCGAGGGCCAAGCCCGCCCCAATGCGAGCGAATAGTTATCTGGCGCACCCGGCTTTGGGAGTGGCCGGCGCGCGGTGGGACCACTACGACAATCAGAGCGATAATAACGAGCCATGAGGACAGCTTGCCATCCAATTTGCGGACGTTCATCGGAATCTCCACGCAAGCGGTACCGCTCAGCAAGAGCTAATCGAAATCAACAGAGACCTTTTAAGTTTGACACTTGCCGGCTTGATTTTGTTCCCAGTCTTTGGAAGATGGGTCAGGTGGGTCACCTTAGTTCCCCTTGGCCGGTAATTCACCCATGAACAGGAAAAAGATCGGTGAGGCAGGAGGAATCAAGCGTGCGCCGCTTCGTCGGATCAAATGCCACTGTGCTGATCGGGATCTCTCCAACGAAGCGCAACTCTGCGTTATCGAGAATCGTCCAATCTCCTCCTAGCGCTGATTGCGAAAGTGCGTCTGGCACCTGATACACAGAGTAGACATTCGGGTACTCGTCGATATTGTCATCAAAGGGGCTCTGAAGAAGGAGAGTCCGTTCATGATAGCGCAGCAGAATATACCGAGGAACATCCCAAAAGCCCGCATACCGGAACGAGACTATCTCAGCGAGGTCGGCCTCTCTCACCACAAATTCTGGACTTTCGTTTGTGATTTCGAAATGGTAGGGTTCGATGTTTATCCGTACGAGGTTTCCGCCTGCAACGGGAATTTCCTCAAACACGCGGCATTCTATAAACCCCGGCTGAGGGTAATCAGAATCGGACCATAGGTCTGCACTTGTGAACAAGGGCACTCTATCGATGATCGAATGCAGTCCGCCCTGAGCATCGCGAAACTGTGATTCAACAATTCCCGGCTGAGGTTCCTCATCCACGAAGCGCACGATCTGAACTCGAAGACTTGGCATGCCAAGATGATACTGTTGTCGGCCAGTTCTGGGATTCCGAGGGCATCGTTGGCCATGGTCAGGCCTGCGTGAGCTGAATCACATTGTGTGTACGGATGCCCACTAGATGCCACGATCATCGACTTCGCGTCGTTGGAGGTAACCCCTTCTCGGGTGTCGGAGAGTGTGAGGTATGCTCTTGAGATGCAGCCAAAGTGTGTTTTGCTTATAACGGCGCTCTTGTCACCGTTTGCTGTTCAACAATGGGCGGCAGCGCAGGTCCAACCCGGAGAATCGTTACAGCAGTTTATTCGCGGCAACGATAGGTTTGGGCTTAGGCTGCTCGCGGAACAGCATGCGGACGCTCCGGAAAAGAATGCAGTGGTTGCGCCGCTTTCGTTGACGATTCTGCTGAGCGCCATCGAGGCAAACAGCGATCGCAACGAGACGCGACAGGAAATTAGTCAGGCCTTTGGCTGGGATCGCGGCATCGAACCCGGAATCCCCGCAAAGATTGTGCTGGCCGCAATGGAACCACCAAGAGTTGTGCGGTTGGCGCCGGGCGCGAAGAAGCCGAAGGAGCAGCCATGGGAGGGCGAATCTCTGTGGATAGCCAATCGTCTGCTTTATCGATCCCACAAGAATGAGCCTCCGCTGCTTGATCGGTGGTTTGTGCAAAGTGCGAAGGCGCTCTTTGGCCTGGAACTGGTGGATGTCGGCGACCGGCCGCCAACGGCGACAGATTTGCGAGCCAGCCGGAGCGAGGTTGGTCCGATTCCAGCGGTTTCACCTCTGGACCAGGTCTGGCTGTCATCGGGAACGCATCTGCGTCAGACGTGGGAAAAGCTTTTCATGGAAAGCGAACCCCATCCGGGTCAGTTTCGTACCGAGCCGGGTCAGAGCGTCGAAGTTCAACAAGTGGATAGTGTTCTCGAAGAGCTGGGGCATTTGAAAACGAACCGGTTTGAAGCCGTGGTGCTGCCCTGTGGCCGGGTCTCAATGATTGCGATTCTGCCACGAGAAGGCTTGAAAATTCGCGAGTTGGAAGGGATTTTGGCAGCCGAACCGGACGCGCTGAATGCGATGAAACCATCGCTGGGCTCTGTCACAATACCGATCTTTACAGTCCGCACAACAATGCGCCTTGAGAATGCACTGAAGATTTTGGGTATCAAAGACATTTTCGAGAACTTGGAAGGCGTTGTGCGGCAAGATCACCGATTTGGCCCGAAGGGCTCGTTCGATGTACCGATCGCCAAGGTGACCGATATCGGGCAGGCGATCGACTTCACCGCCGACAAGCACGGGATTCATGCAGACGCGGAGACAGTGATCGGCGCGATTCCAGCTGGCCTCCTATCCGCGCCGGACGCCTTCACAGTTGATCTCGACCGCCCGTTTGTATTTTTGGTGCGGGAGAATGCGACCGGGACATTGCTCTTTGCCGGAGCGCTGATGGATCCGAATGAGAGCAAATAGGGCACCGTGTACAGCCACAGGCGGCGGGAGTGTCGTCGCCCTTGGTCAGATTGAGGTGAGTGGGAACACATAGGCTCCGAGTATCTGGTGATCTTTCCCACGATGTAGCTCCTGTTGCCAGTGACATTGATTTCGCCTGCCGAAATCACGGCCTGCGGTGTCTAATGAAATGAGCATCCGACTACGTTCCAGAAAGGCATCACGTGAGCCGGGGATTGGGACTATCCTCCGTTTTTGCGTTCTGTCTGACCGCATTTGGCCAGACTGCCCCTAACCCGCCTGTCCAAGCCAGCCAAATCGTCGAAGACCTGCTCCAGTTGCCATCGCCTGCCCCTCCGGCTGGCGTTCCCGGCAACCAAATCCCTGAAGGCCCCATGCAAAATCCCCATTTCTCAGTTCCGGGGGAGGATGCGCCGCTCGAAGAGCTCGGCGGCTACTGGGCCGAGATGTCCCACGGCATGGCGCACGGCAATCCCGTTCAGCTAAGCGACAAAGTCCGGCAACGTCTGCTCCAATACAGCGAACAAAAGCCAGGCGACCTCGACGACCTTCTTCCCCTCTTGCCCGACGACCGCGCAACCTTCGCCCGCGTAAAAGCTATTTACGACAAGAACTCCGCGACCCAGGGCGAGGATTGGAACAGGTCAGTCAGGTCCTATCTGGAAACCAACGGTGGCTACTTCCACCAGGAGCTTCTGGCCGAAGCGCGCCAAGCCAAAGACGATGACGAGATGGGTTCTCCGGAGAATCACGAGGCTCTCGAAAGGCTGACGACCGTCGACTGGTCTCTCGCCGAGCCTCTTCTCAATCAATTCTCTGCAGGCCGCCAACCCCGCACTGCGCTTCTGGCCAAAACCCTCCTCTATCGCCATGCCATTTCAGTGCCCGATGAGGCTAGCGCTGCTCGCATGCGCACAGAACTGCAAACCGTCGTGGCCGACCGAAAGGCGCTGGGCTACAGTCGCGCTACCGCTCTTGAATCGCTACTCGATACAGAATGGCCAGGCCGCGACGACTGGTACCTTTCCCTCTTCCACGATCCCACTCTGCGCAAACTCCGCGACGGATACCAGGGGTTTAGCACATTGACGGAGCCTGTCCGAAACGCCCCCGACCGTTGGATCCCAATTATGACGCGGCTCGTCTCCGATCCCGACCGCGCCGTGCATGACAATGCCGTCGAGAGCCTCATACAGTTTCAGCTTCGCGAGGGGCGCAAAGACGCGCTGGAGCCGCTGCTACCTTGGCTTTCCGATCCCAAGTGGTCCTCTGCCGATGACCGCCTGCGCCTTATCCAGAGCGTCCCCGATCTCGATATGAGGGAGGCTGTCCTTGGTCTTATTTCCGTGGTCGGAGAAGAGAAGGGCGAGGAATACGAGCGCTCCTACGCTGCCGAGTCCCTCGCCCATTTCCGTGATCCCCGTGCCGTTCCTGCTCTGCGTCTTGCGCTCACTCGCGAAAAGGGGTCGGATCACCGCCGCCGCATCATCCAGGGCCTCATTGCATGCGGAGGTGTCGCACCCGAGGAAGCCGCAGCCGACGTCGAAAGCTTTGCTCAATACACCTTGACCAGTGAGGGCCAAGAAAGGTGGGAAAAGGCTGCGTATTCCCTGGGATCGACGGATCTTCCCGCCGAGATCGCTCTCGGCGGCTACATCGCGCAGCAGGGCCCCGAAAGCGATCGCACCGCGGAACTGCTCGTCAAGCGCATCGACGAGCTGCCCACGTCCAACCCAGCGCTCGCCGGTCGGCTGCAGAAGCTCACCTCCGAGTGGAAGTCCGCTACAGCCGACCGTGCCATTCTTCGCCATTTGCATAAGGGCGCGGTCACAGCAGCCGACCTTGCCTCCGCCCTCGATCGACGCGAATCGATGCAGAAAACGGTCGCCCCCGAGCTCAAGGAACTTGAATCACCTGCCGGCTTTCCGTCGGGTATCGCCGCCGTCCTGGCAGCCGACCACGAAAAAGAACTCGCCATTCTCGCCTCCTCCGATTTCGAAGCCGTTGAGGGCCTTCTTGCCGCCGCGCGTTTGGTTCGGGAAAAACTTCCTCTCGCCAAGGTCGACGCTCTCATCACACCGGCAAATCCCCTCTCCTCACGCGGCCGTGTGCTCGTCAAGCGCTACCGATTCGAGGACGGCGACAAGATAATTGGGCCAGCTACTCCTGAGTATTGGCTCGCCGATCCCGTCACCGGCACCGCGGAAATCGTAA
>Ga0182016_10006694_pt1 | contig 12033 bp, 12 predicted proteins | sample 712S2MmetaG_FD_120491 | JGI IMG/M metagenome (GOLD analysis project Ga0182016, IMG submission 120491) | Permafrost microbial communities from Stordalen Mire, Sweden - 712S2M metaG | ecosystem: Environmental > Terrestrial > Soil > Wetlands > Permafrost | place: Sweden: Stordalen | collected...
CCGCGGTCGGCCGGCTCGCGAGCATCGTGGCCCCCATAAGCGCCGTGATCGCAACGCTGGCAAACCACATTGTTTTCTTCATTGTTATTCTCCATGGCTAATTCCGCCCTTTCCCGGGGCACATTTTAGCAGTGCGGCGCGGACCGGCAGCTGCCGTTGATTTGGATCAACTGCATTCTCCCGATAAACCGAAACCTCTAGCTGCCGCGCCGGCGTCTGACCGTCGCGCGCGATAAGGGCCGATAAGCGACATTGCACGCATGATTTGAAATAGGGAGAACGCCACGTTCATATTATTTCGTGCGCGTAATCTTTCGATGGCCTTGATCTGAATCAAGGCTCCGCACTGTGTGGCGACAATGATGGCTTCGTGGGATGAGGCTAAGACGCCTAAGCTTCATCCTTGGCTGGCTGAGGCACAAAAAGGCGACAAATCGCGATAATGACGGAATGCGGTAATTGCGCGCTCGCCGTAGGCTTTGATTGGTCGCTTCATTATTGCGGATATTCGCCGAAAAATGCCAATGTCCATTTCGTGCCTCGCCCATGGATGACCTCCTAAGCGATCAAGTCTTGGGTGAAAAACGACTCGTCTGTTTGAACGATTCGTCGGCCAATCGCTTTTTAAATTTTGACACGCTTGGAAAATAAGCACACTCCCCGCAATACGTTTTTTATATCCTGCTGGGGTGAGAGCGCGTCTATTCGACTGAGGCCAGCCGCGTAGCTACTTCCGCCCTTGCGATACAGCGGAATTTACAAACCGCGGCAGTATCCCGATTTCCCTGCCTCGACACCCGGACTAAAATAGGTTTGCGGCCGCTACAGCCGGGCCACATTGATACAGATCAATTATGTCGGCTACCGGACAATGCTAGCCTAGAGCAGTTTCTCGCCCTATCGGCGAAGTACCGAGCCGGGCGATTATGAATGCCTAGCTTTGAGTGTGTCCGGTTTTGCCTGTGGCGTCCGAAGGAACGTTGGCGATGGCGTGGTGAACGCTTTTGTTGTTGTTTGGTTCCATAAATAAGGAACTTTCGACCGCGCCATGCGTTTACTGCTGAACAATCAGCTGAGGAACAATACGTCATGAAAAACGCAATGATGCTCGCCAGTGCAGCACTGGCTATTGGAGTTCTCCTCTCTGGCCCTGCAGCGGCTGGATCGGCTACGTCTGATCGCCCAATGGTTGTCGCGGAAGAGGGCGGCGTATCAATTCACCTCGGAGGTGGAGACCACGACCGAGATGCCCGCCATCATCATCATTCTTCAATTGTGGTAGGCGGCCATCATCATCGTGATCACCACCCTGATGGTGATCATGATCACAACCGGTAAGTCTAAATAAAAACCCCCGGCCGAAACCGGGGGTTCTTATCTCCAAAAAAGAGCATTACTTCTGGCCGCCACCCTGTTAGCCACCAGTCTGTCCGGGCTTCTGCCCCGGCTGCTGTTGCTGCTGATCAGGCTTGTGCTGGCCACCGCCTTGCTGTCCGCCCTGACTTGGCTTCTGGCTCGGATGTTGAGTCTGCTGTCCGCCCTGATTTTGATTTGTCATAACTATCTCCAATAGGAATGCGAATTATCTCGCGATCAACAACTCCCTGCTAGGGTTTTTTGTCTATTCCAGAGCAGCATAAATAATCATAGATCGTTTGGGTCCGGTGACCAGAAATCGGTAGAATGCCCATTGATCGAGATCAATGACGATGCTGGTACGCTGCGGTATTCTTACAAACAGTGGATGGCTGACTACAAAAATAGGACACCTATTCAGCGAATTGTGCCAGACATTGGAGAAGGAAATCATGGACAAGGACCGGGTCGTAGGATCGGCGAAACAAGTCAAGGGCGCAGTCAAGCAGGCGGTCGGCAGAGTGGTCGGTGACGCGAAGCTGGAATCCGAGGGTAAGACCGACAGGATAGAAGGCAAAGTGCAGAACGCCATCGGCGGCTTCAAAGACACGCTCAAAGGGAAATAGACTTTGAGAGTGGGGGCTTTTCTCCTCACCAGCATTGGGATTCCGTGCTCAGCCAAACGGGACATTCGTCCGAAGGGAGCATTCGATGGTTTTTGAAGAAACAGTTGAAATTTCCACCCCTTTCGAAGAAAGCTTCGACGAAAGCCCGGCGGTATCATGGGCGGCGATTGCAGCGGGTGCGGTTGCTGCCGCCGCTCTGACTCTCGTTCTCCTCGCGTTCGGTGCTGGCATGGGTTTCTCAGCCGTATCCCCGTGGGGTAATTCTGGTGTATCGGCCGGCACATTCGAAATTGGCACCGGTCTTTATCTAATTGTAGTCGCAATGCTTGCGTCTACCATTGGAGGTTACGTTGCGGGGCGGTTGCGGACAAAATGGGTTGGCGTACATACCCACGAAGTCTTCTTTCGCGACACCGCTCATGGCTTTCTGGCATGGGCATTGGCCACGGTACTCGGCGCTGCAGTCTTGACTGCGGCGGCCGGCAGCTTTGCTGGCGGCGCATCATCCGGACTTCCATCGGTGGCTGGTGTGTCGGCAACCCAATCAGCGGAATCCGGTGGACCGGTGAATTATTACGTGGATGCGTTGTTGCGATCTAATCCTGCGGCAAGCCCGAATACGACCGATTTGAGAGCAGCTCGCCGCGAAATCGCTCGTATCCTCACGACCGGTCTTCGTGATGGCGACATCTCTGCGCCTGATCGCACCTATGTGGCGCAAGTCGTCGCGGCCCGCACGGGACTTAATCAGGCCGACGCCGAAAAGCGGGTTTCGGACATCATCGACCAAGCAAAGACTGCTTTGGACAACGCCCGAAGGGCAGCCTCCAAATTGTCGCTGTGGCTGACCGCCTCGCTACTAATCGGTGCTTTTTCCGCCAGTCTAGCGGCCACCGAAGGCGGATATGTCCGGGATAATTGGAACCCGAGTCTTACGGGCCGGCAAGCCTGAACTGAACAGAGGAGGAAATCATGGGTCGTGGGATTCTGCTGTGGTTGTTAGGAGTTCCAATTCCGATCATCATTCTTCTCGCTCTCTTCCATCATTAGCCGACGGTGGTGGCGGGCTCAGCCTCGTAATCATTGTCGTGTTGGTCTTGGTTTTGCTCAGCATGCGTTGACCTTGCGAAGATCATTAGGAAGCCCCCCTGCGAGGCGACGCGGGGGCCGTAATTTGATTTACAAGTGGTCAGGCGATGGCGAGACGCCGGAAAAGCATAACCTTCACCGTGTCTAGGCAGAAGGCCAGGATGATTGCCGCGCCAAATACGCTGGCCACGATGCTTGCCCGCAAAGGCGCCATCAAGATGCCCTGGGTCGCGAGCGTGCTGAAAAGCGTGATGTCGAGGATAGACGACGCGATCAGCCAGGAGCCCGGCCGGGAACTCCACAAATGTCGGCGTTCGCGCGACACGTAGAAAATTGCTTGGCCACTATACACCAGCGTAACAACCGTCAGCGTCCGCAAAGTCTCGTTGTTGAGTCCGAGAGCAAAACGTCCAACTGCGAGGCTTGCGATACAGAAGGCAAGATCGCAAAATCCCAGGATCATGCCAGCAATCGTGAGGTTGCCGATCCGCCAGACATTGGGAACCGGCGACACCCGCACATTGTCCGTTGCTGACGACAGGGCGAAGAAATCGCCGGCCACCATCATCAGCACCATCAGCAAGGGAGTCAGCACGGCGGTTCCGGAGATGACCAGCCCAGCCAGCAAAAAGAGCACCTGGACTATCTTGTGGACGATAGACCGAAACGTATAGGTTAGAATTCGCTGAAACGTCATGCGCCCTTCCTGCACCGCAGTGACGATGCCGCCGAGGCCGGGTTCGGTCAGCACGATGCCAGCTGCCGATTTTGCCACATCGGTCGCGGTGAAGACGGCGATACCCGTCTGCGCCTGCCGCAACGCCGGCGCGTCATTGGCGCCGTCGCCGCACATACCGACCACATGGCCGTTTTTCTGCAGGGCCTGGACGAGCACGTACTTGTCCTCGGGCAATACGCCAGCGAAGACGGCAAAATCATCAGCCCGGACATCGCGGGGGAGTGGTGTGGTTGCACAGATCGGCCCGGTGATTCCGATCGCGTCCGCCACGACGCGTGCTGTCACCGCGGCATCGCCTGTCACCATCACTATACGCACGCCGAGGTCGTGCAATTGGGTGATGAGCGCCGCCGAATCTTCGCGCGGCGGATCACTCAGCGCAATCACCCCGGCAATGCGCAGCGGCTCGGCCGGTCCAACCGCAACGACAAGAACGCGGAAGCCTTTAGCCTGGAGTTCTTGGACCATCGATGCGGCAAGGGGAGATGGCGCGGCGATCGCCGCAACGACCGAGAAGGCGCCCTTGACGATCCTCATCGACTTGCCCTCGGCGTCACGTGCCGCAGCTTCCGACATCTTTCGCGTAGGATCGAAAGGCGTGAAGCTGACAAGTTTCCAACGCGCCACATTCGCCGGCTGGGAAGCCGCGCGGATAGCGGCGTCCAAGGGGTCGGCCCCGCCATCGGAACTCGCTAGCGTCGCCATCGCCAGGATTTGCGCCTCGTCGAATCCCGGTAGCGCATGACAGGCGCTGACCGCGAGTTCATTGCGCGTCAGCGTCCCGGTCTTGTCGGCGCACAGAACATCCATCCCGGCTGCTTCGTCAAGCGCCGAAAGGCGCGTCGGCAGCACACCACGCCGCGCCACGGCCCCTGCCCCCACCGTCGCCGCGAGCGTGAACATCGCCGGAAGTGCCACGGGAATCGAAGCAAGGAGGGCAACCAGCACCAGCGGCACGATCTGCGCAATCGGCATAACCAAATACACAGCATAGGCGGCCAACAGGATGGTCACGCCGCCATTGAACAAAGCGAGGTTGCGCACCACCCGAAAGATCGTCTTCTGCTCGGTGCTTTCGACATGGGCGGTGCGGATGAGTTCGGCGCTGCGCCCGAATTTCGTGCGCGCGCCCGTTGCAACGATTTCGGCCACCGCCTCGCCACGCCGGATAAGCGCGCCGGCATAGGTCTCGAAACCAGGTCCGGCTTCAATCGGCACAGATTCACCGGTGAGCATCGATTGGTCGATAAGGACAGATCCGTCAATCAATCGAACATCGGCAGGAACGACAGCGCCGAGCGACAGCTTGATCACGTCGCCCTCAACCAGTTCGGCCGCCGAAAGCGTTTTCCAAACGCCGTCGCGCCGCGCCGATGCGGTCAAGGGCAGGCGGGATTTCAGGGCATCGAGCGTCGCCTGCGCACGGCCCTCCTGGAGGAATCCCAAGCCTGCATTGAACACCAAGAGAAACGCGATGGCCGAGGCTTCGACATATTCACCGAGCGCTAATTGCAGCAAAACCGCCACTTCGAGCATCCACGGAACCGGCGCCCACAATTTCTTCAACGCCCGATAGATCGGACGCTGGACCACATCCTGAACGGCATTCGTTCCGTTCGTCGCAAGCCGGCGCCGCGCCTCATCGCTCGTCAATCCGGTCGGAGACTCGGGGGCTGCCCCACTCATCAATTATTGCTCTAGCTGTAAGCCTCGGCAGGTTTTCTCAGTTCAAGGCAAGTCTGCAGATTTGGTTTTATTATTCAAGTTAGCATGGGGTTGGTGACGGTTGTAGCGGCGGAGCCGCCGAGGCAGCGCGACCAAAGATGGTCTCCAAAAGCCTTGCATTGTTCGTCCGCCGCTGGACTTGGACACGATGGCATCCGAAAATCCGACAGGCGCCAGCCTCGGACCGCATACTGCGATTGGCATTTCACGTTTGCAGCGGTATCCTTGATTGTCGACTTTGGAGGATCGGAAATGGCACGCGGTACGGTGAAGTGGTTTAACTCGCAAAAAGGATATGGATTTATTCAGCCGCAGGATGGCGGCGGCAAGGATGTTTTCGTCCACATTTCCGCGGTCGAGAAAGCTGGCCTCAGCAGTCTGAATGAGGGGCAGATTGTCGAATATGACGAGGTCGCGAACAAGGGCAAAACGTCGGCAGAGAATCTAAAAGTGCAACGCTGACTGAGCGGATTCGGCTCAGACCTCAATCCTGATCGGCGATCGGACACCAAGAAACCGGCATCAGGCCGGAGCGAATCTGTCCATCGTCCCCGAGAGTTTGGTCATTGCTCTGGATGGAACCGCCAGCCCGGCAACGCTGCCGCTTCTGTTGTCTGCGCCAAATTCATCGCCAGCGTCAAGGTGCGACCGAAATCGCGCTTGATCAGCTCGCGCGCGATGCGGGGGCGTAGAAAATCCGCCCAACGGAATTCACTGAAAGGCGATTTATCCTTGGCGTAGCCGCCCGCTCTTTTTACCGCGCCTGCCAGCGAGCGATAGGGATCGTCGATAAGGTCGGCCACCGACGTCGGCATGGCATCGTAGGGGCGCCGCCGGCCCTCGGCGTCGAATGGATGAGTCCAGTTACGGCTCTCGAGAGTTGTCCAGAATTCGTTGAAGCTGAGGCCGCTCAGGTTTGCAACGACCGAGATAGAAACCGCCCTGACACCTTCCTCGAGCAATGCAAGCAGAAGATGATGGCGATCAATTATATAGTGACCGGTGCCGGGACCTAAAATAACGGGAATTTGGTGGGTGTGTAGATAGTATGAAGCCTCGTCTTCATTTTTATCGCGCCAACGATTGCGCTTGATATCAACTTCGCGCATTCCCACCGTCATTTGCGTCGGAAACATGTTGGTTATACCGACAGCCTGCAGGTGAAGTTTTTGAGCAATGTCGCTCATAGCCAAATCTCGAACACATTTTCAACGACGCGGATCACGCGGCAATCGGTAGCATTATAGACAACGGCCCCCAGCGCCAAATGGGGCATTGGCCTATGGGAACGCAACGCAGTAACTTGCTGTTCAGGCTGAGGCGGCCGCTCCTCTAAATTATTCTTTGGGGCTCGATTTATCAAAGGCAGCATCCACGTCATCTTTTTTTATACGCGCCGCTGGATTGCCACGCTCATTAAGATTTTGCTCTTCAGTACCATCACCCATCATGCCAGGATGGGAAATATTGACTTGCTTATTGCTCGTCTCTTTAACTGCGCCCTTGACTTGTTTCGCAGATCCAACGATCCGGTCCTTGTCCATGATTTCCTTCTCCAATGTCTGACAACAATCACTAAATGGGTGTGCCTTGTAGTCAGCAATCCACTGTTTGTAAGACTACCGCAACGCCTCAGCATCCTCGTTGACCTAGATCAACCGATATTCCCGGACGAGCAGTCGTGGGGGGGTATCCATTCTCGACAAACCCGCTCAAGTGCCACCTTGCTTTGAACTCAGCCGACAATTGTCTCCGCGCTCTGACGGTCATTTGTTTCGCACATCGAAGACTCCACATTAGCCGGCGGTCTTAGCAAGTGAGACAAGTTGTGTTTCTGCTCAGACGCTTCTTCCTCGGCGAGCAGCTTCAATAGCTTTGATTGCGTTGAGATTCATTCGTCGCCTCGGCTAACAGCTTACGATAGCGAATAAGATTTTATTGATGCAGGAAGTCATACAATTTAGCCTCCCAAGCCATCGAGCCGCTGGCACACTTGCGCCCACCTCAAGATTTATCAACGTCAATTTGGACGATTCGTTCCAATACCCGATAGGAATTTACGCCACCGCCGTGATCGTCTGGGTAATGGCCAAGCGTGCGATCCCTAACCGCGCCCAGCAAGGTCGTTACTTGAATACCGCAATCTTCAAATTCGTTACGCCCCTAATTCAACGGCACCAGAATTGGCGCCGATGACGCGCCGTGGGAAAACCGCTTTCACGACGACCCCCGCGTTTGGCTCCTGCTCGACGACGCGCTCTACGGGAGCCTCCAACTCGTATTTGAACCAGCCCGATTTAAAATTTAGGGTGGCCCGTCCCGACAGATCGCCAGGCACAAGGCGCGTCAACAGCTTCGTGCCGAACCCCTGCCGCGTCGGCGGTCTAATAATCCCATGGTCGTGCTCTTGCCATCGGAAGCAAAATAGCCGGCCTGAATCCGAATCCCTTATCTCCCATTCCGCAGCGACTCTTCCTCCGCGTTTCGATAGCGCTCCGTGCTTTGAGGAATTTGTCATTAACTCATAAAGGAGCAGCGAAAGGCTCTGCGCGGCCTTCGGCTTTAGCAATGCGTCCCGACCGGAGAGGTCGATCCGATCAGCGACTGGAGCTAACTCCATTTGTAGCAGCTCATGCAACCACACTCCTTTCCAATCTTCCCGATTGATCAACCCAACCGACAGGTGAAGAGCGTGCAGACGACTGATGATTAAGTCTTTGAATTCAGCCGCGCTGAGCGACGCGGTGTAGCTTAATTGGATGACGCCCTGAGCGACAGCCAGCAAATTGCCCACGCGATGTACAAGCTCCCTATTCAACAGCTCCACATTCGCCTTCATCAAATTTGTAGTCGCGATTTCCGACGCCAGCAAACGGGAGGACCGCATGAAATGGTGCATGGTCCGAAATATCATTCCCGTAAGCAGCAGTCCCAACGAGCCGACGATCAGTGCCTCGTGTATTCCGACCTGAACGAGATCGGGTCCGGAATCGAACAGCACGATCAATTTGCGCCCGGCAAAATCCACGTTCTGCTGAAGCGCCTCGGCGCCGTCGGAGCGAACGAATGCGGCGACGGTTTCAACTCTTCCCTGCTGCGTAACGCCCGCTATATATTTCGATTGAGCTACCTCGGTTGCATCGTACACACGGAAATCCATAGGGATGCGCCTTCCGTGAGCGAATCCAGTGAGCAACCGATCAACACGAAATACGAATGTGATGCAGCCGACGAAGCCGCCTTCGTTAAATACGGGGCTGAAGAGGATATAACCTGTCGTGTTAAGGGGCTGAAAAAGTTCCACTGGTGCCGCTGCGATCACGCGTTGTTCGCCACGAGCTTGTTCGTAGGCCACCTTGCGTGACGGGAACTGGCTGACCTCCATCCCGAGCCCGATCTTGCGGTCGTCGGAATTCGGTTCAACGTCCACTACCGGGTACAACACACGACGAATATCGGTAATGTTCAGCGTTTCAAAGTTTGGTCCGTATAATTGCGGCGGCCTTCCGACCGCAGAAAGCGCGCTGAAGACCTCAATTGCGCGCGAGGGATCTACCTGAGGAATCCAAGCCATCACACCGATGTCGGACGTGAGCGCGAGAACCTTTTTGGCGATCGAACCGAGGGGGTGAGGTGTCGATAAAGCGGGCGCTTCGAAAAGAGTACCGACTGTCTTCGCAATCATTTCGCGACTTTGCAAATATTGCTCCAGATCGTCGGCCAAGCCCGTAGCTTCGACGATCAATTGATGCCGCTTCTCCTCAATCTGCATATTGGAAAAGTGAACTGCGAGGATTGCGGAAAGTGCGATGCCGGATCCAGCGATCGCGGCTAACGCCAGGCTATGCCATGTCCGAGGTCGGAAACCGCCCATGCGTACCCCATCCGTCCCCGATACATTATCTTACGAGCGATATTCCGACTGATCTTGATGTAAATCAAATAATGTACGGTATCGGACATACTTGATTTGGATCAACGTATCTGGGCTCTGCCGGCCGCAAACTGATTTGCAGACGCCATCTAAATGGTAATCATCCGAAGGAGAGAACCAATGCTTATGAAGATGACCGTTCTGGCATTCGTCGGCGCTATAGCTCTAACTTTTAGTCACAGCGCAAGCGCTGTTCCGGTTGACGCTGCGGCTATTAAGGCCGCTGCAATTACTAGTTCGGCTGTCCAGCAGGCACAGTATTCCGAGCGTCATACTCGGCACCGCGTCGTCAAGTGTTACCGTGAATTGATCGTTGGCCCCTACGTTTGCCACCGCTTTCACCACTGGTGAGCGGTCAATCCCAGTAGCGATATTTCGTAATACAATAAATGCCATCCCATGCGTTGGCCTCGTTTGCACAGTCCAGCGCGTGGGAAAGTAAGATGCTTTGGCGGTGTTGAAGGTGATGACAAACTCGAACTCGGTCGCGTTCCAAACCGGTGACTTACTCAGCTTTCGCCTTGGGTCAGGTTGCGACTTTTCGAAATTGCATTTGAGGGCTCGGTTAAAACTGCTGCTGCGCTTTGGTTGACTTGGGTTCGCTCAACTCTTCGCGCGTGAGCGAACCGTCCTCAATGTATATAATCCGGTCGGCAAAGCCGAACAGCCGCGGATCATGAGTCACCACTAGCACGGCGCGGTCTCGCTCCTTGGCGATCCTTGACAGAATCGTCATGGTCGTTTGGCCATTAGCGGAGTCCAGCGCGGCGGTGGGCTCGTCAGCGAGAATGGCTGAGGGCTCAGCTACGATGGCGCGCGCGATCGCGACGCGCTGTTGTTCGCCGCCGCTAAGCTGGTGCGGGAAAGATGCCATTTTTGAAGCTAAGCCGACACTGGCCAGCACCTCCTCGGTTTTCTCGATCGCTTTGCGTCCCTGCTCACCGCGCACGTCGAGCGCTAGCTGCACATTTTCCGCGGCCGTGAGGGTCGTATTACTTGTGAAGAAAATGCAGTTTCTTAATAAGTTCACGAAGCCTGCGAGCAACAAGAAACCTTGAATATTATTTTGTTCGATGTCATCGTTTAGTTCAACAATGATGATACATCGCCATGATCGGTAAACAGGCAAAAATACTATCCGACGAGCAAGTAGAAAGCCTCCTCTGGTTCGTTTCTACTACCCGCAATCCCATCCGTAACCGGGTCCTCGTCCTTCTATCCCTCAAAGCCGGGTTGCGGGCGGGAGAAATTGCCAACCTGACCTGGCCGATGGTCCTGGGCCCTCAGGACGAGATTGCCGCTGTAATCGAGTTGCGTGATCACGCTGCGAAGAAGGGCAGCGGGCGCCACATTGCCATACACCCCGATCTTTCCAACGCGCTGGGCGACTGGCGCGACATTACAGTCACCGTGGGGCCGGTGGTCCGATCCGAACGCGGCCACGCCATGACGCCGGTCAGTATCGTCAACTGGTTCAGTGCAGCATATCAAGCCATCGGCCTCGAAGGGTGCTCGTCCCATTCCGGCCGCCGGACATTCATCACCCGCGCTGCCCGACTTGTTCATAAAGCCGGTGGGTCGTTACGCGATGTCCAATTGCTCGCTGGTCATCGATCAATTCAGACGACGCAGGGGTACATCGACGGCGACACCGATGCGCAACGCAAGCTCGTCTCAATGATCTGACCGCACTCTGACCCGCAGATTCAACGCACCACGCCTAATGGACAGCGAGCTTTGCAGACGAAAGCCCAGACCAGTGCCCGTCTGACCTATGCGGTGAAGCTCGTTCATTCGATCTGTTGCCTCGCTGGGTCCGCTTCGTATCTCGACGATGTTCGCGCTGACCTACGAGGCCGTAGTGTCATTCGCGCTGTCAGAGACCACGACACACCTGCCTTGTTTGATTGGCTAGTCGAAGCGTTGAGCTTTCAAGGGATCTCGGATTCGGTTGCTGCAGGGTACATGGCGCGGCATGGCGCTATTCGATGGTCGGATATCGCTGAGCGCCTGGCGTCAAATCCATCGTGCCCAAAGCTAGGCGGGTATTGGCGGTTCTACGATTGCCAGTACCAGAAGGGGGCTGACACGTGCTCTGAACCTAACCACATCAATGCTTGCCCCCTGCCCCGCCACCCGCTGCGCAATGGTCGGCTGAACCAGATGGCTTACAGTCTGTTCCTGTTCATTCGGGATGTCGCGGATGGCGATTTCGTAGGGTGGATCGATCACCAGTTGGCTGCCGTGGATTCCCAATGCCCTGATCGGCTCGCTGGTCTTCGCGAGGCCATCATCGGCCCGCTACGAAACGTCTACGGGATGGCTGACAAGGTACTGGCCATGGCGTTGTCATCGCTGCTGTTGGCCACCGGAACTCGACAGCGGCCCCTTTGGCTCGAAGTCGGTGGAAGCTTTGTCGCTGTCGATACCCTCGTCCATAATTTCCTCCACCGAACTGGCATCCTGCAACGCCTGAGCGCCGACCACCCTTATGGAGCGAAATGCTATCAGCCAGGTGGGTGCGCCGGCATTCTTGGCGTTCTTGCGACCCACATTGATGCGCG
>Ga0182016_10006702_pt1 | contig 12027 bp, 12 predicted proteins | sample 712S2MmetaG_FD_120491 | JGI IMG/M metagenome (GOLD analysis project Ga0182016, IMG submission 120491) | Permafrost microbial communities from Stordalen Mire, Sweden - 712S2M metaG | ecosystem: Environmental > Terrestrial > Soil > Wetlands > Permafrost | place: Sweden: Stordalen | collected...
CGCTGGTACTGGTTACGGCATGATCTTGGGGGTACCCCCGTTTCAGGCCGGCCTGGGTAGCTCAATGGTAGAGCACCTGCCTTGTAATCAGGCGATAGGAGTTCGATTCTCCTCCCGGGCTCTTGCTCTGACCAGGGAAGACGTGCCTGAGACGCTGCCGGGTAAGGGCCTGGTGCTAACAGCGTGCTAACAGGTGTCAGGAGCGGGCGCCGAAGATGTATGCGGCGGTCCGATCGGCTGCCTCCTGGTCGACCTGGGGCCGAACGTGGGAGTACGTGTCGGCGGTGATGGCCAGGCTGGAGTGACCGAGGCGCCTGCTCATCACCAGCAGCGGGACGCCCGCCTCAAGCCCGGCACTGGCGTAGGAGTGCCTCAGGTCGTGGAACCGTATCGGGGGGAGCTTGGCCCTGCGCGCCGCCACCTGGAAGAGCTTGCTGAAGCGCTGAGGATGCAGCGCCTCGCCGTCCTCGGCGACGAACACAAGGCCGCAGTCGGTCCACGCCGGTCCCCAAGCGAGTCTCTCGGCGGCCATGCGAGCCCGGTGCGACCGAAGGCTTGCGCATGTCTCGGGGTCGAGACCGATGGTCCGCCTCGACGTCGCCGACTTCGGCGTCCCAGGCTCCACCCGGTAGTTGACGGCGACCCTGGTGACGGCCACCCGGAGCCTCTGGTTGTCGAGGTCGAGGTCCTCCCAGCGCAGACCGGCCAGCTCGCCCCGGCGCAGGCCGGTGGTCATCGCCACTTGCCACAGGGCGCTGAGGCGGTCCGAGGCGACGCTGGCGGCGAAGGCGCGGAGCTGCGAGGCGTCCCAGGTCGACATCTCGGTCTTGGCCGGGCGCGGAGGCTTTGCCAGCTTCGCCGCGTTGCGGGACACCAGGCCAGCTACCAGCGCCTCGGCCAGAGCCTTGGAGACGGTCCTGTGCGCGGCATGGACGGTCGTCGGTGAGAGCGGCTCGCCGTCCCTCTTGGTCGTGCTCATCAGGTCCAGGTACAGGCGGTTCAGCAGCGGCGGATCCACCTTCGACAGGAGGACGCCCCCTATGCGAGGGATTACGTGCGTCTCCGCGAGGCCCAGGTAGAAACTGAACGTCGACGGCTTGAGCCTCTTCCCCTCGACGGCGGTTCGGAGGCTCGGCAACCAGTCACGGCGAATGTACTCGGCGAAGGTCTGCCGCGAGGGCTGGACGTGGGTGCCAGCGGAGAGCTGGACCATGGTCTCGTTTAGCGCGGCCTCCGCGCTCGCCTTGGTCTCGAAGCCGCCCTTCCATACCTGCTTCATGCGACCACTGGCGGGGTCGGGGCAACGGTAGACGATGCTCCAGCCAGCTCCCCTCTGGACGGTCGAACCTCTCATCGGATGCCTCCTTCTTTGGTGACGCGGCGCGAGCGGGCGCTCGCCTTGCCGCTACTGATGACCTCTCCGGCCCGGCCGGGGCTGGCAGGACCGAGGAGCCCTTCCTTTCGAGCCAGGGCGACCAGCCGGGAGGCGTGCCCTCGGCTGTAGCCGAGCTGCCTGGCCACGTACTCCGTAGGCGCCTCGCGCTCGGACACGTCGTCGCTGGCCAGGGCGCGGCGGTAGGCGGCCGCCACCCTCGGCAGCGTGTCCGAAGTCGGCTGCCGTATGCGGTGCCGAGCCTCAAGTCCCCTCACGTCCTCCTCGCCCAACGGCTCCAGGGCGACCGAGTCGGCGAACTCCTCCGCTCGCCGAAGTATGACCATGCCGCCGCCGATGCTCCCCAGTTGCCGACGGATGCCCGCCAGGTAGGACCTGACCGTCACCGTCCGAAGCCTCTGGTCGGTCACAGGAGTACCGCCAGCTCGACGCGAGAGCCTCAGCTCCCCGCACGCGAGGCGCCCCTCGTGGGCCGTGACGGTCATCGTCACGAGGAAGGGGAGCGCCGGGTCGTCTATGTCGTAGACGGGCTCGCCCCAGAGTTCGAGGCCGCCCCCTAGCGGTCCGACCCTGCGCACGTCGGAGAGCTGGACGGTTCGTGCGGTGAAGACGACATGGGCCATATCACGACTCCGGCGGGCGGCCACCTCCACATCGTAGAGCCTGTGTAGCAGTAGTGCAATGCTGGCGCACAACACGAGGCGGCCGGTCCTACGAGGTGGCGCACTGTGGCCGAAAAGACGCGCTACTCAGCAATGCGGCGGCAATGCACTTGTGACGTAGAATCCCCCGACATGGACACCACCAGCCAAAACAGTGCCGTCGCGCTGGTAATGCTCCGGCGCATGTGCCGGACCGGGGAAGCACGGGCGGTCCGCGAGCGGGCTGGTCTCAGTCAGGCCGAGATGGCCGACGCCACGCCCGCGGCCAGAAGTACCGTTGCGTCCTGGGAGACGGCCCGGCGAGTGCCGCACGGTCCCGCCGCCCTTCGCTACTTCCGCCTGCTCCTCGTCCTCCAGGACGAGACTCGCGTGAGCCTGAAGGCCGCGTCGTGAGACGGCCGGAACTCGTCGTCGAGGAGAGTCCGGCCGTCCTGACGTTGGGCGACCTCGCCCACCTGCCGCCGACCGTCGACGGTCAGACGGCTGCCGCCGTCCTTGGCTGCTCCTACTGGTGCTTGCTGGAATTGGCCAAGAGGGGAGAGGCTCCCGTTGCCCCGCTGCACCTTGGAAGGCACCTGAGGTGGCCAACGCTTCCCCTCTTGAGAGCTGTCGGCGCTGAGCAGTTCGCAACGGCCAGCTCGCCGGAGGCGGTCCCCCAAGTGGTCCCGCTCCGCGAGGTAGGAAACAGCGGCCGTAGGCGGGCGCCGTGAGCGTCGGTCACTCGGAGCACCGCGGCAGGCTGGCGACGGGAGGAAGCGCGTGAGAGGCGATGGCGGCTCCGGTCCTGATGACCAGTCCTAGCCTCGCAGACGGGCCGGTAGAGACCGTGCTGGCGCGGCTTCCGTCGGCGCGGCGGTCGGGCACCGAGTGGCGCGCCAAGTGCCCGAGCCACGGTGACCGGGAGCCCTCGCTGACGGTCCGTCGCGGCGACGACGGCAGGGCGCTCCTGCACTGCTTCGGAGGCTGCCCTCCCGAGGACGTGGTCGCGGCCCTCGGGCTGAGTGTGAGAGACCTGTACCCTCGTCCGGCGGGGCCGTGGTCGCAGCCTCGGCAGGTCGTCGCAACCTACGTCTACCCCGACGAGCGAGGGACCCCGCTCTACCGCGTCGTTCGTACCGTCCCGAAGGGGTTTCGCTGCGAGACGCCCGACGGCCAGGGCGGCTGGCGGACCGGACGCGACTGCATGGGCGGTGTCCGTCGGGTCCTCTACCGGCTGCCCGAGGTGCTGGCCGCAGTCCGGCGGGGCGAGACGGTCTACGTGGTCGAGGGCGAGAAGGACTGCGACGCCCTGGTCGCCGCTGGCCTGTGCGCGACCTGCGTTGCGGGCGGGGCTGGCAAGTGGCACACGGTGACCGACGCCGCGGCCGCGCTGGCCGGGTGCGACGTGGTAGTCGTCGCCGACCGTGACGAGCCGGGCTGGCGGCACGCCATGGAGGTGGCCCGGTCCCTCCAGGCGGTCGCTCGGGTCCGAACCGTCGCCTCCGCGGCGGGTAAGGACGCCACCGACCATCTCGCGGCCGGGTACGGGGTGGGCGACCTGGTTGAGGTCGACCCGAGTGCGGAGCTGGCGGGAGCCTCCGGGGAGCCATGCCCGAAGGACACCTTCGCCATCGTCCCCCGGTCCGTCATCAGGTACGGCGACGGCCACGGACTCGACGACGCCTGCGTCCGGCTGTTCGCCGCGGTGGACGAGGCGCCGGGCCGAACCCTGAGCGGGCGCAACGAGATAGCCGCCGCGCTCGGCTGGTACGGGGACAAGGTCACAACTCACGCCAGCCACCTCGAAGCCGCCGGGCTGCTCCACGTAACGGACCATCCGTCCGGCTCCGGGCACATGGCCACGGTCTACGGGGTGGCCCGCAACCCGGCCCGCCAGAAGAGGGGGTCAGTGGGTAACCAGCGGACCACTGCCCCCTCAGCCGACGCCGAGCGACGGCCATCCGGCGACGGCCAACCTCTCCGGGCGGTCCGGACGCCGCGACGAGGCGACGCCCCAGTGGGTAGCCAGTTACCCACTGCCCCCACCAGAGACCCGGAAGGGCTCGCGCCCGTCGCCGCGGCGACCAAACAGAGCGGGGTGGTCCGCCAGCTACCCACCTCGCCGACCGGGGTGGGTAACCACGCGCCCACCTCGCCGACCACAGTGGTCTGCCAGTTACCCACTGCCATTCTCTCAACTATGAGTGAGTACTCCTTGACGCCACTTCGCGTTAGGGAGGGTGCTCAGCTCGAAGGAGAAAAAGATCTAGCAGTCGACGACGAGGACAGCGTCTCGGACGACGACGCGCCCGACGTCTCAGCCGACGAGGACGAGGACGCGCTGGTCGCCACCATCCTCACGGCCCTCCCCGGCTCCCGCGTGCTGAGCATCGAAGAGGTGCGTGTCCTGGAGGCCGCAGGGTGACCGAGCGAGCCAGCGACCGCACGGTCGAGCAGACCTGGGAAGGGCTCCGGGCCCCGTACGGCTGCGTCCTTGCCGACCCTCCCTGGGACATCGACTATCAGGGCACGGGCAAGGTGCCCGGCCTGCACTACTCCACGATGTCGGTAGAGGATGTCAGCGCCTTGCCGGTGTCGCTACTGGCGGCGCGTGATGCCGTCCTCTGGCTGTGGGTCACCGCCCCACTGAACCGACAGGGTGTGGGCGTGCGCGTCTGCCGGGCCTGGGGGTTTCAGGTGTGCGGCGAGTTCGTGTGGGCTAAGAGTGGCATCGGGTGTGGGCGCATTCCGAGGACTTGTCACGAGATCCTGCTGGTCGCACGGCGTGGCGCCGGTCGGCTCGACGGTCCGCTGAACATTCGCTCGGTGCAGCACTGGCCCAGCTCCGGGCAGAGCGTGAAGCCCGGTGCGGCTAGCGATCTGATCGAGTCGCTATCGCCCGGCCCCTACGTCGAGCTGTTCGCCCGACAGCCCCGGCTCAATTGGGACTCCTGGGGCCACGGCTACGAAGTGGGGGTGGCATGAGCAGCGCGCCCGCAGGAGCTGGCCGACCGTCCGGCCCACCGTTCCCCCCGCGACCAGTCAGACGTTCGGCCACTACGCCGCCAGCCAGGCGCGCCCGACCTGGGACCTCGGCCGCTGACCAGCCCGAAGGCGCTCGCCGAGATGTCTCAGGCGCTCGACAGCTCGTTAGCAAACTGTTAGCGCGAGCCCTGTTCTTGGCCCCTGACCTGCGCCTTCTCACGACGCGCCTGACAGGGGATCAGGCGACCGAGGGCGTGAACCGATGACGTGCCGCCCCGACCACCCGGCCAAGCACGACGATTTCGCCGAGGGCAATCTCGTGTCGCTGAAGCACGGCGCCTACTCCGAGCGCGCCATCGCCGAGCGAGCCGAGCAGGTCCACGCCACCTTGCTCGACCAGGCGCCATGGTGCGCGGAGGAGCGCTACGCACCGGCACTGCTGCGCTATTTGCGGGCGTGCGCGAGGGAGGAACTGGCCCACGCCGCGGTGATGGCCTCGTCAAAGCTGTCACCGCGCCTGATGGAGTGTGCCACCGCGGCCGCTCGCTTGAGCTGGTACATGAGCGACCAGCTCGGCCTGACGCCGATGGGACACCAGCAGCTCAAGGTCCTGGTGGCCGACGCCGCGACCGCCGAGGCATCCATCGCCCGCCTGGCGGAAACCGGACGGACCATCCGGGAGGCGCGGGCCGTCGCCGAAGGAAAAGGGCGGGTCGGCGCGGACGCACCGGTTGGCCTCGCGCTTGCGGCCCCTGTTCCCCAACCCCGAGGTAATACCGGGCGAATTACCCGGGTCGACCAGGGCGACGGTAATGCCCCGGAGCCGTCCTCATGAAGGCGCTGGACGTCATGCTGGGCCTCAGGCTGGAGGACGGCCGGGCTTGGGGCGACGCCGCGACGCCCTGGCAGCTCGACAACGCCACCGCCTTCCTGGAGCCAGGCGACGACGGCCCTAGACGCTTCTGGGACGGACGACCTCGCGGCTCGTCCAAGACCGCCGATGCCGCCGGTATGCTCTTGGCCGAGCTGGTCTGCGGCGACATTCCGCCGTCCAACCCGGCCTATTGCGCCGCCAGCGACAGAGACCAAGGTCGGCTTGTCCTCGACTCGCTGTCCGGGTTCGTGGACCGCTCGGGCCTGGGCCACATCATCGAGGTGCAGAATTACCGAGCCCTGAAAAAGGGCTCAGGGGCGTCGGTCGAGGTCATCGCGTCGGACTCGGCCGGCGCGTTCGGTAGGCGGCCCTCCCGCCTGGTCGTCGACGAATTAGCACAGTGGGCCGACAACACGGGCAGCCGCCGGTTCTTCGAGGCGTTGTGGTCTTCGTTGCCAAAGGTTGCTGGCAGCGTCGGACTCGTCATCACGACGGCCGGGTCACCCGGCCACTTCTCGTACGCGATTTTTCAGCAGGCATTGAAGGAGCAGGAGCACGGGCTGTGGCGGGTGAGCATGGTCCACGACGTCGCTCCGTGGATAAGCTCCGAGCTGATCGCGGCCGAGAAAAGGCGCCTAACAGACAGCGCTTTTTTGAGGTTGTGGTGCAACGAGTGGAGCCAGAGCGAGGACGCCCTGGTCTCGGGCGACGACCTTGAGGCGGCCCTTCGCGAGGATGACTTCCCCCTTGCGCCGGTCGACGGGGTGTCTTACGTCACAGCGGTCGACGTGGGCACCGTGAACGATAGGACGGTCGTGGTCGTGGCCCACAAGGAGGCGACTGGTGATGTCGAGCGGGTCCTGGTGGACAGGGTGTTCAAGTGGCAGGGTAGCCGCCGCCACGCGGTCGACCTCGACGCCGTCGAAGCTCAGATAATCGAGGCCGTTGGCCGCTACCCCGGCCCGGTCATCCTGGACCCACACCAGGCTGTCCAGATCAAGCAGCGCTTGATCAAAAGGGGGATCAACGCCGAGCAGTTCGATTTCACAACTCAGTCCGTGGGCAAGCTGGCTTCAACCCTGCTCGTGCTACTGCGTTCTCGGCGATTGTCGCTACCGAACGACCCTTTGCTCGTAGCTGAATTGTCCGCGGTCCGCATTGTCGAGAACAGCGCCGGCACCCCACGGCTCCAGCACGATTCCGGCAAGCACGATGATATAGCGGTCGCTTGTGCCTTGGCCGCCTACCGGCTCACCGACGGGACGCCCCCGGTCTATCGCGCCGCCAGGCTGCGTTTCTACGGCTCCGGGAAGCCCGGCACGGAGGACGCCGAACCGTCTGCCGAACCCCACCTGAGGCTCGTCGGCGGTCCGCCACCCAGAGGGCGTCCCGAGGTGGCGACGGCAACCACGTTCTCGGGCTGGGGGGTCCGATGACCGCCGGGGTGGTGGCGCCGCGACGCCCGCCCGATTGGCAAGCCGCGCCCGCGGCGGGGGGTTGGTTGGTCTGGTTTGGGCATGGCCCGGTCCAGCCTCCCCTTGACCACCAAGAGGCAGAGCTGACGTGATTTACCCACCATCTCAGGCGACGCGGGTCGAGGTTGTCGCCGCCGTCGAGCAGTTGCGCCAGGGCCGCCACCAAGACGCGCTGGACAGGGTCGAGGCCATCCTCTGCCGTGGCGATGGCCCCGGTGTCCTCCTGGACCTCCTCGCCCTCCTCACCGCGCTCACGGAGCAGGACGACTCCGCCTACTCGTTCATGCTCGCCGCCCTCGCCCTCGACGGCGACCACCTCGTCGACGACTGACCAATTTACGAAAGGACGTAACTACATGGCTTTTTCGGCACCCACCAGCGAAGGCTACCGCGACGACCCCGGAGCCCGCGTCCACGACCTGGACGACAAAACCCATATGCTGGCTGTAGATTTTCCCGTCTGTGTCGACTCATACGGCACCGACTTCGGCCCCTCCTGCTTCGAGGCGGGGTGGAGGCGCCAGCTCCCGGTTCTGTGCGAGAACCACCGCCAGGACCGCGTCATCGGTCGCGCCGTCCGGGCGGAGTCTCTCCCGGAGGCTCACCGCATCGTCGGTAGGTTCAGCGACTTCGACGCCGTGCCCGCGGCCCGCGCCGCCTTCGCCAACATCCGCGACGGCATTTTTCCCGGCTTTAGCTTCCACTACGTCGACGGCCGGACGGTGCCGCATCCGAACGGCACCCGCGGCGCGCTACGGTACACCCGCGCTCGCATGGTCGAGTACGGCCCCGTGGTGGCGCCCAGCATCCCAGGAACGCGAGTCGTGGGCCTTAGGAGTAGCCAGGACGCCCGCGGCGACCTCCTGGCCCAACTCGACGGCCTCGCCAGCCGCGCTTTCGACCTCGTGACCGACGAGCAAAAGATCTCGGCCCGGCGCTACGAGGAGATCTTCGGCGCCCACGACGCCCGCCGGGCATCGCGTCCCCGCGCCCTCGCGAATCGCATCTGAGCGGGAAAGGAGCCGAAACAGTGTTCCACCCGATCGAGGACCGCATCCTCGCCGCCGCCGCCGAGAGGCGGGAGCGGCTCCTGGACGCCCACCTTGAGGCCGTCGCTCGTGGCTCGGAGGCGGCGGCGCGCCGGGAGGCGTACCGCCCCCTACCCGACTTCGTGCCGCCGAAGGTCGTCGCCTTGATGGCGTTCCTGTTCCCCCGTCGCCTGGACCCCGAGCCGGACCCTCTCGCCTCGTGGTCCAAGAAGGCCCGCCGCGACCTTGACGCCACGCTGAGCCGGGCCGTCGCCCGCTTCGAGCGAGCGCCGAGGGGGGAGGCGAGGCGCGGCGACCGCCCCGTCGACGCGGTGCGTCCCGCCCTCGTGGTGCTCGGGGGTCTCCGGCCGCGCCCATCCGACCCGGCCACTGTGAGGTTCCGTCCGAGTGACGGCCAGCTCCTCGCCGACTACTGGGAGGACCCGCCGCTCCCGGAGCTGCGCCCCTACCCTCTGGAGCTGCCGGGGTGCCTCTGGCCCGACTCCGGCCAGAGCGACGTCTTCCCCGTCGAGAGAGCCCTGGCCGACCTGCGCCGGGTGCGCTGGTGCCCCGGCCGGGAGACGCTCTTCCTCGCCCCCGGCCAGGCGGAGCCGGAGTGACCCAAGAGCCGGTTAGCGAGCAGCGACTTCGGTCGCCGTCTACTCACGTGGCTTCGTGAGGCGGCGCCGTCAACGTAACGGCGACCTTGGCCGCGGTGCTGGGGGTTCGCGGCTGATCTAGGGAGCGCCGGGCAGAGCATCATAGGGACCGAGGAACCGCTCGCCGTTGAAGTGGATGAGGTGGCTCGGGTTCTCGGCGACCCACACGTCGGTCTCCCACGCGACTTCGCGGCCATAGCGGATGAAAGTTGCCATGTCGAGGAACGCGGTCACGAAGACCAGGCCCAGCGGTGATTCGAAGAGCCGGGACAGGTCGGCCTTCCGAAGAGCGTTGATTGGCCCGTGGCTGGTGACGGCCTCGATGAGCACGAGCCAACCGCGATCAGGCACGAGGACCACGACGTCGGGCATCTTGCCGTGGTCGTGGATGACGATGCCGTGTTCGGCGAGCACCTGTCGACGGTCCACGGGGTCACCGGCACCAGCGTCACCGAGGTAGAGAACCTCCCCGCCGGGTGTGTACCGGGAGCAGAACGCCTCAATGATCTGGGCGATGAGAACGTTCTGGCCGCCCGGCGTGAGCCCGACCTTGGACCCGTCGGGGAGGGTGACCGGGATCAACGCCATGTCTCGGTCCGCCGCCCATCGTTGGCGCAGGGCCGGTACCTCCTTCAGCCAGCGGGCAACCGCCCCTGCCCACTCCTCGGTGCCATAGGTACGGAGGACGACGAGCAGCTCGGCGGGCACCTGGTAGCAGTACCGTGGGCTGTTCACCGGACGGTTCGGACGGTCAGGGTTGGCGACCGCGACACCCGCGGCGACGAATTGGTGCATCGTAAAGCGCCGTACAGTCTCGCGTGTGTTGGGGGCGTAGGGCTGGTCGAGATAGTGGTCGGCCATGAACGTCATGAGCGGCGTGATGCCGATCATCCGGCTCTCGGCCTCGCTCCACGTCCGATCAGGTGTGAGGTTCAACAACCCGAGGAGGGTCAGGGCAGCACGCTCGTTGGTCTGCTCTAGCGGCAAACCGAGCAGCGTCAGGACCTCTCTCGCCTCCTCGACGTGGGCGTGCACGGTTGAATCAGGGCCGGAGGGCTGGGCGGCTGACGGGGGTCCGGGCCGACAGGGCGTTCGCCCACTGCCCGCCAACATGAGCGGCTACGAGGGAATCGATCTTCTCCTGGGTTAGCACCGACACGCCAGACGCCTCACCGAGCGAACGCAGCTGTTCTCGATTCGGGTACCGCATATTGCGTAGATCCGTCGCGTTGACCTGTGTATGACCGGAGAACTGTCGGAACGCCACGTCCACCGGGGTTGAGTTGAGCCAAACGGTGAGACCGGTGGCAAGGTCGGGGTCGAGACCGCGGTTGGAGCAGTGGAACACGTTTAGGTGGTTCTCAAAGCCCCACCAGTCGCCAGGTAGGTCGCCCTCACGCACGAGTGACGCCACGACTCGGCGACGCTCCTCCTTGGCGCTGAATCGCTTTACGAGCACGTAGCAGCCAGCTGGAAGGAGCAAGCTCTCGGTCTCGGAGCAGCGCTTGAGGGCATTGGGCTTCTTCCCGGGCTTGGGCCACGAGAGCGCGCCAGCCCTCATGTGGGTCGGGTACACCAGAGGTACGGTCCCAGCGCCCGGTAGCGGACGGAGATGGTCCTGTGACCGGAAGTCCACGACTCGCCCGGTCGACACGGATAGACCGAGCGATGCGATCGTGTTCGGGAGCGACGCGACAGCCGTTGCCACGTCTGCGTGATCGGCGTTCGGCGCAAGGTGGATGAACTGCTCGGGGTCGTCCGGTCGCACCACCTCGTCGTAAGGCACCCGTCGACTCGTGGCGTCGGCGGCGGAGGGGGACGCGCTCGACGTCACCGTAACGGTGCGTCGCCTCGTGGCGCGCTCAGCCATGAAGACGACGTTCTCTTGCAGTACGTCAGCGTCAGCGAAGGCGGTGTCCCGAGAGTCGTACACGTGGATGCGACGCAAGCTCACCGAGGACAACAGCTCCCGACGGAACGCCTTGAAGTAAAGGCCGTTGGTGAACGACCGAGGGGTGATGGCCACCATCTGCCCACCGGGCGCGAGTAGGCGCGTGCCGAGCGCCAGGAACGCCGCGTAGAGGTTCGGGACGTCCATCCCGACGTAGCGCAAGAGGCGCCGCTCCTGGGAACCGCTCGCCATCTTCCGGTACGGGGGGTTCATGATGATGTGCGAAAAGACCGGTGGCTCGGTGAGCCGTAGTCCGCCGAGCCTGTCGGTCGTCCAGTCGATGAAGTCCCCGCGCAGGAGTTCGGTGGTCACCTTCGGGACCCTCCCGCAGCGCCTGAGCGTGGCGCGCAATTCGTCGTGCAGAGCGCTGTCGACCTCGCAGGCGGTGACGGACAGGGGCGATCGGCACTCGTCGGACCAACGGGCGACGAAGGCGGCGGCCAGGGACCCAACGCCTGCGCCCGGATCGAGGAGCGTCGCGGGTTGGTCAGACAGCTCGAACATCGACGCCATGAACCGGGCTACCGGGTCGGGTGTGAAGTACTGACCGAGGTCGCTCCGGCGGCTGGCGTCTAGCGTGAGGGCGACGCGGTTGCGGCGTTCCTCGACCTCGTCCGTCAGGTTCTGGCTGGTGCCTCGGCTCACTCCTCTAGAGCTTGGCACAGGGGCAGCCCGCGGTTGGGCTACCTCTCGGCCTGGGCGGGTCATGAAGCCAGTAGAGCACCGGTAGGTGACCGAAACGCGGACCCGGCAAGGGGCTCCGTCGCTAACACGCTGCTAACAAAGCTCCCCAAACGAGCCCCCAGAGCGCCAAACATGGCCCGACGGGGGGAGCCAGGAAACCCCGTCTGACCTGCCAAGACCCCGTGAGACCTAGTGAGTGCCAACTGCTGCAAGGTGCCTTGTAATCAGGCGATAGGAGTTCGATTCTCCTCCCGGGCTCTGTCTGTAGAGGAGCAGCCCACAGCGGGTGAGCTGCTCTCCCGCAAGGCTCGCAGGTCTTCTCGTGAGCGCTGCGTGC